>Ga0256842_1000267_pt1 | contig 45927 bp, 46 predicted proteins | sample 4559240metaG_FD_185973 | JGI IMG/M metagenome (GOLD analysis project Ga0256842, IMG submission 185973) | Hydrothermal vent microbial communities from Guaymas Basin, Mexico - 4559-240 | ecosystem: Environmental > Aquatic > Marine > Hydrothermal vents | place: Mexico: Guaymas Basin | collected... | reverse complement strand
TTTCATTTTAATGTTTTTGATTTCCAATATAATTCATCATTAAACATATATACATCATCAATGTATTTTGAAAAAATTTCCTTTTCAATTTTAAGTGTTTTATCAAAAGCTTTTTTACTTTTTGGATATCCTGTTTCTATTCTTATTTTTAGATATGAATTAGCAATTTTTAATGGATCGTTTATTAATTTTGTTTTTTTATTAATAAAATTAAATTTTATATAAGTATTATATATAGCTGTCACAAATTCATCTTCTAATTCAGTAATTTCCTTTATTCTTTTTTTATTAAGTCTTGTAAGAGGATTTATTAAATAAATTTCCCTTAAAATTTCTAAATTATTGTCAATATCAATATTAATATCAAATTCTTCAAATTTTAAATTGATATAAAGTTTATTTAGCATGAAGTCGGTAAGAAGAGTAAATTCAAAATTTATATCTTCTTTATTTGCATATATTTTAATGTTTTCTATTTTAGATATATTTTTATTTTTCAAATGTTCATTAAAATCAATTAAATTATTCATATTATTCCTTTCAAATAGATTGATATAATAATATCATATCTTAGTTTAAAAGCAAATATATACTAGAAATTGTAGTTTTTTCATGTTAGTATATTAATGTGGGTTATTGGAGGTAAAAATGGAATTATATGTAACTGATCTGGATGGAACACTTTTAAATTCAGAATGTAAAATATCAGATAAATCAATTAAAATAATAAATAATTTAATTAAAAAAGGTTGTAATTTTACAGTTGCAACAGCAAGAAGTTTAAGTTCAGCAAAGGATATACTTGAGCCGCTTGATTTAAAAATGCCGGTAATACTTAATAATGGTGGTTTTATTTATGATTTAAATAAAAACGAGAATCTTGTTTCAAATTATATTGAAAATGAAATTGCAAAAAAAGTAATATCTGAAGTAAGAAAAGTTAATTTAAATCCATTTGTTCATTTAGAGATTAATAATGAAAATAAACTTTATTATTCGGGTTTATTTAATTATGGTGAACAATTTTATTATGATTTAAGAATGAAAGCAAAAGATGATAGATTTGAAGAAGTAATTGAATATGATGTTAAAAATAAAAAAGTAATTACAATATTTTTAATTGGAAATGAATCAGAATTAAATAAGATATATAATGTACTTAAAAAGAAATTTTCTGAATTACAATATCATCTTTTTTTAGATGTATATTCAAATTATTTTTGGTTTGAAATTAACAACATTAACGCTACTAAGAAAAACGGAATTAAATTTTTGAAAAATTATTTAAATATAGAAAATGTGTCATGCTTTGGAGATAATTTAAATGATATTTCAATGTTTGAAGAATGTAATTTTAGCTATGCAGTAGAAAATGCACATGCGGATTTAAAGAAAATTGCAAATAAAATTATAGAATCAAATGAGAATGATGGTGTTGCAAAATACCTAGAAAGAAAGTGTAAATATGATTAAGAAGATTTTGCTTATTGTTTTATTTTTAATGGTAATTTTTTCATCAATTATTTCATATGCTACAGAGGTAAATGTTTCTGTTAAGCTAAATGAGGATTATATTATAACTGATGAGAAAAATATTTTAATTGATGGAACTACATATATTGTTGCAAGAAGTTTAATAAATGCTCTTAATGAAGAAATTTTATGGGATGAAAATACAAGAACTGTAACAATAAATACAACAGAAAATGAAATAAAATTTATTGTTGATGATAGTAAAGTAATTGTTAATTCAAACGAAATTGAAATTAAGGCAAAACCTTTTATTAGAAATGGAAGAACTTATATACCACTCAGAATTGCTTCTGATTATTTAGGTTGCGAGGTAGATTGGGTGCAAGATACTTATACCGTAGAACTTTATAAAAACAATTTGGAAGTTAACGAAAAATATAAATTTATTCCAAACTATACTGAAGAGGATTATAGACTTTTATCAAAAATAGTACAGGTTGAAAGTTCAGACGGTTCAACGGATATGAAACTTGCAATTGCCAATGTTGTTCTTAACAGAGTAAAAAGTAATTTGTTTCCAAATAGCGTTTCAGATGTTATATATCAGGTAGATAGGTATGTACAGTTTCCGCCTGCTCATAGAGAATCATTTAAAACTGTAAAACCAACTATAAATAGTAAAATAGCAGCAAAAAATGCATTAGAAGGATTAAATAATATTGATAACTGCTTGTTTTTTAATAATAGTCCTTTTAAATCAAAAACTGATGATTTATATAAAATAATTGAAGGAGAATATTTTTATTATTAGATAAATGGAAAGAGATGATGAAGTGGAAAGTACAAATATATTAATAAATGAAGAAGATATTTTAAATAAACCAATTGTATATGAAGTTATAAGGATTATTAATAAAAAACCATTATTTTTAAATGAGCATTTATTAAGAATGAAAAATTCAATAAAATTTTTTTCGAAAATAGAATTTAATGAAGAACTTTGTAAAGAAAGAATTTTAAAAATAATTAAGGATGAAAAAATAATTAATCAAAATATTAGAATGGAAACTGGTAATTTTATTAAAGGAAGTTTTTCATATAAAATTTTTAAAATTGAAAGTAATTATCCAAGTAATAATGAATATTCAAATGGAGTAAATGCTATTACTGTTCATATTGAAAGGGATAATCCAGAGATAAAAATTAGAAATGATGAATATAAAAACAATATAAAAAAAGAGCTTGATAAAAATAATGCTTATGAAGCAATTTTAACTGATTGTGATGGTAAAATTCTTGAAGGAAGTAGATCGAATCTTTTTTTTGTAAAAGATAATAAAATTATTACTTCAAAATCTGGTGATGTTCTTGAAGGTATTACATTATCAAATGTTTTAAAAGTTATTAATAAAGAAAAAATTGAGATGATTAGAAGAGACATATATAAAGATGAAATTAAATCATTTGATGGGGCTTTTCTAACAGGTACATCAATAGATATTTTACCTATTGGTAAAATTAATGATTTAAAATTAAAAACAGCAACTAATCCATTAGTTTTGAATCTAATTAATAAATTTGATATATTTAAAAAGAAAGATATGAGGAGGATTTAAAATGATTATAGAAAGATTTTTACGTTATATTAAAATTGATACAAAGTCTGATGAAAGTAGTATTACATGTCCGAGTACTCAAAAGCAGTTTGATTTATTAAAAGTTCTTGAAAGTGATTTAAATGAAATAGGTATGGATGAAGTAGTTCTTGATGAAAACGGTTATCTTTTTGCAACACTTAATAGCAATATAGAAAAAGAAGTACCTACTATTGGATTTCTTGCTCATGTGGATACTGCACCATCATTTAGTGGTGAAAATGTGAATCCTAAAATAATTGAAAAATATAATGGTGAAGACATTGTACTTAATGAAGAAAAAAATATTGTTTTAAAAACATCAGATTTCCCAGAGATTTTAAATTATGTTGGTGAAGAAATTATTACTACTGATGGAACAACATTATTAGGTGCTGATGATAAAGCAGGAGTTACCGAAATCATAGAAAGTCTTAAATATATAATTGATAATAATTTAAAACATGGAACAATAAAAGTTGGATTTACACCTGATGAAGAAATTGGACGTGGTGCAGACAAATTTAATGTAAAAGCTTTTGGTGCTGACTACGCTTATACAATTGATGGAGGCGAATTAGGAGAGCTTGAATATGAAAATTTTAATGCTGCCTCAGCATTAATTAATATTAATGGTATTAATGTTCATCCTGGAAGTTCAAAAAATAAAATGAGAAATGCTCTAAGAATTGGAATGGAACTTGATTCATTACTTCCTGAATTTGATAGACCAGAATACACTGAAAATTATGAAGGTTTTTTTCACTTATTAAATATGACAGGTGATGTTGAACATTTGAAAATGCATTATATTATTAGAGATCATTTTATGGATAAATTTAATAATAGAAAAGATCTAATGTTAAACGCTGTAAATTATTTAAATAAAAAATATCCAGAGGGAACTGTTGAATTAAAACTTACTGATTCATATTTTAATATGAAGGAAAAAATAATGCCTGTATATCATATTGTTGAAAGTGCAAAAAATGCAATGGAAGAGGTTGGTGTAGAACCAATTATTGTACCTGTAAGAGGTGGGACTGATGGTTCAAAACTTTCATATATGGGACTTCCTACTCCAAATATTTTCACAGGAGGACATAATTTTCATGGTAAGTTTGAGTTTATTCCAACTAATTCAATGAGAAAAGCAGTAGAAGTAATTGTTAAGATAGTGGAATTAAGTGTAAGATAATGTTGGATTATAAAAGCATAGCTGAAATTATAATAAATTCAAAGTATACTTCAGCATTTACAGGCGCAGGAATATCTGTAGAAAGTGGAATTCCACCTTTTAGAGGTGAAAATGGTCTTTGGAGTAAATATGATATGAGTCTTTTGGATATTAATTATTTTTATAAATTTCCAAAAGAATCATGGGAATTTTCAGTTGAAGTTTTTTATAAAACATTTGAAAATAAAATTCCGAATTTAGCACATGAGATAATTGCTAAAATGGAAAAAGAAAATTTAATTGATTCTATAATTACACAAAATATTGATAATCTTCATAAAGAAGCTGGAAGTGAGAATGTATTACAATTTCATGGAAATTCTAAGGAAGCAGTCTGTGTGAAATGTAATAGAAAATATAAAGTAACTGAAGAAATGCTAGATAGTTTGCCACCTTATTGTGAAAATTGTGGCGGAATTTTAAAGCCGGATTTTATTTTCTTTGGTGAATCTTTAAACGAAGCTGTATACGAAAAATCATTTGCTGAAGCTTTAAAAGCGGAAGTTATTCTTATTGTAGGTACAACTGGTAAAATACAACCTGCATCAATGATACCAAATATAGCAAAACAAAATGGAGCTTTTGTTATTGAAATAAATATTGATGAATCTGAATATACAAATACTGTTTCTGATATTTTCATTAAAGAAAAAGCTACTATCGCAATGAACAATATTTACAATGAAATATGTAATTTTAAAAATCTTTAGGAGGTTATCTATGAAGAAAATAAATCCAGTGAAAAAAGTTGCTGCAATACATGATTTGTCAGGGTTTGGAAGAGCATCATTAACTGCTATAATTCCAGTTCTTTCTTCTATGGGAGTTCAAGTTTGTCCTGTTCCTACAGCGGTTCTTTCAACACATACTGGAGGATTTGAAAATTTTACTTTAGTTGATTTAACAGATTCAATGAGTGATTATATTAATCATTGGAAAGAAATAGAATTATCATTTGATTGTATTTATAGTGGCTTTTTAGCTTCAATACGTCAAATTGAGATAGTTTCTGAAATTATTGATATATTTTCAAATGAAGACAATTTTGTAGTAGTTGATCCTGTAATGGGTGATGATGGGGTACTTTACCAAACAATGGATGATGAAATGGTAGATTCTATGAGAAAGTTAATAAAAAAAGCTGATATTATTACTCCTAATTTTACTGAGGCATGTTATTTATTAAATGAAGATTATACATTTGATATTTCAGAAGAAGAAATTAAATTGTGGTTAAAAAGACTTTCAAATATGGGACCTGAAATAGTAATTTTAACAAGTGTTCCAAATATAGAAAAAAGTAAAAAAACGAGTGTAATTGCTTATAATAGAGAAAATGATGTGTTTTGGAAAGTAAGTTGTACATATATTCCAGCTTTTTATCCAGGAACAGGTGATGCATTTACAAGTGTAGTTATTGGATCTATTTTACAAGGAGATAGTTTACCAATTTCTCTCGAAAGAGGAGTACAGTTTATAACAAATGGTATTAAAGCAAGTTATGGATTTGATTATCCTAAACGAGAAGGAATTCTTCTTGAAAGAGTTCTTGATACTTTAAAATTGCCTGTAATAACTAGTAGTTATGAAATGATGAAATAATATGATTAAAAATATTATATGGGATTTTGATGGAACATTAATAGATACATATCCGTTAATGATAAAAGCTTTTAAAACCACATTAGAAGAAAGAAATATAAGTGCAAATGAAAGTGAAATTGAAGAATTATTAAAAATTTCATCTGAACATGCAATAAGGTATTATAAAATGGATGATTCTTTTAAAAAAATCTGGAAAGATGAAGAAAAAAAAGTAAATAAAAAATTGAGTAAACCATTTGAAAATGTTATTAATGTTCTTAAATATATAATTTCTGAAGGTGGTAAGAATTATATAGTGACGCATAGGGATATTACAACTTACGATTTTTTAAAATATTATAATATGGAAAATTATTTTGAAGATATTTTAACCATTGAAGAGACAGAATTTAGAAAACCAAATTCTAATATGTTTAAGAAATTAATACTTAGAAATAATATCAATGTAGAAGTTACTTTAAGTGTAGGTGATAGAATACTTGATATGATACCATCTAAGAATGTTGGGCTTTTAACTTGTTATTATAATAATGAAAATAGAGAAATTGATTTTTTGCCTGAGTATGTTATTTCTGATTATAGTCAGTTATTAAAAATATTAAAAAATAAAAACAAATAAGAAATATATGTTATAATATATTTTATTGATTTATAAAAAAGGATTTGTTAGTTGACAGAAAGGAGAAATATGAAAATAGGATTTGATTCTAAAAAATATTTGGAGGAACAATCTAAATTTATTCTTGAAAGAGTGAATAATTATGATAAATTGTATTTGGAATTTGGAGGAAAACTTCTTTTTGATATGCATGCTAAAAGAGTTTTACCAGGTTTTGATGAAAACGCAAAAATTAAATTACTTAACAAATTAAAAGACAATGTTGAAATTATTATTTGTGTATATGCTGGAGATATTGAAAGAAATAAAATAAGAGGCGATTTTGGTATTACATATGATTTAGATGTATTAAGAATGATTGATGATTTAAGAGCTTATAATCTTGATGTTAATGGTGTAGTTATTACAAGATTTAGTGAGCAACCTTCGGCTAGTATGTTTGCTAACAAACTTGAAAGAAGAGGAATTAAAGTTTATAAACATAAATTTACTAAAGGGTATCCAACAGATGTTGATACTATAGTTAGTGAAGAAGGATATGGAAAAAATCCTTATATTGAAACTAAAAAACCAATAGTAGTTGTTACTGCACCAGGACCTGGAAGTGGTAAACTTGCAACTTGTTTAAGTCAAATGTATCATGAAAATAAGCGTGGAAAAGAAGTAGGATATTCAAAATTTGAGACTTTTCCAGTATGGAATGTTCCATTAAAGCATCCATTAAATATTGCATATGAATCTGCAACAGTTGATTTAAAAGATGTAAATTTAATTGATTCATTTCATTTAGATGCATATGGTGAAATTTCAGTTAATTATAATAGAGATATACAAGCTTTTCCAGTATTGAAAAGAATTATAGAAAAAATTACAGGTGAAGAATCTGTTTACAAGTCACCAACTGACATGGGTGTTAATAGAGTAGGATTTGGAATTACAGATGACGATGTAGTTAAAGAAGCTTCAAGACAAGAAATTATTAGAAGATATTTCAAAACCGGATGTGAATATAAAAAAGGTTATGTTGATTTAGAAACATATCAAAGAGCTCAGTTAATTATGGAAAAACTTGATTTATGTGGTGAAGATAGAAATACAGTTGTGCCTGCAAGAGAAAGAGCTAAGAAATTAAAACTTGAAGGTAAAGAAGAAAAAATATATCCTGTTGTTGCTCTAGAACTTGAAAATGGTACAATTGTAACTGGAAAATCTTCAGAAACAATGAATGCTTCAGCTGCAGTATTATTAAATACTGTTAAATATCTTTCTAATATTGATCATGAAATTCATTTGATTTCACCATCAACATTAAAACCGTTAATTGAACTTAAGGAAAATATTCTTGGGCAAAAGAGTATATCGCTTAATAGTGAAGAAATATTAATTGCTCTTAGTATTAGTGCAACATCAAATACAGTTGCAAAAGTAGCAATGGGTAAATTATCACAACTTAAAAATTGTCAAGCACATTCTACTACAATTTTATCTTCTAATGATGAAAATATTTATAGAAAGCTTGGAATAGAAATTACAAGCGATGCTGAATATCCAAATGCAAGCTTATACTATTAATCATAAAAGCATTTAAAGGAGTAATAAATTTGTTGCTCCTTTTTTTAATTGTTTTAAGATATTATTTATGGGTAAATAATCTATGATATAATAATAATATTAAGAATTTGATATGGGATGTGAAAAACATGGACAATTATAATGAAAAATTAGATTTAAAAGATATTATTAGTAAAACACTTTCATCTATCGAATCGAGCAAAGAGGCTGTTTTTAATATTGTTGATCATGTAAAAAGTGAATTGGATGAAATAAAAATTAAATTAAATAATGTAAAAAGAGAAACATCAATAGCAATAAGTGAAGTGGATGATTATAGAAAGAAAGATCAAATGGCTAGACAAAGATTGGCTAAAGTTAGTAAGGATTTGAAAAGTTATGGAGAAGCTGATATTAAAAAAGCATATGAAATAGCGAGTTTAATTAGGCTGACTTATCAGGAGAAAAAATTTAATGAAAAATTATTGATTGAAAAAAGAACTGAATTAGAAAGAAATTTAATTAGTTTAAGAAAAGTATTGGAAAATGGTGAAACATTAATTAATAAAATTAATGTTGCTTTTGATTATCTTTCACAAAACAGTTTAGAAAAATTAATAGATGGAGAAATGTCAAAAGAAGATAGAATAAATATAGCAATTAAAATGTTAGAAGCACGAGAGCAAGAGAAAAAAAGAATTTCAAGAGAAATTCATGATGGGCCAGCGCAATCAATTGCTAGCATTGTATTTCAAGCTGAAATATGTAGTAATGTAATGAAAAAAGATATGAATAAAGGACTTGAAGAAATTGAGAATTTAAAGAGTACTGTTAGAGAAACATTAAATGAAGTTAGGGCAATAATTTATGATTTAAGACCAATGTCAATTGACGATATTGGACTTTTACCAACTATTAGAAAAATGATTGAAATTTTTGAAAGAAAAGAAGGTATTCATGTAGAATTTCAGTCAAATAACATTGTAAATGAACTTGATAAATTTATTGAATTAACTTTGTTTCGTATTATACAGGAAATTTTAAATAATGTTAAAAAGCATTCAAAAGCAAAACAAGTTAAGGTGAAATTAGAATTTGGAACGGTTTATTTAAAACTTCAAGTTAAAGATGATGGAATTGGATTTAATATTGAAAAAACTTTAAAAAGAGTGAAAAATGAAAGTACAAATTATGGACTAATTGGAGTTATAAATAGAGTTAAAGAAATAATGGGTGAAATTAATATTGAGAGTAGTAGAAATAACGGAACTTATTATGATATTAAAATGCCGATTAATAAGGGTGTGATTTTAAGTGAACTCTAATATTTATAGAATTGTTATTGCTGATGATCATGAATTGATAAGGGAAGGTATTAAAAAGCTATTAGAACTTGAAGATAAATTTAAAATTGTTGGGGAAGCTTCTAACGGCAATGAAGTTATTGAAATATTTAAGCTATTCAAGCCTGATCTTGCTATATTAGATATCAATATGCCAGATAAATCTGGACTTGAAGTTTTAAAAATTATTAAAGGAATTAGAAATGATGTTAAAGTTGTTTTACTCACTATTAATAGTGATAGAAAATCTCTTTCTACAGCAATTGAGTCAGGAGCGGATGGATATATTTTAAAAGATTCTGATCCGCGAGAACTATCTGAAATTTTATTGAGTATTATTAATGGTGAAACATATATAGATAAAAGATTAGTAAATTCTTTAGTGGATATTTATAAACATTCAAATGATGAAATAAAAAGTAAATTTTGTGATTTAACTGAAAGAGAGAAAGAAGTTCTTTATTATTTATCAAATGGATATACAAATAAAGAAATTTCAGAAGAAATATATATTAGTGAAAAAACAGTTAAAAATTATGTCACTAATATATATAGTAAAATAAATGTGACTAATAGGGTAAGAGCAGCACTTTTTGCAATAAAAAATGATATAGAAAAGCATGTAAAAATATAATGATATTAAATATTGTTATATTTTTTTGTTGAAAATATAACTAAAGTCCTATATAAATATGACTTATTGCTGTATTAAAATACATAAAGTAGTAATATTATAAAATTAATAGTAAAGCAGATAAGAAAATATTAAAAACACAGGAGAATATTATGATTAACTACTTTAAAACTTATTTAGAGTATTACTTAGGAAATGATGAAGGTCAAAGTTTAGTTGAATATGTATTAATCATTGGATTTGTTGCACTTTTGATAATTGGTATTGTAACGGCTTTTGGTGATGCAATTGGAGCAAAATTTCAAGAATTTATTGATAACCTTTAAGAATAATTATTTAAAATATGACTAAAGTCCTATAAAAATATGACTTAATGCTTTATTAATTTTTAAAAATTGGGAGTATTATTAAATTATCAAATAAAGTAAATTTGGGAAAACAAAAAATACAAGGAGGAAATTATGTTAAATTATTTTAAAACTTATTTAAGCTATTATTTAGGAAATGAAGAAGGTCAAGGTATGGTTGAATATGTATTGATTATTGGTTTGGTAGCAATTGCAATCATTGCACTTGTAGCATTATTTGGAACTAGACTTGGAGAAAAATTTACAGAAATAAAAGATGCACTTTAAAATGCAGAAATTACTCAAAGGGCCGATAGGCCCTTTTTTTAAGAAAGAGGTGTAATATGAAAAAGATATTTAATAATAGAGGTCAATCAATGGTTGAATTTACATTAATTTTACCTATATTTTTAATTTTACTTCTTGGAATGTTTGATACCTCTAGAATACTTAGTACAAAAATAGTTCTTCAAAATACAGCAAGAAATGCAGCTAGAGTTGTAGCAGTAACTAATTCAGATTCAAGTGCAATTAGTGAAATTGATTTAGGAACTGCATCGCTAGATCCAAATAGACTAAATTATACTATTACACCTTCAGAAAGCTATAGGAGTGTAGGAGAAAATGTTACTATAGATATTAATTATACTATTGATATTAATACTCCAATTATTTCAAATATTTTGGGTGAAAATGTTGTAGTTTCAGGCAAATCTGTTATGAGAGTAGAGTAGGTGATGCAAATGATAAAAAATGATAAAGGTTCAATTACAGTGATTTTTGTTATTGTTTTGGGTTTGCTTCTTGGAGCGGTAGGTATGGTTGCTGATTATGGTTATAGTGTTGTAGAAGATATTCAACTTACAAATGCTTTAGATGCAGCTGCTTTAGCTGGAGCACAAGATTTAGACGATGTAAATAAAACAACTGCCACAGTAACCGAATACTTAACTAAAAATGGTGTTGATCCTAATACAGTTCTGATAATTTTTTCAGATAATAATAAATCATTAAAACTACAATCTACAGAATTAGTTGAAAATAGATTTATGAAATATTTTAATATTGATACAACAGAAATTAGCGCTTCTGTAAAAGTAGCAATAAACGCAGTTACTAAAATTAATGGAGGAGCTAAACCATTTGGTGTACCGGATGAAGTATATACTTATGGAGAAGAAGTTGTATTAAAAGAGGGAGCAAGTGGCGGTTCAAACGGGAATTTTGGAGCTTTAGCTTTAGGAGAAGGATGTGGTGCATGTTGGTTTCGTCATAATGCCCTATATGGTTATTCTGGAACGTTGGAAGTTGGAGATGAAATTTTAACGGAACCTGGTAATATGGCAATGGTAATAAATCCATTAAAGCAATTATTACAAAATGATTATTCTACTTTTGATAATTTTTCAGAAGATTCGGTAAGATTATGGTTAATACCAATAATAGCAGAAGAAGATATAAGCGGTAGAGATTATGTAACAATAGTTGGATTTGCACAGTTTTTTGTAGAAGATATTGGTAAACAAAGTGGTAAAATGCAAATTACCGGAAGATTTGTTAAAAATGTTATTAGCGGTGAAACAGGAGAAACACAAACTGATTATGGAGTATATGTAGCAAAAATAGTTGAGTAATTGGGGGTTGAGATGAAAAGTTTAGGAGTTTTTTTATTAATAATTGCATTAATTTTTGCAGCATTAGCTTCTTTTGGAGTTTATGAATATTTAAGTAGAGAAACGGAAAATAAAATGGTTGAACCTATAATTGAAAAAGAATTTTATGTTGCTGTAGATAATATACCTGAAAATACAATGATTACAGAAAAAATGATAAAAACAGTAAAAGTACCTGAAAATTTTGATCTTTCAATTTATGAAACAAAGAAAGAGGATATTGTTAATAAATTCGCTTATTCAAATATTATTAGTGGCGAAGGATTTGCAAAAAAACGATTAATATCAAAAGATGATACGAAGTTGATTTTAAAATTAAATAAAGGGGAGAGAGCTGTAAGTATAAGCACATCTCAGTATAGAGCGGTTGCAGATTTGATTAAACCTGGAGATATGATTGATATGTATGTGTTTTTACCTGAAAAAGTTGTTAATGGAGTAATGGTTAGAGAAAACATTGCAAAATTATTATTGCAGAAATTAAAAGTGTTGGCAATAAAACAGGAAATGTCTAGAAATTATATAAATGAAGAAAAAATCATGGATACATATGCAGTAACTTTAGCTGTTAATACTGAAGATGTTGAAAAATTATTTTTAGGCGAAAGTATAGGTGTCCTTAAATTAGCACTTAGACCAATAGATGATAATGAATTAATTAAAACTAATGGAGAAGTATGGAGAGAATTGTTAGTTGATAGAGATATTGAAAAAGAATGGCTTAAAATTTATGAAAATGAACATCAAGAAAGCGTATCAATAGAAATTGGTGGAGAGCAAGCATATAGAAAATATATTGTTAAATATACTGATACTTTAAGAAGTATTGCATTGGATTTTTATGAAGATGAAGAGAAATATACTTTAATAAAAGAAGCAAATGGCATTGGAAAAAGTAATTTAATTGTTACTGGTGAAATTTTAATTATTCCAATAATTGAAGATTAGAGGTGTACTATGAATAATCATATTAGAATACTTGTTGCGGACGATAGCGATGTTACACGTAATGCAATTATTAAAATTACAAATATGGTTGATGATTTTGAAGTAATTGGAGAAGCAATTAATGGAGAAGAAGCGATTCAAAAGACAGAGGAATTAAAGCCAGATATCGTATTGATGGATATTAATATGCCAATAGTTAATGGGCTTGAAGCAACTGAAAGAATTAGCAAAGAATATCCAGATGTAATTGTAATAATAATGTCAGTTCAAGGAGGAACAGAATATTTAAAAAAAGCAATGTTTTCAGGTGCTAAAGAGTATATTTTTAAACCTTTTAGTATGAGCGAACTGGTAGACACTGTAGAGAGTACTATTAAGCTTAATAATGAGAGAAGAAGTAATATGAAAATTGTTAGATCGGAAGATAAGGAAGCAAAATTCTCAACTTTTTTTTCAACTAAAGGTGGAGTTGGAAAATCAATTTTAGCATTTAATTATGCGATAAAACTAGCAGCAATAAAAAATAAAAAAGTTTTGTTAATTGATGGTGATTTTTTGTTTGGTGATATAGCAGTACTTTCGGATAAAAAACCAATTAAGACAATATACGATATTGTAGAGGATATGGCTTTTGAATCATTTGATTTTTTAAAAGAATATATTACTGAAACAGATAATGGAGTTGATGTTTTACTAGCGCCAAGAAGACCAGAAAATGCGGAATCAATTACCTCTGACAATATCATAAAAATAAATGATATTGTAAAAAAGAATTATGATTATGTAATTATTGATTTAGGAACAAATTTTAATAATAGTACATTAACTTTTTTAGATTATTGCGATGAAATATTTTTTATTACGACAACTGATTTAATGACTATAAAAAATACTAAAATTGGAATTGATGTAATGAAATCGCTCGGTTATGATGATTCTAAAATTAAAATTATTGTAAATAAGTTTCAAAAGAATAGTAATGTAAATATAAATGATCTTAATAAATATTTGAAGTTTCCAATATATTTTACTATTCCAGAAGATAGAAAAATAATTGAAAATTCAGTAAATATTGGTAAACCTGTTGGTAAGGTAAAAATGTTTTCTAAAGGTAAATTTGAAAAAATGTTGATAAAACTAATTGAAACCGAATAAAGAGGTGCAATATGTCATTAAATAATAGATTAAAAACTACAAATAAAACTGAATCCATTGAAGAAAGAGAAATAAAAGATGACCCATATAATAAGATGAAAATGAAAATTCAAAATAATGTAATAAAAAATATTGATATTGATTTTACAAAAATGGATATGAAAAATAGTGGGAGTGATAATAGGATAAAAGAAGTAATCCTTGAATCTGTGGAAAAAGAAGAATTAAATATTACAAGAATACAAAAAGACAGATTAATTAAAGAGTTAATGGATGAAATTCTTGGTTTTGGACCTATAACTTCTCTTCTTAATGATCCTAATATTAATGAAGTTATGGTAAATGGAGCTAATCAAGTTTATATTGAAAAAAGCGGAAAATTAGTATTAACAGATGCAAAATTTAAAAATGATGATCATGTATATCATGTAATCAAAAAAATTGTTGAGCCAATTGGAAGACGTATAGATGAATCTTCGCCAATGGTAGATGCTAGATTGATGGATGGATCAAGGGTAAATGCAATTATTCCACCTTTGGCAATTGATGGACCTTCACTAACTATTAGAAAATTCTCTGAAGATCCATTTAAAGTATCAGACTTAGTGAATTTTGGTACTTTAAGTGAAAAAATGGCTGAATTTATTGAATATTGCATTGAAGGAAGATTGAATATTGTAGTTTCAGGTGGTACAGGTAGTGGAAAAACTACAACGCTAAATGTTTTATCTGCTTATATTCCAAATGAAGATAGAATTATTACAATAGAAGATGCTGCAGAACTTAAATTATCGCAAACACATGTAGTTCGTCTTGAAACAAGGCCTGCAAATATTGAAGGCAAGGGTGAAGTTACAATTAGAGATTTAGTAAAAAATTCATTAAGGATGAGGCCAGATAGAATTGTTATTGGTGAGGTAAGGGGTGGAGAAGCTCTTGATATGCTTCAAGCAATGAATACAGGTCATGATGGTTCGTTAACTACAGGTCATGCGAATTCACCTAGAGATATGTTATCAAGATTAGAAACAATGGTTTTAATGTCAGGAATGAATTTGCCAATTAAAGCTATTAGAAATCAGATCTCATCAGCTATAGATATAATTATTCAACAAACTCGTATGCAAGATGGAAGCAGAAAAATTACAAATATTACTGAAGTTCATGGGATGGAAAATGATGTTATAGTATTACAGGATGTTTTTAAATTTCAGAGACAAAATTTATCGAGCACTGGAAAAGTTGTTGGGAATTTTGTATATACTGGGATTATGCCTAAATCTGTAGAAAAATTAAAAGAAAAAGGAATAAAAATTCCTTTATCAATTTTTTCATAAAGAAGGTGTTATTATGTTATTAATTGCAATTTATATATTTATATTGATATTGACATTAATTTTAGGTGTTGGGATATTAGTAAATGAAAAGAAGAAATTGAAAACAAGGATAGATAAATTTGTTGATAATTCAAATACACATATAAATCAGAAAAAAACTAATAAAAAAAATGAGAAATCATATATTACTAATTTTTTAAAAGATATTAATAGTAAAAAAAGAAAAAGTAATAAAATAGGAAAAAAGGAACAACTTCTAATTAATTCCGATGTTGGACTATCAATTGAAGAATTTAATGCAATTAGAGTTATTATTATATTATTTTTAAGTATCATATTTTATGCGATATTTAAAAATATAAAAGTTATAATTATTGTTCCTGTGTTCTGGATTTTACCTATAGTAGTTTTAAATAACTTAAAGAAAAGAAGGGTTATATTATTTGAAAAGCAATTGGGAGATACAATTAGTATACTTGCTAATTCATTAAAAGCTGGTTATTCATATATGCAGGCTGTAAATTCTGTGGCAAAGGATATGCCAGATCCAGTTGGGAAAGAATTTAAAATACTTTTAAAAGAAATGTCATTGGGAGTAAATGCTAGTGAAGCACTTGATAATTTAAAAACTAGAGTTGATAGTAAAGATTTATCTCTAATGATTACTGCAATAAAAATTCAAAGAGAAACAGGAGGAAACTTAGCAGAAATTCTTAATAATATTTCAGAAACAATTATGGAAAGAATAAAAATTCAAGGTGAAATTAAAACATTAACTGCTCAGGGTAGAATGTCAGGAATAGTTATTGGATTAATGCCAATTGCTTTAATTTTAGTATTATTATTAATAAATAAAGAATATATTAGCGTGCTTTTTAATACAGAAATTGGTAAGGTGTTATTGATATCTGCAGTAATTAGTGAATTGATTGGAGCTTTTTTCATTAAGAAAATTGTAAATATTGATGTATAGATTGGAGGAAAGAAATGACTATTTTAATTAGTATATTAGTATTTATAATAGTATTTCTGATACTTATAATTATTTTAAATAAAATTGTGAATTCTAAAGCTCAAATAAAAAGACGCCTTAAAAGTATTTCAAATGATAGTATGTATAATGAAATTGATGATAGAAATGAGAAAACGTTTTATGAAAAAACATTGAAAAAAGTATCAGATGATATTGGTGAAAAATTAACTAAATTAACTCCTAGAAGTTATATTTCAAAATTAGAATTAAGATTATGCTCAGCAGGACTTTATCCTAAAATTTCTAAAGAAAAGTGGGTGTTATATAAATTTTTTACAAGTATGTCAATTTCTGTTGTTATTGTTATTTTATTGAAACGTATTTCTCAGTTAAAGCATATTGAATTAATAGCTATATTTATATTTATGTTGTTCTTTGTTAATTTTATTACTTATTTTTTATTGCTTAAAAAAATTACAAAAAGAAAAAATGCAATAGGAAAGGAATTGTCTAATACAATTGATTTGATTACTGTAACTGTTGAAGCGGGACTTTCTTTTGACAGTGCTGTTGATAGATTTATTAAATCAACAGAATCAAATCTTAGCTTTGAATTTGAAACTATGTTAAAAGAAACACGTTTAGGTATTCAAAAAAAAGATGCGCTTAAAAATATTTCAAATAGATGTGATGTATCTGATCTTTCAACGTTTATTGGTTCTATAATTCAAGCAGATGAATTAGGGGTATCAATAACAAATATTTTAAGGATACAATCAAAGCTAGTAAGGGAAAAAAGAAAACAAAGTGCAAGAGAAAAATCTATGAAAGCACCTATAAAACTTTTGTTTCCAATATTGTTTTTTATTTTCCCAACTATATTTATAATTTTATTGGGGCCAGTAATAATTCAATTGATGGAAATGTAGGTGGAATATGAATGTAGATATAAATAATTATTTTATTAATATTGTTTATTTAGATACTTTTTTTAAAAGTTTTAAAGGATTAATGTTAAGAAAGAATATAAGTGAGAAGAATTGTTATATTTTAAAAACTCAAGGAATTCATATGTTTTTTATGAGATTTTCCTTAGATTTAGTTTATCTTGATAAAGAAAAAAGGGTAATTAAAATTATTGAGAATATAAAACCCTGGAGTCTTGGGCCTTTAATGTTTAATTGTGAATATGTATTAGAATTTAAAAATAGTTATTTTATTAAAAAAGTAAAATTAAATGATATTATTAATATATAAAGCTCCCGATTTTCAAGAGGGAGCTTTTATGATTCTGATTATTTACAAATATTTTCTATAATGGAGCGCTTTTTCATTCCAGTTACGGTTGATGTGCTAGGCAGAGGTGCGCCGTTTAGCATCATATTTTTAGGAACTATTTCTTTGCCATATATAGTACTTAAATTTTTATGAACACACTTACTTATCTTATAAGATTCACAATATATACGGATAAATCCCTTAGCTACAATAGATTTTTTGAATTCATTGAAACGGTTAACGAAAGCATATTAGTTTAATTTCTCACAAATCATAATATAACCTTCTTTTAATTACAAGATACATACCATACATATTAAAACTTAAACAAAAAATTTCTTAGTTTAAATATTTATAAAAATGGTATATAATGTATTAGTAGTTTATGTTGAAATTGATGGGGGAAAGGATGATTATATGAACGCTAAACAAGATGCGCTAATAGAAATTAGAAATGAATTTGATTTGAGTAGAATAAAAAAATTGGCAGTATCAGAAAAATTTAAACTTGTGAAAGTTGCTAAACTAATTTACAAAGAAGCATTATTTGCTGAAAAAGAAGGAATAACAAATCTTGATAAATCACCTAATTTTACGGTTAATAATACTTACAATTTATTAGCAATGTTAACTGTAAGAGAAATAAGATATGAAGTGTTTAAAAGAATAATAATTAATTATTCTAAGAATTTTGAGCGTAGTGACAGTTATTATTCTCAATTTGTGCTTTTAGGTATTGGTATGATGCTTATGAGAAAAGGATTTAAACCGAAAGTTATTTTAAATACCATTATGGTAATTTTAGGGGAAGACTTCTTAATTAATAATGAAAAATATATTGGTTATGTTAAAGAAGAAGAATTAGATGATGTATCATTAGGTTTAGAAATCAGATATAGACCATATGAAGGTTCAATGAGAGAAATAAAATATGATTTATTGGCAATGCTTAAATTAAGTAAAGATAAAGGGTTTGATTTTGTTGATAAATTAATTAATTATAGTTACGGTAATAGAAAATTAAAATTCTATTTCAATATTATGGATATAGGAGATAAAGATGTTATAGAAATTATGTATAATGAATTTAATAAAAATCTTAATAGAAATGATAGATTACTTATGAGTGGTGCATATGCAATACATGATAATTGTGATCTAGTTGCTACTCATTATGTACTTAATTCTATTGTTGGAAAAGATTCAAGGGAAAGTAAAGATTCGCATCAAGTTGAAGATGAATTGAAATCTACAATTGAAAAATTATTAAAGGATAAGTAAAAATAAAAATAAAAATAACAATAACCATTAGCATTTCAATATTGCTGATGGTTGTCTTTGTAGAAGTTTTAGATTAATTATATGAAGAATTGGGAATGAAATTCATTGAAACGATGTCTCAAGATAAGGAGATATTAAAATGAAAATTTCAAATAGAATAAGTAATATAATTATAAAATTGAAATCAAGTTTTCAACGATTTCCAGAAACTGCTTTAGTATCAATATTGTTGGCTGTGGTTGGGATAATATTAAATAGAGAATTTAATTTTTCAAATGATTCAATAGAGAGTTTAGAAAAATTAATTATGATTTTAATTTTAGCAGTTCCTATTTCGACATATGGAAAACTTTTATATGAAAATAATAATAAAATAAAAATAAGAATTTTTGTTGATATTATAGCGGTTATAATACTGTCTGTCATTTATGTGAATGTTCCAAATCCGCTTGATAGTAAGTTTATGATTCGATTTTTTTCGTTATTAATTTCATTTTTATTAATGTTTTCATTAATTGGTTATTATAAGAAGGAAAATTATTCAATATTTATTATCAAATTAATTAGCAATTTTTTTATTACTTTTTTATATTCACTAATTCTTTATATCGGAATTTCTTCAATGATATTTACAGTAGAAAAACTGTTTGAACTTAATTTAAATAGTGAGATTTACTTAGATATATATATATTAATTTCAACAATTTTTTCAATTACTTATTTTTTAGCTAGACTTCCTGAAAATGATGAAAAATTGAAAGTAATAATGTATCCGTCAGTATTAAAGAAATTAATTTTTTATATTATTATTCCTTTAATAATTATATATACACTAATTCTTTATTCTTATTTTATTAAAATAATAATGATTAAAGAATTTCCTATTAATTTACTTAGTCATCTTGTGCTTTGGTATGGTCTTATATCTGTGCTTGTTTTATTTTTTATAAATAAAATAAAGGATAAAAATAAATTTATAAAAATATTTTATAAATATTTTCCTTTAATATTCATGGTACCATTAGTAATGATGTTTTTAGCTATTTTTAAAAGAATTTTTGATTACAGTATAACTCCACCGAGGTATTTTGTAGTTGTTTTAGGAATATGGTTATTTTTTAGCATGAGTTATATCTTCTTTTCAAAGAAACTTAATTCAAAAGCATTTCCGTTATTAGCAATTTTTTTAATATTAATATCTGTATATGGACCGCAAAGTTCGTTTACTATTTCTAAGAAATTACAAGAAAATAGATTTATTTCTTTATTAGAAAGTTTTGATATGCTTGAAAATGGAGAAATAATTAAAAATAAAAATATTTCAGAAATTCAGGAGTCTGAAATTAGCAATTTTATAAAATATTTTGATGAATATAGTGAACTTAATAATATTCAAATTTTACCAGAAAATTTTGAAATTGATGATATGAAAAAAGTTTTTGGTTTTGAATATAATTACTATTATAGAAATAAATACAAAAATAGCGATATTATAAATTACTATTTTTATATTGAAAATGAAATTATTAATATTTCAGAATTTGATTATATTCTTGATATGAATATTAACCTATCTGATCCACAAACATTTAAAAATGAAAAGATTGAAATTTTATATGACGATGAAACAGAAAATTTAAAGATAATGGGTAATGAAGAAATATATGGTGTAATTAATATTGAAAAAATGGTAAAAGACTTTCAAACAAATCATGTTTCAAATGATATTAATAATTTAGATGAAGCAAGTATTTATTATGATTTTGACAATGTGAACGTAAAAATTATAATTGAGAATATTAATTATGCAACTGATCAATCATATAATCATATTAAATTTAAATTGCTTATAGATATTAAATAGGGAGATAAAATGAAATATATAAAACAGATAAACTCTTTTATTCCTGATGGCAATCAAGAAGAAAATGATAAAAAAATTATTTTAGATTACATTAATGTATTTGGTGATAACGTATTAACTCGTGAAAATGAAATTGCACATATTACAAGTTCAGGTTTTATTTTAAATAAAACATTTGATAAAGCATTAATGATTCATCACAACATTTACAAAACATGGGCATGGACCGGTGGACATGCAGATGGAGATATTGATTTATTAGAAATCGCTCTTAAAGAAGCAAATGAAGAAACGGGATTAAATAATATAATTGCATTAAATAATGAAATCAGTACCATTGATATTATTCCAGTATGGGGGCATATAAAAAATGGTAAGTATGTATCAACTCATTTGCATTTAAATATCTCATATATATTAATTGCAGATGAAAATGAAAAATTGATAATGAATGAAGAAGAGACAAGTGGTATTAAATGGATTAGTATTGATGAAATAGAAACACATTCAAATGAACCGCAGTTAAAGAAAATTTATTTTAAATTAATTGAAAAAGCTAGAAAAAGTATTGGAGATTAAAATGAAACCATTTATTGGAATAAGCACAAGTATAATAAATTCAGAAGAATATGAAAAAAATAATGTTGTTCATTTAAAAGGATTGAATCAATCTAGAGTTTCTGTTGATTATTCAAATGCAGTTGAAAGGGCAGGAGGATTGCCATTTTTAATTCCAATATTAAAATATGCAGATGATAATGTTATAGATGAAATCATATCGCGCGTAGATGGAATAATTTTCACTGGAGGTTCAGATATTGATTCATCTTTTTATGGTATAGAAAATATAGATGAAGATGTAGGAATTATGAAATCAAATAAGACAAGAGATGAATTTGAATTTAGACTTTTAAAATCAGCTATCAAATTAAATAAACCAATACTTGGAATATGCAGAGGTATACAATTACTAAACGTATATTTTGGAGGAACTTTATATAAAGATATTAATAGTGAATATGAAACAGATATTAATCATTTAGGTCCATTAGACTGCAAATATAAAAAAAATCACGAAATAGAAATTGATAAAAATTCAAAATTATATGAAATATATAATAAAAATAAAATTCAAGTAAATAGTTTTCATCATCAAGGAATAAAAAAAGTTGCTAAACAATTTAAAGTAATTGCTAAAGCAACTGATAACATAGTAGAAGCTATTGAATATGAAGGTAATAATTTTATTTTAGGATTACAATTTCATCCTGAAATGATGTTTGAAAATGATGAAGAGCAATTAAGTGTTTTTAAATATTTTATTAAGAAAACAGAAAAACTATAAATAAAATGGTTCATACCAATAAGGTATGAACCATTTTTATTACTTAATAATTTTTGATATTTCAGTTTTACATGCATTTAAAATAAAAGTATCAAACATTTGAATTGTTACATATTTAAAGCCTTGTTTAATTCTTTTATTTGCTTCTTCAGCATTAGTAACAAATATTCCAGCAGATTTATTATATTTATTAGTAAGATTTATAATTTCATTTGCAATATCTTCAATTTTTTTATCGTAAATTTGCCCTGGAATACCAAGAGATTGTGACATATCGAAAGGGCCAAGAAATATAACGTCAATTTCAGGAAGTTTCAAAATTTCTTCTAAATTGCTAAATCCTTCAGTGTTTTCACAATGAACAATTATCATTGTTTCGTTATTAGAATTTCTGAAATAATCAAACGCATTAATATTTCCATAATCAGCAGAACGAGCTAAAGCAAGACCTCTAGAACCAATTGGAAAGTATTTAGAAGCATCAATTGCTTTTTTTGCATCTTCTACAGTATTTACTTGTGGTACTTGAACACCATGTGCACCAACATCAAGAGATCTTAAAATATCTGTAGTTGAATTTTCTGTAACACGAATAATAGGTGTAATTTTTCTGTATTCAGCAGCTCTAACTAAATTTTTTGTTGTTTCAACAGATAAATCTCCATGTTCAGTATCTATAACGATGAAATCAAATCCTCCAAGTGCAATAATTTCAACTAAATCTGGAGTTGGGTTGGTAACAAAAGTTCCAATGGAAGCTTTGTTGTTAATTAAATTTTCTTTTAGTAGATTTTTCATTAAATTATCTCCTCATAAATAGCCTATCAATATTATATTCCACAATAGATGAAAATAGAAGGAATTATATTTTTTAAAATATGAAAACATTTTCCTTGAAACCGCTCCCGGTATGTGTTATAGTAATTATAAGTTAAGGAAGTGATAATAATGGCAACTATATATGATATAGCAAAAGAAGCTGGTGTATCAAAAAGTACTGTTTCTAGAGTAATAAACAATCAAGTTGGTGTTAATCAAGAAAAAAAACAAAAAGTACTTGATGCAATAAAAAAATATAATTATAAGCCAAATGCTGCTGCAAGAAAACTTGGATTAAAAAGAAATAATACTATAGGAGTACTTGTTCATGATTTGTCTGACAGTTTCTTTTCTGAATACGTTAGGGAAATTAATAGTATATTTACAAATGAACTTCATTATGGAGCGTTATATTGTACAACAAACAAATCTACTCCAAGCAGAGTTAATTATTTGGAACAATTAAATAAAAGCGTTGATGGATATATATTTTTAGGTGAGGATGTTGTTTCAAAACAAGAATTAAAAGTTTTAACCGATGATAAAGAGTTGTTTGTTGGGATTGGTACCAATTTAACTTTTGATGAAGGTGTTATGATAGATATTAATAATTATAATGCTTCTTATCAAGCGGTGGAGTATTTAATTGAATTAGGACATACTGAAATTTTATATATATGTCAAAAAGAAAAAAGAATTGAATTTTCTGAAAGATATATGGGTTACCAAAAAGCACTTATGGATTATAAATTAAAGTCTAAAACGTATTATGAAATTGGATTTGAAATATATGAAGCCTATGAAATAGCTAAAACAGTAAAAATGGAAATTGAAAAAAATGGAATAACAGCTGTGGTATGTTTTAATGATATAGCAGCAAGTGGGTTAGCTGATGGGTTAATAGATTTGGGATTTAAAATTCCAGAAAATATTTCTATTATTGGTTTTGATGATTCAAAGGATCTTATGGACACAAAAAATCAAATCCCATTACTTACAACAATTAGACAACCAAATATTGAAATGGCTAAATATGGAGTTAATGAATTATATAAAATGATTGTTGATGGTAAAAAAGGTGAAAGTAAAGAATTTGAATGTGAACTTATTATTAGAGAAACAACTGCTGAACCAAGAGCAAAATAATTTTTTGCATACTGTGGGAGCGGTCCCTAAAAGTATATAAACAGTGTTGTGCTGTTTTAATGGATTTAAGTCCAAATTATATAAACAAAAATATTAAGGAGTGAAAGAATGAAAAGAGTATTAAGTTTAGTTTTAGTTTTAGTAATGTTATTCTCTTTGGTCGGATGTGGAAATACTACAACATCTGAACCAACTGAAAAAGAGGTAAAGGCAACAACAGGAGAACCTGTTGAAGTTTCAGAACCAGCTGCAAATAAAGGTGATACTTTGGTTGTTTGGACATTTACAGATGAATTAAAAGGAATTATTGAAAATTATTATGAAAAAAACAATGATTTAGATTATGAAATAGAAGTTGTTGTAGTTCCTAATGAGAATTATCAATCAAAATTAGATCCAGCTTTGGGTTCTGGAAAAGCTGCTCCTGATGTATTTGCAGTAGAAGCTGCATATGCAAAAAAATATTTTAGTTCTAAATACACAAAAGATTTAAGAACAATGGGAATAGAACCTACAGAAATTCCTATTATGCAATATGTTAAAGATGTTGCAACTACAGAAAATGGAGAGTTTAAAGGTTTAAGTTGGCAAGCAACTCCAGGTGCATATTTCTATAGAAGAAGTTTAGCACAAAAGTATTTAGGTGTTAGTGAACCTGAAGATGTGCAACCATTATTAGCTGATTTTGATAAGTTTTATGAAGCTGCTTTAACAATAAAAGAAAAATCTAATGGAGAGACTAAAATAATTAGTTCTTTAGGAGATTTAACAAAAGTATTTAAAGCAGACAGAAAAGATGGATGGATTGTAGATAATAAATTTACTATTGACCCTAAAATTGAAGAATTAATGGAAATTGGAAAGAAATTTACTGAAGAAGGTTTAACAAATGATGCTGAGCAATGGACTGAAACATGGTTTGCCTCAATGTCTAATGATGAAGTGTTTGGATATTTCTTACCAACATGGGGACTTCACTATGTATTAAAAACAAATGCTGAAAATGCGAATTCTGGAGAAACTACAGCTGGTGATTGGGCAATGGTTCAAGGACCTGCACCTTATTTCTGGGGTGGAACTTGGTTAACAATACGTGAAGGAACTGAAATGGAACAAGCAGCTTATGATTTAATTAATTACTTAACATTAAATGAAGAATTCTTAACAGCTTATGCTAAAGAAAGTGGAGATTTCCTTGCTAATGTTAATGTTGTAGAAAATGTTAAAGATACTTATTCTGATGAATTTTTAGCAGGACAAAATCAATATGCTATGTTTGCTGAAATGGCAAAAGGTATTGATGCAACAACTATGACTGGTAGTGATCTTGATATTGATGATTTATTTGACGAACAATTAATGGCTTATACAAAAGGTGAAAAGAATAAAGAAGATGCTTTAGAATCATTTACTAGTAGTGTAAAAGATGCATTCCCGAATTTAGATTACTAAAAAACAATAGTGCATGTAAGATTGATTCTTTCATGCACTATTTATAAAAATATTTTGGAAAGAGGGTTTTATGGAAATAACTAAATCAAAAAAGAAAAGAAAGGCTGGAATTGCTAATTATAGTAAATATGGACAAATGTTTATTATACCTTTTATTGTTGGATTTTTACTATTTCAATTATATCCAATTATTTACACGATAACTTTAAGTTTTACTGATTTAGCGGGATGGGAAACTGAGCTTAATTTTATTGGATTTAAAAATTATATTCACATTTTACATAATGATCATTTTTTACAAGCTTTAAAAAATACATGGATTATATGGGGAATGAATTTTATACCGCAATTATTAGTTGCTTTGATATTAGCAAAATGGTTTACAGATAATGCTGTTAAAATAAAAGGCGAAGGATTATTTAAAGCAATATTTTATTTGCCAAATATCATAACTGCAGCGTCTTTAGCGATTTTATTTAATTCATTATTTGGTTTTCCTCATGGCCCAGTAAATCAAATACTAATTCACTTTAATGTTATTCAGGAACCTTTTGAATTTTTTAGAAGCAAACCGGGAACAAGAATTATCGTAGCATTTATTCAATTTTGGAGATGGTACGGATCTACATTTATAATATTATGTGCAGGTATAATGGGTATTAATCCTTCTTTATTTGAAGCAGCAAAAATTGATGGAGCTTCAGATTGGAAAATTTTTTCAAATATTACATTACCACTATTAAAACCTATTACATTATATATATTAATTACATCTTTAGTAGGTGGAATGCAAATGTTTGATATTCCATTCTTATTAACTGGTGGAGGTCCTGATTATGCTGTCGAAACAGGAATGATATATGTATATAATCAAGCATTTACTGGAAATAGAAATTTTTATATGTCAGCAACCGCATCTGTTGTTTTGCTGGTAATAATAATGGTATTTAGTGCGATTATTTATTATGTAATGAATAGAGATAAACGGAAGGTGAGTAGATAATATGAAAAACAGAAAATTTAGTAAAAAAGTAATTAAATATTTTGTTAGTATTATATTATTTATTTTAAGTGTTATTCCATTTTGGATTTTAGCAGTTAATGCTACTAGATCTACTGAACAAATTCAGCAAGGGTTTTCAATGATACCAAGTCATTTCATGTCATTCAATTATGAGGTATTAACTGGAAGAGGTTTTGGGTTCTATAGAGGATTTGCAAATAGTTTGTTTATTTCAACAAGTTTTACGTTAGTAGTATTATATTTTTCAGCAATGACCGCATATGCTCTTGTAGTATATGAGTTTAAAGGAAAGAAAGTAATATTTTCAATTATTGCATTTGTTTTAATGGTACCAGCGCAATTAAGCCTTATAGGATTTTATAAAATGATGTTAAATGCAGGTTTGACAGATAGTTATATTCCACTTATATTGCCAGGTTTAGCTTCGCCTGCTACTGTATTTTTTATGAGACAGTACTTGCTTTCAAGTTTTCCGGTAACATTAGTACAGGCTGCAAGAATAGATGGCGCTTCAGAATTGTCGATTTTTCATAAAATCGGATTACCGCTTATGAAACCAGGTTTAGCAACAATGGGTATATTTACTTTTGTTGGATCATGGAATAATTTAATAGTACCTTTAATGTTAATTAGCACTGAGGATAAATATACATTGCCGATGTTAGTACAATTGTTAAAAGCAGATATATATAGAACAGAATATGGTAGCATTTATTTAGGAGTTGCAATGACAATCTTACCTTTAGTATTAGTATATGCCGCTTTTTCTAAGTTTATAATAGCGGGTGTTGCATTAGGTGGAGTTAAAGAATAAGGAATAAACAAAAAGAAGGTTAAAGGTGAAAAATGAGTTTTAATAAAGATTTTAAGTGGGGTGCAGCAACAGCTTCATATCAAGTAGAAGGTGGATCTTATGAAGATGGGAAAGGTATATCTGTTTGGGATATGTTTTGTAAAGAGCCGGATAGAGTTTATAATGGAGATACTGGAGATTTTGCATGTGATTCGTACCATAGAATAAAAGAAGATGTAAAAATTATAAAAGATTTAGGTTTAAAAGCATATCGTTTTTCATTATCTTGGACTAGAATTTTACCGAATGGTATTGGAGAGATTAATGAAAGTGGATTAAAATTTTATGATATGTTTATTGATGAACTAATAAAAGAGAACATTGAACCATATATAACATTATTTCATTGGGATTATCCTTATGAACTTTATAAAAAAGGACATTGGTTAAATGATGAATCATCAAAATGGTTTGAAGAATATACTGAAGTTGTTGTTAAAAGATATGGTGATAGAGTAAAAAATTGGATGACAATTAATGAGCCACAAGTATTTATAGGACTAGGTTATTCATTAGGAACTCATGCTCCTGGACTTAAATTAAGTAAATTCGATATTATTAGAATGACTCATAATGTTTTATTATCTCATGGTAAAGCTGTTAGAAAAATAAGAGAATATGTAGAAAATGCAAATATTGGTTTTGCATTTGTATGTGACACAGGTATTCCAAATACAACATCTGAAGAAGATAAAAATGCTGCAAGAGAATATACATTTAATCGACAATCAAAAGTAAATGATACAAAAAGATATGATTTTTGTTTTGATAATGAATTATGGTTTGATCCTGTTATGTTAGGTAAATATCCTAATTGGGTTTATAAGAATTATAGTGATAATTTACCAGAATCATTAGATGATGATTTAAAAATAATATCAGAAAATGTTGATTTTATGGGATTAAATATTTATCATGGCAAGGTTGTCAAAAGTTCAGAAGAAGGTTTTGAATTTATAAAATTTAATGCTGGACATGCTGTTACCGGTCTTGATTGGCCTATTACCTCTGAGGCATTATATTGGGGACCATATTTTATGTATGAAAGATACAAAAAAACAATTATGATAACAGAAAATGGACTTTCAAATAAAGACTGGATAAGCATTGATGGTAAAGTTCATGATGAAGGAAGAATCGATTTCTTAAGAAGCTACTTAGGTAGATTAAGCGACGCTATTGATGATGAAATTGATGTAACTGGGTATTTCCAATGGTCTTTATTAGATAATTTTGAATGGGCAGAAGGATATAAAGATAGATTTGGACTTGTTTATGTTGATTTTGAAACAGGAGAAAGAACAAAGAAAGAATCATATTATTGGTATAGAGATTTAATTGCTGGTAAAAAAGAATTATAATAAATTAAAAAACTTTTAGAATAATAATATTCTAAAAGTTTTTATGCTTATATGGAAAATATATTATTTATTTCATTAAAAAAAATTTATATTATGATATAATGAGAACGATTAACATTGCGTTGAGTTTGAAAGGATATTTATGAAAAACACAAAACTCATAAAAGATTATTTATTTGGCGGAATGGTTCTAATTATAATAATTTTTTTAATAAACGAAATTACATTTTTTAATAATAACATTTTTCTAGAGTTTATTTTTATATTTACTTTAGGTGGGGTTTTTAATGTGTTTATTAATAAATATTTTTCACATAAAGAAGTAAAAACAAAAAATGCTGAAAAAGATTATAAATTATTAAAGAATGAAAACGAAGAGATAAATGCTGTTTATCAGCAATTAGAAGCTTATAGCCAAACAATAGATCAATTGAATTTAGAATTGAATATTTCGCTTGATAAACATCAAATTTTAATTGATTCTATATCAGATATTCATATTTACAAGAATTATGATGAAGATGATTATTTAATAAAAGTTTATGAAATTGCAAAAAAAATAATATCTGGATATGATTACGGAGTGGTTTTTAAGTATGTTGATGATTATGTTTATCAATTAAAGACTGATGGGTATAACATTCAAAAGCTAAGAGAAATTAAATTAGAAAAAAATATTATCGAAAATTGTTATCCTAAAACAGGGCTTTATTTTACTAAGGATAGTACTATTAGGAAATTTATGTCAGAAGATAGAATAAATGAATATAGTAAGTATTCTCCGGCATCAAAAGAAGTGATTTACTTGTCTATTAAGTATCAAGATAAGCATATTGGTGGATTATTTTTGGAACTTGATAAAAATAGTAAACTTAAATACAATAAAAATGATATTAAAATAGTTAATACATTTCAACTACTTGTTGAATCATATTACGAAAACTTAGAAAATGCAATAAAAGAAGAAAATAGGCTTGTCGACATTGTGAAAGCAATGACAAACATTTTAGAATATCATGATAAATATACAAAATATCATTCTTTTAACGTTGCAAATATAGCTAAGCAAATAGGCAAAGAAATGAAATTATCAAATAAAGACATTAAAGAATTATATTTATCTGGATTGCTTCATGATTTAGGTAAAACATTTATTCCCAAAGAAATATTAAATAAAAAAGAGAAATTGACAGATGAAGAGTTTGAGATTATTAAGAAACATCCAACAGATGGTTTCAATGTATTAAATTCAATTAAGAATTTAGATAAAATTAAAGCTAGTGTAAAACATCATCATGAAAGATGTGATGGCACTGGATATCCAGATGGATTGAAAGGGGATGAGATTCAATTAGAAACGCAAATATTAGCAGTTGCAGATGCATATGATGCAATGACTACTAATCGTCCTTATAGAAAAGCTTTTTCTAAAGAAAGAGCAATTGAAGAAATAAGAAATAATTCAGGAAAGCAATTTTCACCAATTGTTTGTGAAACATTTTTAAAAATGGATAATATTGAAAATTTGAGTGATAATGAATGCGAGGTAGAAAATGGAACAGTATAAATACATTTATGGTCCAGTACCTTCAAGAAGATTGGGTATTTCTCTTGGAGTTAGTCCAATTCCTGAAAAAACATGTAATTATTCTTGTCTTTATTGTCAGCTTGGAAGAACAAATAAATTAATAAATACAAGAAAAAATTTTTTCAAAGTTAATGATATTATTGATGAGTTAAAGGAATATATGAAAGGAAATGCCACTTTCAATATTATTACTATTGTTGGAGAAGGAGAGCCTACATTATATTTAAAATTAGGTGAATTAATAGAAGAAATTAAGAAAATTACAGATATTCCAATTGCAGTAATTACAAATGGATCTTTATTTTCTGAAAAATCGGTTAGAGATGAATTAATGAATGCAGATTTTGTATTGCCATCATTAGATGCGTATAACGAAGAGACTTTTAAATTAATTAATAGACCACATGGATCGCTTAATTATAAAAGTGTACTTGATGGTTTAATAACTTTCAGTAAGGAATATAAAGGAAAATTATATTTAGAGACTATGATATTGAAAGATATAAATGATAACGAAGAAAGTATTTTAGAATTTAAAAAAATAATTGATTTAATAAATTATGATAGGATATATATTAATGTTCCTGCAAGACCGCCTGCAGAAAGCTATATTAAAAAACCTTCTAAAGAAATTATTGATAAAGCTATCACAATTTTAAAAGGGATTTCAATAGAACAATTAGTTTCTTCAGGATTTCATAGTGAAATTACAGACGATTATGCTGCAATTAAAAGTATAATTAAAAGACATCCTATGAATCAATATGAAATTAAAGCATTTCTTGATTCGAGAGATTTAGAAAAAGATGTTGATATATTCAACAAACTACTAGTAGATGAAGAAGTAGAATTAATAGAGTATAAAAATTATATAACATATAGATTAAAATAGTTTAGGAAATTTCCTAAGCTATTTTAATTATAAAAAAAAATTGAAAACTTTGTGAAAAAATTATTGATAAATTTTTAATTTAGTGTATAATATTGTTATATCGTAATATATAGATATGTTAATATGTTGGATATGAAGGAGGAGAGGGCTATTATTATGGAAACAATTAATACAAATCCAAGATTATTTGAGAAAAAAGCTGATATTTTAAAAGCAATTTCAAATCCATCAAGATTATGTATAGTTCATTCGCTATATTTGAATGGTGTTTGTAATGTATCTCAAATGCAAAATTGTCTTGATAAAGCACAATCAACTGTATCTCAACATGTTTCAAAATTAAAAGCTGCAAATATAATTAGTGGTGAAAGAAAAGGCAAAGAAATTTATTATTCTTTAAAAAATGAAGAGGTAAAGAAAATAGTTGCAATATTTTTTAAAGAATAATATGAATAGTGAACTATATTAAAAAAAGGAGAGTTATTATTATGAAAAAAGTTGATTTATTAGTAATTGGTGGTAGTGCTGGAGGAATATTAGCTGCAACAACAGCTAGAAAAGTTTATGGAGATATTAAAATTGCATTAATTAGAGATACTAATTCTGTTATGATTCCATGTGGTATTCCATATATTTTTGGAACATTAAAAGATACTAAAAAGAATATTATTCCAGATGGAGCAGTTACTAATAGTGATGTTGAATTAATAATTGATAGAGTAACAAAAATTAATAGAGAAGATAAAAATGTTATTACTAGAGATGGCGAAACTATAGAATATGATAAATTAATCATTGCTACTGGTTCATTGCCATTTGTTCCTACATTTATTCCAGGATATGATTTAGAAAACGTATATGCAGTATTAAAAGAAGAAGAATATTTAAATGAAGTATTAGAAAAAGCTAAATCAGCTAAAAATGTTGTTGTGGTTGGTGGAGGATTTATTGGTGTTGAATTTGCAGAGCAATTTGCTGTTGATGGTAAAAATGTAACATTAGTAGAACTTGCTGATGCTTGTGTTAGTGCTGCATTTGATAAAGAGTATACTAATGAACTAGAAGAAAAATTAAAAGAAGGCGGAATTGACGTAAGAACTAGTACAAAAGTAGTTAAAATTAATGGTAAAACTGCAGTTGAAACTGTTGAATTAGAAAGCGGAGAAAAAATTGAAGCTGATTTAGTAATTTTAGGACTTGGTGCTAGACCAAATGGTAAATTAGCCGCAGATGCTGGAATTGAAGTTACAAGACGTGGCGCAATTGTAGTAGATCAATATACAAGAACTAGTGATCCTGATGTATTTGCTGTTGGTGACTGTGCTATTAAAAGATGTTTCTTTACCGGTAAAGATGTTCCAATTTTATTAGCTTCAACTGCTACTGGCGAAGCTAAAATTGCTGGAAGTAATGCATTTGAATTAAGACTTGTTAGAGAAAATAAAGGTACAATTAGTGCTTTTGCTACTAAAGTATTTGGAAGAACTTTTGCTGCAGCTGGATTAACTGAAGCTATGGCAAAAAAAGAAGGTTTTAGTTATATTACAGGTGAAACAAAAACATTTGATAAGCATCCTGGAAATTTACCTGGAGCTCAAATGCTTAATGTAAAATTCCTATTCTCTAAATGTTCAGGAGTTATTTTGGGAGCTCAAATTTCAGGTGGAGATTCAGTTGCTGAAATGATAAATGTTCTTAGTTTGTCAATTCAAAATGGAATTACTGCTTCACAACTTAATACTTTCCAGGCAGCAACACATCCGTTGGTTACTGCTTCTCCAGTTGCATATCCAATTAATGCTGCTGCAATGGATGCTGTTAGAAAGAATTGTACAATATTAAATGCTGCTAAGTAGAATATAAAAAAATCAATTGATTTAGTCAGTTGATTTTTTTTATATAAAAAATAGTGTATAATTAATTAAGAGATAAATTTTGAAGGGTGGATAAAATGAAATTAAAAGTTTTAATTGATAATAATACTTTAATAGACAGATATTTTTTAGCTGAGCCAGGGGTTTCTTACTACATTGAAGATGGTGAAACAAAAATATTGTTTGATGTTGGTTATTCAGATGCATTTATGAAAAATGCAAAAAAAATGGAAATAGATTTGATAGATCTTGATTATTTAATAATTTCACATGGTCATCTTGATCATACATGGGGACTAATGCCATTATTTAATTTTTATACTGAAAGAGTTTTTGAAAATCAAAATTATAATAAACCAAAATTAGTTGCTCATAAAGAAACTTTTCATAGTAAAACTTTTGATGGAGATGAAATTGGTAGTTTGATAGATGAGGATAAATTAAAAAATCATTTTTCAATGGGACTTTCAAATAAACCGAAATGGATAACTGAAAATTTAGTTTTTTTAGGTGAAATAGAAAGAACAAATGATTTTGAAAATAAAACACCAATTGGTAAAGTTCATTATAATGGAATGGTAAAAGATGACTATTTACTTGATGATTCAGCACTTGCTTACAAAACAGAAAATGGAATAGTTATTATTACTGGTTGTTCGCATGCAGGTATTTGCAACATTATTGAATATGCTAAAAAAATATGTAATGATGATAGAATTATTGATGTAATAGGTGGATTTCATTTACTTGAACCTGAAGAGGAAGTAATTACTAAAACTGTAGATTATTTTGATAATCAAAATATAAAAGAGATTCATGCATGTCATTGCACTGATTTAGATTCTAAAATAAAATTGTCAAAGGTTGTTAAATTAAAAGAGGTTGGAGTAGGTTTAGAAATAGAATATTAAGGATAAATATGGAAAAATTAATTATTAAATTAATAAAAAATTATAAAACTAAAACATTTTCTTTATTAGATTTAGAAACTAAATTAATAAAGAAATTATCTTCAACTGAAAAATATTATGATTTAGGTGGATATAATAAATTAGTTAATGTAATAAACAAATTAAAAAATGATGGTGAAATTGTTGAAATTAAATCATCAGATTATATTAAAAGAAATCCTAAAGTAAAATCAAAATGGAAAAAAATTAATTTAGTAGAAAATAATTGGTCAGATTTTGTTTTTTTAAAGTATTCAGATTTATTGGATTTATCATTTTATAGAAGAAATATAAATCATCAAAATAATTTTGAATTGGATAAAATAAAAGTGATATATAATTTCATTAAAAATAATAAATATAGAAATTTTGTTAGTTATGAGGAACGTTGTCTTGAACTTTTTAATGACGAAAAATTTTATAAGAAAAAAAATAATGTTCTATCTAATTTGAAACTAAATAGTAATTTGGATTTTCTTGATATTTATGATGCATTAAAAATAAGAAAAGAAATTGATGAATTAGTTTGGTTTTCAGCTACAGATGAATTTGAAAATGTATTAATATTAGAAAATAAAGCGAGTTTTTATAGTTATAAAAGAATTTTAGAATCAAAACAGTTTATAGGTCAAGAAAAAATTGATGCGTTAATATTTGGAAATGGTAAAGCAATTATTAATAAAGGTGATAAAATTAAATCTTTGATTAATAATAGGAAAGTCAATATTTATTATTTAGGGGATATTGATCCTGAAGGTTTAGGAATTTATTTTTTACTTTGTAATAAAAATATAAATTTAGAAATTGAATTAATGATGTCATTTTATCTAAAAATGCTAGATGGTAATAAAACATTCAAATATAATACTAATCAGAATAAAAATATTATATATCTTGAATATTTCATTAAACAATTTAATAACAATTATAAAACTAAAATTAAATATTTATGGAATAATAATTTAAGAATTCCTCAAGAATTAATTAGCTATGAGGTGATAAAATGAATATTTTCGATGGTTTAAATGATAGATTAAAAAAAATAAGTGTAATTAAGTTATTAGGTGAAGGATTTCAATTAGATGAATTACATGATAATAGAGTAGAAATTACACTTTTACTTTTATTAAAAGTTATGAAATTAGAAATTTTAGAGAATGAAAATAGAACTAAAGCAGATTTAATTAATTATACAAAAGAAATTGTTAATAAATTAGATTTAAAAAATAACAGTAAAGATATTATTCGTTTAGTTGATGGAGTTATTAATTATAAAGATCCTAAAATGGGAAATAGTTTTAAAGCTACAATATTTAATGAAGAAAATAATGAATATGAAGATTTTTCCTTTAGATATTTAGTTTCAGATAAAAATTATAGTCAATGGGAAAAGGGTGGACAAACCGTATATAAACTTCACAATATCTCAAAAGAAATGATATTTTTAACAAGAGATATTATTGAAGAGTTTGAATTTGATGTTGAACAATTTTATACACTTCAATTAATTAAAAGTGGAAACTTTAATAAAGCAAAATCTTCAGTTAACAATTTGCTTTTAAAAGTAAGAAAGTTAATAACAAAAGAAATAGATTATAGGGAAGATATTTTAAATAATCCTAAAAATATTTTTATGTCGAATAAAAGTAAAATAAATATAGAAAAACAATTTGAAGAAGAACAAAAAGTATTTGATAAAATATTTAAATGGAAAAATAGAGTTACAAAAATGGAACCTAAAGCTCGTAAAGAAGCAATTGAAGTGTTTATAAATCTTGAAAAAGCAAGAAGAATGCATGATAAATTAGCAGCAGTTACTGTTAAAAACTTTGAATTAGAAGTGCGTATAAGAAAAGAATATCCAATATTTTTTTGTAAAACAACAACAGTTTCCTTTAAAAACAATATTTGGAAAGAACAAATTGATTCTACTGGACTTAAGAGTTTTGGAAATTTAGAAAAAATAATTGCACCACTTTTTTCTCCTGAATTTGAGTTTGTATATCCACTTGAATGGGCATGGCAAAAACAAGTATTAAATTCGAAAGATTCTCAAAATAATCAAAAAATTAAAGTAGAATATGAAAAAGGTTGGGAAAAAGAAAAAATAGATTATACTTTATTAGTTGAATGTTTTAAATTTGTTTTTGATAAATTACTTGATAATAGAGAAATAAGTATTTCTGAATTTGATAATTTAGATGGAATTTCAAAAGAAAATTGGCTTAAAAAGAAGATTAATTTTGAATTATTAATGATGTTTATTATGACGGATATTAAATTAAAAATAGGAAATTTTTCTGATAATAGATTAAAAGTGTATAATTTGCTTTGTGAAGAAAATGATAAGTATAAAAAATTAAACGGAGAAATTATTACATCAAAGTTATATGGCAGTTCAATTAAATGGAAAGATATTGAAATATCAGGATATAAATTATTTCTAAAGGGTGATAATTATGAGTAGAGATAAAATAAAGAGTGCTACGAAAATATTTTTTTATTTATTAAATAAAAGCATTGTTAGTAAATCTGAAAGTATTATAAGAAACTATATTGAGGATAACGAAGTGAGAGATACTGTTGAAATAATGGCTGAAGAAGCAGGCCTTTCAATAATTTCATCTCATGAGAATTTACATTTAATAGTAAAAGGTGAAAATTCACAATTTGCTACATCATATACTCATATGAAAAGCAAATATACCGATTTAAAAAATAAAAAATATTTTCATCTTGCAAATATTATAATTTCGATTTTCATTTCTGAAATTGATAAGGAAGATATAGGAAGAATTAGATGGGAAGAACAAGGTATAACTTATTATAAATTAAGTGATATAGTTAGTAATACTTTAAAAAGATGGAAAGAAAAAAATAATAGTGAGAATGATTTTTCCGAAGAGTGGAGTCTTGATGTGGATGAACTATATAATTTGTGGCATGTTGAATTTGTTGATATGAAAGAAAATGAGAAAGGTGAAATTAGTTTAAGAGTACATGATACAAAAATGTCATTTATTCATCAGGCTTTAAAACCATTAAAAGATCAAGGACTAATTATTGATTTAGAAAATGAACATCGAATTATCCCTAAAATCGAATTATATGAAAGAATTGATTATAATTATCATAATAGACCTAGATATCAAGAAATTATGAAATTAGTGAATGAGAGTGATAGTAATGCCTAAATTATCAAAAATTAGAATAGTAGGAGCACATTATGATAAATGTAGAAAAAGACATAGGAATACTATAATTGATTTGAATAAAAATAATGTTCCTGAGCATACACTTTTCACTTTAGAAAACGGATGTGGTAAAGGTGTAATGCTGCAATTGATTTCTCAATTATTATTACCAAATGAAAGTTGGGGAAAAAATAATGGTAATACAATATTAAAAATGTTTTATAAGGATAATAAAAATTTACTTAATTATACTTTTCATGTTGCATTAGAATTTGATATAGAAGATAATAATGAAAATATAATTGTAGGTGCAGCTTTTACTGTTGAAAGAAAATATGATGAAGAAAACGAAGAAACTGCAAAACTTAACTATTTTCATTATATTTGTAATACAAATTCTGAAAGTTTTATCAATATAAAATCTTTACCTATGTTTGAAAATGGTGAAACAAAAGAATATGGGGAATATAAAAAATTTATTAATGAAAATAAGGATATTACGTTGTATCATAAAAGTAATACTGATAGAAGAAATTCTTCATATTTTCAGTATTTAGAAAGTTATAATATTCACCAAGATGATTGGAAGTTATTTAAAAGAATTAATAGAAGTGAAGGTGGAGTAAATGATTATTTTAGAAAGGCTAGAGATAATAAAGCACTTTTTGACAAATTAATTATACCTACTATTGAGGAAAGTTTAAATTCAGAATATTCTAGTGATGATAGTTTAATTGAAATATTTAAAAGCCATATTGGTATTACAAAAGATTTACCTATTTTATTAGAAAGAGAAGAAGATTATAAAGAGTTAATTAATTTAGTGACTCCTTTTAAATATTCGATAGACGAATATATTAGATATAAAAACCTATATAATAATAAATTAGAATTAGGAAAAGATTATTATATTACTATGAAAGATATTGAAACGGAACTATTAAATGACCTTGAAAAATGGAAGAAAGAAAAAGATTTAAATAGCAAAGCAATTACAAATTGTGAATTTCAAATTGATTCATTAAAAATTAGTAGAATTATAAATAGAATTGAATTATTAGAAAATGAATTAGAGAAAAATGAAAAACAAAAAGAAGAGAATGAATTTATTAAAAATGAAATAAAAAATAATATTGAAAAATTAGAAATTAATAAATTATTAATTCCTCGTGAAAAGAAATTATTTCAAATTGAAAAATTAGAAAATGAAAAAAGAAGATTGTTAGAGTTAAAAAAAGAAGATAATTTAAAAGAAGAATTAGTAACTTTAGAAGAAAAAATTAAAAGTGAATTTAACATTGTAAAAACTGAAATCATTAATTTCTTTAATAACCATTATGGATATTTAAATTATTTAAATCTAACTATTGAAGAAAATAATAAAAAAAAGAATGAAATTAATATAAGCCTAAATGAAATAATTAGTAAAATTAATAAATTCGAATTAAGAGAGGAAAATTTAGAAAGTTTATATAATAAATTATTAACAATTTTCAATGCATTTTCTTTAGCTGTACCAGATAAATTATTAGAAGATAATGAGGTACTATTAAAGAAATATGAGGATGATAAAGAAAATTTAATTAAAACAATTGAGAATAAAAATAATCTTTTAATAAGTTATGATAAAGAAATATCAAATTTAAAAAAAGATATTAAATTTACTGAAGAAAATTTAAAAATATTAAAAGTAGAAAAAGAAGATGCAATGTTAAAAGAAAATGAAATTGGTAATAGTTATTATTCGATTTCTAATAATGATATAAAAATATTTGATAGATTATCTTTATTAAGAGTTAAAGAAGAACTTTTAGAATTAAAGGATAACAAACAAGAAAAAATTAACAATATTAATAAAGAAATATGGAAATTACAACTTGATAATAATATTAATAAATTTGATTATTGGATAGCTAATCCTGATATTTTGAAAGTTAAAGAAGAAATTGAAAAACTAAATATTGTAGTTTATACAGGTTCTGAATATCTTTACAATGAAGATGAATTAGAAAAAGAAAAATTATTAGCAGCTTTTCCATTATTACCATATGGATTAATAGTAATTGATGACAAAATTGATCGTATTAAAAAGAATATTAAACTTGATATTATTAGAAGCCAAGTTCCAATATATATTAGAAATAATATGAATATTGAAGAAAATCTAGCTTTTAAAATTCTTAGAAGTGATGAATCAGAAAAACTATTAGATAGTAATCATTTTAAAGCTTGGTTATCAAAACTTGATAAATATGAGAAAAATAATTATGAAAATGTAGAAATTATTAATAACAAAATTAAAGAAATTGATAATTTAATTACTTTGATTGATGCAAAAGTTGAAAAAAAGTTTTATTACGATTTAAAAAAAGAAATAATAATAAATGAAAAGGAAATTGAAGAATTAAGATTATTAATTAGTAAAAGAGAAACAAAAATAGATCAAATAAATGAGAAATTAATATTCTTAACAAAAGAAAAATTAGAATTGATTTCAAAAATAAAAATTCAAGAAGTAAATAACGAAAAGCTAATGGAGTATATCTTATTAAAAAATTCAGTTGATGATGCTAGAAAACAATATAGAGCTGATAATGATATTAAAAAGAAAATGAATCATAAAAAAGATGAAATAGAAGAAGATATTTCAAATACAAAAGATAATATCAGAGCTTATTCAAGTGATTTTAATAATGTAAGAGAGGAAATTAATAATCGACTAGATAAAGTTAGTAAAATTATTGACTTAGATGGTTTAGATATTTATGAGTCATATAAAGTGATTGAAAATAAACCGAAATATGAATTATTAAAAACTAGCTTTTGGGAAGATATTGATATTAGAGAAGAGATATTAAAAAAATCTGAAGAAAAAGATAATAAAGTTTTAGAAATAAATATTGAAATAAAAGGCGCAAAAGAATATATTGATGAAAAAGTAAAGGAATTAGATAGTTTAAATATGAATTGGCGAACATATGAAATTCTTAATATTGATTTTGATGATGTTCTTAAAGAACTAAAAAGTGCAAATATTAATTATATAAAAGTTGATAATAAAATAATTGAAATTAAAGAAAAAATAAGTGCTAAAAAAGCTAAAATTAATGTAAATGGAGAAATGCAAAAATCTCTAAATAATGAAATAATTGCTAATTATCAAAAAGCTCCTGAAATTTATAAAATTGATGAGATTGTAGAATTAGAGTATAAATATAATGGTGACAAACCAGAATTAATAAAATATGGAAGCATTATTAATGAAAATATTCATAAATTAGACAATAGGTATTTTAATTTAAATGCATTGATAAAAGGTATATTTGAAAAATTTGATGATGAAATAAAAGGATCGGTTATAAAAAACATTAGAGATGCTGATATAGAAACTATTCAAAATGAAATTGATATTTGGAAAAATGAATTAAAAACTTTAAATATAAAAGTTACTAAATCTCGTTCAAAAGCAGAAGAAAGTAAAAATAGTTTTGATTTACAAGTCATTAACAATATTAAAGAAGAGGGTTTAAAAGAAAGTGTTTTGAAATTAGTAAGAGGAATGAATATACAAAATTCAGATGATATAATGGAAATTTTGATTTCATTAGAAGAAGGATTTAATTCTTCAATCAATGAATTAGAAAAAGATAAAGAAGAGAAAAATGAAATATGTAAAAAATGGGCTAATAGAGCATCTGGTTATGTTGTTAAAATATCTGAAGCTATAAAAAACATGATGAAATCAATGATTTATATTAATGAAAACAATTATTCTTTTCCTTTAGTAAAATTGGAAAACGATAAGAAGTTAAAGCTTGAAAAAGATGAATCTTTAATTTATATTATGGAAAAATTTTATGTTGATGCTTTAAAGAAAATTAATGAGAATGAAAATTTTGATGATATTAATGATGTTTCGATTAGAACTATTAAAAAATATATTTCGACAGAAAAGATTTTTGCAAATGCTTTAAATGGTGTTTATCCTAAATTATTAGTTTATAAAATGACAGAGAAAAATGAATTTAGATATAGTGAACCTAAAAGCAGTTATTATGATACTTGGGAAGGTGTGAATTTAGGAGAAGGAATCTCTGCTGAAGGAAGTGGAGGTCAAACTTTATCAATAAGTACTTTTGTCTTAATGATGCTTTTAAATCAAAGACGAAGTATATTTTATAATGATAATTTATCAAATATTATTATAATGGATAATCCATTTAGTAATGCTTCAAGTACTCATGTTTTAGATCCAATATTTGAAATAGCTGAGCAACTGAATTTTCAAATAATTGCATTCGCTCCACCTGAATTAATAAAAGAAGAAATTAGTGAAAGATTCCCTGTTTTATGGGATTTAAGATTGAAAAATAATGATGAAACGAATGTTAGTTTTATTACTGGCGAAATTAAATATGGTGGTAGAAAAAGAAAAAACTAATAATAAAAAGTGTTCTACCGAAATTATATATCCATCACATTTTTCACGGTTGAATTGTGGTGGATATTTTCTATTCTCTTTCATCATTGAAATCTAATACGTGGATAGCTTAAGCAGGTTAATATATATAACCAGCTTCGACTCAATAGAGTCGATTGATGACCTAAGAATCACGTGAGTTCAGTTGTGAGAGGTTCAAGATATTCTCCAGCTTATGATGTCATATTTGCATACAGTCTAGGAAACAAATGGCTCAAAACACACCAGATGAGTATAAATGGAAGAACTTCTGATATTACAAAAGAAGATATGATTAAATGTGGTAAAACTATGGACATAAAAGTTTCAAAGTGCCACAAAATCATAGCTGAAGTGAATAGTGCTGTACAAAAATTTGAGGATATAGCTCGTAGTGTAAATATTAGCGATAAAACTATTAGCTTAATCAAAAGTTTCCTTGAAAAATAACATTTGCAATGCGCATTTTAGCGCGCTTTAAGTATGGTGATTAGTCTAAATATAGGAGTTGCTATAGATAAAGGATATGAGTTCGATGGTGTGCCTATCCATGAGGAGATGGTAAATTAGCATTTGAACAATTATTTGTATTTCAATCATTATTTGCTTATTTTATAAATTTGGGAATAGAAAAAACAAAGTAAGAATTTAAAAAACTTAAACCTAGTAAAATAGAAGGAAAAGTAGAAATAAGAAATTTAGACTATAGAAGAGTTACAATTCTGGTTATTCCAGAAAGTTTGCAAATTCACTTGTTATATGTAATTATTGCTAGTATTTTTGCATCAGCGATATTATCAATGAAAAGATTAGAAAGTGTAAAGGTTAATAGTGTTAATAGAAAAATGTGCGGAGTTATAGGTTTAGAATTAAATTGTTATTTTCACTGTCACGCTATTGCCATAAATAATATATAATATATAAAATAAACGAGGAGATGAAAATGAAAAAAATTAAATCAAGGAATGTTATTCAATTAGTATTTTTTTTAATAGTTACGTTAATAGCAATTAATCATAATATGGAATTAGAAATTCCATTTATATCTAGTGCAAGTTTACATTCAATATGTCCTTTTGGTGGTGTTGAATCATTGTATCAGATTATTACTGCAGGTGAATTTATAAAAGAAATTCATATGTCATCATTTATAATGACAATTCTAATTTTTGGTTTAGCATTATTTTTTGGACCTGTGTTTTGTTCTTTTATATGCCCAATTGGAACAATTCAAGAATTTATTAGTAAAATTGGCAAAAAGATATTTAAGAAAAAACATAATACGTTTATACCCCGAAAAGTTCATAATGTTTTAAAATATTTTAGATATATTCTTTTATTAGTTTTATTATATAAAACATATACAAATGCAGTTTTAGTATTTACAAACATTGATCCATTCTATGCATTATTTAATATAGGGACAGGTGAAGTTTCCAGAATGTCATTAATTGTTTTAAGTATTGTTCTAATAGGTTCGCTTTTTGTTGAAAGACCTTGGTGTAAATATATGTGTCCATTAGGAGCTTTACTTGGAATTACAAATAAATTTAAAATTTTTAAAATTAGAAGAAATGAAAAAACATGTATAAGTTGCAAATTGTGTACAAAAAATTGTCCAATGAATATTGATGTGGCAAATAAAACAAAAATAACTGATTTACAATGTATTTCATGTTTAGAATGTACTAGTGAAAATGCATGTCCAATAGATAATACAGTTAATTTTCAAATTGGAGGTTTTAATAATGAAAATAAATAATAAAACTTTAATTATAGTTATTTTAATTATTTTAATTAGTGGTTATGGAATAGCAAAATCAACAGGATTATGGACAACAACTGGAAGAAAATTTATTTCTACTAATACCGAAGTAGTTCATGATGAAGAAGACAATGATGAAAATGAAATGAAAGTTAATGCTAAAACTACATTTGAGGAATTATTTGAGAATGGAATAACAAAAGAGAATGTAAAAGAAATATTTGGAATTGAAAATATAGAATATACAGGAAACATTAAAGAGTTTTGCAATAATAATGATCTTGAATTTTCAGAAGTCAAAGAAATATTAACAAATAAATTAATTGATTTAGTTAAATAGAAATAGTTGAGTTAGAAAGTGATAAATTTTTAGAAGAAAATATTATCTTATAAAGTATGCGCATTTATAATAATTGCGCATACTTTATTTGTTCTCAGTACTTATTTCTAAAGTATCTCCATGTTCATTTTCTATTTTAGAATCATTTTTAGAATTTTCAGTTTGTTTTATTTGGTTCACAATCTGTTTACCTTTCGCCTTTAATTTGGCCATTTCAGTTGTATCACCATTTTTTTGTGCTTGAGTATATTGACTTTTTATTGCAGAAACTCTAGGATCATTTAAATTAACATTAGACATTTAATACCTCCTTTTGATGTTTTGTTCACTAAATAAAGTTTATCATAAAGGCAAATGATTAACTGTAACATATGATACAGATAGTTACATATAGTTATTATTATTATCGATTGACAAAGGAAAACGTTTGCAATATAATTGAAATACAACTGATATATCACAAGAATATTAATAGGAGGTTTTTATGTTAGAAATTAGATGGCATGGACGAGGAGGTCAAGGTAGTTTTACTGTTGCAAGACTATTAGGTATGGCTGCTTCTGTTTACGGTGGGAAATATGCTCAAGCATTTCCTTCATTTGGTCCTGAAAGACGTGGAGCACCTGTATTAGGATTTACTAGAATAGACGATAAAAAAATTACAGATAGATCTGAAGTACTTGAGTGCGATTATGTAATAGTACTTGATGAAACACTTTGGGGACCTTCGGTATTAAAAGGACTTAAAGATAATACTGTTATAATAATAAATACAAAAGCAAAAGAAAAATATATTAATGAGGTTAAGAATAAAATTGTTTGTTTTGATGCAACTACAATAGCTATTGAATATTTAAATAGACCTATTACAAATACTGCTATGTTAGCAGTTTTAATGGGAGTAAGTGATATTATTTCACTTGATGAATGTAAAAATGCTTTAAAAGAAAGTATGAAAACAAAAATTGCTGATAAAAACATTTTATTAGTTGATAAAGTATATCATATGGTAAAGGAGGAAATTCATGGATAAACCTAAATTAAAAAAATGGCAAGAACCAGTTAATATTAAAAGTTATCCAATGGGTTCAACTTGTGATAGTGATCATCTTACAAGTATTAATGCAGGATGGAGAACATATAAACCTGTTATAGATCATGAAAAATGTATTCATTGTTTAAGATGTTTTTTAGTTTGCCCTGATGGTGTTATAGATAAATTAAAAGAAAATCTTGAAATTGATTATGATTATTGTAAAGGCTGTGGCATATGTGCGTATGAATGTCCTGTTAAATGTATTGAAATGGTAAAGGAGGAAAAATAAATGAAAAAATTTATTTGTGGTGATGATGCTGTAGCTGAAGGCGTAAGATTATCAAGACCTCATGTTATTTCTGCATATCCGATTACTCCTCAAACAATAACAGTTGAAAGACTTTCAGAAATGGTTGAGGATAAATCATTAGATGCTGAGTATATACATGTTGAATCAGAGCATAGTGCGTTAGCATGTGCGATGGGAGTTGCTTCTGTAGGAGCAAGAGCATTTACTGCTACTTCATCTCAAGGTTTATTATATATGGCTGAGAATTTACCATATGTAAGTGGAGCAAGACTTCCAATAGTTATGATGAATGCTAATAGATCTATTGCAACTCCTTGGAATATTTACGGAGATCAAATGGATTCGATGTTTTTACTTAATTCAGGATGGATTCAAGTTTATGTAGAAGATGCTCAAGAAGCATTAGACATGGTAATTCAAGCATATAGAATTGCTGAAGACAAAGATGTAATGACACCAATGATGATTAATTTAGATGGGTTTGTACTTACTCATACTTATGAATTAGTTGATATTCCAGATCAAAAAATGGTTGATGAATATTTACCAAAAATAAATACTACTGAA
>Ga0256842_1000266_pt1 | contig 45941 bp, 46 predicted proteins | sample 4559240metaG_FD_185973 | JGI IMG/M metagenome (GOLD analysis project Ga0256842, IMG submission 185973) | Hydrothermal vent microbial communities from Guaymas Basin, Mexico - 4559-240 | ecosystem: Environmental > Aquatic > Marine > Hydrothermal vents | place: Mexico: Guaymas Basin | collected... | reverse complement strand
AGTACGAGGGTGAGGAGTACCTGATCAACCTGATCGACACGCCGGGTCACGTGGACTTCTCGGGTGACGTGACGCGGGCGATGCGGGCCGTGGACGGTGCGATCGTGGTCGTCTGCGCGGTCGAGGGCGTGATGCCGCAGACGGAGACCGTGCTCCGGCAGGCGCTGCGGGAGCGCGTGAAGCCGGTCCTGTACATCAACAAGGTGGACCGGCTGATCACGGAGCTCAAGCTGAGCCCGGAGGAGATGCAGCAGCGGTTCATGGAGATCATCTCGGAGGTGAACAAGCTGATCGAGCAGATGGCGCCGAAGGAGTTCCGCGATGAGTGGAAGGTGAAGGTGGAGGACGGCTCGGTCGCGTTCGGCAGCGCGTACTACGGTTGGGGCATCAGCTACCCGTTCATGGAGAAGACGGGGATCACGTTCAAGGAGATCATCGAGGCGTGCCAGGAGGGGCCGGACGCGCAGAAGGAGCTGGCGAAGGAGGCCCCGGTGTACCAGGTCGTGCTGGACATGGTCGTGAAGCACCTGCCGGACCCGGTCACGGCGCAGAAGTACCGAATCGAGCAGATCTGGCCGGGTGATCCGGACAGTGAGGACGGTGAGATGCTGAAGAAGTGCGACCCGAACGGGAAGCTGGCGATGGTCGTGACGGACGTCCGCATCGACGAGCACGCGGGTGAGGTGGCGACGGGCCGCGTGTACTCCGGTACGATCAGGGAGGGGCAGGAGGTCTACCTGGCGAGCGCGCAGCGTGAGGACCGCGTCCAGCAGGTCGGCATCTACATGGGTCCGGACCGGATCCGGACGGACGAGGTGCCGGCGGGCAACATCGCGGCGGTGACTGGTCTGAAGGACGTGTGGGCGGGCGAGACGGTCACGGACCCGGACGACCCGATCGAGCCGTTCGAGGAGCTGAGGCACTTCGCGGAGCCGGTGGTGACGGTCGCTGTGGAGGCTAAGAACACGCAGGATCTGCCCAAGCTGATCGAGATCCTGCACCAGATCGCGAAGGAGGACCCGACGGTGGAGGTGAAGATCGACGAGGAGACGGGCCAGCACCTGGTCTCCGGAATGGGCGAGCTGCACCTGGAGATCATCGCGCACCGGATCAAGGAGCGCGGCGTCGACATCAAGGTGTCCGAGCCGATCGTGGTGTACCGGGAGGGCGTGTTCGGGACGTGCGACGAGGAGGTGGAGGGCAAGTCCCCGAACAAGCACAACAAGTTCTACGTGACCATCGAGCCCGTGGAGGAGGAGGTGGTCGAGGCCATCGAGGAGGGTAAGATCAACCCGGAAGAGATGAGCGAGGACGAGCTGGAGGAGGCCCTGATCGAGTACGGCATGGACCAGGACGACGCGAAGGCCGTGCAGGCGGTGAAGGGCACGAACTTCTTCCTGGACAAGACGGTCGGTGTCCAGTACCTGAACGAGGTGATGGAGCTCCTGATCGAGGGCTTCGAGGAGGCGATGGAGGAGGGCCCGCTGGCCAAGGAGCCGTGCCGCGGCGTGAAGGTGATCCTCGTGGACGCCGAGATCCACGAGGACCCGGTGCACCGCGGTCCGGCCCAGGTGATCCCGGCGATCAAGAAGGCGATCTACGGCGGCATGCTCCTGGCGGACACGCACCTGCTGGAGCCCATCCAGTACGTGTACGTCACCGTCCCGCAGGACTACATGGGCGCGGTCACGAAGGAGATCCAGAACCGGCGCGGTACGATCGAGGAGATCAACCAGGAGGGTGACACGGTCATCATCAAGGGCAAGGCGCCGGTGGCCGAGATGTTCGGCTTCGCGAACGACATCCGGTCGGCGACGGAGGGCCGCGCGATCTGGACCACGGAGCACGCCGGGTACGAGCGGGTCCCGGAGGAGCTGGAGGAGGACATCATCCGGGAGATCCGGGAGCGGAAGGGGCTGAAGCCGGAGCCGCCGGAGCCGGAGGACTACATCGAGGAGTACGGCGGCTAACCCTGGGACAGCTCCACCACCCGCTCAAGCACGCGCAGCGGCTCTCCCTCCCCGATCACCTCCAGCGCCCGCTCCACGCCCTCCTCGATCGAGTCGGCCTCACCACCCACGAAGATCGCCGCCCCCGCGTTGAACGCCGTCATCTGCACCTTCGGATGATCCTGGGGCAGCTCGCCGCCCAGGATCTCACGAGCCTCTTCGGCCGCCTCCTCCGGGCTCGAGCCCGCTACTTCCTCCGGCTCCGCACGGTCCAGCCCCACATCCTCCGGAGCGATCGTGTCGGGCCCCTCCACGTCGCCGCCCTCCACGTACACGACCTTGTTCTCACAGGTGACGCTGAGCTCGTCCACCCCATCCAGCCCGTAGACCACCACGGCCCGCTCGACGCCGAGCTCCGCGAGGGCGCCCGCCACCAGCTCCAGCAGGTTCTCCGAGTACACCCCCACCACCTGGCCCGTGATGACCTCCCGGGCCGGGTTGGTGAGCGGGCCGAGCACGTTGAACACCGTTCTCACGCCCAGCTCCTGGCGCACGGGCATGACGTTCTTCATCGCCGGGTGGTACCGCGGGGCGAACATGAAGCCGAAGTTCGCCTCCTCCACGCACCGCTCCACGATCTCGGGGCCCGCCTCGAGGTTCACACCCAGCGCCTCCAGCAGGTCCGCGCTCCCGCACTCGCTCGTGACGCTCCGGTTACCGTGCTTGGCCACCGGCACGCCGGCGGCCGCGGCCGTGAGGCCGGCCAGCGTGCTGGCGTTGAACGTGTCCAGCTCGTCGCCGCCGGTGCCCGCCGTGTCCACGAGGGTGTCCACGTCGGGCCGCACGCGGACGGCGTGCTCCATCATCCCCTCGACGAACCCGGCCAGCTCCTCGGGCGAGTAACCCTTGCAGCGCAGCGCGACGAGGATCCCGGCGATTTTAACCTCGGAGAGCTCCCCGCCCACGATCTCGCTCATCAGCTCCCGGGCCTCCTCGCGCGCGAGGTCCTCGCCGCGGATGAGCCGCTCCAGCACCTCGCTCACGGTCCGGGCCCCCGTGCTGCTTTTTACCCACCGGGACGCCGGGACCGGGGGGTGATGGAACCATGGTGAAGAGCTCGCACGTGCCTATAGTATCACCGAACGACCCGGCGGTCGTGTGCCCCAACTGCACGAAGGAGGAGTACAAGAAGGCCGTCAAGAAGCGGCGGAAGCTGGAGTTCGCCGGGCTGTGCGAGGAGTGCGGTAGCGCCGCTTTTTACGAGTACTGACCCCACGCCCCCGGCCGAATCGTTTCGAGGATCGTAACGTTCCCGGCGGTGGGACTCAGTCCGCGTAGATCCCCTTCGAGCCGAGGAGCTCGCGGAGGACCGTGGTCGCGTACCCGCCCCTCGGCAGCGAGAACTTGAACCTAACAACGTCCTCCCGGAGCACCTCGGCCCGCAGCCCGTACACGCGGAGAAGGGCGGGCTTCCGGTCGCCGCCCGCGGAGAGCTCCGGCATGGACTTAATCTTGAAGTCCTCCAGCTCAATCCCCTCCCGCTCCAGGATCTCCCGCTCGATCTCCCCCTGCTCACCCTCGCTGAGCTCCGTCCGGTAGCCGGGGAGCGGCACGGTGGGTAGGCCGTCCTGGGTGATGTCGCCCTCGACGGGTCGATCCAGCGGCAGGCCGCGGGCGATGCGCTCCGAGAGGATCAGGTTGTACAGGTAGGACTGGTACGCGTGGATGAACATCCTGCGGATCCACATCGGCAGCCGGCGGAAGGCGTTGATGTAGTCGTTCGGGTGCCGGGCCAGGTGCTCCAGGATCTGCCGCTCGTAGTCCAGGAAGCGGGGGAAGCGCCGCAGGGCCTCCTCGAACTCGCCCCAGTTCTCCTTGAGCCACCGGCGGGCCTCAATGGCCTCTTCGGACTCCCGCGGGTACTCCAGGGTTAGGAAGGTCTTCACGGCCCGCTCCCAGTCCTCCTTCACCACGTACTTGCCGACCACGTGGGTGACGGGCCGCCGGCTGCCGAACCGCTGCAGGCCGAAGTAGTTGGGGACGCCACCCAGCTCGCGCACGCGCTCGACCAGGGCGTCCACGCGGCGGGCGTCGGCCCCGCGCACGGTGATCACGAAGCGGTTGCCCCAAAGGTCGCCCGGGCGCAGCTTGCGTCGGGCTCCGCCGACGGGGATGATCCGGATGTCCCTGACCCGGACCCCGAGGAGGGACTCCGGCGGGACGCCGCGGGCGCTCACGCGCTGGGTGGTTACGGCCCGCTTGTCCTTCATCCCGGCGATGCCGAAGTCGCGGTGATGACGGTGGAGCGCCCGGGCGATGCGGCGGACGGCCTTGAGGGTGTCCCAATCGTACTTCTCGAGGTAGAAGACGGTGTGCGGCTTCCGGACCGTGAGCTGCGGGTGGACCCGGGGTCGCCTCAGCTCGACCCCGCAGTCGGGGCAGGTGCGGCCCCGGTGGTACTCCCGGCACTCGGGACACTCGCCGACCAGGGTGAGGGGGATGTAGGTGTTCCGGCTCGGCTTCTCCATGACCAGGAAGTCCTCGATGCGCTCGCGGCAGGTGCCTCCGACCCCGCGCCTGAGGAGGCGCTCTCGGATGCCCACGTAGCGCTCCACGTCCTCGATCGTGCGCAGGTCCGAGGCGCGGAGCTCCATGGTGCTAATCGTCACCTCCCTCCCGCAGGACTGTGCGGACGATCTTGATCGCGGCCGCGGCGGCGCCGACGCCGTTCCCGACGTTCACGACCGTCAGGCCGGGGGAGCAGGTCTGGAGCATGCTGAGCAGGGCGGCCTCCCCGGACCCGCCCACCCCGTAGCCGACGGGGGTCGGGAGGCCGATCACGGGAGCGTCCACCAGGGCGTTCACGAGGACGGGCAGGTGCCCGTCCATGCCGGCGGCGGCGATGACCGCGTGCGGGCGGAACTCGCGCAGCTCGCGCAGGGTGGAGAAGAGTCGGTGGGGGCCGGCGAGGCCCACGTCGACCCACTCTCGGACCTCGACGCCCAGGGCCTCGAGGATCCGGGTGGACTCGCGCAGGTACGGGAGGTCGGAGGTCCCGGCGGCCAGGGCGGCGACGCGACCGCCCCGGTAGGGCGGCTCGTAGTCCGGGACGCGGGCGATCAGGAGGCGGGCCCGCTCGTCGTACTCGGTCTCGACTCCGTCCGGCAGGTCCAGCTCCTCCCGGCGGTCCGGGTCGAGCCGGGAGACGATGGCGAGGCCGTCCGAGCGGAGGAGGCGCTTGAGGGCGTGCTCGATCTCCTCCACCGTCTTGCCCTCGGCCAGGATGACCTCAGGAAACCCCACTCTCCTCAACCTTCCGGCGTCCGGCCTCACGCTTCTCACGCTTACCTTCCACCCGCTCCACGCTCTCCTCGAACCGCTCGAGCGTCTTCTCGGCCGCCTCCTTGTGCTCCTCGTACTCCTCCTTCTTCTCCTCCATCAGGGACTGCAGGTCGTCGGCGATCTCGTTGTACACCTCCTTCGGGTCCGGGACGTTGATCCGGTACTTGCGCTTGAAGTGCTCGATGATGTTCTTGATGTCCCGGTAGCAGAGCTTGGGCGCGGACGGGTGCTCGACGGGCACGGCCTGCGGCCAGTCGACGTAGTACAGCTCCCCGTCCGGGGTGACGAGGATGTTGTGCTCGCTGAGGTCCCCGTGCACGTAGTGGCCCTCGAGGACCATCTCCTTGTAGTCCTCGAGGATCGTCTCCAGCGCGTCCTCCGGGTTCTTGACCTTGACCTTGGCCAGGAGCGGGGCCGGGATGCCGGGCGCGTTACCCTCGATCATGTCCATGGCGACGGCGTGCCGGTTGATGGACCGCGGGTCCGGGACGGGAAAGCCCTTGGAGCTGAAGATCTGGAGCACCTTCATCTCCACCTGCGCCTTGGCCCGGGGCACGTCGAGTCGGTGATCCTCCACCTGTAGCTCCTCGCCGCGGACCTTGACCGCGGCGTACGCGAGCGTCTTCTTGATCCGCCGGAACTCGGGCGCGTGGTACCGGTGGAGCTTGATCACGATGAACTCGTCGTCCGGATCCTTCGCGTTCAGGATCGTCGCCTCCTTGCCCTCGCCGATGACCGTGCCCAGCCGCTCGTACACGTCGTGCTTTTTCATGTCCCAGAGGGCGAGCGTGTCGTAGGCCTTCTCCTTCATCTTCGCCGCGTAAGTCTGGTACATGTCGATGTACCGGTACTCGATCACTCCCAGGTTGTCCAGCTTCTCGAGCCGGGCCGCCAGCTCCGCGTAGTCCATCGGCAGGCGCTCCAGGAGCTTGTCCTCGGGCACCCACTCGAACGCTCGGCTGAGTCCCTCCATCGCTCGGAGGATGGCGATGTCCCGCTTGTCGACCGTCTCACCGCCGACCTCGGTCAAGGCGTTCCCCGGCGTGAACCGCGCACCCCGAGGTAGTTAAACTTGAGGTCACGACACGCGCTCGATGACGGCGATGAAGAACCCGTCCGAGCGCAGGCTGGAAGGATCCACGCGGAAGGCGTTGCGGAGGTCGGGCCGCAGCTCCTCCCCCTCCCACTCGGTCAGGCCCGGCACCGTGTGCCGGCGGAGCCAGCGGGGCCGCTCGTCCACGATGCGGAACCGGTCATCGTCCCCGAGCGCCCGGTGGATCACGAGCTCGTTCTCCTCGGGAGAGAAGGTGCAGGTGGAGTAGACCAGCCGGCCCCCGGGCGGCAGCAGCTCCACGACGGCCCGCAGGAGGCGCTCCTGCTTCCGCGCGAACCGGAGCACCTTCGCCGGCGTCCAGGTCTCCCTCGCGTGCGAGTCGCGGTGGAACGTCCCCTCCCCCGTGCACGGCGGGTCGAGGAGGATGTAAGGAGCGCCCACGCGGAGCCTCGTCGCGTCCTCCCGGGCCACGATCACGTTGATCGCGCCCATCCGCTCCACGTTGTGCGCCAGGGAGCGCACCCGCTTGGGGTCCACGTCCACGGCCAGGATGACGCCCCGGCCCTCCATCAGCTGCGCCAGCTGGGTGGTCTTGCTCCCGGGGGCCGCGCACGCGTCGATCACCGGGCCCGGAGGCTCGGGCGACAGCAGCTCCGGCGGGATCATTGAGGCGAGATCCTGAACGTAAATCAACCCGGCCGCGTGCTCCAGGGAGGAGCCCATCGGGCCAGGGGCCTCGAGCACGCGGAAGGCGTAGGGGAGCGGCGTCTCCTCCAGTCGCACGCCCGCGCGCTCGAGGGACTCGACCACGGACTCGACGTCGGCCTTCAGGGTGTTCACGCGGACGTAGGTGGGCGGGCGCTCCTCCAGCAGGTAGCGGAGCACGTCCTCGGCCCGGTCCTCGAAGACCAGCTCGAGGCGCTCCCGGAAGGTCTCGAGGCGTCGCGGCTTCATCTTACCACAGCCGGAGCCGGGCGTACTTCCGCGGGAGGCGGACGCGCAGGACGCCGTCCTCGCCCACCCGACCGGCGCCCATGGCGACGCCTTTCACCGAGAGTTTATAGGCGCCCGGCTCGGCGCGGACCCGGGTGCCGCCCCGGATGGCCTCCGCGAGCTCCTCCCGCTCGAGTTCGAGGGTGGGCAGGTCCAGGAACGGGGCGGCGTAGAAGCTGGGCCGGTCCTCGGGATCGACCCTCACCCCGGCGCTCACGACGTTGACCCCGGCCCGCTCGAGCTCCTTGAGGGCCGCGGCAACCTCGCGGGAGACCGCCCGGAGCTCGCCGTCGATCCTCACGGTGGTGGGGGAGGGGCGCTTGCTGGACCCGGAGGACATCGAGGGCCTCATCCCCAGGCACATGCTGGATCGCGGTCGGGTGGTGCTGGAGTCCTACCGGGAGCCCGTTGAGCGCCTGCTGAGGGAGCGGAGGGTGCCGGAGGAAGGGTGGCCGGAGGACCTAATTTGGAGCTTTCTGTGGGAGCTCTCGCGCATGGACACGGACAAGGACCCGCGGGCCGCGCGGATCGGGGAGCGGGAGGCTCGGGTGGCGTCTCGGCTCTCGGAGGAGTCGGTCTTCGGGTTCTGTCACGGCGTGGGCAGGAGCGGCACGCTGGTGGACCCGCAGCCGAAGGCTCCGGGCGCCTCGATCATGTACCAGCTGACGAACCGGCTGCTGGAGGACTTCCTGCGCCGACTGGGTTACAACATCGAGGGCGCGTTCGTCGTCCCCGGCGCGACGGGGCTGTGCATCACCCTGTGCCTGTCGGCCCTGGCGGAGGGGGAGGAGGTGATCTACCCGTACGCGGCGCACAAGAGCCCGATCAAGGCGGTGCGGCTCGCGGGTCTGGGGATGCGGGTGGTGGACACGGAGATCGAGGGCGACGAGATCGTGGTGCGGCCGGAGGACGTGGAGGAGGCGCTGGAGCGGTCGGAATCGCCCGCGGCCGTGCTGAGCACGGCGACGTTCTTCCCGCCCCGACGCAGCGACCCGCTCCCGGAGATCGCGGAGCTGTGCGAGGAGTACGACGTGCCGCACATCGTGAACTCCGCCTACGGGATCCAGCACGAGTACTACCGCGACCTGATCAACCGGGCCATCAAGCGGGGCCGCGTGGACGCGATCGTGAGCTCCACGGACAAGAACCTGCTGACCCCGGTGGGCGGCGGGATCATCTACTCGCCGGACCGAGAGGTGCTCGAGGAGATCTCGCGGGCGTACCCGGGCCGGGCGAGCGCGGCGCCGGTCGCGCACGCGCTGATATCTCTCCTGTCCCTAGGCATGAAAGGATACCGGCGCCTGATGGAGAGGCAGAAGGAGTGCAAAGCGCTTTTGGATGAACTGCTGGAGGACCTCGAGGGCAGACGGGACGACGTGCGCGTTCTGGACGTGGAGAATCCCATCGCCTCCGCGGTCGCCGTGGAGGGTCACGACCCGGTGGACCTCGCCGCCCGGCTGTACGTGCGGAGGGTGACGGGGCCCCGAGGCGTCCGCGCCGACGATCCCTTCGGAACCAGCCGGCTGCGAGGGTACCACTCCGATTACGTGACCATCAACGCGGCGATCGGCGCCCGGGAGGAGGACATCCGGCTGGCGGTCGAGCGGATGGAAAAGGAGCTGGAGGGTGGTTGACGCGGTGCAGTTCAACCGCGTGCGCATCGAGGGACCGACGCGGGAGCTGGAGGTGCGGATCGGGAGCGTGAGGGTGGAGCGGAAGTTCGCGATGCTGCTCCGGGAGGGGGACCTGGTCCTGGAGGAGTGCGGTCGAGAGTTCGAGCCGCACGAGGAGGTGAAGGTGGTCTCCGACTACGAGGAGCCCGAGGAGAACGTGCCGACCGAGCGGGTGAAGGTGATCGAGGTGGAGAGGGTGGAGCTCCTGGGATGAAGGCGGAGCTGTACGCCCTGCTCACGGCCGTCGTCTGGGGCCTGGCACCCGTCGTGGAGAAGTACGGCCTGCGAGGGGTGGACCCGCTCACGGCCACGGTCGTGCGCAGCTGCGCGGCGATCGCGTTCATCCTCGCGGTCTACGCCCTCGTCGGGCACGCCAGGATCAGCGGCACCCGGTACCTGTGGTACATGGTGCTGGGGGGCATCCTAGGAGGCGGCGTGGGGATGTACCTGTACTACCTCGCGCTCAGCGCCGGCGAGGCCTCCCGGGTTGTACCGCTGTCCAGCACGTATCCACTCTTCGCCACCCTGTTCTCGATCCTCGCCCTCAGGGAAAAACCGAGCACGACCACGCTGATAGGGTGTGTACTCATTGTCGTGGGAGCGGTACTCGTGGGAAGAGAGTGAGCGCGGCGAGCGGTACGGACCGGCGCTCGCCGACCGGGTCGCTTACGGGCTCTCCCTGGTGCTCAATCCGCTCACGGTGGAGGGACTCGCCGTCCTTTGGCCCTGGACGCGCGGGGACGTCCTGGGATCGCTCCTAGGCCTAACCGTCGTCGGAACGGTCCTCGCGACCGCCCTCGCTTACATCAGGGCCAACGACACCGACGTGTTCCTTACGAGGAAAGAGGACCGGCTGCCCCTGATCGCCGTGGGGGGAGCGTGCAACGGGGCCGGGGCCCTCGCGGCCCGGCTCTTGGACGCCTCACCGCTCGCCTCCGCGATCCTCCTTACCTACGCGCTCGCGTGCCTGATCGTGTACCTGGTCACCAGGAGATGGAAGATCAGCATTCACGCCTCCTCCGCAGGCACGCTGATCGGGCTGCTGTGCTACGCCGGGGATTGGGGACTCTTGACCGCGTGGCTCCCCGTAGCCGGGGCCGTCTGCTGGGCGCGCCTCAGAATGAACGCGCACACCCTCGACCAGATCGTCCTGGGGACGGCGGGCGGGGCGGCGCTCACCTACTGCTCGCTAACGCTCCTCCTCAGCGCCCGATGACGAGCCGCAGAGTGGCGGAGCGCGTGAAGAGGGGCATACGGACCGAGGGCCTCAGGACAGCGCCCGCGCCACCCTGAGCAGCGTCTGGTAGTCCAGCTCCACCGGGTGCTTACCGGACACCTCGTCCAGCAGCTCCTCCTCGAGCTCTTCCTTCACCTCGTCCCACTCGTACTCCAAGCGGAACCGGGCCCTACCCACCTCAACCAGCTCCTCGGGATTCAGATCCCGCTCCTCCACCCACTCCGCGATCTTCCTGACCAGCGAGGGGTGGGGAACCCTGCCGAACCCCTCGATCTCGATCGTCGCGAGCACCTCGACCGGCACTCCCAGCGAGTTGGCGAGGGACCTCAGCCCCAGCCCGTGCGCCTGCACCATCCCCATGACCAGGTACCTGCCGTCGCCGCGCTCCAGGATCTCGGCGATCCGCTCCTCGAGCTCGGTCATTGTTACCCCCTCGTACACACCCGAGCCAGTCAAGTTAAGGGTTATCATCTTTCCCGGGTTTCGTATTATGAAAACACACGATCCCTGGCCTTCCGGACCACCTCGAGCTTCCGCCGGGCCACCCGCCTCGGCAGCTTGCGGAGGCCGCAGTCGGGGTCCACGAACTCGACCCGCTCCCCTAGCTCCTCCCGGGCCCGTTCCAGCACCCTCACCGCCTCGCTCACCTTCTCCACGCGCTCCGAGTCGGAGCGGACCACGCCCACGCCGATGGGCTTGGACCCGGAGGCTACGACCTCCAGGTTCTCGGGATGGCCCGCGAGCTCGTGGTCCAGGACGTCCGCCTTGATCTTCTCCTCCAGCTCCTCGTACACGTCGGTGACCTTGCCGCAGACGTGAAGCACCCGGGTCCCGCCGCGGAAGGCCCGCAGGACCCGGTTGATGTAGCGGGCCACCCTCCCCACCTCGACGGCGCCGGAGGACAGCACGGGCTCGTCCACCTGCAGGACCTCCGCCCCCTCTTCCCGGAGCCGGCGGGCCTCGGCCGCGAGGGCGCGGGAGAGGTCCTTCAGCAGGCTGGGGTGATCAGTGGACGGGTACAGATCCGTTTCCAAGCGTAGGGAGTGGGCGAGCGTGACCGGGCCCGTGAGGATGGCCTTCACCTCCGCTCGCTCGCCCGCCGTCTCCGCGGCCTCGCGGTAGTCCAGCACCAGTGGAGAGGAGCGGGGCGGCTCGACCCGCCCGATCACCGCGGGCTCGTCCTCCGCGGTGAGTCCGGGGATGTACGAGGCGAAAATCTCGATCATGTCTCCGCGGACCTGGCCGTCCGAGATCAGCTCTATCCCCGCCTCCAGCTGGTCCTTGACGGCCTCTCGTATGGCGGGGGCGTACGCGGACCTTCGCCTCAGCCGCTCGAGCAGGCGGTCCTTGAACCCCGGCTCGTGCTTGACCGGGTGGCTGCCGACGACCGTCACCGTCGGCGTCATGGGCTCACCTCCGGGTCCTGCTCGGCCGGGCAGACGGCGCAGAACGAGCCGGGCTGGTCCTCCCGGAGCCGCTTGATCGGGCAGTAATAAGTGCCATCCTCCTCGCGGACGCGGCCGACGCCCGGGAAGGTGGTGCCGGGTGGGTGGACGGGCTCCTCCTCGAGGAACACGGCGTGGGCCGCGAGCAGTCCCTCGTACAGCAGGAGCAGCGGGGAGTCGTAGTCCGGGTCCTCCGAGTACTCGCGCACCACGCGCAGGAACTCGTCGTACCCTTCAATGGGCTCGCTCGGGTAGTCCTCGGGCTCGAGCTCGCGCGCCCTGTTGAGCCGGTCAACGAGCGTCTGCTGCATGGTCTTGAGGATGTCCTCGCGGTACCGCTTGGGGTGGATGTAGCGGGCCTGGCGCCACAGCTCGCGGCGCAGGAGCCCGAGCACCGTGAAATCGGTCCGCTCGGCGAGCTCCCGCACGGTGGCCGCCAGCTCCCGGTAGGTCTCGATGCCCTCGAAGGCGGAGAGCACCTCGTCGAAGGAGTCGGGCGGGAGCTCAGGAAGCCTTCTCCTTCCGCTGGTGCTTGACTCTGAGGCCGAGAATGCACCCTCCCCCTCGGTTGCCGCCTAGCGGGTTGTCGGGCGTTCCAAGGCAGTTCATGCATCGGGCCATGGTCGCGGCGCCGCGGGCGAGTCCATCGTCGACGAAGACCACGTCCTCCTCCGGGTCCCAGTAGTCACCGAACTCCTCCTGGATTATCCGGCAGATGAGCTCGGGCTTCTTGCCCGTGATCCCGGCCCGCCCGGTGATGCCGATGGCCGTGTTCTCGTCGATCAGGTCGAGGTCGAGGGCGGTCTCGATGAGGCGCTTGGCCATGAGCGCGGCGGTCCAGTCCAGCACGCCGAACAGCAGCTCGTACCCGCCCTCCTCGTACGCCTCCCGCCCGATCTCGGTCAGCTCGGGCAGATCGCTGCCGTTCTCGCCGACGTCGCACCCGATCAGCTTGAGCCCGGCCTTCTTCGCGCGCTTCGGGTCCACGGGCACCGTGCCGAACCGCTTCGCGGAGCGCGGGACCTCCCGAATGTCGATGTACTCGTGCGCCTCCTCGGCCAGTTCTCGGGCCTTCTCGCCCACGTCCGGCTCCACGTCCTGCGGCAGGTCCAGCGCGCAGCCCGTCTCCTCGTCGATCTCCCCGCACCCGCGCGCGATCGCGTCCATGATCGCACCCGCCAGGCCGCAGAGGTTGCCGATGGTGTCCGCGTACGGGAGCTCGTCGTTCGTGATCCGACCCGCCAGCGTGGTCCCGTAGTCGATCGCCATGCACGGGTTCCGGAAGTCCACCTTGGTGGACTTGGCGCCCGCCTTGATCCCGGCCATCACCAGCTCGCCCTCCATCTCGTTCGCCACGATCTCCTTGCCCGCCGGCGGCTTGACGCCGGTGACCGCGCCGTCGAAGTACACCTTGTCGATCAGCGAGTACTCCCGGAACGGCTCCGGGATGCTCTCCTTGCTCATCGCCGCCGTCATCCGCTTCGGCGGGATCCCGGCCTTAAGGCACCCGTCCGCCAGCGCCTTGATCATCTCGCCCACCTCCTCGGGCGAGGCGAACCCCGCGGTGACGCCGGTGGACCGGACGACGAAGTGCACGTCCTCGATCCGAATGTTCGCGCTCCTGACCGCGGACTTGAGCGTGTCCGCCACCAGCTCGGCCACCGCCTCCCGGGTGAGCTTGACCCCCCACACCGTCTCCCCGAACACCTCCTCACCCGTCCTCGGCGGGCGCACGTCCCGCGTCATCCGAACCTCCTTGTGAATCAGGTACGTCACGCCCTCCTTCAGGTCCGTGGCCGTCAGGATGCACTTCGTCGTCGTGTTGCCCAGCTCCACCGACGCGACGATGTAGTAGTTCCGACTGACCGCCGCCGGGCCCGTGACCTTCTCGCTCTCGGCGATCTGCGGCCGGGGGCCGCGGCGGAAAAGGCGTGAGAGCAGCCCCATCGAGAGCCCCTCCGGGCCACTCACTCCCGCGGGTTATCCCTTTCGGACCCGAGCTCCTCCGCCACCACCTCCTCACACACCTCTCGAACCACCTCATCGATGACCCGGGCGAGCTCCCGGTTCGCGACCCCCAGCTCCTCGTTCTCCTCCCCGGGCCGCTCCAGCACCTCCTCGAGGTCCACGCCCAGCTCCCGGGCGATCAGCTCCCGGAGCCGGTTCCGGCAGAGCGCGTACAGGAACTCCGCGAGCCGCTCGGGATCTCGCGGCGGCTCCCCGATCACGTGCAGCCCCTTCTCGATGAACGCACCCGCCCTCGCCTCCCACTCCTCGAACAGGCGCGGGTCCACCTCGCCCGACCGCTGCGCCTCGTCCAGCCGCTCCTCCACCTCCTCCACGCCCGCCTCCGTCCCGCCCAGCGGCGGCGGGCAGTGGTCCACGAGCGTCGAGTACCCGCGGCGCTTCGCCTGCGTGCCCTCGGACGGGTTGCTCACGATGTACCAGTACACGACCGGCAGGTCGCCGATGCAGACCTCCGGCCAGCAGGTCTCGGACAGCCCCACCGACTTCCCCGGCAGCCACTCGTGCGTGCCGTGCGTGCCCGCGTGCAGGAGCACGTCCGCCCGGAACTCGTCCCGGATCCACCGGTAGAAGGCGTAGTAATGGTGCGTCGGCGGGCAGTGCGGGTCGTGCAGGATCCTGCAGACCTCGCCGCTACAATCCGTCCCGGCGCACCCCCGCTTCGGCTGCACGCCGAGGAACACGTTGCCCGTCCGGATCCCCGCGATTACAATGCAGTCGTCCACCACCATCGCGTCCCCGGGCGGCTCGCCCCACTCCTCCACCATCCGCTCCTGCAGCTCCTCCGGCAGCTCCTCGAACCACTCCAGGTACCGGTCCAGCGGGACCAGGTCCACCGCGCCACCCGAGGCCAGGATGTCCTCCACGGTCGTGCTCTTGAACTCGTTGAACGCCTTCCTCCGGAAGAACTCCCGCTCCAGCTCCCGACCATCCTCCGGCACCCAGTCCAGCCGGTACCCCTCCTCTCGCAGCCGCCGGAGCAGCCGGGCCAAGCTCTCGAACGTGTCCAGCCCCATCGCCGCGCCGATCCCGGCCTCGCCCCGGGAGCAGATCCCGTTGTTCAGGACGATCGCCACCCGGCGCTCCTCCGGCGGCTTCCGGCGCAGCCGGGCCCAGCGCAGCGCCCGCCGAGCCGCCAGCCGGCACCGCCCGGGCTCCGGCTCGTAGCCCCCGCCCTCGGCCCTGAACCCGACCGGGATCGGATCGACCCGGCCCTGAAGCTCGCCCATCGCGACCCCGTACGCCAGGTCGCCCGGGCTCAACCCCTGCTCCGACTCGCGCCACTCCTCCCGGGTTCGGTACCAGGAGATCACCGCGTTGATCACGGGAACGCCGAGCCGCCGGAGCGCCTCAAAGCCCCGCTCGTACCCCCGCTTGAAGGAGGGCTTCTTGACGACCAGCAGGGCGTCCACGACCGGCTCACCGTCCACCGTGAGGAGCTCGTCCAGCGGGCGCCCGCGGCCCGGCTTGGTGAACACGCCCAGGGCCCGGCCGCCCGCGCGCTCGACCTCCCGGATCAGCCGATCGGGGACGTCGGTGCAGCCCCAGACCCACATCTCCCGGCTGAGGTAGACCCCGATCGTCTCCCGGTCGGAGGGCTCGGGCGCCTCCTCCAGCAGGCCGCGGTCCGGGTGGTACAGACCGTCCCACGGTCGCTCCTCCGGGGGCTCGTACTCCAGGTCCAGGCCGAGCACCTCGCTCGCCAGGTAGCGGAGGGCGTGCTCCAGGTTCCGCTCTCCACCGTGCTCGACGTACTCGCGCACGCGATCGACGACTCGGTCGGGCACGGTGTTCAGGGTCTGGACCCCGGTGGAGCCGTCGAGGGGGACGGCCACCACCTCCGCGTCCTCGTCCGGGACGACGGGCTGGGTGACGCGGAGCAGGACGATCAGGTCGTAGCTCCCGGACCCGGGCGCGTCGTCCTGGGTCGCGACCTCGAGGTCGAAGGGGAGGCGCTCGGCGACGCGCCGGGCGGCTCTCACGATGGTGCTCGAGCACACGCAGAGGACCCGCACGCTGATCCCCTCAAGGCTTATCCGGTGTTACCTTAGTAACGTTTCGTGGTACGGTGTGCGGGCGGGGTCCGGTTTGAGTCTTAAGGAGCGCGTGCGGGAGGCGGTGACGGAGGAGGCCCGGGAGTTCGCGCGGTCGGTGCTCCGCCGACTGCTCGCGTGCGAGCGGGAGCTGGAGGTCACGGTGAGGGCGCTCGAGGGTGAGTTCGTCGAGCCGGGCCCCTCGGGCAACCCCACGCGAGGCGACGTGGACGTGCTCCCCACGGGCAAGAACTTCTACTCGGTGGACCCGAGGAAGGTGCCGACCCGGCGGGCCTGGCGGGTGGGGCGCCGGCTCGCGGAGAAGACGCTGGAGCGGTACCGGGAGGAGCGGGGCGAGTACCCGCGCGCGGTGGGGGTCGTGCTCTGGGCGTCGGACGTGATGCGGACGGGCGGTGAGGTGCTGGCGCAGGTCCTGTGGCTGCTGGGCGTGCGACCCCGGTGGGACGAGTCGGGCGTGGTCCGGGGGCTGGAGGTGGTCCCGGTCGAGGAGCTGGGTCGGCCGAGGGTGGACGTGGTGGTCCGGATCAGCGGGATGTTCCGGGACGCGTTCCCGAACCTGATCGAGCTGCTCGATGAGGCGTTCGAGCTGGTTCGGGACCGGGACGAGTCGGAGGAGGAGAACTTCGTGAAGCGGCACGGGGGCGGTCACCGCGTCTTCGGGGACCCGCCCGGGGCGTACGGGGCCGGCGTGAACTACGCCGTGCACGCGTCCGCGTGGGAGGGCCGGTCGGACCTGGCGCGGGTGTACGTGCGGTGGGGCGGGTACGCCTACGGTCGGGAGGCGTTCGGTGAGGAGGCCTTCGAGGAGTTCGAGCGGGCGCTGTCCAACGTGCGGGCGGTCTCGATCTCGCAGTCCTCGCACGAGTGGGACATCCTCAGCTGCTGCTGCCACTTCGCGTTCCACGGTGGGATGGTCGCGGCGGCGGAGGAGCTCTCGGGCGAGCGGGTGGAGTGCTATCATCACGATGTGACGGATCCGAACCGGGTGATCACGCGATCGCTGGAGGACGAGCTCCGGCGGTTGGTGGATCAGAAGCTGGCGAACGAGGAGTGGGTCGAGGCGATGCTGGAGCACGGGGCGAAGGGCGCGTCGGAGTGGCTGAAGCGGGTGAAGAACCTGCTGGGCTGGGACGCGACGACGGGTCGGGTGCCGGACGAGTGCTGGGAGAAGATTGAGGAGACGCTGCGGCGGTACGAGGGGCGCTTCTCGGACGAGAATCCGTACGTGGTCAGGTACGCGCGGGAGGTGCTGGAGGAGGCGAAAAAGAGGGGGCTGTGGGGGCGTTAGCGGGAGGGGGCTTAGCGGACGATGTTGGCCGGGTGGTCCTCGACCTGCGGCTCGATGCCGATGTCCTCGTTAGCCTCGGCGATCAGCGCGTCGATCATCGCCGCCGCTGCCCAGATCGCCGGCGCGTTCTCGATGGGTCCGAACAGCAGGAAGTCGGCGCCCAGGATCTGCTCGATGAAGTTCGAGCCCCAGTCCACCGCCTCCCACATCTCCTTGGCCCAGTCCTCCTTGCCCTCCTCGCGCAGCTTCTTCCGCAGCTCTCGCATCCAGTCCCACGCCGACGGGATGTTGTGCGGGGCCCCTCCGGCCGGGAGCCCCAGCTTGGCCTTGACGGCGATGACGGCCTTCACCGACTGACCGGCGCCCGAGCCGAAGGGCGTGGCGGCGGTGTCGATCAGTGGGTTCTCGATGCCGCACTCCTCGGCGATCTCCAGCATGCCCTTGTCGGAGACGCCCTCTTCACCCTCGGTGAGGATCTTCAGGCGACCCTCGATGGACTCGTCCATCGGGTTGAAGGCCAGGACGATGGCGGAGTTGCAGTCGGACTCCTTGATCACCTGGATCTCCTCGTCCTCGGCGGAGGCGTTGATCGAGTTGTACACGATCCGCTCGGCCAGGCCGACCTCCTGCGCGTGCTTGACGGCGGCGATCTTCACGTTCGCCTCCGTGGAGTCCACGATGATGGGCGCGTCGGTCACGTCGGCGACCCAGTCCAGGTACCGGATCATCGCCTCCTCCGACTCGGCCATGATGTGCGCCATCATCGGGTTGCCGGTCTCGTCGGCGAGCTCCTCCTCCATCTTGATGAGCTCCTCCGCCTTCTCCTCGTCGAACTCGCCCTTCTCCTCGTCCTTCACGATCTTGTGCCCGGCGTAGAACATGGTGCCCGCGAGCACCGTGGGGTACTCACCGGGCTGGCCGCCGACCTTCACCCCGCAGATGTCCACCACCTTCTGCTCCTTACCCGGGAAGTAGAACAACGGCCAACACCCCCAAGATTGTCACTTTACCGGAAGGCTACCCCCAGCAGGATGTACAGCATGCACAGGTACAGTCCGATCACGAGCCCGTACAGGATGCCAATGTCGCGACCGATCCGCTTGCCGAAGCGCTGGTAAACCTCACCCCACACGAAGTCCAGGCGCCGCTCGATCTCGTCCAGCCGCGAGTGGATCTCCTTGATGTCGTCCTCCGGGGCGATCATCTTGGGCACTTCCTCCTCGGCCAAGCCGCATCCCCCTTACGTTCCTACGAGGACGAGGGGCAGGAACAGGAACACCAGCCCCGACACCAGCCCGAACAGCAGGCCCATGGTCCGCCCGGACAGGTAGCCCGCCATGTAGCGCTGCATCGCTCCCACGCTCTTGACGCCCATCTTCACGTCGTTCACCCGGTACTCCACGGTGACCGTCTCCGCGGACACCGGCAGTCCCGCGACCTCCGCGAGCTCCTCCTCCTCTTCCTCCTCCAGCGAGACCGTCATCGGGCCCTCCTCGTAGGCTCCCGGGTCCTTCTCCACGCACTCCTCGATCGCCTTCACGATCTCGTCGATATCCTCCACGTCGATCAGGTCCACGAGCTCCACGATCTGGTCCCGGTACCGCTCGATCGCCTCCTCCGGCAGGTTCTCCAGGTACGGGATGGCGCCCTCCGCCCCGATGATCTCGCCCGAGTCCGGGTCGACGCCGTTCTCGTACATGGCCTTGAACGACTGCCCCGTGAGGTGCCCGGTCACCTCCGCGCCGCAGAGCACGCAGAACCGGATGTTCGGGTTGGCGATGACGTTGGCCACGACCTTCTCGATGCCGATGTTCTCCGTCTTGCACGGGCCGGCGATGGCCACCTTGTCCTCACCGGCCGCCTTCAGGATGTCCTCCTCGATGTGAGAGCCGAGCGTGACCACGTGCACGGGCGCCTCGGGGTCGCCGACGACGTAGTCACCCTCCACGATGGGCCAGCCCTCGGCCGGCTCCTTCTTCTCCGCCATGAGCGGCACCCCCCTAGATGCCCAGCATGCGGAACGCGTGCAGCTTGTACATCGCGGCCAGGGTGAACGCCACGAGCGCGATCAGCATCGCCCCGATCACGAAGCCGTGGGTGAAGTTGGTGAGGAAGCCGGCCGTGCCGTGCGCGCCCTCTCGACCCGGCAGCGTGCCCCACGTGGTCGTGGACGGGTCCATCGCGCGCATCATGTCGTTGACGTACTCCTCGAGCCTCTCCACCTCCTCGTACAGGGGCATCACGTCCAGCGTGACCACGTCCTCCCGCCACTCCGCGACCGCTCCGGTCACCGCGTCCATCGCGATCTGGGCGTCCTGGTCCACGATCACGATCGCCATGCGGGGGCTACCCCCTTACTCACCCCTCGGCACGATACCCGTCCAGACCACGTCCGCCGCGTCCCGCTTCGTCAGGTCCCAGAACTTCCAGAAGGAGATCAGCCACGCGATGCCTCCCGCGAGCAGCACGACCGGGTTCAGCGTGGCCAGCCCGGTGATGATGGAGCAGATCGACCCGCACTCCGCCCCCAGGGCCAGCGTCCGCTCCTGCGTCTCGCTGGGACCCAGGCACGCGTTGTACGGGTGCAGCAGCGCCAGCGCGCACGCGACCCACAGCACGGCGATGACGCCCGTCTGGATCACCCGGGTGTACACCGCGGGCCACGTGAAGTCACCGGCGACGGCCGCCATCAGGCAGATCAGGGCCAGCGTGCCGGCCGCCACGATCTCCGTGCTGCACTGCTCCATCACCGGGATCTTCATCTTGATCACGCGCCGGTCCAGGACGCCCAGCAGCGCGCCGATGGCGGCGCCGATCACCGTTCCGATCGCCGCCGCGACCACGCCGGGCACGCAGTTGGTCAGCCCCACGGCCAGGATCGCGGCGACCGAGCCGCCGCCGAGTCCCATGAACCCGATGGACGGGACGCCCGTTCCCAGGCCGTACCCGGCCACCCGTCGCACCGCGTCCGCGCCCCACATGATCACCGGGATCGCCGCCAGCGCCGGGATCACCGGGTGCACCCAGGCCAGGGCGACGCCCACGAGCCCCGAGCCGATGCCCGCCAGCGCGATCTGCCAGGGCGGGATCGCGACGGCGACCTCCACCTCCTCCTCTTCCTCCTCGCCTCCCGGTGCCACCGCCGCCAGGAGGAGTGTTCGGGCGAGCAAGGGGAGGCGCACCCCCTTAGACGCACGTGGATAGGTAGTAGGCCGCCAGCGCCGCCACGATTCCGAAGGCGAGCGAGCAGGCCGCGGCCTTGGGCACCTTCTTGAACTTCGGGTCGTGGTAACCCTCGATCGTTCCACCGATGTTGTACGAGGCCAGGACGGCGTTAGCGTAGAAGAAGCCCATGGCCAGGATGCCCGCGAGCGGCGCGCTCATGCCGAGGATCTTGTACAGCGCGTAGTACGTCATCGCGCCGCCCGTCCCGCCCAGCAGGCCGCCCAGGATCCCGCTCACGAAGCTCACCGTCGGGATCCCGTGACCCTCCGTGCCCGGCGTCACGTAGGGCTCCTGGTCCCACCCCGTGATCGGGTCCTTGTCCACCTTCGCCGAGCACGGCGGGCAGCCCACGCCGTACACGTAGATCAGGTTACCCACGAGCATCGTGATCGCGATCATCAGGGCCGCGCCGGCGGCGCCGTTCGCCAGGATCACCAGGAAGGGCTTGTCGCTCATGGCCGCGGCCGCGATGAGTCCCGTCAGTCCGGAGCCCGCGGCGAGCTGGGTCGTACCCGTACCCACGCCCGTCGCCGTCGCCATGGCCGCCGGCGCGCCGCCCACGGGCACGTAGTGCACGCCCACGTTCACGAGGAGGCTGCCGTAGACGATGAGGGCCAGCGTCGCGATCAGCTTGCTCACCGCCGTCCACTTGACCGCGGTCATCGCGAAGGCGATCGCGAGCATGACGAAGGCCGTGCCCAGGCCGCGGGCGTTCAGCTTGGCGGCCTCGCCCAAGCCCTGGTCCCCCTTACACCGCGTCGCAGATCTCGTCCAGCTCCACGTCCTCGTACGTGCCGTAGTTCTCCCGCGCCCGCTTCTCGATCCGGTTGCTCACGATCAGGCAGGCCAGCGTGACCAGGAGCATCGCGATCACCGCGCCCCACTGGCCGAACAGGCCCGCCCACGTGCTGAAGAACACGACCAGCCCGAAGCACAGTCCCGTGAGCGGGCAGCCGTACTTCGCGCAGAAGTACACGCTGTCCATGGAGTTCCGGACGCCCGTCTCCGCCTTCCGGGTGATGTTACCGTGCGCGGCCACCGGGACACCGCCGCCGAACGGGTAGTGCTGGTACAGTCGCTCCGCGCCGTAGTGCACGTCTCCCGTCGAGGATCCGATCGCGCCGACCGTCACGCCCCAGAGCGCGGCCAGGAGCGGCATCGGGAACGGGTGCTTAAGGGCGGACCACTGCAGGTACGCCAGGGCCACGATCGCGAAGACCGCGATCCCACCGAAGCCCGCGATCGGGCCCAGGTGGGACAGGACCACGTCCAGGTAGAGCGGGTGACCGAACTCCGCCGCGCTGGCGATTCGACCCAGGTGGGCGGTCGTCGCGAACACCATGTGGACGAGCGCGTTCACACCCACGCCGATCGCGGCCGCGGCCAGGAAGGGGAGGCCGAACTTCGTCATCATGACCCAGGTCACCGTGCCCGCCACCGCGCCGTACATCATGTAGGAGACCGGCTCGCCGGAGATCGCCTTGTTGAAGTACCGGTGGAAGTTCATCATCTGGGGCGCCAGCTGGACCTGCGAGTTCGGGTTGGACTGGGAGCCCACGTCGGACTCGGCGTCCTCGAACGCGCCCGCGATGGTCGCCAGCGCGCCCATCGCCGCGGCCAGGCCGATCTCCGTGAAGCTGACCAAGGGTGGACCCCCTAAACTCCAGTTGAGCAGAACACAACCGACATTACGTTACGCCTCCCGAAACGATCCCAGGTGCTCGCCTTAAAAATGTTGTGAAAGTGGGGAGGGCGTGAGGGGCGAGTCTACTCCGCCGGGATGATGATGTCCCGCTCGCCCGCCGGCTCGAACTCTCGCAGCGCGCCCTTGGCGAACTCCTTCCGCGGCTCCGTGAAGTCGAAGACCAGGTCCGGGTCCGCGAACGCCACCTTCACCAGCGGGTTGGCGCAGAACGCATCGCCGCGCGCCGCGTGCGCGGCCTGGACGATACCGGCGTACTCGCCCAGGTGACCCACGTTCATCGCGTAGTTCGGGTAGTTCGGACCTCGCAGCTCCAGCGGTAGACCCTCGTCGCTCCGCACGCTCAGCGAGTTGGCCGCACCGCACTGGTCCTGCAGGTCGTAGCCGTAGAAGCCCAGTCGACCGTGACCCTCCTTGTGCAGGATCTGCGACAGGTACCAGCCGTTCACTCCGGCCTGCGAGTGGCCGGTCGCGAACGCCACGCTGCAGCCGGCCGCGGCCGCGACCACGGCCGCTCGCTGCGAGCCGCCGAAGTGCGTCTCCATCGCGGCCGGGTACCGCTCGTACTGCTCGAGGCCGTACAGCGTCACCTCGGTGGCCACGTCCTTCACCACGTCCATGCTCGGGTCGGCCTCGGCCAGGCCGTACTTGTCCTCGACGTACTCGAGGCCGTAGTACACGTAGTCGTCCAGGATGTTGTCCGTGTACACGGCGGTCGCGTACTGCGTGAAGCCGACGCCGCCGGACATGTAGGATCCTAGCCAGATCTGGTCGTACAGCATCGCTCCGGCGGCGATGACCTCCAGCGCGACCTTGGCCGGGTCGTCCGGGTACTTCCGCATCGTCTGGACGCAGTCCGCCAGAATGCCGAACGGGACGCCTCCGGGCTCGTTCTCACCTCGGGCCCGCCGGGCGGGTAGCATCTCGCCCATGTTGATGACCTCGGCGTGCTTGCTCGCGTACGCGAAGTCGGAGACGGCCGCCTCTCCGGCCGCGATCTTGTACGCGCAGATGAAGGACATCGCGATCTGCATCGCGGCCCAGCGGTACATCGTGGCACCGTCACAGATGTGGCCGACGATCGTCGGCATCCGCAGCACGTGGTACACTCGGTCTCCGATGGCCTTGATCAGCTGCTCGGCCTGCTCCTCCGGGAACAGCTTCTCGATGTCGATCAGGAACTTGTCGTCGATCTCGTCGGCCAGCTCCAGGTCACCGGTGATGATCTTCGCGTAGCAGTCGGCGGTCAGGCCCGGGTGGATCTCCACCATGTGCTCCTGGACGACCGCACCGCCCGGCAGGGCGTGGTTCAGGGTCTCCATGTACTCGTTGATCGTCTCGGGCGTGACCTCCTTACCCAGTCGGCGCTCCAGCACGCGGTGGGCCGTGTCCAGTCCGACGATGACCGTCCGCCGGATGTCGTCCCACATCTGCTGCATCGCGGCGTTGTTCACGAAGTGCAGGTCGTCACCCTCCACGAACACGTCCGTACCGGACACCTGGTAGGACATCAGCTTCCGCTGGCCGAGCGGGACGCCGATGTCCGGGTTGTAGTGCGGGATGCCTCGCTCCTCGGCGATCTTGTCCGCGTACTCCTTGAACTCCTTCTTACGCTCGGACTGCTTCCAGCCACCGTAGTCGTAGAAGTGAGTCGTGACGTCCTCCGGGTCCTCCTCGAACTTCTCCTTCAGGGCCTTCATGAAGAGCTTCTCTTCCTTCTTGCGGGAGGCCATGACGGCCCCACCCCATCCGGGGGGTGGAGGTTTGGATTCTTAAGTGTTTCCAAATACCGGGCGAGGGTGAGAGTGTGAGGAGGTGGGACTACTTACCCTCCGCCTTGTCCGGCCGGTAGCCGGCCAGGGTCCGGAGCTCGTGGATCCGCTGGATGACCTGCAGGAGCTCCTCGTCCTCGCGGAACGGGACGCCGTCGATCCGGTAGATGGTCGTCCGCTCCTTCAGCTCGTCCTCGTCCGCGGGCTTGCCCATGGAGATGGGCTCGTCCAGCTCGACGCCCACCTGGTCCTTGACGTACTCGACCTCACCCGTCTCCTCGTTCAGCCGGTACCGGCGCAGGGCGTCGAACATCAGGCCGTTCTCGTCGAGTCGTAGGGAGTGACCGTGCACGGTCGCGCCGCGGACGCCGGTCCGGGCCGGGTCGAAGATCTCGGTCTCGAGCAGCTCCTTGGAGATCTTCTCCAGGTCCCGCTCGCGCACCTCGATGATCTGTCGTCCGGACAGGGTGCCCGTGTCCACGCCGCGGTAGCGCCACATGTACATGCGGGCGCGGATGTACGGGTGGATCGGCGCGAAGTAGACGGAGTCCGTGAACTGGATGTACCGGATCCGGTCACCCGCCTTGGCACCCTCGGTCGGCTCGACGAGCTCGCGGATCGGGCACTCCGGCTCCTCCATCTCCTCCAGCGGTGGGTGCACGCTCGGGTACTCCTCACCCGGCTCGCGGTGACCGAGCAGCCGGACGATGTCCTCGTCCGGGATCTCGCGCAGGCGCTTCAGCTCGTAGGTCGGGTCCATGTACTTGCGCCTGTTCTCGGCGATCTTGGTCTCGCCCGGGTAGAACTGGGCCTTCTCAGCCATCTCCTCGCGGACGTTTTCGGCCATTCGGGACCCCCTGAGGCGGGGGCCCGCCTAATTTTAAAGGGGTTTCGACAGTGGGGGCGGGGTTATGATCGCCGGTTGACGGTGAGAGTTAGTGTGCGGGTGCGTCGGGAGGGTAATCACGACCGGGCGCGGTGGAGGGCGCGTCGGACCTTGCCGACGATCTCCTCGATCTTGTCGGCCGGGACGGTCTCGCCGCGGATGACGCCGGTGACGATCTCGTCCACGATCCCCTTGGTCTCGGGCTCGGGCGGGTGGACCAGCCGGGTGCGGCAGCCGACCTTGGCGAAGTCCTCGAAGTCGACGGGCGTCTGGCAGACGATCACGGCCCGGACGTCGCAGTGCTTGAGGATCAGCCGGGCCTTCCAGACGATGTGCTGCTTGACGTTGCCCAGGTGGATGACGGCGACCTCGTGGCGGTTGATGTACTCGGCCTCCTCCGGCTCGATGCCCATCGTGGAGCCCGTCTGGACGGGGGCCTCGGCGGGCACGCCGGCGCCCGCGTTGAGGACGATGACGCTGGTGTGGATCCCGGCCTCCCGGAGCGCGTAGGTGATCTCGCACACCGGCTTGGTGATGTGCCGGGCGCCCGGGGACATGGCGACGGCGATGACCTCGTTGCGCTCCGCCTCGGCGATGGTGCCGCGCTGGGCGAGGCTGCCGCCCTTGCCCATCCCCATGGCCTCGCGGCAGGCGACCACGTAGGTCTCCCGGCCGACGCGCGTGGTAACGACCCCCTCACTCATCCTCTTCTTCCTCCTTCTTCTTCAGGACGGCCACCCGGTCCGCGAGCCGGGCGCGCGGCTCGACGAGGCCCAGGAGCCGGTCGTCGAGCTCCTCGACGCCCTTCTCCCCGAACTTGAGGTAGTCCGTCACCGTGGGCTTGTGCTTGGTGAAGCGTCCCACCTGCACCTGGAAGTCGCAGGGTAGGACCTCGCGGCAGACCTCCTCGATCTCCTCGACGATCTCGTCGAGGCGCTCCTCGTCCTCGATCTCGACGATGACCTGACCCGCCTGGATCTTCATGGGGATCTTCTCGCCCTTGACCTCGATGGGCTTCCGCTCCGGGTGCTTGACGGGCTTACCCCGGGCGGGGCCGAAGGGGACCACCTTGGGCAGGCCGGGTCCGTGGAGGACGATGCGGCCGATGCCCTCGACGCGGTCGACGAGCTCGTTGAGCAGCTTCTCCACGGTGTCGGCGCTGAGCAGGCGCTCGGGGAAGATCTGGACCTCGGGGTTGGCGTCCTCGGGCACCTTGCGCTCGAGCATGCGGGGGCGCTCGCGCTCGGCCACGGGGACCGTCCCCCGGGCTTCCGTTACGAGTTTCGTAACGATTTGCGCGGGCGTGGGAGGGGAGGGGTTCGAGGCTAGCGCTTGGCCTCCTCGGCCGCCGCCTCCATGATGTACCTCATGGGCTCGCGGAACTCGTCGATCTCGCCGAACACGTCGCCGATCAGCTTGCTGGTGACCTCCGGGCTGAACATCTGCGTTCCGGCGTCCAGGGCCATCGCCGCGGCCACTGGCGGGATCGCGAAGCCCTTCGAGTGCCGCGTCACGATGTGGTTACCGTTGAAGATACCCGGGCCACCGCCGCCGTAGATCGAGTGGCTGAAGAAGCTGAATCCGACGGCGGTACCCTGGGCTCGACCGAAGTCGACGCCCGGGAGCCCGGTCTCGTACTCGAGCAGGTCGTTGTAGTACAGGATGGTCGCGCTGACACCCTGCGCGGCCCGGGCCGCGCCCTGGTTGACCATGACCGCGGCGACGAGGCCGGCCGCGGCGTACGCGTTCCAGAGGTCCATGTCGTTGGCCTTGTACACCTTGAAACCGGAGTCCAGCTCCTCCTTGACCTCGATCACGCCGTCCTCGAGCGCGCGCTCCACGACCTCGCGGACGACGGTACCCACGGTGCCGTCCTTACCGTGCTTCTTCACGATCTCGTAGACCATGTTGTCCGCGTTCAGGCCCTGGTACGCGTAGCCCAGCAGGTGCAGCCGCTCGAACGGGCCCAGCGCGTCACCCATCTCGAACATGGCGGTCTGCTCCAGCGTCGCGGCCAGGCACACGGCCTGCATCGCGTTCTTCCGCGTGGCGGCCACGATGTGGTTCACCATGACGTTGCGCAGCGCGTAGCCCACACCCTCCTGCTTCATCGGGACGTCCAGCATGGACATGATGTTGCCGCCGTGGTAGTCGATCGTCTGCGGGTACCGGCCGAAGACGGCCGCCTTGACCATGTTCGCGTCCCACATGTCCACCTCGCACACGTCGATGATCGCGTACACGACGGCCATGCCGGCCTGCATGGTGCCGGAGTACGGGTCCGCCATGGCCTTCACGCGCTCGTCCGGCAGCTGGACCAGGAGTCGCTTGCCGTCGTACAGCGGCTCGACGTTCGTGTTGTCGTCCTCGTGAACGCGGATCATCTCCTCCACCTTGTCCGCGATCGCCTCGGCGTTGTCCACCACGTCGACGTCCAGCTCGCGGCCCGGAATCTTCATGCCCTTGCCGCCGACGGCGGCGTTCTGGAGCGCGTTCTCAATACCCTCCAGGTCGACCGCCACGGTGCGCTTGATGTCGTTCACGATGCTCTGAATGGCCTCGTTCCTCATCGGCGAGAGCGCCTCAATGGGCACGTCCTCGGCCACGCAGTTGCCCCGGTCGTCGTACAGGTCGACCGTGTCCTCGAACTTGCGAGCCATGGGGGCGGGCCCCCGGCGTCTGGCGTGCCGGCCGCGTTTAAAGGGTTTCCATATTTACCGACCGGGTTCCGGTGTTACCTTGTAGGAGGAGCTCGGGTCGAGCCGGCCCGGTGCTCATGAGCGTGGGCGGAGAACTCACCGGGCCCGGGGTGGTCAGGTGCCCGTCCTGGCGGACGTGGGCGGTCGTCCGGGCGTCGACTGCGGCGGGTTCTGCCGGTACTGTTACTTCAGGGGCGTTGACTGGGAGCGTAAGCGGGCGTTCGGCTGCAAGAACTGCCCGCCGGGCTCGGTGGGGTGCGAGTACTGTAGGGACAGCGTGTGGGAGGATCACGGTCCCTTCCGACCGCCGCAGGCGGTGCTCCAGGCCGTGCACATGTCGGTCTCCATGCAGGGGCCGCCGGAGGATGGAGTGGTCGAGGTGAGCGGTGGTGGGGACGTGAGCAACTACCCGTGGTTGTCCGAGCTGCTGGGCATGATCCGGGACGCGCTGGGGCTGCGGAGGTTCAAGCTCGGGTACACGAGCGGGAAGGGGTTCGAGGACCCGGAGGAGGTGGAGGAGCTGTGCCGGCTGGGCGTGGAGTCGGTCTCGTTTACGCTCTTCGCCGCGGACCCGGAGCTGCGGCGCGAGTGGATGGGTGATCGGTCCCCGGAGGCCTCGCTGCAGGCGCTGGAGGTGTTCGCGGACGAGTGCCGGGAGGTGATGGTGGCGGCCGTCCTGATCCCGGGGGTCAACGACGGGGACGTCCTGTGGGAGACGTGCGAGTGGTTGGAGGAGCTGGGGATCGACGCGCTCCTGCTGATGCGGCTGGGGACGCGGCGGGAGCACGGGATCATCCTGGGCAATGACCCGGTCCTGGACGTGGAGCCGCACGGGCTGGAGGAGTTCCGGCGGATCGTCTCGGAGGTGCACGAGGAGTTCTCGTTCCGGGTGACGGGCACGCCGGTCTGGGACCCGGAGACGGGGGCGCCGTTCGCGCTGCGGAGTCTGGGGGAGGAGCTGGGTGAGCTGCTGCCGGAGGTGGAGGTGCGGTGCTCGCTGATCACGGGCCGGGTGGCGGCGCCGATGCTGGAGGAGGTGTTCCGGCACGTGCGGGGCGGGGACCGGGTGGACGTGGTGGCGGTGGAGAAGGACATCGCGTGCCTGATCACCGAGGAGGATTTGAGGAGGCTGGACGTTCGATCCCTGGAGCGGACGGTGGTGCTTCCTGGACGGGCGCTGGTCCATGATTCCACGGCGGAGGAACTGTTAAAACGCGATGGTTTCGAAAGGGTCGTGCTGCGGGGGCCGGACAGGCTCACGCTGGATGGTGAGGCGAGTTGTGAAGTGACCCGGGAGGAGGTCATCGAGTTCGAGCTGAACGCGTTCGAGGAGCTGATCAAAACGGTCAACCTGCTGGGGGAATAGCGTTGGACCATGACGCGATAGCCACGCTGATGGAGATGAGGTCAGAGCTGCGAAAAGTGAAGACCCTCTACCAGCGGCTGGCGAGGATCATCCGGGAGGCGGAGATCACCAACGAGTACGAGTACATCATCTCGACGGCGGCGGCCCTCCTGGTCCACAGTGAGTACTCCAAGGCCAGGGACATCCTGGCGGGGTTGAAGAACCCGCGGGAGGGGGCCATGCTCACGGTCGCGGCCCTGCGGGAGGCGAGCCTGTTTCGGGAGGTGATCGGCGAGCACACGCTGGAGCCGGTCGAGTCCGCGGTCAACGACTCGGGGACGCTGGAGGGGGCGCTGAAGCGGCTGGACGAGCTCCTGGTGGGGGAGGGCGAGGTCCGCCGACAGCCGGGCCCGGACATGTCCTTCATCCGAGCCTCTGAGGGCTCGATCTCGAACAGCGTGCTCGGCAGGACGATCGGTTACACGATCAACTCCGCCCCGCGGGACTACGCCGAGTTCGTGGAGTCCTCGGTGCACGGGTTCGCCTACGCGCGGCTTCTACCCTCGCACCAGTGGCGGGTCAGGCTCTCGCTGGAGCCCTACGTGACCAACCCGCTGTCACCGCCCTCGCTGATGGAGACGCTGGAGCTGGTGGACGAGCTGCGCGACCCGGAGCTCGTCATGTCCGAGCTGGGCGTGTCGGAGAGCACGTTCCTCCGGTACTACAAGACCCTGGTCCGGTACCTCCTGGTGCACCCGGACCCGGAGGTCTGCGAGCCCACGGAGCTGGGCGAGCGGGCGCTGGACGACGAGGAGGTCCTGGCGGAGGTCGTCCTGAAGCGCGGGTTCTGGGCCATCCTCAGCAAGCACCCGCGCGGTGGCTCCGTGGCCGAGAAGCTGGCGAAGAGGAGCGTCGTGAACCGGAAGATGAAGTGGAAGGACGAGGTGGACATCAGCCTGCTCGTGGACGCCGCCTCCGACGCCGAGCGGGCGGAGCGAGAGCTGCCGATCGTGCTCGCCGTCCACGGGGAGAACATCTCCACCGTGCACCTGGCCGCCCGGACCGGCGTCTCCACCAGCGTCGCCGCGGAGGTCCTCTCCGAGTACTTCGATGATCAGGACTGGCAGGAAGAGCGGTTCGGACTATGAGCACTTGGCGGCTGATCGTCCGGGGCATCGTCCAGGGCGTCGGGTTCCGGCCCTTCGTGTACCGACTGTGCACCGAGATGGGGCTCGACGGGTACGTCAGGAACCTCGGCTCCGAGGTCGAGATCGTCGTCCGAGCGGACCGGGAGCGGGCCGAGGAGCTCGCCCGACGACTCCAGCGCGAGCACCCACCCCTGGCCCGCGTCCGAGAGGTCCGCATCGAGCCCTGTGAGGAGGAGATCGAGCCCGGCTCCGGGTTCCGCATCGAGGAGAGCGAGGAGCGCGAGGAGGTCGAGCTCCAGATCCCGCCGGACGCCCCCGTCTGCGAGGACTGCCTCCGCGAGATCTTCGACCCCGACAACCGGCGCTACCTGTACCCGTTCACCGGCTGCACCAACTGCGGTCCCAGGTTCACGATCATCGAGGGGATCCCGTACGACCGCGAGAACACCACCATGGCCGACTTCCCGCTGTGCAGAGAGTGCCGCCGCGAGTACGAGGACCCCGAGGACCGGCGGTACCACGCTCAGGTCGCCTGCTGCCCGAGGTGCGGGCCGCGCTACCGGCTGCTCGACGCCGAGGGCGAGGTCGTCGAGGACGACGAGCTGGCCGCGATCCGCGAGGCCTGCCGAGCCATCGAGGAGGGCGAGATCGTCGCGATCAAGGGGATCGGTGGCTTCCACCTGGCGTGCAAGACCACGGAGGACGAGCCGGTGCGCCGCCTCCGGGAGCGGCTGGGCCGTCCCCAGCAGCCCTTCGCCGTCATGTCCGGCTCCCTCGAGGACGTCCGCACCTTCGCCCGCGTGGACGAGGCGGCCGAGGAGCTGCTGAGAAGTCCCATCCGCCCCATCGTCGTGCTCCCGAAGCGCGAGCCGTTTCCACTCTCCGACCTCGTGGCACCGGGCCTCCACACGATCGGCGTCATGCTGCCCTACGCCGGCCTCCACCACATCATGTTCCGCAAGTTCCTCGACGAGCCCGCCATCGTCATGACCTCCGCCAACCCGCCCGGCGAGCCTATGGCCATCCGGAACGAGGACGCCCTCCGGCGGCTCCGCGACGTCGCCGACTACTTCCTCGTCCACGACCGCCGGATCGCGGCCCGCTGCGACGACTCCGTCGTCCGCGTGGTGGGAGGCAGGCCCCGCCCCCTACGCCGCTCCCGTGGGTACGTGCCCGAGCCCATCGAGCTCGACTGGGCTCCAGAGGACCTCACCATCGTCGCCGTGGGACCCGAGCTGGACGTGACCGCCTGCATCCTGCACCGCGGCAAGGCCTACCTCAGCCAGCACATCGGCAACACCGGCCACGCGCCGACCCTGGACTTCCTCCAGCGGGCCGTGGAGCACCTGATGCGACTCCTGCGCCTCGACTGGAAGGACGTGGACGCCGTCGCCTGCGACCTGCACCCCAACTTCCCCACCACCCAGCTCGCCCGGCGCTGGGCCGAGGAGCACGATCTGGAGCTGATCCGCGTCCAACACCACCACGCCCACGCCCTCGCCTGCGCCGCCGAGCACGGGCTCAACCCCGCCGAGGAGCCCGCCCTAGCCCTCGTGATGGACGGATACGGGTATGGCGAGGATGGAAACGCCTGGGGAGGCGAGCTGCTCCTGCTCGAGGGCGAGGACTACGAGCGCCTGGCTCACCTCGAGCCCGTCCCCATGCCCGGCGGCGACGCGGCCACGTACCACCCGCTGCGGATGACCGCCGCCCACCTGCACGCCGCCGACCGCGACCCGGAGGAGATCCGAGAGCTCCTGAGGCGACACCTCCGCGAGCACCCGGACGCGCTCAAGCACGGGGAGCGAGAGCTGGAGGTGCTCCTCGCGCAGCTCGAGCGACCCCAGCTGCACACCACCAGCGCCGGGCGCTTCCTCGACGCGGTCAGCGCCGCCCTGGGCGTCTGCTACAGGCGCACGTACGAGGGGGAGCCCGCCATGAAGCTCGAGGCCGTCGCGGCCCGCGTCCGGGAGGCGCCCGATCCACAAGTCGAGGTGAAGGGAGACCGGCTCGACGTCTCCGAGGTCGTCGCCCGCGCCGCGGAGACCGGGAACCGGGCCTACGCCCTCACCGCCCACCTGGCCCTCGCCCGCGGCTTCGCCCGGCTCATCGAGGAGCACCGCGACGACGAGCCCGTGCTCGCCTCCGGCGGCGTGATGAACAACGAGATCATCACGCTCGAGCTCCGCCGGCGCGTCCCGGGGCTCAAAGAGCACCACGAGGTGCCGGCCGGAGACGGCGGGCTCTCACTCGGACAGGTCGTCGCCGCCCTCCTCGTCCTCTCCTGACCGCGGGCGAGGAATCGGGGTCGGAACGGCGGCCACGGGGCGCCGCCCACCTTTCCTCCCGGATGACGCCACCAACTCCGCGTAGGCCGACTCGACGGCCCCCGCCAGCTCCATCACGTCCGCGAGCATCCGCCGCGCGAACGTCAGGGCCGCGTCGAGGTCCCTCCACTCCCGGATCGCCGAGTACACGCCCACGTCGTTCCAGATCACTGAGACCACCTTCTCAACCAGCTCCCGGAGCCTACGGGTGACCTTCCCGGCCCGCGTCAGCGCCAGCAGCTCGCCGTCTACACCCCACAGGATCTGCATGCACCGCTCCCAAATCTCCAGCACCCGCAGCCCCCTCACCGCGTCCTCCCTCCCCTCCGACGCCTCCTTCAGCAGCTCCGCCCGCAGCCGCCCGGGATCCGGGAACCCCTCCGCCCGCAGGATCCACGGCAGGTCCGGCCTCGGCAGCGGGCGCGCCACGTACTCCTCCACCCGCTCCACCACCTCCCTCGGGTCCGCCAGCCGGAACCGCACCCGGACGCCGCCGTGCTCGAAGTCCAGCCTCCCCGACCGGACCCGGTCCAGGAACTCCTCAAACGACCGCAGGAACTCCCGCCGCGCCAGCTCCCACGGGTGCACCAGGACCCACACCGTCACCCGACCCTCCCGGCACCAGCCCCCGTCCACCAACCCCGACACCGCCCGCTGAAGCCGCCTGCAGGCCTCGTCCACCGTCGACCCCTCCTCCCAAAGGTCCGACCACGCCACCGCGGGCAGCCGGTACAGCCGCACCCCGTCCACGTCCCACCGGCCCACGACCAGCCGCCGCGATAGCCCCGGAATCGACGACCACTCGCCCGGCTCCGGCCCCATCCCCGCCGGGTCGTTCCCGTCCACGAGGATCCGGACGCCCGCCATCGCGCACGCCCGCAGCGTGTTCACGTCCAGGACCCAGTACGGGACCGAGAGCACGGGGTCCGCGCGGCCCACTTTCTTTTCCAGAAAGTCGCGGTTCACCGCGAGCTCCCAGTACTGGATCGCGAGCGGCAGCCCGCCCATCGCGTGCGAGGCGGAGTGCAGGCCGACGACCGTGAGCACGCCCCGGTCCGCGAACCCTCGGATCACCTCGGTGATCCCGGGCGCCGTGCGCTCGCAGAGGTTGTAGTGGAAGATCGCGGCCCTGATCCCGCGCTCCTCGCACCACCGCAGGAAGTCCTCCAGCGCCTTCACGTGCTCCTTCGACCACGCGTCGCTGTCAACGTAGGGAACCACGTCCACGGTCACGTCGGCGGCGGCCGGGGCCGGGCAAAGAAGCACCAGGAGCGGGAGCGGGAGCAGGGGGAACCCCCCGGGTCAGATGGGTCCCGCACTCGTCACCAGTCTGCGGGAAACCGTATCGGGAGCGATCATCATCCCGACGGGTTACCGCGGGCGTCGCCCCGTGGTCCCCTCCTCATCGAGACCCTCGGCCGAGTTCAGCCCGCTCATCCGCCCCCGTGTCGGAGCCCCCGGCCCGCTTAATAAATTCCCGGATTGCACGGATCGTTCGTACAGCACGCGATGATAGTGCGCATGCAGTGCGCCCTGCGGAGGTACGATCTACGCATGGTCCTGGAAGGTTAGTACGTAGATCATGCGCATACAGTATTACCCCGGACCCGGGGCCGCGGCCGGCGGTTGTGCGGGGCCGGGCCTGGATGCACGGATGATACGTAGATAATGCATAGATAGTCGGTAGGCAGTGGTCAGCAAATGCACGGTTAAGGGGCCCAGGTTGCGTCGTGGGTATGAGCGATTACGCACGATCCAGCGACCTCAATGCATGGATTATGCATAGATGCTCTTGTCGAAGTCGCATCGGGCTTTTTAAATCGGGCCGGACGTTGTGTGGGGGGTGAGGGCAAGCGTTATGTGGGGCCGCGTGGGGGGACGGACCGGTCCGGGGGTTTAAAGCGTGCCCAGGTTCGACCCGGGTCGGATGTTCTTCCCGCCGGAGCCCGAGGAGAAGGTCCGGCTGACGAAGATCCTGCTGGAGTGCGCGCGGCGGGGCAAGCCGCCGAGCCTTGAGAGGACGTACCGGGTCCGCCGCGTGAACGGTCGGAAGAAGAAGTACGGGCCGTACTACGTGGCCCGTTGGAGGAGGGACTCCCGGTTCAATCGGGGTCGGACGATCTACCTCGGCCGGAACGAGTGGGCGATCGAGTTCGTGCGGTGGCTGCGTGGGCTCTCGGAGTCGGAGTTCCGGCGGTTGATCGGCCGGGTCGTGTCGGCCGTGCGGTCCGTCGTGCGCGAGGTGGTGGAGGAGGGGCTGAAGGAGTCGGCGTCGGGGCTCGCGTTCTCGATCGCGCTGCGCGTGGAGGATGCGCTGCTGTTCGGGGAGAAGTTCGAGGAGTCGCGGGAGGGGCTGGAGGACGTGCTGTCGGAGCTGCCGGGACGGTTGAGGAGGAAGCTGGGCCGTGTGCTCGGGCGCTGGCGCCCGTACCTGTCCTTGAGGCTGCGCGAGCGGTGGTACGGGAGGTAGGCGGGGCTGGGAGGGTCGGAGGTGCGCTCCCCGGGCTTTTCGTTTCGTTTACGTTAGACGCGCTCACCCCCGTGTCCTCGCTCATCGCGCCGGCGGCGCTCGCCATAGCTCAGTCCGATCATCGCGGGGCGGGTTAGAGGAGGCCGCCGAGGAGGCTGCCCAGCGAGATCCCCGCATCGGCTAGGATCGTCTTCAGCTGCAGGGCGGCGGTGAGCGGGCTGGTCGCCGTCTGCAGGACCTGGAGGATCTGCTCCACCACGGACACCGTGAGGCTTCCCTCGAGCACGTAGGCGGCGATCCGCTGGAACAGGCCGATGATGGCGCTTAGCGGGGCGACCTCGTGGAAGACGCCGAGCAGGTAGGCCAGCAGCCGGTACAGTAGGTCCAGCAGGCTGCTCGGGTCCACACCCTCGGGCAGGGCGCCGGAGTCGACCCGTACCTCCAGCCAGCTCACGACGCTGATCAGCTGGTTGATCACCGTGTCACCGACCGAGATCGAGATCGGGTCATCGAACACGTTGATCTCCAGCACCCCGTCGCTCGGGTCGATCACGAGGTACGGGTCGTCGCTGGGACCCAGCTCGATGGGCCCGTCCGCGTCGATGCTCACGTCCGAGTCGACCACGTTCACGTCGTTGTCCTCCACGCTCACCGAGCTGTCGGCGTCCACGTCCACGTCGTTGTCGCTGACGTTGACGCTGGTGATGTCCACGTCGGTGTCGGAGACGTCCTGGGACACGTTGATCTTCGTCCAGTCCACGTCGATCTCCGGCGGCTCGGAGCCGTCCGGCTCCGGCGTCACGTCCCCGCCCGAGTCTCCGCCCCCCGAGTCCCCGCCGGAGCCTCCACCGGACGATGAGGCCTCGGTCCCGGACTTTTGGAGCAGGTCCGAGCCCACGTCGGGACCGCCGGACGAGTCGCCGGCCGAGCCCGACCTCTTGAGCTGCTCGTCCAGCCAGTCGCCCGGGTCGCCTCCAGACCCGTGGTCGTCCCCGCCCGCCGACGACGCGTCGTGGAGGGCCCGGTCGTGGTCCTCGCCGTGATCCCGACCGTGGTCCCGGAACGGGTCCTCGGGCAGACCGGCCGAGGCGTCGTCGGGCTGGTCGGCCTTCGAGTCGTGGTCCGAGTCGAGGTCGAGCTGGGGCTCGCCGTGGTCGTGCCCGTGGTCGTGATCGTGCCCGTGATCGTTGTGGGAGCCGAGGTCTCGGAGGTCATGCTCTAGATCCTGTTCCGGGTGGTCCCGCTGCGGGTCCTGACCGTGGTCGCCGTGGTGGTCGTCGCCCGGTTGGTCGTCCTCCCGCTCGTGGTGGTCGTGGTGGTCATCGTGACGCTCGTCATCCTTGCCGCCCTTCTTGCCCAACGGAGGCACCCCCTTGCAACCGGAAAGTTAACCGGTTAAAGCTGCACCGGTCTCGGGCGGCCGCTCCGCACCGGTGGGGCTAGTCCTTGGGTTCCGTGCGCAGCTCGCGGATCTCCAGGTGGCCGGAGTCTCCCTCCCAGCGCTTGACGGCGCGCTCGATGACGAGGCGCTTGCGGAAGAGGGGGGCGTCGAGGACTAGGGTCTCGTACTCGCCGCCCTCGCCGGCGGGGTGGACGCGGTAGCGCTCGTGGAGGCGGCGGAGGTCGCGGATGGCGCTCTCGTCGAGGCGCCGGCCGAGCCAGGACTCGTCCATGCCGGCGGCGGAGACGGCGACGATGATGACCTCGAAGCCGAGCTCGAGGAGGAGCTCGAGCTCCTCGAAGGGATCCATGTTCCAGAGCGGGTGGACGTGCTCGATCCCGAGCTCCTCGCAGACTCGGTCGAAGCGCTCCTTCTGGTACCGGGAGGCGATCGCGCCGGAGACGAGGGCGTCCACGTCGAGCTTCTCGAGGACGCGGGTCATTTCCTCGATGTCGGCGTCGTCGTCCCGGCCGGAGCGCACCTTCACCGGCTCGAGGCCCATCGCCTCGGCGACGAGGGTGCCGAGGTCCGCGTTCGGCACGTGGAACGTCATGCTCTCGGGGTCGGAGGGGACGACGGTGAGGCCGTAGGCTAGCTCGTAGCCCTGCTCGGCGGCGAGGTGGGCGGCGAGGGTGGAGTCCTTGCCGCCGCTGAGGAGTGCGGCGGCGCGCATGGTGCTCCCCTAGGACTTGACGGCCTCGGCGATCCGGGCGGCGAGCGTCGGGTCCTCCTCGACGGCCGTGCCGGTGACGATCGCGTCCGCGCCCGCACGGACGAGCTCGCGGGCCGTGTCGGGGTCACGGATCCCGCCGCCGACGATGGTGAACAGTCCGATCTCGGAGACGCGCTCCACGATCTCGGGCGGGACGGGCTCGGGGGCGCCGCTCCCCGCCTCCAGGTACACGGCGCGCATGCCGAGGTGCTTGGCGGCGAGCGCGTGGGCGACGATCAGCTCGGGCCGGTCGAAGGGGAGCACCCGGGCGTCGCCCACGACGGAGACGCTCGTGCCCCACTCGCCCAGAACCAGGTAACCGGTCGGGATGCTCTCGAGCCCGAACTCCTCGACGAGGGGAGCGCCCTTGACCTGGGCCTCGATCAGGTAGTACGTGCTCCGGGAGTTAAGCAGGCTCATGAAAAGAACGGCGTCCGCGTTGGGGGCGAGCCCCTCGGGGCCGTTGGGGAAGAGTATCACCGGCCGGTCGGTCACGTCCTTGACCGCGCTCACGACGGCCTCGACCTGGCTGGAGTGGGCGGTGGAGCCGCCGACCAGGATCGCGTCCGTGCCGGCCTCGAGCACCGGTTCCAGGGCGTGCTCGACCTCCTCGGGCTCGACGTCCACCGGGTCGAGGAGGGTGAGGTGGCAGGGGGAGCGCTCGCGCAGCTCCTCGAAGACGCCCATGCGGACCACCTCTGTCGGCGTTAGCCTCCTCGCGGCTCCTTGGCCTTGGGTCGGAGCCCCTTGTACCCGCACTTCCGGCACTTGGTGGCGTCCGGCGGGTTCCTGGCGTTGCACCGCATGCAGATCAGCTTGTTGAACAGCCGGGCCTCCGCCTCCGGGAACCGCGCCATCTCGAACACCCCCGGCGGGGGCGCGGTCCCGGATCGACTTAACCCTGTCGCCGGGCGTCCTCCGGCAGGAAGCGCTCCTGAGCCCGCACGACCTCGGCGCTGTTTCGGGCCCTGCGGTACGCCTCCAGCCGCTCCCGGTTGAGCTCGAGAAAGGCGGGGCCCCACTTGAACCGCCCGAGCAGCTCCTCCGCCTCGCGCTCGAACCCCAGGATATACAGCGCGGCGGCCAGGGCCTCCACCGTGCTGAGCTTGCAGGGCCTCCCGTAGTTCACGGGGTTCGCGGCGACCAGGTAGGGTAGGATGCGAGGCTCGCACCGGGATCGCAGCGGCCCGAAGTACCGATCCACGCGCTTCCAGGAGCAGTCCACGGCGACCAGCCCGCGCTCCACCGCCGCCTCCCGATCCTCCCGGGAGAGCGCCTTCTTCACCGTCGGGTCGAGAACCACCGCCCCGGACGGCACGTCTCGAGGGCGCTTGACGAGGTCAACGAGGCCCATCCGGTGCGCCTTCAGCGCCGTGCAGGCCTTGGGATCGCAGTCGCCGGCGTGAAGGACGATCAGGCGCGGGGCTCGGCGATCACCACCGGTACCCTCAGCGCCGGACTCCGGTAGGGGCTCGCCTCCCTCACCTCGATCTCCACCCGGTAGTTCCGCTCCTCCAGCCATCGCTGCACGTCCTCCTCCTGCCCGGGGTAATGGTACGCGGAGACGACGACCCGGGGCGCGCGCTCCTCGAGGGTCCGCTCGGCGCCGCGCAGGGCGCGCTCCTCCGCGCCCTCCACGTCCAGCTTGATCAGGTCCGGGCGCGCGTCCAGATCGTCCAGCCGGACCGTCTCAGTGCGGATGGTCTCCCGGGACCGAACCATCTCGACGGAGTGCGCGACGGTGGAGGGGGCCACGTACATCTTCACCTCATCCTCGCGGTCGTAGGCGGCCGCCTCAATTACCTCGGCGTCGATCCCGTTCTCCTCCACGTTCCGTCGCAGCAGCTCCGCGTTCTTCGGGTGCGGCTCGAGGGCGATCACCCGCCTCGCTCCGAGGGCCGCGGCCAGCAGGGTGAAGGCGCCCACGTGCGCGCCCGCGTCGATGACCTCGCGCGCGTCCTCGAGGAGCTCGTGCGGGTAGAGCTCGCGGTACAGGACGTCGGCGACCGCGTCCGCGTCGCCCAGCGCCCAGGGGCGGAACCGGAGCTCGTACTCGCCCACGCGCACCCGCGCCGGCTGGCGGGGTACGCCGATCAGGGGGACCCCCTACTCGATGGTAACCTCGAGGTACCCGTCGATGATGGTGTGGAAGTCCAGCTTCTCCGTCCAGCCCGCCCGCTCGAACATGTTCATGAAGCAGACGCCGATGACGGGCGGGTTTCCGAGCTCCTCGACGAACTCGCGCGCGTCCTCGACCGTTACGTCGGAGATGGGCATCGCCAGGCCGCCGAGGAGGACGATCGCGTCCGCCTCCTCCAGCCGCTCGGTCTCGTCCGTGACCGTGAACCCGTGCTCCCGGAGCTCCATCCGGTGGAACTCGCGGCTGAGGTCGATGGAGTAGTACTGCTCGAGGTCCGTCTCGCGGAGTGTGAAAGCGAGGAGCTCGGCGAAGGGCGTGCACGTGCCGGCGCAGCCGGAGTAGACGAGCACCCCCTCGCCGTCGGTGACGTCGAGGACCGCCTCCCGGAAGCCGTTGAGGAACGCCTTCAGCCCCTTACCCTTTTCCGACACCGGGAACCACCCCTTCCAGGGCCTCGAGGATCTCCTCGCGGGACAGGGCCCCCTCGCGGAGTATCTCGATCTCACCGTCCGGCTTGAGTTCGATGACCGTTGACGGCTCCTTGATCGGGCACTCGCCCTCAACGAGGAGGTCTAGGTCGTCCCCGAGCTGCTCGATCACCCCGTTCGCGTCCACCGGGGCCGGCTCGCCCGAGACGTTCGCGGACGTGGTCACCACGGGCCTGCCGAAGCGGCGCACGACCCGGAGGAAGAAGGGGTGGTCCGGGATCCTCACCCCCAGCGTGTCCCGACCGGCCGTCACCTGCTCCGCCACGACCCCGGATCGGGCCGGGGCGACGATGGTCACGGGACCCGGGGTGAGCGTCTCCAGCGCCCTCTTGAGCCCCGGCACGGGCTTAAGCAGCTTCAGCGCGGCCTCGGGCGAGTGCACGGCCACGCTCACGGGCTTGTCCCGGGGCCGGCGCTTGACCTCGAACACCCGCTTCACGGCCTCGGGGCTGGTCGCGTCGCAGCTGAGCGAGTAGACCGTGTCGCAGGGGAGGGCGACGAGCTTTCCCGCGCGCAGGGCGCTCACGGCCTGATCCACGGCGCTCGCGTCCTCCTCCTCGACCACCGTGATCACCGGCCTTCCCCCCAAGGGGGAGGGCCGCATGGGCCTTCGCGCCGTTGCGATCTCGGCCGACGTGTCCGAGAACGACGTCCGCGTGCCCCGGTCCGTCCTGCGGAGCCTCGAGCGCGATCTGGAGGAGCTCGAGGCGAGGTACAAGGAGGGGCTCCTGTACGTCGCGCTGGGCCCGTCCTGCGGCGACGACCTGGCGGTGGTGTACGTGGCTGAGCGGGACGTGGTGGAGGAGCTGAACGCCGCGATCCTGGAGGTGCTCGAGAGGTACGGCGGCGAGGACGTTATGGGGATTTCGGAGGAGCCCGAGACGGCCGGGGAGGGGCCGTCGTACGCCGAGGCCGAGTGCCCCGAGTCCGAGTACCAGGACCTCGTCGTCGCCCTGTTCGACACCTACGCCGCGGAGAACCGGGTGGACGAGGTCGCGGAGGTGTGCCTGCGCGCGATCAAGAACCTGTGCTACGACGTGGGCGGCGGCCCCATCCGCGAGCCGACGGAGATCCCCGGCGTGGGCTACGTCGGTCCCGAGACGGACGACCCCGTCCTGCTCGCCACCACGGACCACCTCAGCCAGGTCGGGCCCACCGTCGGCGCCCTCATCGGCGCGGGCAAGGGCGCGGGCGCCCGGCCCGTGTACCGGGGCGCCCCCGCCGAGGTCCTGCCCGGCACCGTCATCTTCTCCGTGACCATGATCCTGAACGGCAACGTCGTCGACGCCGTGAAGGCCCTGGAGGCGGGGACGGGGACCGAGCGCTGGCCGCTGCGGGAGCTCCGCTAGCCACCGATCGCGTCCGCCATCGCCTCCGCCGCCGCGCCCACGTCCACGTCCACGCCCAGCTCCCGCATGGCCAGGCCCACGCACGTCACCGCGGTCACCATGTCGCGCACCCGGACCTCACCCATGTGACCGATCCGGAAGATCTTGCCCGCCAGATGGTCCTGACCGCCCGCCACCACCACGTCGTACTTGTCCCGCAGCAGGCCCCGGAACTCCCGGTCGTCCACACCGTCCGGGTACACGACCCCGGTCACCGTCGGCGAGGCGATCTCGTCATCCTCCACGAACAGCTCCAGCCCCAGCGCCCTGATGCCCTCACGCACCACCCGCTGCAGCTCCCGGCACCGCTCCCACCGGTTCTCCAGCCCCTCCTTCTTCAGCCGCCTCAGCGCCTCCAACAGCGCGTAGAACTCGTTCACCGCCGGCGTGTACGGCGTCTGCATCGGATCCTCCTTCAAGAACCTCAGGTACTTCGGCAGGTCCAGGTAGTAGCTGCCCGACTCCCGCTCCTCCATCCGCTCCAGCGCCCGGTCGTTCACCGCCACCAGCGCCAGCCCCGGCGGACAGCCCAGCACCTTCTGCGACCCCGTCACGCACACGTCCACGCCCCAGTCGTCCATGCGGAACTCCGCACCGCCCAGCGACGAGATCGCGTCCACCACGAAGATCACGTCGTACTCCCGGCAGACCCGCGCCACCTCCTCCACCGGATTCAGCACCGTCGTCGACGTCTCACAGTGTACCATCGTCACGACCTCCGCGTCCGAGTCCGCCAGAGCCTCCTCCACCCGCTCCGGGTCCGCCGCCTCACCCCACTCGAACTCCACCCGGATCACCTCCGCGCCCCGCCGCTCCGCGATGTCCGCGAACCGCTCCCCGAACTTCCCGTTCACCACCGCCACCACCTCCTCGCCCGGCTCCACCAGGCTGTACACCGCCGCCTCCATGCCCGCCGTGCCCGAGCCCGTGATGATCGCCACCTCACCCTCCGTCTGAAACACGTACCGCGACAGCTCCAAGCACTCCCGCAGGACCTCCTCGAACTCCTCACTCCTGTGATTCATCACCTGCTTGGCCGACCGCAGCAGCACGTCCTCGTGCACCATGACCGGGCCCGGCAGCAGCACCAGCTTCTCCATCCCGAACCCCCCGCACCGGCCCCACGCCGCGGGTTAAAACCTGCTCACACCGCCGGCGCCCACCTCCGGTTAACGGCCCGGCCCACCCCGGGCTCACTCCTCCGACGGCAGATTCCGCCGCAGCACCTCCCACCGGTCCTCCACCGACGCCGCCGGCAGCTCCACGCTATCCGGGTTCACGTACCCCGCCCGCAGGACCGCGTCCGCCAGCACGATCGCCACCACCGCCTCGACCACCGGCACCACCCGCGGGCAGATGCACGGGTCGTGCCGGCCCTCCACCGACAGCTCCACCTCCTCCCCCGAGGCCAGATCCACCGTCCGCTGCGGGACCGAGACCGACGGCGTCGGCTTCACGTGCACCCGCACCACCAGCCGACCACCGCACGAGATCCCACCCAGCACCCCACCGCACCGATCACCGTCCACCACCGGCCGCCCCTCCCGCCACACGATCGGATCGTTGTGCTCCGAGCCCCGCATGCCCGAGCACTCCACGCCCGACCCGACCTCCACCGCCTTCACCGCCGGAATGCTCATCAACGCCCCCGCCAGCTCCCCGTCCAACCGCCCGAACACCGGGTCACCCAACCCCGGCGGAACGTTCTCCGCCACCACCTCCACCGTCCCACCCACCGAATCCCCCTCCTCCCGCGCCCGCTCGATCTCCTCCACCATCTCCTCCGCCACCGACCCGTCCACGCACCTCACCGGGTTCGACTCCGCCCGCCGCCGGATCTCCGACGCGGAGAGCTCCCCCACCTCACCCACCTCCACCGAGCCCACCCGCACCACGTGACCCGCGATCTCGATCCCCAACGGATCCTCCAGCGGCGCCTCCCGCAGCAGCTTCCGCGCCACCGCCCCACCCATCACCACACCCACCGTCGTCCGACCCGACGCCCGACCACCGCCCCGCCAATCCACGTGCCCGTACTTCCACCGGTACGTCAGGTCCGCGTGCCCCGGCCGCGGCCGCGTCTTAACCGGCTCGTACCTGGACGAGTCCACGTCCTCGTTCCACACGACCATGCTGATCGGCGTCCCGAGCGTACGACCCTCGTACACGCCCGACAGGAACTCCACCCGATCCCGCTCCGACCGCGGCGTCGAGACCGAAGACTGACCCGGGCGCCGCCGATCCAGCTCCCGCTGCACATCCTCCTCCGAGAGCGGCAGCCCCGCCGGACACCCATCCACCACCGCACCGAGCGCCCGACCGTGCGACTCACCCCACGTCGTGACCCGGAACCACCGACCCAGCGTGTTCAACGAGCACCCCGCCCCGAACCCGCCCACCGCGCTTAAATACCCCAGGCGCCGGGCCCGCCGGCCTACCCCGACCGCACCCGCACCCCCACCGACGCCAGATCCTCCCAGAACCCCGGGTACGAGACCGACACCGCGTCCGCACCCTCGATCACCGTCTCACCCCGCGCGAACGCACCCACCACCGCCAACGCCATCGCCATCCGATGATCACCCCGCGAGCTCACCCGCGCCCCCACCGGCTCACCACCCCTCACCTCCAACCAGTCCCGCCCCTCCCGCACCTCCACCCCGAACCGCGGCAGCTCCTCCGCCAACGCCCGCAGCCGATCCACCTCCTTGAACCGCACGTGACCCACGTTCACGATCCGCGTCACACCCTCCGCGAAGCACCCCAACGCCGCCACCGTCGGCACCAGATCCGGCGCGTCCGACAGATCCACCTCCACCCCCTCCAACGACCCCGACGACCGCACCACCACACCATCACCACGCTCCCGCACCACCGCCCCCATCTCCTCCACAATCTCCACGATCCGCCGGTCCGGATGCGACGAGTCCAGATCCACCCCACGCACCCACACCTTCCCACCGATCGCCCCCAACGCCACGAAGTAGCCCGCCGAGCTCCAGTCATTCTCCACCCGAAACTCCCCCGGCGACTCCGGCCGACCCTCCACCACGAACGACGACCCCTCCCGCCCCACCGACACCCCGAACGCCTCCAACACCTCCACCGTCAAGTCCACGTACGGCCGCGACCGCAGCCCACCCACCACATCCACCCGCAGCTCCCCCAACCCCGCCCCCAAGAACAACAGCGCGCTCACGAACTGCGAGCTCACCCGCCCGTACACCGCCACCCGATCCCGAAACGGCCGCCCCGACACCACCACCGGCGGGAACTCCTCACCCTCCCGCACCCGACCCCACGCCTCCACCCCCAACGACCGCAGCGCCGCCAACAAGTCCCCCACCGGCCGCGACCGCAACGACTCATCACCCGTCAACACCACCCGACCCTCCACCAACCCCGCCACACCACACCCCAACCGCAACGTCGTCCCCGAGTTCCCACAATCCACCACATCACCCGGCACCCCAGGCTCACAACCGAACCCCGACACCCGCACCACCCACCGACCCTCACCCTCCACCCCCACACCCGCACCCAACGCCCGACACAGACCCACCGTCGCCCGCACATCATCCGCCTCCAACACGTTCCTCAGCACCGTCTCCCCCTCACACAACGCCGCCGCCAACAACGCCCGATGCGACCCACTCTTCGACGGCGGCGGCGAGACCTCACCCGACACCTCCCGAACCCCCTCCAACACCACCCGACCCACGCTCGACACCCCGATCGAACCCCCCGATGACAAGCCATTTAAGCCAAAGCCCACCAGCGCCCGCACGGGTGATCACCATGGCAGAAGAACCCATCGTCGTCGCCTTCTGCTGCTACGAGTGAGGCTACGGCGCCGCCGACCTCGCCGGCACCAGCCGCATGCAGTACCCCACCAGCGTCAGAATCGTCCGAGTACCCTGCACCGGCCGCATCGGCATCGAACACATCCTCACCGCCCTCGCCAGAGGCGCCTGGACCGTCTTCATCGCCGGGTGAAAGAAGGGAGAGTGCAACTACGAGGACGGCAACCTCAAGTGCGAACGCCGCGTCCAGGCCACCAAGAAGCTCCTCGAAGCCATGGGCCTAGAGCCCGAGCGCGTCGAGATGTACTTCATGAGCTCCGCCGACGCCGACAAGTTCGTCAAAGCCGCCAAAGAAATGCACAAACGGGCCGAAGAACTCGGCCCACCCTTCCAGGAGTAAACGCACCGGCGGGATGAGGCCCGGGGGGAACCCGAACGGGACCCCCGGGCGGATCCGCCGACCCACAAACGTTACGAGACCCATAACGATTCCCGCTGGTGCGGGGGCCGGGATTTGAACCCGGGACGGCCCTACGGCCACGGGATCCTCATTCCCGCCCCTTTGACCAGGCTCGGGCGCCCCCGCGCCTCCACCCACGCACCCACCGCACCGAGACTAAAAACCCTTCGCCAACCACGACCGGCCGCACACGCACCACACCGGCGCACCCGAACGTGCACCCGAGCGACAGGACGCCGAGGACCGCGGGACCCGTCGGGCGCGATCCCGGCCGGTAATCGTTCTAAACCCCGCAACGATTCGGCGAAGCCTTCAACTCGACCGGGGTACGGCGGCATCACGGGGAAACGGTGGGGAAGCGGCGCCAGTGACGAGGCTCGTTACGCGTGACCCGCCGGGGATGATCGACTTCACCCGGGCTGAGGTTCGGCCGGCGCGGAAGACACCGCGATGAAGAGCCGCGATGAAGAGCGTCGGCCCTTGAGGGTGACCGGTGGCCCCGCGGGATGATCGACTTCACCCGGGCGGAGCGTCCCGGGAATCGTTTCGAATGTCGTAACGATTCGAAGGCCGTTCCGAGGATTCAGCCCCGCCTCCCCCGGGCGCGCCCATCCTCCGGGAGTCTCTTCGGGAGTCTCGCAGCTGGTCCTCCCTCCGACCCTCACGCTCGCCGGCCCCGGGCGGGGATGGCCCGGCCCCCGCCGGGTCGTCGGCCGATTGGGAGCGGTGGGCTTAGGGCCTCGGGGCCATACGGCCCCTCGGCCCTTACACCCCCGCCCCATCAACCGGGTCTTTTACCCGAGGCCTCAACGGCCGCCTATTTTCGGGGACCGCTTCGGGCCTGGATGCTTTCAGCCCTTATCGGACACGGCGTA
>Ga0256842_1000265_pt1 | contig 45993 bp, 41 predicted proteins | sample 4559240metaG_FD_185973 | JGI IMG/M metagenome (GOLD analysis project Ga0256842, IMG submission 185973) | Hydrothermal vent microbial communities from Guaymas Basin, Mexico - 4559-240 | ecosystem: Environmental > Aquatic > Marine > Hydrothermal vents | place: Mexico: Guaymas Basin | collected... | reverse complement strand
CAGGCTCCGCTCCAAGCGTCGGGAGCTGGAGGAGCGGTTGGAGAAGCTGCGTGAGGCGGAAGGTAGGTGCCCGGTCTGCCTGCGGAGGCTGACGCCCGAGCGGGCGGAGCGGCTGCGTGACGAGGCCGAGGAGGAGCTCCGGCGCGTCAAGAAGGAGCTGGAGCGGTTGAGGGAGCGGGAGCGGGAGCTGAAGGAGGAGCGGGACCGGGTGGAGGCTGAGCTCGAGCGGGCTCGGGATCGGCGGGGGGAGTTGAGGCAGGGGGTTCGCGAGCTGGAGGAGCGGTTGGAGGAGGTGAAGCGGCTCAAGGGACTGGAGGCCTATTCGCTGCTGAACGGTGACCTGGATCGGATCAGGAAGGCGTGTGAGGTCGTCGGGGCCGTTGAGGGCTGGCTTCGGGAGCTGGATCGGCTCGAGGAGGAGCTGGAGAGGAAGCGTGAGGAGAGGGAGGAGCTGCTTCGCCGCCTGGGCGAGGTGTTGGGTGAGCGCCCGGGGGACGTGGACGAGGCGGGGCGGATGGTCAAGGAGCTGAGGGAGCGGCGCGATCGGTTGGAGGAGGAGCTGAGGAAGGTTCGGGAGGACGTCCGGGAGTACGAGCGGCTGAGGGAGGAGGTGGGGCGGGAGAAGGAGCTCCGGAACAAGCTCCGCGGGCTACGCGAGAGGCGGTCGGAGTTGGAGGAGAGGTTGAGGGAGCTGGAGGAGGAGCGGGATGAGTTGGTGGGTAAGTGGGGGTCGTTGGAGGATCTCGAGGAGCGGATGGAGCGGGTCAGGGAGGAGTACGAGCGGGCTCGGGACGAGCTTCGGCGGTGCGAGGGGCGGCTGGAGGGGCTGCGTAAGGAGCGTGAGGGGCTGGAGAGGGAGGTGAGGAGGCTTCGGAGGGCGGAGCGGGAGTGTCGCGCGCTCGAGTCGTTGAAGGGGGCGTTGGAGCTGGCGAAGGAGGGGTTCAAGTACTCGCGGGACGTGGCGAGGGAGGCGTTGTTGCCGGTGGTGGAGCGGGAGGCGTCCCGGTTGTTGGAGGCGCTGTCGGATCGGTACGGGTCGTTGAGGATTGAGGGTGATGGGGAGCGGATTCGGGCGTTGGCGCCGGGTGGGTACCTGATCGATGCGGATCGGATGAGCGGTGGGGAAAAAGTTATAATTGGGTTGGCGTTGAGGCTGGCGCTCGCCATGGTGGGCTCGAACTTCGCGCCTTTTATAATGCTGGACGAGCCGACGGAGCACCTGGACTCCGAGCACCGGGAGCGGTTGGCGCAGGCGCTCAGGGAGCTGCGGTTGGGGGAGGAGGGGAGGATCCGGCAGGCGATCGTCGTGACGCACGATGAGGAGCTGGAGGAGGCCGCGGACACGCTGTGGCGCATTGAGAACGTGGGTGGGAGGTCGGAGGTGAGCCGGGAGACGCCGGCCCGATAGTGGGTTCCGGGTCGGGGACCTTTGTATCGGGATTTCAGGAGGTTCCGGCCGGCGCTGGAGTTCCGGGCCTGCGTGGCCTGCGGTCGGTGCGCCGAGGCCTGCCCCACTGGTTCGCTGAGGGTGCGGGAGCGGGTCAGGGAGGCCTTCTGCGAGGTCTGCGGGCTCTGCGAGCGGCTCGAGGTGGAGCGGCTGCCCCCGGGGCTCGCGGGCCTGGTGTGTCCGGTGGCTTGGGTGCAGCGTCGGGCGGAGTGGTTGCTCCCGCACCCGTGGGTGCGGGTGGATCGGTGCTCGGGGTGCGGGCTCTGCGCGGAGGCGTGTGAGGAGGGGGTCATCGAGGTTCGGGAGGGGCGGGCGGTGGTCTCGGGTCCGTGCCGGCGGTGCGGCGCGTGCTGGGAGCTCTGCCCCCGGGTGGACTGCCTCCTGCCCCCCGTGGTGGCCGTGCGGGAGGTGTTCCTGTCCTTTCGGGAGGGTGCGTGCGTGGACTGCGGACTGTGCATCGAGGCGTGCCCGATGGGGTGGGGGAAGGGGTATGTCCGAGCGGTTGGATCCGGACGTGGTGCTGAACCACGAGCTCGTTCCGAAGCACGAGGTGATCGAGGACGAGGAGGAGATCGAGCGGATCCTGGAGGAGCTCGGGGTGAGCAAGGACGACCTGCCCCGGATCCACACGAACGATCCGGTGATCGTCGCCCTGAGTGAGAAGCTCGGTCGGAAGATCCGTCCGGGGGCGCTCGTGCGGATCGAGCGGGAGAGTCCGACCGCGGGGAAGGTGGTCGTGTACCGGGTCGTGACGAGCCCGCCCGAGTAGGGGGTGCGGCCCTTGTCGGAGCCGGTTCGGTCCCTGTCGGAGGAGGATTACTACGCCCTGCTCGAGGGGTATCTCCGGCGGAACGATGAGCGGGTGGGCGACGTTAGGACGCATCCGCTCATCGTTCACCACTTCCTGTCTTACCACTGGTTGATCGACGAGGGTCTGCAGCGGTTGATCGAGAGCCTGGAGCCGATCGAGCCGGACGTGGAGGGCGCGAGCTACCGGATCGAGTTCGAGAAGATCGAGTACGGGGAGCCGTCGTCCATCGAGCCGGACGGGGCGCGGCGGCGGATCTACCCGATGGAGGCGCGGCTGCGGAACATGATGTACTCCGCGCCGATGTACGCGGAGATCGTGATGTACGAGGACGGGGAGGAGGTGGAGCGGGAGACGGTGTACGTGGGCGAGCTCCCGGTGATGGTGCGGTCGAAGCTGTGCAACACGTACGGGATGTCCGAGGAGGAGCTGATCGAGGTGGGGGAGGACCCGAGGGACCCGGGCGGGTACTTCATCATCAACGGGTCGGAGCGCGTGCTGATGTCGCTGGAGGATATCGCGCCGAACCGGCGGGTGAACGAGAAGATCCGGGAGCGGGGCGTGCTGGACGAGATCCGGTCCCGGGTGTACTCGCGGGGTGAGCGGTACCGCGGTCCGGTGGACGTGATCGATCGGAAGGGTCGGCTCGTGGTCGACATGCCGGCCGTGCACCGGCGGTACCCGGTGGTCATCCTGCTGCGGGCGCTGGGGCTGAGCGAGGAGGAGATTCTGGACGGGGTGGGGCGCGAGTTCGCGACGGTGATGGCCGAGCAGCTGCGGATCCTGGTGCGGGAGGAGATCGCGACGCAGGAGGACGCGCTGGAGTACATCGGGCGGCTGGCCGGGGCGGAGGACTCGCGGGAGGACCGGATCCGGCGCGGGAAGGAGGTGCTGGCGAAGTACTTCCTCCCGCACATCGCGGAGGTGGACGACCTGGACGACGAGGAGCGGTTGAAGCGGGTGTTCCGGCGGAAGGCGGAGGAGATCCTGCGGATGGTGCGGGAGGTGCTGGAGCTGAAGTACAAGCGGGTGAAGGTGAAGAGCATCCGGGACCGGGATCACTACGCGAACAAGCGGGTCAAGCTGGCGGGCGACCTGCTGTACGAGGCGTACGAGTACGCGTTCCAGCAGCTGGCGCGGGAGATGCGGTACCAGTTCGAGCGCGCGTACTCCCGGGGCCGGGAGCCGACGATCCGGTACATCGTCCGGCCGGACAAGGTCACGGACCACATCCGGAGCTGCATGGCGACGGGCACGTGGCGGACGGGTCACTACCGGCCGCGCACGGGCGTCTCGCAGATCCTGGAGCGGCACACGTGGATGTCCACGATGTCGCACCTGCGTCGGATCCGGGCCGCCACGGAGCTGGGCGTGGGCAAGTGGTCGATCCCGAAGGAGGCGCGGTACCTGCACCCGACGCACCTGGGCCGGCTGTGCCCGAACGAGACGCCGGAGGGCGCGAACTGCGGTGCGATTAAGAACCTGGCCCTGTACGCGGAGGTCGTGCACGACGACGCGGACGAGGAGGAGGTGCTCGAGGTGCTCGAGGACCTGGGGCTGATCCGGGCCGACTGAATCGCGGGGGGCGTGCGAGATGGCCGAGTCGCGCGATCCGGACGCGGAGGTGGGTGACATCGAGAGTCGGGTGGACCGCGCGGTCGAGCGGGCGCTGGCGGGCGCGGAGGAGGAAGAGGAGCTCACCCCGGTGTACGTGAACGGGCGCCTGGTCGGGTACGTGGAGGACCCGGAGGCGTTCGTGGAGGAGGCGCGGCGGCTGCGGCGCGAGGGCGTGCTGGACCGGCGCGTCAACATCGCGTACCACGAGGACCTCAACGAGGTGCACGTGAACTGCGACCGGGGCCGGGTCGTCCGGCCGCTGCTGGTCGTGGAGGACGGGGAGGTCAAGCTCACGGAGGAGCACCTGGAGAAGCTGAGGAAGGGCGAGATCTCGTGGAAGGAGCTGGAGGAGGAGGGCGTCATCGAGTTCCTGGACGCCGAGGAGGAGGAGAACGCGCTCATCGCCGAGTCGCTGGAGGAGTTCTACTCGATGCCGAAGGAGGAGCGGAGGAAGTACACGCACGTGGAGCTGGACCCGGCCGCGATCTTCGGCACGTGCTGCAGCTGCATCCCGTGGCCGGAGTCGAACTCGGCGCCGCGTAACACGATGGGTACGAACATGACCCGGCAGGCCCTGGGCTTCTACGCCGCGAATCACCCGCTCCGCATGGAGTCGCGGGGTCACCTGCTGTTCTACCCGCACCGGCCCCTGGTGAAGACGCGGGGCACGGAGGCGTTCGACTACGACGAGCGGCCCGCCGGCCAGAACATGATCGTGGCGGTGCTCACGTACGAGGGGTACAACATGGAGGACGCGATCATCATGAACGAGTCCGCGATCGAGCGGGGCCTCGCCCGGTCGTACTTCTTCAAGACGTTCGAGGACGAGCTCCGCACGTACCCGGGCGGGATGAAGGACAAGTTCTGCATCCCGGAGAAGGGCGTGCGCGGGTACCGGTCGAAGGAGGCGTACAAGCACCTGGGCGAGGACGGGCTGGCCGAGGTGGGTGAGAAGGTCGAGGGTAAGGCGGTGATCATCGGCAAGACGAGCCCGCCCCGCTTCCTGGAGGAGATGCGGCCGGAGGAGCTGCCGGCGGAGGAGCGGCGGGAGTCCTCGACGGCGATCCGGCACACGGACTCGGGCGTCGTGGACGCCGTGATCATCACGGAGACGAGCGACGGGCACAAGCTGGTGAAGGTGCGGATCCGGGACGAGCGGGTGCCGGAGCTGGGGGACAAGTTCTCGTCGCGGCACGGTCAGAAGGGCGTCATCGGGATGGTCGTCCCGGAGGAGGACATGCCGTTCACGGAGGACGGGATCACGCCGGACCTGATCCTGAACCCGCACGCGCTGCCCTCGCGAGAGACGGTCGCGCACATCCTGGAGATGCTGGCGGGCAAGGCGGCGGCGCTGGCCGGGAAGCGCATCGACGGCTCGGCGTTCACGTCCCGGCCGAAGGACAAGTACAAGGAGATCAAGCGGATGCTGAGGGAGCTGGGCTTCGAGCCGACGGGCAAGGAGGTCATGTACGACGGGCGCACGGGCCGGAAGCTCGAGGCCGAGATCTTCGTGGGCGTGTGCCTGTACCGGAAGCTGTACCACCTGGTCAAGGACAAGTGCCACGCCCGGTCGCGCGGCCCGGTCCAGGTGCTCACGCGGCAGCCGACGGAGGGTCGGGCGCGGGAGGGCGGCCTGCGGTTCGGCGAGATGGAGCGGGACGACCTGGTGGCCTGGGGCGCGTCCATGTTCCTCAAGGAGCGGCTGCTGGACGAGTCCGACCGGTACGAGGCGTACGTGTGCCCGAACTGCGGCGAGCTGTGCTACGTGCACGCGGCCACGGGCAAGACGATCTGCCCGGTCTGCGGCGAGGTGCGGGCGGACAAGGTGGAGATGTCCTACGCGTTCAAGATCCTCCTGGACGAGCTCAAGTCCTTCGGCATGGACACGATCCTCGAGGTCGGCCCCCTGTCCCGGGAGGAGGAGCGGGAGGAGGGTGAGTAGGCATGGTCGCCGAGGAGCCGCACGTTCAAGATCCACCCAAGTACGTGCGGCGGATCCTGTTCGGCATCCTCCCGCCCGAGAAGATCCGGAAGATGTCCAAGGTGGAGGTGACCACGCCGGAGACGTACGACGAGGACGGGTACCCCATCGAGGGCGGCGTGATGGACACGCGGATGGGCGTGATCGACCCGGGCCTGCGGTGTCGAACGTGCGGCCAGCCGGCGGGCAAGTGCCCCGGGCACTTCGGACACATCGAGCTGGCCCGCCCGGTCCTCCACCCGCGCTTCGCCGAGCGGATCAAGGACGTGCTCCGGGCCACGTGCCCGGAGTGCGGCCGGGTCCGGCTGCCGGAGGACGACATCGAGGAGTACCGGCGCGAGGTGCGCGAGGGCATCCGCCCCGTCAAGTCGATCGCGGCGGAGGTGGTCGAGCGGGCGGAGGATCGGGAATCCTGCCCGCACTGCGGCGCCGAGGCGCCGAAGATCACGTACCAGAAGCCGACGACGATCCTGATGGACGACGAGCGGCTGTGGCCGGTGGACGTCCGCTCCTGGCTGGAGAAGATCCCGGACGGGGACGTGGAGATCCTCGGCTTCCACCCGGAGCGGGCCCGACCGGAGTGGGCGGTGCTCACGGTCCTCCCCGTGCCCCCCGTGACCATGCGCCCGTCGATCATCCTGGAGACGGGCGAGCGGGCGGAGGACGACCTCACGCACAAGCTGGTGGACATCGTCCGGGTCAACCTGCGGCTGAAGGAGTCGCTCGAGTCGGGCGCGCCGGAGCCCATCATCGAGGACCAGTGGGACCTGCTGCAGTACCACGTGACCACGTACATCGACAACGAGATCGGCGGCGTGCCCGTCGCCCGGCACCGGACGGGCGGCAAGCCGCTGAAGGGCATCGTGCAGCGGCTGAAGGGGAAGGAGGGACGGTTCCGGCAGAACCTGGCGGGCAAGCGCGTGAACTTCTCGGCGCGCTCCGTGATCACGCCCGACCCGGAGCTGGACCCGTTCACGCTCGGCGTGCCGAAGATGGTGGCCAAGGAGCTCACGGTGCCCGAGCGAGTCACCGAGTGGAACCTGGAGCGGCTGCGTAAGCTGGTGCTGAACGGCCCGGACAAGTACCCCGGCGCGAACTACGTGATCAAGCGGGACGGGAGCCGGATCCGGATCACGGAGGAGAACAAGGAGCAGGTGGCGGAGAACCTCGAGCCGGGCGACATCGTCGAGCGGCACCTCATGGACGGCGACCCGGTCATGTTCAACCGGCAGCCCACGCTGCACGTGCAGTCCGAGCTGGGCTTCCGGACGAAGGTCATGCCGGGCAAGACGTTCCGGCTGCCGGCCGCGTGCTACATGGGCGTGGGCTTCAACGCGGACTTCGACGGGGACGAGATGAACCTGCACGTGCCGCAGTCCGAGGAGGCCCGGGCCGAAGTGCACGAGCTGATGGGCGCGTACGTGTACCACCTGTGGCCGCCGAAGGACGGGCACCAGGACGTGCGCAACAGCCCCATCCACGAGGCGATCGTGGGCCTCCACCTGCTCTCGCGGGCGTGGATCCCGCTGAAGGAGGCGTACCAGCTCCTGGAGGAGGTGAAGAAGGAGGGCGACTGGTTCGACCCGTCCGAGGTGGAGCTCGAGCCGGAGGCGGAGTACTCGCGGGACTTCGAGCGGAAGATCCACCGGCTGGAGTTCGTGTGCGGGCACCCCAGCCCGGGCGAGCCGCTGGTCACGGGTCGACAGCTGCTGAGCGTGTTCCTACCGGAGTGGCTGGACGGGGTGAAGATCCGGAACCAGGTGTGCCCGGAGGACGAGGAGCACGGCACGGTGGTCATCAAGCGAGGGCGGATCGTGCGCGGGTTCCTCGACGAGAAGGTCGTGCACGGGATCATGGGCGAGCTCGTGCACCGGTACGCGGCGCGGAAGGTCTCAAAGGGCGAGGGGTACCCGTGGTTCGAGGCGGCGGAGCTCGCGCTCAAGGTGATGGACAAGGTCGGGCGGCTGGGCCTGCGGTTCGTCACGCGGTACGGGTTCACGCTGGGCATGGACGAGCTGGAGGAGATCTACCGGCGGTTCCGGGAGGAGGCGGAGAAAATCTGCCGGCGGGCGATCAAGCGGGCGCGGAAGCTCATCCGGGAGGGCGAGCGGCGGCTCCGGGAGGTTGAGGAGGAGGACGTGTGCAACCGGAGCCGGGTGGAGCGGGGCGAGATGATCGAGCGGAACATCGAGAGCGAGGTGATGGCCACCCTGGACCGCCCGCGGGCCGAGGTCGAGCGGCTGCTGGAGGAGAACCGGGACCTCTTCAACCCGGCGTACATCATGCCGGAGTCGGGCGCGCGGGGTAGCATCACGAACATCGCGCGCATGGCGCTGATCGGCGGGCAGCAGGCGATCATGGGCGAGCGACCGCACCGGGCCAAGCACAACACGGAGCACATCATGGAGAAGATCGTGAACTACTCGTACACGGACCGCGTGACGCCGCACTTCGAGAAGAGCCTGATCCCGGGCATCAAGGAGGGCGGCTTCGTCCGGCACGGCTTCTTCGAGGGCCTGGACATGGTCGAGTACTTCCTGCACGCGATGAGCGGTCGGGAGGGCCTGATCGACAAGGGCTTCCGCACGGCGGACTCGGGCTACCTGCACCGGCGGTACGTGACCACGGCGCTGGACCTCATCGTGGACGAGGACGGGCGCGTGCGTGACAGCGCGAACAACATCATCCAGCTGGCGTACGGCGAGGACCGGGTCGACCCGGCGAAGAAGTGGGGCGACGGCATGGACGTGGACCGCGTGCTGGACGTGGTCAAGGAGGTCGTGCTGGAGGAGGAAGAGGAGGAGTAGGGGGCCGCCCCGGTGAGCGGGCTCGAGGACCGGATCGAGGGGCTGCTCCGGGAGGTCTGCGAGGAGGAGGACGTGGAGCTGCCGGTCGCGCTCGAGCGGGAGATCGTGGAGCGGGTGGCCGAGGATGAGGACCTGAAGGAGGCGGACGAGGAGACCCTGCGCCGGGTCCTCCGCGCCCTCGTCCGGAACTACAAGGTCCGGATGATCGAGCCCGGCGACGCCGTGGGCGTGCTCGCCGCCCAGTCCATGTGCGAGCCGGCCACGCAGATGACGATGCGGACCTTCCACCTGGCCGGCGTGGCGGAGATCGACGTCACCACGGGAATCCCCGCCCTGGAGCGCGTCCTCTCCCTCCCCTACCAAGGACCCCCCACCTGGGTGATCTACCTGCGGTTGAAGGAGCCCTACAACCGGGACGAGGAGAAGGCGGAGGCCGTCGCCCGGAAGATCCGGGAGACCCGCTTCGAGGACCTGGTGCGCGAGATCGAGGTGAACCCGGAGGAGCGGGTGATCGAGGCGACCCTCGACCGGGAGGAGATGGAGCGCCTCGGGGTGGACGAGGACGAGCTGACCGAGTTCGTCCGGGAGTTCACCGGAGGGGCCTGCCAGGTGGAGGGGGACACCCTGCGCGTCGTCCTGACGGACGTGGAGTCGATCTCGGAGCTCGCGGAGCTGGCCAACGAGCTCCGGGAGGCGGTGGTCAAGGGGATCGAGGGCGTGCTGCACGCCTCGGTCCAGTACGACGAGGAGGAGGAAGAGTACTACATCCTGGTGCGCGGGAGCCCGGACGGCACCTCCGGCCGGCCGCCGAAGTGGATCTCGCGGCGGGCCCGGAACAGCAAGGTGGCCAAGCGCGCCTACCTCATGCTGAAGCTCATGCAGCTGGACGAGGTGGACGCGACGCGGGTGAACACGAACGACCCGAAGGTCATCGACGTGCTGCTCGGGATCGAGGCGGGCCGGAACGCGGTCATCGAGCAGCTGGAGGACGTGTACGAGAGCCAGGGCATCTCCGTCGACCGGCGGCACTTCATGCTGATCAGCGACATGATGGCCTTCTGGGGCGAGCTGCGGAGCGTGCGGTCGATGGGCGGGTACTCGATCATGGAGCTGAAGGGCAGCCCGCTGACCAAGGCGGCCTTCGAGTACGTGTCCCGGGTCCTGACGGAGACGGCCACGTCGGGCGACGTGGAGGAGCTGCGCGGCATCCTGGAGAACATCATCGTGGGCCGACCGGTTCCCGTGGGCACGGGCACGGTGGAGGTCACGGTCGACTACTCGCGGTTCCGGGAGGCGGAGGAGGAAGAGGAGTAGTATGCGGCCCTCGCGCCCGCGTTTCCGATCCGCGCCCCCGGCGGACCAAAACTTTTTATGCCCGGGCCCGCGCGCACGGGCCGAGACTACTTCTGCACCCTCGGGGTGCTGAGGGTTGGTCGACCTGCAGGAGATCGAGCGGCAGATTCGGATGGCGATCGAGACGGGAGAGGTGGTGCTCGGCTCGAACCAGACCATCAAGCTGCTGAAGCTCGGGAGGCCCCAGCTGGTGATCATGGCCGCGAACTGCCCCGCCGAGATCCGGGAGGACATCGAGTACTACGCGGAGCTGGCGGAGATCCCGGTCTTCGTGTACCCGGGCACGAGCCGGGAGCTGGGCGACGTCTGCGGCCGGCCGCACGTGGTCGCCTCCCTCGCCGTCCTGGACGAGGGCGAGTCCGAGCTGCTGTCCACGATCGAGGAGGCGCTGGAGGAGGGCGTCTCCGAGTAGCGGGGAGGGGGTGAGAAACCGTGGCGTACAAGCTGGAAACCGAGCAGATTCGAATGATCGCCCTTTTCGAGAGCCTGACGGGCGCCCACGCCATCGACTGCGTGATCGACGACGAGCACGACCGCGTGATCTTCGTCGTTAAGGAGGGCCAGATCGGCCTGGCGATCGGCCGGCGCGGTCAGAACGTCAAGCGGGTGCAGGAGCAGCTCGGCATGGAGGTGGAGGTGGTCGAGTACTCGGACGACCCGGAGAAGTTCATCAAGAACGCCCTCTTCCCCGCCCGCGTGAAGAGCGTCCGCGTCACCGAGCGCGACAACAAGAAGATCGCGATCGTGGACGTGCCCGAGTCCGAGCGGGGCCGCGCCATCGGCAAGGGCGGCAGGAACATAAAGAAGGCCCGGATCCTCGCCGAGCGACTGCACGACATCGACGACATCGTGGTCACGTAACGAGACGACGCGCCGCGGGGTGAGCGCCCGTGCCCGGCAAGAAGAGCCCACAGGGTGAGTTCGCGGCGCGCAAGCTCCGGGAGAAGCGGAAGAAGTTCCGGTGGAAGGACGAGCGGTACAAGCGCCGCATGCTGCGACTCGACGAGAAGGCGGACCCGCTGGAGGGCGCGCCCCAGGCCCGAGGCATCGTCCTCGAGAAGGTGGGAGTCGAGGCCAAGCAGCCCAACTCCGCCATCCGAAAGTGCGTCCGCGTCCAGCTGATCAAGAACGGCAAGCAGGTCACCGCCTTCTGCCCGGGAGACGGCGCGATCGACTACATCGACGAGCACGACGAGGTCGTCATCGAGGGCATCGGCGGCCCCAAGGGCCGCGCCAAGGGCGACATCCCGGGCGTGCGATACAAGGTCGTCAAGGTGAACGACGTGGCGCTCTCCGAGCTGCTGAAGGGTAAGATCGAGAAGCCCATGCGCTGAGGGGTGCCACGCATGGCGGAGGAGCCGGAGGCCGAGACCGAGGCCACCGAGGAGGAGGCCACCGAGACCGAGGAACCCGGAATGGAGGCCAGCGCCCGCCGCTGGAAGGTCGTCTACTCCGACCTGGAGGGCAACCCGTACCTGGAGAACCTCAACCGGATGAAGGTCTTCGGCAAGTGGGACCCCACCGAGGTGGAGGTCCGGGACCCGGGCCTCCGGGACTACATCTGCCTCAAGCCCACGTACCTACCGCACACCGGCGGCCGTCACGCCAAGAAGCGGTTCGCGAAGTCCGAGGTCCCCATCGTCGAGCGACTCATGAACAAGCTGATGCGCACGCAGAAGAACACGGGCAAGAAGCACCTGGCGTACAAGATCGTGAAGAAGGCGTTCGACATCATCCACGAGCGCACGGGCGAGAACCCCATCCAGGTCCTCGTCCAGGCCGTGGAGAACGCGGCCCCGCGCGAGGAGACCACGCGCATCATCTACGGAGGTATCACGTACCACGAGGCCGTGGACTGCTCCCCACAGCGCCGCGTCGACCTCGCCCTACGATTCATCGCGGAGGGCACCCAGCAGCGCGCCTTCCGAAACCCCAAGCCCGTGGAGGAGTGCCTGGCCGAGGAGATCATCGCGGCCGCGAAGTACGACACCGACTGCTACTCGATCCAGAAGAAGGAGGAGATCGAGCGCATCGCCGAGGCCTCACGGTAAGCCACTATTTTTTTATCCATTTCGACTACGGGCCGGCCCGAAGCCGGGGGTGTCCCCCGTGGGCCGTAAGGAGAAGATGGCCCAGAAGTGCCGCGAGCTGATGACCGAGCCGGAGAAGATCCGAAACATCGGCATCATCGCCCACATCGACCACGGCAAGTGCGTGGCCCCGGAGACCAAGATCTGCCTGGCGGACGGCCGGTTCGTCCGGGCCGACGAGCTGTTCGAGGAGCTGAAGGAGCGCGGCAGGCTCGTGAAGCGTGACGAGAACGAGGAGGTTTACGAGCTGGAGGAGCCCGTCGAGGTCTCCTCCCTGGACAAGGACTCCGTGGAGATCGTGAAGGGCGAGATCACGCACGTGTGGCGCCTGAAGGCGGACAAGCTCGTGGAGGTCGAGGTGAAGAACGGTAGGAGCATCCGCACGACCCCGGAGCACAAGTTCCTCGTCCTGGACCCCTCGGGCGAGATCGTCGAGAAGAGGGCCGACGAGCTGGAGGTCGGAGATTACATCGTGTGCACCCAGAAGCTGGTCCACGAAGGGATGAGCGAGGAGGAGCTCAAGCGCGAGGTGTTCCGCAGACTCGGAAGGAACTTCTTCGTCCACCTACCGGAAGAGGAGGCGGAGAGCGTTCTCGAGCTGGCCAAGGAGCGCGGCATTAAGGCGCTGTGGGAAGAGCTGGAGGTGGACATCAAGGAGAACTCCTTCTACTACCAGTTGCGGAAGGGTCGGATCCGGGCCGACATCCTCGTCGACCTGGCGGAGGAGCTGGGCATCGATCTAGCGGACCTCTACGACGCCGTCGAGGTCTCCTACCGGTCGAACGCCAAGTCGACGAAGCCCATCCGGCTGCCCGAACCCGAGGACCTGTTCTACCTGGCGGGTCTCATGTTCGGTGACGGGTGCTGGAACCAGCTCACCAACGGATCCGAGGCCATCCTGGAGGAAGTGAAGAGGATCGCGAGGGACATGGGACTAGAGGTCAAGGTCAGGGAGTACGAGGACGCGACCGAGAGGATCGACTTCCCGGAGACCGTTCCGAGGCTCCTGGAGGCACTCTTCGACTACCCGAGGAGGAAGAAGGCCCACAGGATCCGGGTCAACGACTTCCTGGCCAGGGCGCCGCTGGACTGCATCGCCGAGTTCATCCGCGGGTACTTCGACGCGGACGGCACCGTGGAGGAGGGCCGGAGCGCGGTCTCGGTGACCTCCGTGAGCCGGGAGTTCCTGGAGGACCTCCAGCTCCTCCTGCAGAAGTTTGACGTGGCCAGCTACCTCAGGGAGGAGGACGGTGCCTACACCCTGTACGTGTCGGGCGCCCGGTCGCTCGAGAGGTTCCCGGGCTTCCGGGAGCCCGAGAAGGCGAAGAAGCTGAAGAAACTGATGGAGAAGGCGTCGTCCTCGGAGCTCGAGCGGGTGCCGATCAGCGGTGAGGTCCTCCGGGAGGTTCGCGGTGACGTTCCAACCACGAGGATGTTCAACGGTTACTCGAACTACGAGGGCGACCAGGTGGGCCTGACTAAGTCGAGCCTCGAGAAGGTGATCAGCACCCTGGAGGAGGCCGGGGTCGAGGGTGAGGCGCTCGAGAGGCTGAGGGCGCTGGCCAAGGACGACGTGTGCTTCCTGGAGGTGGTGCGCGTCGAGGAGGTCGAGTACGAGGGTTACGTGTACGACTTCACGGTCGAGGGGCATCATAACTTCGCAGCGGACGGGTTCGTGGTGCACAACACGACGCTGTCCGACCAGCTGCTGGCCGGTGCGGGGATGATCTCGGAGGAGCTGGCGGGCGATCAGCTCGTCCTGGACTTCGACGAGATGGAGCAGGAGCGGGGCATCACCATCGACGCGGCGAACGTGAGCATGGTGCACGAGTACGAGGGTGAGGAGTACCTGATCAACCTGATCGACACGCCGGGTCACGTGGACTTCTCGGGTGACGTGACGCGGGCGATGCGGGCCGTGGACGGTGCGATCGTGGTCGTCTGCGCGGTCGAGGGTGTGATGCCGCAGACGGAGACCGTGCTTCGGCAGGCGCTGCGGGAGCGCGTGAAGCCGGTCCTGTACATCAACAAGGTGGACCGGTTGATCACGGAGCTTAAGCTGAGCCCGGAGGAGATGCAGCAGCGGTTCATGGAGATCATCACCGAGGTGAACAAGATGATCGAGCAGATGGCGCCGAAGGAGTTCCGGGACGAGTGGAAGGTGAGCGTGGAGGACGGTTCGGTCGCGTTCGGTAGCGCGTACTACGGTTGGGGTATCAGCTACCCGTTCATGGAGAAGACGGGGATCACGTTCAAGGACATCATCGAGGCGTGTCAGGAGGGTCCGGACGCGCAGAAGGAGCTGGCGCAGGAGGCCCCGGTGTACCAGGTCGTGCTGGACATGGTCGTGAAGCACCTGCCGGACCCGGTCACGGCGCAGGAGTACCGTATCGAGCAGATCTGGCCGGGTGATCCGGAGAGTGAGGACGGGAAGATGCTGCGGAAGTGCGACCCGGACGGGAAGCTGGCGATGGTCGTGACGGACGTGCGCATCGACGAGCACGCGGGCGAGGTGGCGACGGGCCGCGTGTACTCGGGCACGATCCGGGAGGGTCAGGAGGTCTACCTGGCGAGCGCGCAGCGGGAGGACCGGGTGCAGCAGGTGGGCATCTACATGGGTCCGGACCGGATCCGGACGGACGAGGTGCCGGCGGGTAACATCGCGGCGGTGACGGGTCTGCGGGACGTGTGGGCGGGCGAGACGGTCACGGATCCGGAGGACCCGATCGAGCCGTTCGAGGAGCTGAAGCACTTCGCGGAGCCGGTGGTGACGGTCGCGGTGGAGGCCAAGAACACGAAGGATCTGCCCAAGCTGATCGAGATCCTGCACCAGATCGCGAAGGAGGATCCGACGGTCGAGGTGAAGATCGACGAGGAGACGGGGCAGCACCTGGTCTCGGGCATGGGCGAGCTGCACCTGGAGATCATCGCGCACCGGATCAAGGAGCGCGGCGTGGACATCAAGGTGTCCGAGCCGATCGTGGTGTACCGGGAGGGCGTGTTCGGCGTCTGCGATGACGAGGTGGAGGGCAAGTCCCCGAACAAGCACAACCGGTTCTACGTGACGATCGAGCCCGTGGAGGAGGAGATCATCGAGGCCATCGAGGAGGGTCAGATCAACCCGGAGGAGATGAAGCAAAAGGAGCTGGAGGAGGCGCTGATCGAGCACGGGATGGACCGGGACGACGCGAAGGCCGTGGAGGCGGTGAAGGGCACGAACTTCTTCCTGGACAAGACGGTGGGCGTGCAGTACCTGAACGAGGTCATGGAGCTGCTGGTGGAGGGCTTCGAGGAGGCGATGGAGGAGGGTCCGCTGGCCAAGGAGCCGTGCCGCGGCGTGAAGGTCATCCTGACGGACGCGGAGATCCACGAGGACCCGGTGCACCGCGGCCCGGCCCAGGTGATCCCGGCGATCAAGAAGGCGATCTACGGGGGCATGCTCCTGGCGGACACGCACCTGCTGGAGCCCATCCAGTACGTGTACGTGACCGTCCCGCAGGACTACATGGGCGCGGTCACGAAGGAGATCCAGAACCGGCGCGGTACGATCGAGGACATCCAGCAGGAGGGTGACACGGTCATCATCAAGGCCAAGGCGCCGGTCGCCGAGATGTTCGGCTTCGCGAACGACATCCGGTCCGCGACGGAGGGCCGCGCGATCTGGACCACGGAGCACGCCGGGTACGAGCGCGTCCCGGAGGACATGGAGGAGGACATCATCCGGGAGATCCGGGAGCGGAAGGGGCTGAAGCCGGAGCCGCCGAAGCCGGAGGACTACATCGAGGAGTACGGCGGCTAGCCCCGGGACAGCTCCACCACCCGCTCCAGCACGCGCCCCGGCTCCCCCTCCTCGATCGCCTCCAACGCCCGGTCCACGCCCTCCTCGATCGAGTCCACCGCGCCCCCCACGAAGAGCGCCGCCCCCGCGTTGAATGCCGTCATCTGCACCTTCGGGTGATCCTGCGGCAGGTTACCGCTCAGCAATTCCCGCGCCTCCTCCGCCGCCTCCCGCGGGCCCGAACCGGCCACGTCCTCCGGTTCCGCCCGGTCCAGCCCCACGTCCTCCGGGGCGATCGTATCCGGCCCCTCCACCTCCCCGTCCTCCACGTACACGACCTTGTTCTCGCACGTCACGCTGAGCTCGTCCACCCCGTCCACCCCGTACACCACCACGGCCCGCTCGACGTCGAGCTCCGCTAGGGCGCCCGCCACCAGCCCCAGCAGTCGCTCCGAGTACACTCCCACCACCTGACCCGTGAGCGCCTCCCGGGCCGGGTTGGTCAGCGGTCCGAGCACGTTGAACACCGTCCGCACGCCCAGCTCCCGGCGCACGGGCATGACGTTCCGCATCGCCGGGTGGTACCGCGGGGCGAACATGAACCCGAACCCCGCCTCCTCGATGCACCGCTCCACCACCTCGGGCCCCGCGTCCAGGTTCACGCCCAGCGCCTCCATCAGGTCCGCGCTCCCGCACGAGCTCGTCACGCTCCGGTTCCCGTGCTTCGCCACCGGCACGCCGGCGGCCGCGGCCGTGAGCCCCGCCAGCGTGCTGGCGTTGAACGTGTCCAGCCGGTCACCCCCGGTCCCCGCCGTGTCCACGAGCGCGTCCACGCTGGGCCGCACGCGGACGGCGTGCTCCATCATCCCCTCCACGAACCCGGCCAGCTCCTCGGGCGCGTACCCCTTGCAGCGCAGCGCGACCAGGATGCCGGCCACCTGCACCTCGGACAGCTCCCCACCCACGATCCGGCTCATCAGCTCCCGCGCCTCCCGCCGGGAGAGGTCCTCCCCGCGGATGAGCCGCTCCAGCACCTCGCTCACGCTCGGAACCCCCGTGCCGCTTTTTACCGGCCGGCGCGCCGGTCGGTCGGGGGTGAGGATCATGGTAAAGAGCTCGCACGTGCCTATAGTCTCACCGAACGACCCGGCGATCGTCTGCCCGAACTGCACGAAGGAGGAGTACAAGAAGGCGGTGAAGAGGCGACGGAAGCTGGAGTTCGCGGGGCTGTGCGAGGAGTGCGGTAGCGCCGCCTTCTACGAGTACTAGCGCCGCACGCCCCCGGTCCAATCGTTACGAGTATCGTAACGAACACCACGGGCGCCCCGCTAGTCGGCGTAGACCCCGCCCGAGCCCATCAGCTCCCGTAGCACCGTGGTCGCGTACCCGCCCCGGGGCAGCGAGAACCGGAACCGGACGACGTCCCCCCGGAGCACCTCGGCCCTCAACCGGTAGACTCGGAGCAGGGCGGGTTTCCGATCGCCCCCGGCGGACAGCTCCGGCATGGACGGGACCCGGAAGTCCTCCGGTGAGATCCCCTCCCGCTCCAGCACCTCCCGCTCGATCTCCCCCGGCTCCCCCTCGCTGAGCCGCGTCCGGTAGCCGGGGAGCGGCACGGTGGGCAGGCCGTCCCGGACGATGTCCCCCTCCACGGGCCGATCCAGCGGCAGGCCGCGGGCGAGCCGCTCCGAGAGGATCAGGTTGTACAGGTAGGACTGGTACGCGTGCACGAACATCCTCCGGATCCACATCGGCAGGCGGCGGAAGGCGTTGATGTAGTCGTCCGGGTGCCGGGCCAGGTGCCGCAGGATCTGGCGCTCGTAGTCCAGGAAGCGGGGGAAGCGCCGGAGCGCCTCCCGGAACTCCCCCCAGTGCTCCCTGAGCCACCGGCGGGCCTCGATCGCCTCCTCGGACTCGCGGGGGTACTCCAGGGTGAGGAAGACCTTCACGGCCCGCTCCCAATCCTCCCGGATCACGTACCGCCCGACGACGTGGGTCACGGGCCTCCGGCTGCCGAACCGCTGCAGGCCGAAGTAGTTGGGCACGCCCCCCAGCTCCCGCACGCGCGCGAGGGGCCCGTCCACGCGGCGGGCGTCGGCCCCGCGCACGGTGATCACGAACCGGTTGCCCCAGAGGTCGCCCGGGCGCAGCTTGCGCCGGGCCCCGCCGACGGGGATGATCCGGAGGTCTCGGACCCGAACTCGGAGGAGGGAGTCCGGCGGGACCCCGCGGGCGCTCACGCGCTGGGCGGTCACGGCCCGCTTGTCCTTCATCCCGGCGATCCCGAAGTGGCGGTGGGGTCGGTGGAGGGCCCGGGCGATGCGGCGAACGGCCTTGAGCGTGTCCCAGTCGTACTTTTCCAGGTGGAAGACGGTGTGCGGGCGCCGGACCGTGAGCTGGGGGTGGAGCCGGTGGCGCCTCAGGCGGGCCCCGCAGTCGGGGCAGGTGCGGCCCCGGTGGTACTCCCGGCACTCGGGGCACTCGCCGACGAGGGTGAGGGGCACGTAGGTGTGCTCGGTGGGCTTCTCCATGACCAGGAAGTCCTCGACGCGCTCGCGGCAGGTGCCGCCGACTCCCCGCTTGATGAGGCGGGCCCGGATCCCGACGTACCGCTCCACGTCCTCGATCGTGCGCAGCCGGGCGGCCTCGCGCTCCAGCCCGCTAATCGTTCCCTCCCTCCCGGAGGACCGTGCGCACGATCTTGGCCGCGGCCGCGGCGGCGCCGACCCCGTTCCCGACGTTCACGACCGTGAGGCCGGGGGAGCAGGTCTGGAGCATGCTGAGCAGGGCGGCCTCGCCGGAGCCGCCGGCCCCGTAGCCCGAGGGCGTGGGGAGGCCGATCACGGGGACGTCCACGAGGGCGTTCACCGCGATCGGTAGGTGCCCGTCCATGCCGGCGGCGACGATGACCGCGTGCGGTCGGAACTCCCGGAGCTCGCGCAGGGCGGTGAAGAACCGGTGGGGTCCGGCGAGTCCCACGTCCACCCACTCCCGGGTTTTAACGCCCATCGCCTCCAGGATGAGGGTGGCCTCGCGGAGGTAGGGCAGGTCGGACGTGCCGGCGGCGAGCGCGGCGACGCGGCCGCCCCGGTACGGTGGATCGTAACCGGGGGCGCGCGCGATCAGGAGCCGGGCCCGCCCGTCGTACTCGACCTCGACCTCGTCCGGCAGTTCGAGGCGCTCCCGACGGTCCGGGTCGAGCCGGGACACGATGGCGAGCCCGTCCGCTCGGAGGAGGCGCCGGAGGGCGCGCTCGATCTCCTCGATCGACTTCCCCTCGGCCAGGACGACCTCAGGAAACCCGGTCCTCCTCCACCTCGCGACGTCCGGCCTCACGCTCACGGTCACCCTCCACCCTCTCCACGCTCTCCTCCAATCGCTCCAGGGTCTTCTCGGCCGCCTCCTTATGCTCCTCGTACTCCTCCCGCTTCTCCTCCATCAGCGCCTGCAGGTCGTCCGCGATCTCGTTGTACACCTCCTTGGGATCCGGGGCGTCGATCCGGTACTTGCGCCGGAAGTGCTGGATGACGTTCCGGATGTCCCGGTAGCACAGCTTGGGCGCGGACGGGTGCTCGACGGGCACGGCCTGCGGCCAGTCCACGTAGTACAGCTCCCCGTCCGGCGTGACGAGGATGTTGTGCTCGCTGAGATCCCCGTGCACGTAGTGACCCTCGAGCACCATCTCCTTGTAGTCCTCCAGGATCACCTCGAGCGCGTCCTCCGGGTTCTTCACCTTCACCTTGGCCAGCAGCGGGGCGGGGATGCCCGGCGCGTTGCCCTCGATCATGTCCATGGCGACCGCGTGCCGGTTGATGGAGCGGGGCTCGGGGACGGGGAAGCCCTTGGAGTTGAGGACCTGCAGCACCCTCATCTCCACCTGCGCCTTGGCCCGGGGCACGTCGAGCCGGTGATCCTCCACCTGCAGCTCCTCGCCGCGGACCTTCACCGCGGCGTACGCGAGCGTCTTCTTGATCCGCCGGAACTCGGGCGCGTGGTACCGGTGCAGCTTGATCACGATGAACTCGTCGTCCGGATCCTTCGCGTTCAGGATCGTCGCCTCCTTGCCCTCGCCGATCACCGTGCCCAGCCGCTCGTACACGTCGTGCTTCTTCATGTCCCAGAGGGCGAGCGTGTCGTAGGCCCGCTCCTTCATCCGGGCCGCGTAGGTCTGGTACAGGTCGATGTACCGGTACTCGATCAGCCCCAACCGGTCCAGCTTCTCCAACCGGGACGCCAGCTCCGCGTAGTCCATCGGCAGGCGCTCCAGTAGCTTGTCCTCCGGGATCCACTCGAACGCCCGGCTGAGCCCCTCCATCGCCCGGAGGATGGCGACGTCCCGCTTGTCGACCGCGTCGCCCCCGTCCTCGACCAAGGCGCTCCCCGCCGTGGGCCGCGCGCCCCCGGTAGTTAAACTTGAGGTCACGGGACGCGCTCGATCACCGCGATGAAGAACCCGTCCGAGCGCAGGCTGGCCGGGTCCACGCGGAAGGCGTTGCGGAGGTCGCGCCGCAGTTCCCTCCCCTCCCACTCGGTCAGGCCGGGGACCGTGTGGGGCCGCAGCCACCGGGGGCGCGCGTCGACGATCCGGAACCGCTCGTCCTCCCCGAGCACCCGGTGAATCACGAGCTCGTTCTCCTCGGGGGACAGGGTGCAGGTGGAGTAGACCAACCGGCCGCCCGGCGGCAGGAGCCGGACGACCGCCCGCAGCAACCGCTCCTGCTTCCGCGCGAACCGACGCACCTTCCGCGGCGTCCACGTCTCCCGGGCGTGCGGGTCCCGGTGGAACGTGCCCTCCCCCGTGCACGGGGGATCGAGGAGCACGTACGGGGCGCCCACGCGGAGCCGGGTCACGTCCCCCCGGGCGACGATCACGTTGACCGCGCCCATCCGCTCCACGTTGTGCGCCAGCGACCGTACGCGCCGCGGGTCCACGTCCACGGCGAGGATGACGCCCCGGCCCTCCATCAACTGCGCCAGCTGCGTGGTCTTGCTCCCGGGGGCCGCGCACGCGTCGATCACCGGGCCCGGCGGCTCCGGGGACAGCAGCTCCGGCGGCAGCATCGAGGCCAGATCCTGCACGTAAATCAGCCCGGCCACGTGCTCCAGGGAGGACCCCAGCGGGCCCGGGGCCTCGAGCACGCGGAAGGCGTAGGGAAGCGGCGTCTCCTCCAGCCGCGCGCCCGCGCGCTCGAGGGACTCGACCACCGACTCGACGTCGGCCTTCAGCGTGTTCACGCGCACGTAGGTGGGGGGCCGACCCTCCAGCAGGTACCGGAACGCGTCCTCGGCCCGGTCCCCGAGGACGAGCTCGAGGCGCTCCCGGAACGCCCGCAGGCGCCCGGGCTTCATCCTACCACAGCCGGAGCCGGGCGTACTTCCGGGGAAGCCGGACGCGCAGGATCCCGTCCTCGCCCACCCGACCGGCCCCCATGACGACGCCGCGCACCGAGAGCTTATAGGCGCCCGGGGCGGCGCGGACCCGGGTCCCGCCCCGGATGGCCTCCGCGAGCTCTTCCCGCTCGAGTTCGAGGGTGGGCAGGTCCAGGAACGGGGCGGCGTAGAAGCCGGGCCGGTCCTCGGGGTCGATCCGCACCCCGGCGCTCACGACGCTGACCCCGGCCCCCTCCAGGTCGCGGAGCGCGGCGGCGACCTCCCGGGAGACCGCCCGACGCTCCCCCTCGAGCCTCACGACGGTGGGGGCGTCCCGCTTGCTGGATCCGGAGGACATGGAGGGTCTCATCCCCGAGCACATGCTGGAGCGCGGTCGGGTGGTCCTGGAGGCGTACCGGGAGCCGGTGGAGCGGTTGCTGCGGGAGCGACGGGTGCCGGACGAGGGGTGGCCGGAGGACCTGATTTGGAGCTTTCTGTGGGAGCTCTCGCGCATGGACACGGACAAGGATCCGAGGGCCGCGCGGATCGGGGAGCGGGAGGCCCGGGTGGCGTCCCGGCTCGCGGAGGCGTCGGTCTTCGGGTTCTGCCACGGGGTGGGTCGCAGCGGCACGCTGGTGGACCCGCAGCCGAAGGCCCCGGGCGCCTCGATCATGTACGGACTGACGAACCGGCTGGTGGAGGACTTCCTGCGCCGGCTGGGCTACAGCATCGAGGGCGCGTTCGTCGTCCCGGGAGCGACGGGACTCTGCCTCACCCTGTGCCTGTCGGCCCTGGCGGAGGGGGAGGAGGTGATCTACCCGTACGCGGCGCACAAGAGCCCGATCAAGGCGGTGCGGCTCGCGGGGCTGGGCATGCGGGTGGTGGACACGGAGATCGAGGGCGACGAGATCGTCACCCGGCCCGAGGACGTGGAGGAGGCGCTGGAGCGGTCCGACTCGCCCGCGGCCGTGCTGAGCACGGCGACGTTCTTCCCGCCGCGGCGGAGCGACCCGCTCCCGGAGATCGCGGAGCTGTGCGAGGAGTACGACGTCCCGCACGTCGTGAACGCGGCCTACGGGATCCAGCACGAGTACTACCGGGACCTGATCAACCGGGCCATCAAGCGGGGGCGCGTGGACGCGATCGTGAGCTCCACGGACAAGAACCTGCTGACCCCGGTGGGCGGCGGGATCATCTACTCGCCGGACCGAGGGGTCCTCGAGGAGATCTCCCGGGCGTACCCGGGCCGGGCCAGCGCGGCACCGGTCGCGCACGCGCTCGTCTCCCTGCTGTCCCTCGGCATGAAAGGATACCGGCGCCTGATGGAGAGGCAGAAGGAGTGCAAAGCGCTTTTGGATGAACTGCTGGAGGAGCTCGAGGGCCGGCGGGACGACGTGCGCGTCCTGGACGTGGAGAATCCCATAGCCGCCGCGATCGCCGTGGAAGGTCACGACCCGGTGGACCTCGCCGCCCGGTTGTACGTGCGTCGGGTGACGGGGCCCCGCGGGGTCCGAGCCGACGACCCGTTCGGAACCAGCCGGCTGCGAGGGTACCACTCCGACTACGTGACCATCAACGCGGCGATCGGTGCCCGGAAGGAGGACATCCGGCTGGCGGTTGAGCGGTTGGAGCGCGAGCTGGAGGGTGGTTAGCGCGGTGCAGTTCAACCGGGTGCGCGTCGAGGGCCCGGTCCGGGAGCTCGAGGTGCGGATCGGGAGCGTGGAGGTGGAGCGGAAGTTCGCGATGCTCCTCCGGGAGGGGGACCTGATCCTGGAGGAGTGCGGCCGGGAGTTCGAGCCGCACGAGGAGGTGAAGGTGGTCTCCGGGTACCGGGAGCCCGAGGAGAACGCGCCGACGGAGCGGGTCAGGGTGATCAGGGTGGAAAGGGTGGAGTTCCTGGGATGAAGGCCGAGGCCTACGCCCTCCTGACCGCCGTCGTCTGGGGACTGGCCCCGGTCGTGGAGAAGTACGGGTTGCGCGGGGTGGACCCGTTCACGGCGACGGTCGTGCGCAGCTGCGCGGCGCTCGCGTTCATCCTGACCGTGTACGCGCTCGTCGGGCACGCCCGCGTCAGCGGCACCCGGTACCTCCTGTACATGATCCTGGGAGGGATCCTGGGCGGCGGGATCGGGATGTACCTCTACTACCTGGCGCTCAGCGCCGGGAGCGCCTCCCGGGTCGTGCCCCTGTCCAGCACGTATCCGCTCTTCGCCACCCTGTTCTCGATCCTCGCCCTCGGAGAGCGGCCCAGCGTGACCACGCTGATCGGGTGTGCGCTCATTGTCGTGGGAGCGGTGCTCGTGGGCCGGGAGTGAGGTAGAGGTGAGACGCGAACCGACCGACCGGCTGGCCTACGGCCTGTCCCTGATTCTGAACCCGATCACGGCGGAGGGCCTCGTCGCGCTGTGGCTCTGGACCCACGGGGACGCCCTGGGCTCGGTGCTGACGCTCTTCACCGCGGGCTCGATCCTCGCGATCGTGGTCTCCTACATCCGGACCCGAGGAACGGACGTGTTCCTGGAGAGGGTGGAGGACCGGCTGCTCCCGATCGCGGCCGGGTGCGCGTGCAACGGGCTCGGGGCCCTGGCGGCCCGACTCCTGGGCTCACCGCTCGCGTCCGAGATCCTGGCCGCGTACGCGCTCGCGAGCCTGATCGTGTACCTGATCACCCGACACTGGAAGATCAGCCTCCACGCCGCCTCCATGGGAGCGGTGGCCGGACTGCTGTGCTGGGCGGGGGACTGGGCGCCGCTCCTCGCCTGGCTGCCCATCACCGGGGCCGTCTGCTGGGCCAGGTTGCGGATGAACGCGCACACGCCCAGCCAGGTCACCCTCGGGGCGCTGGGCGGCGCCCTCTTCCTGTACGGCTTCCTAACCCTGATCGCCCGATGACGAGCCGTAGAGTGGCGGAGCGCGTGAAGAGGGGCATACGGGCCGAGGGCTCAGGACAGCGCCCGCGCCACCCGGAGCAGCGTCCGGTACCCCAGCTCCACCGGGTGTTTCCCCTCGAGCTCCTCCCGCAGCTCCTCCGGCAGTTCCTCCCTCACCTCGTCCCACTCGTACTCCAGCCGGAACCGGGCCCTGCCCACCTCGACCAGCTCCTCCGGGTCGAGCCCCCGCTCCTCGATCCACCGCGCGATCTTCCGGACCAGCCCCGGGTGGGGAACCCGGCCGAACCCCTCGATTTCGATCGTCGCGAGCGCCTCCACCGGCACGTTAAGCGCCCTCGCGAGCGAGCGCAGTCCCATCCCGTGCGCCTGCACCATCCCCATGATCAGGTACCTACCCTCACCGCGCTCCAGGATCTCGGCGACCCGATCCTCCAGACCCGGCATCTCGCAGCCCTTCATACGAGTCGAGGCGAGGAAATTAAGGGTTGTTATTCTGACCGTGTCGAGTATTATGAAAACACACGATCTCTGGCCTTGCGGACCACCCGGAGCTTCTCACGGGCCACCCGGCGGGGCAGCCGGCGCAGGCCGCAGTCCGGGTCCACGAACTCGATCCGCTCCCCCAGCTCCTCCCGGGCCCGCTCCAGGAGCCTCACCGCCTCGCGCACCCGCTCCACCCGATCCTCGTCGGAGCGCACCACCCCCACGCCGACGGGACGGGAGCCGGCGGCCACCGCCTCCAGGTTCTCCGGGTGGCCCGCGAACTCGTGGTCCAGGACGTCCGCCTTGATCCTCCCCTCCAGCTCCTCGTACACGTCGACGACCCGACCGCAGACGTGGAGCACCCGGGTCCCGCCCCGGAAGGCGCGCAGCACGCGGTTGACGTACCGGGCCACCTCCCCCACCCTGACGGCGCCCGTGGACAGGATGGGCTCGTCCACTTGCAGCACCTCCGCGCCCGCCTCCCTGAGCCGGCGGGCCTCGACCGCCAGGGCGCGGGCCAGGTCCTTCAGCAGGCTGGGGTGGTCGTTGGACGGATACAGGTCGGTTTCCACCTTGAGGGAGTGAGCGAGCGTGACCGGCCCGGTGAGGATGGCCTTCACCTCCGCCCGCCCGTCCGCCGCCCTCACGGCCTCCCGGTAGTCCAGCACCACCGGGGAGGAGCGGGGTGGCTCCACCCGGCCGATCACCGCCGGCTCGCCCTCCGCGGTGAGTCCGGGGATGTACGAGGCGAAGATCTCGATCATGTCGCCCCGCACCTGGCCGTCCGAGATCAGCTCCACCCCGGCCTCCAGCTGGTCCCGGACGGCCTCCCGGATGGCGGGGGCGTACGCGGACCGCCTCCTCAGCCGCTCCAGGAGCCGATCCTTGAGCCCCGGGTCGTAGTCGATCGGGTGACTACCAACGACCGTGACCGTCGGCCTCATGGTTCCACCTCCGGGTCCTGCTCGGCCGGGCAGATCGAGCAGAACGATCCGGGCTGATCCTCGCGCAGGCGCTTGAGCGGGCAGTAATAGGTGCCGTCCTCCTCCCGCACGCTCCCGAGGCCGGGGAAGGTCGTGCCCGGTGGGTGCACGGGCTCCTCCTCGATGAACACGGCGTAGGCGGCCAGCAGGCCCTCGTACAGCAGGAGCAGCGGGGAGTCGTAGTCCGGGTCCTCGGAGTACTCGCGGACCACGCGGAGGAACTCGTCGTACCCCTCGATGGGCTCGTCGGGGAGGTCCTCGGGCCGGAGCTCCCGCGCCCGGCGGAGCCGCTCGACGATCACCCGCTGCAGGGTCTTCAGGATGCTCTCCCGGTAGCGCTTCGGGTGGATGTACCGGGCCTGGCGCCACAGGTCGCGCCGGAGGAGTCCCAGCACCGTGAAGTCGGTCCGCTCGGCGAGCTCCCGGGTCGCGGCCGCCAGGTCCCGGTAGGTGCGCAGTCCCTCGAAGGCGGACAGGACCTCCTCGAAGGAGTCGGGCGGGAGCTCAGGAAGCCTTCTCCTTCCGCTGGTGCTTGATCCGGAGGCCGAGAATGCACCCGCCCCCGCGGTTCCCTCCCAGGGGGTTCTTGGGCGTGCCGAGGCAGTTCATGCACCGGGCCATGGTCGCGGCCCCGCGGGCGAGCCCGTCGTCGACGAAGACCAGGTCCTCCTCCGGGTCCCAGTAGTCCCCGAACTCCTCCTGGACCATCCGGCAGATGAGCTCGGGCTTCTTGCCCGTGATCCCCGCCCGGCCGGTGATGCCGATGGCCGTGTTCTCGTCGATCAGGTCGAGGTCCAGGGCCGTCTCGATGAGGCGCTTGGCCATGATCGTGGCGGTCCAGTCCAGCACCCCGAACAGCAGCTCGTACCCGCCCTCCTCGTAGGCCTCCCGACCGATCTCGGTCAGCCGGGGCAGGTCGCTACCGTTCTCCCCCACGTCGCACCCGATGAGCTTGAGCCCGGCCTTCTCCGCCCGCTTCGGGTCCACGGGCACCGTCCCGAAGCGCTTCGCGGTGCGCGGGACCTCCCGGATGTCGATGTACTCGTGCGCCTCCTCCGCCAGCTCCCGGGCCTTCTCCCCCGTGTCCGGCTCCACGTCCTTAGGTAGGTCCAGCGCGCAGCCCGTCTCCTCGTCGATCTCCCCGCACCCGCGCGAGATCGCGTCCATGATCGCGCCCGCCAGCCCGCAGAGGTTACCGATCGTGTCCGCGTACGGGAGCTCATCGTTCGTGATCCGGCCCGCCAGCGTGGTCCCGTAGTCGATCGCCATGCACGGGTTCCGGAAGTCCACCTTGGTGGCCTTCGCCCCCGCCTTGATCCCCGCCATCACCAGCTCGCCCTCCATCTCGTTCGCCACGATCTCCTTGCCCGCCGGCGGCTTCACCCCCGTGACCGCCCCGTCGAAGTAGACCTTGTCGATCAGCGAGTACTCCCGGAACGGCTCCGGGATGTTCTCCTTGCTCATCGCCGCCGTCATCCGGTTGGGCGGCACGCCCGCCTTCAGGCACCCGTCCGCCAGCGCCTTGATCATCTCACCCACCTCCTCGGGCGAGGCGAACCCGGCCGTGACCCCGGTGGACCGAACCACGAAGTGCACGTCCTCGATCCGGATGTTCGCGCTCCGCACCGCGGACTTGAGCGTGTCCGCCACCATCTCCGCCACCGACTCGCGCGTGAGCTGAACCCCCCAGACCGTCTCCCCGAACACCTCCTCCCCCGTCCGCGGCGGGCGCACGTCCCGCGTCATCCGCACCTCCTTGTGGATCAGGTAGGTCATCCCCTCCTCCAGGTCCGTCGCCGTCAGGATGCACTTCGTCGTCGTGTTACCCAGCTCCACCGACGCCACGATGAAGTAGTTCCGACTGACCGCCATCGGACCCGTGACCCGCTCGCTCTCGGCCACCTGCGGCTCCGGACCGCGGCGAAACAGCCGAGAGAATAGCCCCATTGAACGGCCCCGGTGCGGGGCTCACCCGACCGGATTATCCCTTTCGGACCCGAGCTCCTCCTCCACCACCCCTTCACACACCTCCCGGACCACCTCATCGATCGCCCGAACGAGCTCCCGATTCGTGACCCCCAGCTCGCTCTCCTCCCCGGGGCGCTCGAGCGCCTTCCCCAGGTCCACCCCCAGCTCCCGGGCGATCAGCTCCCGCAGCCGGTTCCGGCAGAGCGCGTACAGGAACTCCGAGAGCAGCCCGGGATCCCGCGGCGGCTCCCCGATCACGTGCAGTCCCCTCTCGATGAACGCGCCCGCCCGCGCCTCCCACTCCTCGAACAACCGCGGGTCCACCTCTCCCGACCGCTCCGCCTCCTCCAGCCGCTCCTCCAGCTCCCTCACCCCCGCCTCCGCCTCCCCCAGCGGCGGCGGGCAGTGATCCACGAGCGTCGAGTACCCGCGCCGCTTCGCCTGCGTGCCCTCGGACGGGTTGCTCACAATGTACCAGTACACGACCGGCAGGTCCCCGACGCAGACCTCCGGCCAGCACGCCTCGGACAACCCCACCGACTTCCCCGGCAGCCACTCCACCGTCCCGTGCGTCCCCGCGTGCAGGAGCACGTCCGCCCGGAACTCGTCCCGGATCCACCGGTAGAAGGCGTAGTAATGGTGCGTCGGCGGACAGTGCGGATCGTGCAGGATCCTGCAGACCTCCCCGCTGCACTCCGTCCCGGCGCACCCCCGCTTCGGCTGCACCCCGAGGAACACGTTCCCCGTCCGGATCCCCGCGATCACGATGCAGTCGTCCACCACCATCGCGTCCCCGGGCGGCTCACCCCACTCCTCCACCATCCGCTCCCGCAGCTCCTCCGGCAACTCCTCGAACCACTCCAGGTACCGATCCAGCGGGACCAGATCCACCGCGCCGCCCGCGGCCAGGATGTCCTCCACGGTCGTGCCCTTGAACTCGTTGAACGCCCGCCGCCGGAAGAACTCCCGCTCCAGCTCCCGACCGTCCTCCGGCACCCAGTCCAGCCGGTACCCCTCCTCCCGCAGCCGCCGCAGCAACCGGGCCAGGCTCTCGAACGTGTCCAACCCCATCGCCGACCCGATCCCGGCCTCCCCCTGCGAGCAGATCCCGTTGTTCAGGACGACCGCCACGCGGCGCTCCCCCGGCGGCTTCCGACGCAACCGGGCCCAGCGCAGCGCCCGCCGGGCCGCCAGCCGGCACCGCCCGGGCTCCGGCTCGTAGCCGTCCTCGGCCTTGAACCCGACCGGAATCGGATCGACCCGACCCTGCAGCTCGCCCATCGCGACCCCGTACGCCAGGTCGCCCGGGCCCAGCCCCTGCTCCGACTCGCGCCACTCCCCCCGGGACCGGTACCAGGAGATCACCGCGTTGATCACGGGCACACCGAGCCGGCGGAGCGCCTCGAAACCCCGCTCGTACCCCCGCTTGAAGGAGGGCTTCTTGACGACCAGCAGCGCGTCCACGACCGGCTCCCCGTCCACCGTGAGGAGCTCGTCCAGCGGGCGCCCGCGGCCCGGCCTGGTGAACACGCCCAGGGCCCGACCGCCCGCGCGCTCGACCTCCCGGATCAGCCGGTCCGGGACGTCGGTGCAGCCCCAGACCCACATCTCCCGGCTCAGGTAGACCCCGACCGTCTCCCGGTCGGAGGGCCCGGGCGGCCCCTCCAGCGGGCCGCGATCCGGGTGGTACAGGCCGTCCCACGGTCGCTCCTCCGGGGGCTCGTACCCCAGGTCCAGCCCGAGCACCTCGCTCGCCAGGTAGCGGAGGGCGTGCTCCAGGTTCCGCTCCCCGCCGTACTCCACGTACTCCCGCACGCGGTCGACGACCCGGTCGGGCACGGTGTTCAGGGACTGAACCCCGGTGGAGCCGTCGACGGGCACGGCCACGATCTCCGCGCTCTCGTCCGGGACGACGGGCCGGGTGACGCGGAGCAGGACGATCAGGTCGTAGTCCCCGGACTCGGGCGCGTCGTCCTGGGTCGCCACCTCGAGGTCGAAGGGGAGTCGCTCGGCCACGCGCCGGGCGGCCCGGAGCATGACGCGGGAGCACACGCAGAGGGCTCGCACGGTGACCCCCTCAAGGCTTATTCGGTGTTACCTTAGTAACGTTTCGTGGTACGACGTGCGGGCGGGGTCCGGTTTGGATCTTAAGGAGCGCGTGCGGGAGGCGGTCCCGGAGGAGGCCCGGGAGTTCGCGCGCTCGGTGCTCCGCCGGCTGCTCGCGTGCGAGCGGGAGCTGGAGGTTACGGTGAGGGCGCTCGAGGGGCGGTTCGTCGAGCCGGGTCCCTCGGGCAACCCCACGCGGGGCGACGTGGACGTCCTGCCCACGGGCAAGAACTTCTACTCGGTGGACCCGCGGAAGGTGCCGACCCGGCGGGCCTGGCGGGTGGGCCGGCGGCTCGCGGAGAGGACGCTGGAGCGGTACCGGGAGGATCGGGGCGGGTACCCGCGCGCGGTGGGGATCGTGCTCTGGGCGTCGGACGTGATGCGGACGGGCGGTGAGGTGCTGGCGCAGGTCCTGTGGTTGCTGGGCGTGCGGCCCCGGTGGGATGGAGCGGGCGTGGTTCGGGGGCTGGAGGTGGTCCCGGTCGAGGAGCTGGGCCGGCCGAGGGTGGACGTGGTGGTCCGGATCAGCGGGATGTTCCGGGACGCGTTCCCGAACCTGATCGAGCTCCTCGATGAGGCGTTCGAGCTGGTTCGGAACCGGGACGAGTCGGAGGAGGAGAACTTCGTGAGGCGGCACGGGGGCGGTCACCGCGTCTTCGGAGACCCGCCGGGGGCGTACGGGGCGGGCGTGAACTACGCCGTGCACGCGTCCGCGTGGGAGGATCGGTCGGACCTGGCGCGGGTGTACGTGCGGTGGGGTGGGTACGCCTACGGTCGGGACGCGTTCGGCGAGGAGGCCTTCAAGGAGTTCGAGCGGGCGCTGTCCAACGTGCGGGCGGTGTCGGTCGCGCAGTCCTCGCACGAGTGGGATCTCCTCGGTTGCTGCTGCCACTTCGCGTTCCACGGGGGGATGGTCGCGGCGGCGGAGGAGCTCTCGGGGGAGCGGGTGGAGTGTTACCATCACGACGTGACGGACCCGAACCGGGTGCTCACGCGGTCGATCGAGGAGGAGCTGCGGCGGTTGGTGGATCAGAAGCTGGCGAACGAGGAGTGGATCGAGGCGATGCTGAGGCACGGGGCGAAGGGCGCGTCGGAGTGGTTGAAGCGGGTGAAGAACCTGCTGGGGTGGGACGCAACGACGGGTCGGGTGCCGGACGAGTGCTGGGAACGGATCGAGGAGACGCTGCGGCGGTACGAGGGGCGCTTCTCGGACGAGAACCCGTACGTGGTGCGGTACGCGCGGGAGGTGCTGGGGGAGGTGAAGAAAAGGGGACTGTGGGGACGTGGGGACTAGCGGACGATGTTGGCCGGGTGGTCCTCGACCTGCGGCTCGATGCCGATGTCCTCGTTGGCCTCGGCGATCAGCGCGTCGATCATCGCCGCTGCCGCCCAGATGGCCGGCGCGTTCTCGATGGGTCCGAAGAGCAGGTAGTCGGCCCCTAGGATGTTCTCGAGGATGTTGGAGCCCCAGTCCACGGACTCCCACATCATCTTGGCCCAGTCCTCCCTGCCCTCCTCGCGGAGCTTCTTCCTCAGCTCCCGCATCCAGTCCCAGGCGGACGGGATGTTGTGCGGCGCTCCGCCGACGGGCAGGCCTAGCTTGGCCTTGACCGCGATCACGGCCTTCACGGACTGGCCCGCACCCGAGCCGAACGGCGTGGCGGCGGTGTCGATCAGCGGGTTCTCGATGCCGCACTCGTCGGCGATCTCCAGCATGCCCTGCTCGGAGACGCCCTCCTCGCCCTCCGTGAGGATCTTCAGGCGCCCCTCGATGGACGAGTCCATCGGGTTGAAGGCCAGGACGATGGCGGAGTTGCAGTCGGACTCCTTGATCGCCTGGATCTCCTCGTCCTCGGCGGACGCGTTGATCGAGTTGTACACGATCCGCTCGGCCAGGCCGACCTCCTGCGCGTGCTTGACCGCGGCGATCTTCACGTTGGCCTCGGTGGAGTCCACGATGATGGGCGCGTCGGTCACGTCGGCGACCCAGTCCAGGTACCGGATCATGGCCTCCTCCGACTCGGCCATGATGTGCGCCATCATCGGGTTACCGGTCTCGTCGGCCAGCTCCTCCTCCATCTTGATGAGCTCCTCGGCCTTCTCCTCGTCGAACTCGCCCTTCTCCTCGTCCTTCACGATCTTGTGCCCGGCGTAGAACATCGTGCCGGCGAGCACCGTCGGGTACTCTCCGGGCTGACCCCCGATCTTCACCCCGCAGATGTCCACCACCTTCTGCTCCTTACCCGGGAAGTAGAACAACGGACATCACCCCCAAGGTTGCACCCTATCGGAAGGCTGCCCCCAGCAGCAGGTACAGCATGCACAGGTACAGACCGATCACGAGCCCGTACAGTATCCCGATGTCCCGGCCGATGCGCTTGCCGAAGCGCTGGTAGACCTCACCCCACACGAAGTCCAGACGCCGCTCGATCTCGTCCAGGCGCGAGTGGATCTCCCGAATGTCGTCCTCGGGCGCGATCATCTTGGGGACCTCTTCCTCGGCCACGGGTGCTCCCCCCTACGCTCCCAGCAGGACGAGGGGGACGAACAGGAACACCAGCCCGGAGACCAGGCCGAACAGCAGGCCCATGGTGCGTCCGGACAGGTAGCCGGCCATGTAGCGCTGCATCGCGCCCACGCTCTTGACGCCCAGCCGCACGTCGTTCACCCGGTACTCGACCGTGACCGTCTCCGCGGACACCGGCATGCCGGTGACCTCGGCGAGCTCCTCCTCTTCCTCCTCCTCGAGCGAGACCGTCATCGGCCCCTCCTCGTAGGCCCCCGGGTCCTTCTCCACGCACTCCTCGATCGCCTTCACGATCTCGTCGACGTCCTCCACGTCGATCAGGTCCACGAGCTCCACGATCTGGTCCCGGTACCGCTCAATCGCCTCCTCCGGCAGGTTCTCCAAGTACGGGATGGCCCCCTCCGCCCCGATGATCTCACCGGAGTCCGGGTCGACCCCGTTCTCGTACATCGCCTTGAACGACTGGCCCGTGAGGTGCCCCGTCACCTCCGCGCCGCAGAGCACGCAGAACCGGATGTTCGGGTTGGCGATCACGTTGGCGATGACCTTCTCGATGCCGATGTTCTCCGTCTTGCACGGGCCGGCGATGGCCACCTTGTCCTCCCCGGCCGCCTTCAGGATGTCCTCCTCGATGTGCGAACCGAGCGTGACCACGTGCACGGGCGCCTCCGGGTCCCCGACGACGTAGTCCCCCTCCACGATGGGCCAGCCCTCCGCCGGCTCCTTCTTCTCGGGCACGGACCCTCACCCCCTAGACGCCCATCATGCGGAGCAGGTGCATCTTGTACACCGCGGCGAGCGTGAACGCCACGAGCGCGACCAGGATCACCCCGATCGCGAAGCCGTGGGTGAAGTTGGTGAGGAAGGCGGCCGTGCCGTGCACGCCCTCTCGACCCGGCAGCGTGCCCCACGTGGTCGTGGACGGGTCCAGCGCGCGCATCATGTCGGTGACGTACTCGTCGAGCCGCTCCACCTCCTCGTACAGGGGCATCACGTCCAGCGTCACCACGTCCTCCCGCCACTCCGCGACCGCGCCCGTGACCGCGTCCATCGCGATCTGGGCGTCCTGATCCACGATCGCGATCGCCACGGGACGCTACCCCCTACTCACCCTTCGGGACGACGCCCGTCCAGACGACGTCCGCCGCGTCCCGCTTCGTGTAAACCCAGAACTTCCAGAACGAGATCAGCCACGCGATCCCGCCGGCGATCAGCACGATCGGGTTCGCGGACGCCAGCCCGGCCACGATCGCGCTGATCGACCCGCACTCCGCGGCCAGGGACAGCGTCCGCTCCTGCGTCTCGCTGGGCCCCAGGCACGCGTTGTACGGGTGCAGCAGCGACAGCGCGCACGCCACCCACAGCACGGCGATGATCCCCGTCCGAATCACCCGGGAGTACACGGCCGACCACGTGAAGTCCCCGGCGACGGCCGCCATCAGGCACATGAGGGCCAGCGTGCCCGCCGCCACGATCTCCGTGCTGCACCGCTCCATCACCGGGATCTTCATCTTGATCACGCGCCGGTCCAGCACGCCCAGCAGCGCGCCGATCGCGGCCCCCAGGACCGTGCCGACCGCCGCCGCGATCGGCGCGTACGTGACGTTGGTCATCGCCACGGCCAGTAGCGCGGCCACCGAGCCGCCGCCCAGTCCCATGTACCCGATGGACGGGACGCCCGTACCCAGCCCGTACCCGGCCACGCGGCGCACCGCGTCCGCGCCCCACATGATCACCGGGATCGCCGCGATCGCCGGGATCACCGGGTGCACCCAGGCGAGTGAGATCCCCACGATCCCCGAAGCCACGCCCGCGAGGATCAGCTTCCACGGCGGGATCGCGACGGCCACCTCCACCTCCTCTTCCTCCTCCTCACCGCCGGGGGCCACCGCCGACAGGAGCAGGGTTCGGGCGAGCAAGGGGGACTCCCCCTACACGTACGTGCTCATCACGTAGGCGATGATGGACGCGACGATCCCGAACGCGATCGAGCACGCCGCGGCCCGGGGCACCCGCGTGAACTTGGGGTCGTGGTACCCCTCGATCGTGCCGCCGATGTTGTAGGAGGCCAGCACGGCGTTCGCGTAGAAGAACCCCATGGCCAGGACCCCGGCGAGCGCCGCGCTCATGCCGAGCACCTTGTACAGGGCGAAGTACGTCATCGCGCCGCCCGTCCCGCCGAGCAGGCCCCCGAAGATCCCGCTCACGAAGCTGACCGTGGGGATCCCGTGACCCTCCGTACCCGGGGTCACGTAGGGCTCCTGGTCCCAGCCCGTGAGCGGGTCCCGGTCCACCTTGGCCGAGCACGGCGGGCAGCCGACGCCGTACACGTAGATCAGGTTACCCACGAGCATCGTGATCGCCATCATCACGGCCGCGCCGGCGGCCCCGTTCGCCAGGATGACCGAGAAGGGCTTGTCGCTCATGGCGGCGGCCGTGATGAGTCCCGTCAGTCCGGAGCCCGCGGCGAGCTGGGTCGTACCCGTACCCACGCCCGTCGCCGTGGCCATGGCCGCCGGCGCGCCGCCCACGGGCACGTAGTGCACGCCCACGTTCACGAGGACGCTGCCGTAGGTGATCAGGATCAGCGTCGCCCACAGCTTGCTCACCGCGGTCCAGTTGACGGCGGCCATCGCGAAGGAGACGGCGAGGAGGGGGACGGCCAGGCCGAAGCCGCGCGCGTTCAGCTTGGCACCCTCACCCACGGTCGGGTCCCCCTTACACCGCGTCGCAGATCTCGTCCAGCTCCACGTCCTCGTACGTGCCGTAGTTCTCCCGCGCCCACTTCTCGATCCGGTTGCTCACGATCAGGCAGCCGAGCGTGACCAGGAGCATCGCGATCACCGCGCCCCACTGGCCGAACAGGCCGGCCCACGTGCTGAAGAACACGACCAGACCGAAGCAGAGCCCCGTGAGCGGGCACCCGAACTTCGCGCAGAAGTACACGCTGTCCATGGAGTTCCGGATGCCCGTCTCCGCCTTCCGCGTGATGTTACCGTGCGCGGCCACCGGGACACCGCCGCCGAACGGGTAGTGCTGGTACAGTCGCTCGGCACCGTAGTGCACGTCGCCCGTCGAGGAGCCGATCGCGCCCACCGTCACGCCCCAGAGCGCGGCCAGCAGGGGCAGCGGGAACGGGTGCTTAAGGGCGGACCACTGCAGGTACGCGAGGGAGATGATCGCGAAGGTCGCGATCCCTCCGAACCCCGCGATCGGGCCCAGGTGCGACAGGACCACGTCCAGGTAGATCGGGTGCCCGAACTCCGCCGCGCTGGCGATCCGGCCCAGGTGGGCGGTCGTCGAGAAGGCCATGTGGATGAGCGCGTTCACGCCCACGCCGATCGCGGCCGCGGCGAGGAATGGGAGGCCGAACTTCGTCATCATGACCCAGGTGACCGTGCCGGCCACCGCGCCGTACATCATGTAGGAGACCGGCTCGCCGGAGATGGCCTTGTTGAAGTACCGGTGGAAGTTCATCATCTGGGGCGCCAGCTGGACCTGCGAGTTCGGGTTGGACTGCGAGCCCACGTCGGACTCGGCGTCCTCGAACGCGCCCGCGATGGTGGCCAGCGCGCCCATGGCCGCGGTCAGCCCGATCTCCGTGAGGCCGACCAAAGGGATAATCCCCCTGAACGCAGGTTGAACGGGGGTAAACGGAGGTTACGTTACGCCCCACGAAACAATCCGCGGTTCCGACGTTTAAAAAGGTTGTGTGGGGGTTGGGGGCGTCCCGGCCTACTCGGCCGGGATGATGATGTCCCGCTCGCCGGCTGGCTCGAACTCTCGCAGCGCGCCCTTGGCGAACTCCTTGCGCGGCTCCGTGAAGTCGAAGACCAGGTCCGGGTCGGCGAACGCCACCTTCACCAGCGGGTTGACGCAGAACGCGTCGCCGCGCGCCGCGTGCGCGGCCTGGACGATGCCCGCGTACTCGCCGAGGTGACCCACGTTCATCGCGTAGTTCGGGTAGTTGGGCCCGCGGAGCTCCAGCGGCAGGCCCTCGTCGCTCCGCACGCTCAGCGAGTTGGCCGCGCCGCACTGGTCCTGCAGGTCGTAGCCGTAGAAGCCCAGTCGACCGTGACCCTCCTTGTGCAGGAGCTGCGACAGGTACCAGCCGTTCACGCCGGCCTGCGAGTGACCGGTCGCGAACGCCACGCTGCAGCCGGACGCGGCCGCGACCACGGCGGCTCGCTGGGAGCCGCCGAAGTGCGTCTCCATCGCGGCCGGGTACCGCTCGTACTGCTCGAGGCCGTACAGGGTCACCTCGGTGGCCACGTCCTTGACGACCTCCATGTCCGGGTCGGCCTCGGCCAGGCCGTACTTGTCCTCGACGTAGTCGAGGCCGTAGTACACGTAGTCGTCCAGGATGTTGTCCGTGTACACCGCGGTCGCGTACTGGGTGAAGCCCACGCCGCCGGACATGTAGGAGCCCAGCCAGATCTGGTCGTACAGCATCGCGCCGGCGCCGATGACCTCCAGCGCGACCTTGGCCGGGTCGTCCGGGTACTTCCGCATCGTCTGGACGCAGTCGGCCAGGATGCCGAACGGGACGCCGCCCGGCTCGTTCTCACCGCGGGCGCGCCGGGCGGGCAGCATCTCACCCATGTTGATGACCTCGGCGTGCTTGCTCGCGTAGGCGAAGTCGGACACGGCCGCCTCTCCGGCCGCGATCTTGTACGCGCAGATGAAGGACATCGCGATCTGCATGGCGGCCCAGCGGTACATGGTCGCACCGTCGCAGATGTGGCCGACGATGGTCGGCATCCGCAGGACCTGGTACACGCGGTCTCCGATGGCCTTGATCAGCTGCTCGGCCTGCTCCTCCGGGAAGAGCTTCTCGATGTCGATCAGGAAGCGGTCGTCGATCTCGTCGGCCAGCTCCAGGTCGCCGGTGATGATCTTCGCGTAGCAGTCCCAGGTGAGGCCCGGGTGGATCTCCACCATGTGCTCCTGCACGACCGCGCCGCCGGGCAGCGCGTGGTTCAGGGTCTCCATGTACTCGTTGATCGTCTCGGGCGTGACCTCCTTACCCAGTCGGCGCTCCAGCACGCGGTGGGCCGTGTCCATTCCGACGATGACGGTGCGGCGGATGTCGTCCCACATCTGCTGCATGGCGGCGTTGTTCACGAAGTGCAGGTCGTCACCCTCGACGAACACGTCCGTGCCGGAGACCTGGTACGGCATCAGCTTGCGCTGGCCGAGCGGGACGCCGATGTCCGGGTTGTAGTGCGGGATGCCACGCTCCTCGGCGATCTTGTCCGCCCACTCCTTGAACTCCCTCTTGCGCTCGGACTGCTTCCAGCCGCCGTAGTCGTAGAAGTGGGTGGTGACGTCCTCCGGATCCTCCTCGAACTTCTCCTTCAGGGCCTTCATGAAGAGCTTCTCTTCCTTCTCGGCCATACGGCCACACCCCATCCGGCGGGTCTCATCCGGATTCTTAAGCGTTTCCAAATATTCGGAGGGGTGGAGCGTGTGAGGGGGGTGTGAGGTTACTTGCCCTCGGCCTCATCCGGCCGGTAGCCGGCGAGGGTGCGGAGCTCGTGGATGCGCTGGACGACCTGGATGAGCTCCTCGTCCTCCCGGTACGGGACGCCGTCGATCCGGTAGATGGTCGTGCGCTCCTTCAGCTCGTCCTCGTCCGCGGGCTTGCCCACGGGGATGGGCTCGTCCAGCTCGACGCCCACCTGGTCCTTGACGTACTCAACCTCGCCCGTCTCCTCGTTCAGGCGGTAGCGCCGGAGCGCGTCGAACATCAGGCCGTTCTCGTCGAGTCGCAGGGAGTGACCGTGCACGGTCGCGCCGCGGACGCCGGTCCGGGCCGGGTCGAAGATCTCGGTCTCGAGCAGCTCCTTGGAAATCTTCTCCAGGTCGCGCTCGCGCACCTCGATGATCTGTCGCCCGGACAGGGTGCCCGTGTCCACGCCGCGGTAGCGCCACATGTACATGCGGGCGCGGATGTACGGGTGGATCGGGGCGAAGTAGACGGAGTCGGTGAACTGGATGTACCGGATCCGGTCGCCCGCCTTGGCCCCCTCGGTGGGCTCGACCAGCTCGCGGATCGGGCACTCCGGCTCCTCCATCTCCTCCAGCGGCGGGTGCACGCTCGGGTACTCCTCACCCGGCTCGCGGTGGCCGAGCAGGCGGACGATGTCCTCGTCGGGGATCTCGCGCAGGCGCTTCAGCTCCTGGGTCGGGTCCATGTACTTGCGCCGGTTCTCGGCGATCTTGGTCTCGCCCGGGTAGAACTGGGCCTTCTCGGCCATCTCGTCGCGCACGTTCTCGGCCATCCGGGAGTCCCCCGGTGGGGCGGTCCCCGCCTAATTTTAAAGGGGTTTCGACAAGGGGGGCGGGGTTACGTTGGGGAACGGCGCGTGGTACCGCGGTGTTTAGACCGCCCGGTCGCGGTAATCACGCCCGGGCGCGGCGCAGGGCGCGCCGGACCTTCCCGACGATCTCCTCGATCTTGTAGGCGGGAACGGTCTCGCCGCGAATGACCCCGGTGACGATCTCGTCCACGATCCCTCGGGTCTCGGGCTCGGGCGGGGCGACGAGGCGGGTGCGGCAGCCGACCTTGGCGAAGTCCTCGAAGTCGACGGGCGTCTGGCAGACGATCACGGCGCGGACGTCGCAGTGCTTGAGGATGAGGCGGGCCTTCCAGACGATGTGCTGCTTGACGTTGCCGAGGTGGATGACGGCGACCTCGTGCCGGTTGATGTACTCGGCCTCCCGGGGCTCGATGCCCATGGTGGAGCCCGTCTGGACGGGGGCCTCCTCGGGCACGCCGGAGCCCGCGTTGAGTACGAGGACGCTGGTGTGGATCCCGGCCTCGCGGAGCGCGTAGGTGATCTCGCACACGGGCTTGGTGATGTGCCGGGCGCCGGGGGACATGGCGACGGCGATGACCTCGTTCCGCTCCGCCTCGGCGATGGTGCCCCGCTGGGCGAGGCTGCCGCCCTTGCCCATGCCCATGGCCTCGCGGCAGGCGACCACGTAGGTCTCCCGGCCGACGCGCGTGGTGGTGACCCCCTTACTTCTCGTCCTCTTCCTCCTCGTTCCTCCTCGCCTTTAGGATCGACACCCGGTCCGACAGTCGGGCGCGGGGTTCCACGAGGCCCAGGAGGCGGTCGTCCAGCTCCTTCACGCCCTTCTCCCCGAACTTGAGGTAGTCGGTCACCGTGGGGCGGTGTCGGGTGAAGCGCCCGGTCTGGACCTGGAAGTCGCAGGGGAGGATCTCCCGGCAGATCTCCTCGATCTGCGCGGTGATCTCGTCGAGGCGCTCCTCGTCCTCCACCTCGATGATGATCTGCCCGGTCTGCACCTTCATGGGGACCTCTTCGTCCTGGATCCGGATGGGGCGTCGCTCGGGGTGCTTGACGGGCTCGCCGCGGGCGGGGCCGAAGGGGACGACCTTGGGGAGGCCGGGCCCGTGGAGGACGATGCGGCCGATGCCGTCGACGCGCTCGACGATCGCGTTGAGCAGCCGCTCCACGGTCTTGGCGCTGAGGAGGCGCTCCGGGAAGATCTGGATCTCGGGCTTGGCCCCCTTGGGCACCCGGCGCTCGAGCAGGCGGGGGCGCTCGCGCTCGGGCACGGGGTCGACCCCCTCGTTACGAGTTTCGTAACGATTGGCCGGGGGCGTGCGGGGGCGGGACCCTTAGCGCTTCGCCTCCTCGGCGGCGGCCTCCATGATGTACTTCATCGGCTCGCGGAACTCGTCGATCTCGCCGAACACGTCGCCGATCAGCTTGCTGGTGACCTCCGGGCTGAACATCTGGGTGCCGGCGTCCAGGGCCATCGCCGCGGCCACGGGCGGGATCGCGAAGCCCTTCGAGTGCCGCGTCACGATGTGGTTGCCGTTGAAGATACCCGGGCCGCCGCCCCCGTAGATCGAGTGGCTGAAGAAGCTGAAGCCGACCGCGGTACCCTGGGCGCGGCCGAAGTCGACGCCCGGAAGCCCGGTCTCGTACTCGAGCAGGTCGTTGTAGTACAGGATCGTCGCGCTGACGCCCTGGGCGGCGCGGGCCGCACCCTGGTTGACCATGACCGCGGCGACGAGGCCGGCCGCGGCGTACGCGTTCCAGAGGTCCATGTCGTTGGCCTTGTAGACCTTGAAGCCGGACGGCAGCTCCTCCTTAACCTCGATCACGCCGTCCTCGAGCGCGCGCTCCACGACCTCGCGAACGACGGAGCCGACGGTGCCCTCCTTGCCGTGCTTCTTCACGATCTCGTAGACCATGTTGTCCGCGTTCAGGCCCTGGTACGCGTAGCCCAGCAGGTGCAGGCGCTCGAACGGGCCCAGCGCGTCGCCCATCTCGAACATGGCGGTCTGCTCCAGGGTCGCGGCCAGGCACACGGCCTGCATCGCGTTCTTCCGCGTGGCGGCCACGATGTGGTTGACCATGACGTTCCGCAGCGCGTAGCCCACGCCCTCCTGCTTCATCGAGACGTCCAGCATGGAGGAGACGTTACCGCCGTGGTAGTCGATCGTCTGCGGGTACCGGCCGAAGACGGCCGCCTTGACCATGTTCGCGTCCCACATGTCCACCTCGCACACGTCGATGATCGCGTGCACGACGGCCATGCCGGCCTGCATGGTGCCGGCGTACGGGTCCGCCATCACCTCCACGCGCTCGGTCGGGAGCTGGACCAGGAGTCGCTTACCGTCGTACATGGGCTCGACGTTCGTGTCGTCGTCCTCGTGGACGCGGATCATCTCCTCGACCTTGTCCGCGATCGCCTCGGCGTTGTCCACCACGTCCACGTCCAGCTCGCGGCCCGGGATCTTCATCATCTTGCCGCCGACCGCGGCGTTCCGGAGCGCGTTCTCGATCCCCTCCAGGTCGACCGCCACGGTGCGCTTGATGTCCCGGACGATGCTCTGGATCGCCTCGTTCCGCATCGGGGAGAGCACCTCGATGGGCACGTCCTCGGCGACGCAGTTACCCCGGTCGTCGTACAGGTCGACCGTGTCCTCGAACCTGCGGGCCATGGGGCGGGACCCCCGGGGTTCGGCGGGTCGGCCCGCGTTTAAAGGGTTTCCATATTTACCGGTCGGCGGTTCCGTGTTATCATGTAGGAGGGTAAACCATGTGACGGCCCGGCCGGGCGCCTCGGTCCGAGGAGCCGCCCGGGGTGGTAGGGTGCCCGTACTGGCGGACGTGGGGGGTCGGCCCGGGGTCGACTGCGGCGGGTTCTGCCGGTACTGCTACTTCCGGGGCGTGGACTGGCGGCGCAAGCGGGCGTTCGGGTGCCGGCACTGCCCGCCGGGGACCGTGGGGTGCGAGTACTGCCGGGATCGCGTGTGGGAGGATCACGGGCCCTTCCGGCCCCCGCAGGCGGTGCTGCAGGCGGTGCACATGACGGTGGCCATGCAGGGCCCGCCGGAGGACGGGCTGGTGGAGGTGAGCGGGGGCGGGGACGTGAGCAACTACCCGTGGTTGCCGGAGCTGCTGGGCCTGCTCCGGGACGCGCTGGGGCTGCGGAGGTTCAAGCTGGGTTACACGAGCGGGAAGGGGTTCGAGGATCCGGAGGAGGCGGAGGAGCTGTGCCGGTTGGGCGTGGAGTCGGTCTCGTTCACGCTCTTCGCCGCGGACCCGGGGCTGCGGCGGGAGTGGATGCGGGATCCCTCGCCCGAGGCCTCGCTGCGGGCGTTGGAGGTGTTCGCGGACGAGTGTCGGGAGGTGATGGTGGCGGCCGTGCTGATTCCGGGGGTGAACGACGGGGAGGTCCTGTGGGAGACGTGCGAGTGGTTGGAGGAGCTGGGGATCGACGCGCTCCTGCTGATGCGGCTGGGGACGCGTCGGGAGCACGGGATCATCCTGGGCAACGATCCGGTCCTGGACGTGGAGCCGCACGGGATCGAGGAGTTCCGGCGGATCGTGTCGGAGGTGCACGAGGAGTTCTCCTTCCGGGTGACGGGCACGCCGGTGTGGGACCCGGAGACGGGGGCGCCGTTCGCGCTGCGGTCGCTGGGGGAGGAGTTGGGGGAGTTGCTGCCGGAGGTGGAGGTGCGGTGCTCGCTGATCACGGGTCGGGTGGCGGCGCCGATGCTGGAGGAGGTGTTTCGGTACGTGCGAGGCGGGGAGCGGGTGAGCGTGGTGGCGGTGGAGAAGGACGTCGCGTGCCTGATCACCGAGGAGGATCTGCGGGGGCTGGACGTGAGCGGGCTGGAGCGGACGGTGGTGCTCCCCGGACGGGCGCTGGTTCACGATTCCACGGCGGAGGAACTGTTAAAACGAGACGGTTTCGAGAGGATCGTGCTGCGTGGGCCGGACCGGCTCACGCTGGACGGCGAGGCGAGTTGTGAGGTGACCCGGGAGGAGGTCATCGAGTTCGAGCTGAACGCGTTCGAGGAGCTGATCCGAAGGGTCAACCTGATGGGGGAGTAGCGTTGGATCACGACGCGATAGCCACGCTGATGGAGATGCGCTCGGAGCTGCGGAAGGTGAAGACGCTCTATCAGCGGCTGGCGCGGATCATCCGGGAGGCGCGGATCGCGAACGAGTACGAGTACCTCATCTCGACGGCCGCCGCCCTCCTGGTGCACCGGGAGTACGAGAAGGCTCGGGACATCCTGGCCGGGCTGAGTAACCCGAGGGAGGGGGCGATGCTCACGGTCGCGGCCCTGCGGGAGGCGAGCCTGTTCCGGGAGGTGCTCGGCGAGTACACGATGGAGCCGGTCGAGGCCGCGGTCCACGACTCGGGGACGCTGGAGGGCGCGCTGCGGAGGTTGAACAGGCTCCTGGTGAACGACGGGGAGATCCGGCGGCAGCCGGGCCCGGACATGTCCTTCGTCCGGACCTCCGAGGGCTCGATCTCGAACAGCGTGCTCGGGCGGACGATCGGGTACACGCTCAACTCCGCCCCGCGGGACTACGCCGAGTTCGTGGAGGCCTCGGTGCACGGGTTCGCCTACGCGCGGCTCCTCCCCTCGCACCAGTGGCGGGTGCGGCTCTCCCTGGAGCCCTACGTGACCAACCCGCTGTCCCCACCGTCGCTGATGGAGACGCTGGAGCTGGTGGACGAGCTGCGCGACCCGGAGCTCGTCATGTCCGAGCTGGACGTGTCGGAGAGCACGTTCCTGCGGTACTACAAGACCCTGGTCCGGTACCTCCTCGTCCACCCGGACCCGGAGGTCTGCGAGCCCACGCGGCTCGGCGAGCGGGCGCTGGACGACGAGGAGGTCCTCGCGGAGGTCGTCCTGAAGCGCGGGTTCTGGGCCATCCTCAGCAAGCACCCGCGCGGGGGCTCCGTGGCCGAGAAGCTGGCGAAGCGCAGCGTCGTGAACCGGAAGATGAAGTGGAAGGACGAGGTGGACATCAGCCTGCTCGTGGACGCCGCCTCCGACGCCGAGCGGGCGGAGCGGGAGCTCCCCATCGTCCTCGCCGTCCACGGCGAGAACCTCTCCACCGTGCACCTGGCCGCCCGCACCGGCGTCTCCACCAGCGTCGCCGCCGAGGTCCTCTCCGAGTACTTTGAGGACCAGGACTGGCAGGAAGAGCGGTTCGGAGTATGAGGGCCTGGAGGCTCCTCGTCCGGGGCATCGTGCAGGGCGTGGGCTTCCGCCCCTTCGCGTACCGGCTCTGCACCGAGATGGGGCTGGACGGCTACGTCCGGAACCTCGGCTCCGAGGTCGAGATCGTCGTTCTCGCGGACCGCGAGAAGGTCCGCGAGCTCGTCCGGCGACTCCAGCGCGAGCACCCACCGCTCGCCCGCGTCCGCGAGGTCCGCGTCGAGCCCTGCGACGAGGAGATCGAACCCGGCTCCGGCTTCCGCATCGAACGGAGCGAGGCCCGGGACGAGGTCGAGCTCCAGATCCCACCGGACGCCCCCGTCTGCGAGGACTGCCTCCGGGAGATGTTCGACCCCCGGGACCGGCGGTACCTCTACCCGTTCACCGGCTGCACCAACTGCGGCCCCAGATTCACGATCATCGAGGGCATCCCCTACGACCGCGAAAACACCACCATGGCCGACTTCCCACTGTGCGAGGAGTGCCGCCGCGAGTACGAGGACCCCGAGGACCGGCGGTACCACGCCCAGGTCGCCTGCTGCCCGAGGTGCGGACCGCGCTACCGGCTGCTCGACGCCGAGGGGGAGGTCGTGGAGGACGACGAGCTGACCGCCATCCGCGAGGCCTGCCGGATCATCGAGGAGGGAGGCATCGTCGCGATCAAGGGGATCGGCGGCTTCCACCTGGCGTGCAAGACCACGGAGGACGGGCCGGTACGCCGCCTCCGAGAGCGGCTGAACCGACCCCAGCAGCCCTTCGCCGTCATGTCCGGCTCCCTCGAGGACGTCCGCACCTTCGCCCGCGTGGACGAGGCGGCCGAGGAGCTGCTCACCGGACCCGTCCGCCCCATCGTCGTGCTCCCGAAGCGCGAGCCCTTCCCGCTCTCCGACCTCGTGGCGCCCGGCCTCCACACCGTCGGCGTCATGCTCCCGTACGCGGGCCTGCACCACATCATGTTCCGCCGGTTCCTCGACGAGCCCGCCATCGTCATGACCTCCGCCAACCCGCCCGGTGAGCCCATGGCCATCCGGAACCGGGACGCCCTCCGGCGGCTGAGCGGCGTCGCCGACTACTTCCTCGTCCACGACCGCCGGATCGCGGCCCGCTGCGACGACTCCGTCGTCCGCCCGGTGGGAGGCAGACCCCGCCCCCTCCGACGCTCCCGCGGGTACGTGCCCGAGCCCATCGAGCTCGACTGGGCCCCGAAGGACCTCACCGTCGTCGCCGTCGGGCCCGAGCTGGACGTGACCGCCTGCCTCCTGCACCGCGGCCGGGCGTACCTCAGCCAGCACATCGGCAACACGAGCCGGGCCCCCACCCTCGACTTCCTTCAGCGGGCCGTGGAGCACCTGATGCGGCTCCTGCGACTGGACTGGGAGGACGTGGACGCCGTCGCCTGCGACCTGCACCCCAACTTTCCCACCACCCAGCTCGCCCGGCGCTGGGCCGAGGAGCACGACCTGGAGCTCGTCCGCGTCCAGCACCACCACGCCCACGCCCTCGCCTGCGCCGCCGAGCACGGGCTCAACCCGGCCGAAGAGCCCCTCCTCGCCCTGGTGATGGACGGATACGGGTACGGAGAGGACGGAAACGCCTGGGGAGGGGAGCTCCTCCTCCTGGAGGGCGACGACTACGAGCGACTCGCCCACCTCGAGCCCGTCCCCATGCCCGGCGGCGACGCGGCCACCCACCACCCCCTGCGCATGACCGCCGCGCACCTGCACGCCGCCGGCCGGGACCCGGAGGAGATACGAGACCTCCTCGAGCGACACCTCCGCGAGCGCCCGGACGCTCTCAAGCACGGGGAGCGGGAGCTGGAGGTCCTGCTGTCGCAGCTGGAACGACCCCGGCTGTTCACCACGAGCGCCGGCCGCTTCCTCGACGCGGTCAGCGCCGGCCTGGGCGTCTGCTACAGGCGCACGTACGAGGGCGAGCCCGCCATGAAGCTCGAGGCCGTCGCGGCCCGCGTGAAGGACGCGCCCGAGCCCGAGTTCGAGCTAAAGCACGGCCGCCGGCTCGACGCCTCCGAGACCGTCGCGCGGGCCGCGGAGACCGGGGACCGGGCCTACGCGCTGACCGCCCACCTCGCCCTGGCCCGCGGCTTCGCCCGACTCATCGAGGAACACCGGGAGCGCGAGCCCGTCCTCGCCTCCGGCGGCGTGATGAACAACGAGATCATCACGCTCGAGCTCCGGCGGCGCGTCCCCGGCCTCCGAGAGCACCACGAGGTCCCGGCCGGCGACGGCGGGCTCTCGCTGGGACAGGCCGTCGCCGC
>Ga0256842_1000264_pt1 | contig 45994 bp, 37 predicted proteins | sample 4559240metaG_FD_185973 | JGI IMG/M metagenome (GOLD analysis project Ga0256842, IMG submission 185973) | Hydrothermal vent microbial communities from Guaymas Basin, Mexico - 4559-240 | ecosystem: Environmental > Aquatic > Marine > Hydrothermal vents | place: Mexico: Guaymas Basin | collected... | reverse complement strand
CCTAAGTCAACATTAGGGGTTGGGAATACTTCTTGTGTAATAGTTGTATCCCATGCGCATCCATAATGATCAATAACATTATATGTGTATTGATAGTTTCCTGCAATAGGAGGGCTAACGGAAATTGCTTCGTCGGTTTGGTTGATAATATATGGCCCTGTTTGCCAAGAATATTGATCAATCGGGACAGTGTAATCCCATGCGTCAGGTGCAATATCAGGATTTAGAGTCATTTGCCATGAGAAAATATAGCCGTTGTCAGAACTCCAGTTATCACATATCTCAATGGTCCATAGACCGTTGAGGGGACACCCTACTAAATCGTAGAATGATCCGAAAGGAGTATAACTACCCTGAGTTAATGTCGACATTCCATTCTCTCCTTCGAATCCCATGGTTCCGTATGTTGGTGTGATAGGAGTCCAAGAGTAATCGTAACCAACACCAGCATCCATAATTGCATCGTCGTCGATAGGTTCTCCCATAAAAGTTCCTCCTCCGTAGCCAGGATCACCTCCAAGATCGTTAAAAGATTTTAGCACAAGTGTCTGATTATTAGGGCAGATAATGGAGATTTCTAAATCTCCTAAGAAAGAATGTTCCATGTTGACATCTAAACTTAAAAAATCTTGAGGATCATCTAAGGTTTGTCCGGGGTCGAAGCAATTAAATACGACTGAAGTTTCGTAACAATCTCCTGTTCCATCGGGTAAGAAGGTTGTATCGGATACCCCTAAAGTTGTTGATATATCTTGGTGAAACGGAGTTCCGTCAACTACTGACGTTGAGCCACTAACCGTTGTAAAGTCGAGAACTGCAGTGTCATTTGCACAAATTGGGTCTGGGGGAGTGGAACCTGTAAATGGACTTCCCGCAATAACAATTCTAGTTTCTATACTATTGCTACTTATGCAGCCATTAGCATCTGTTGCAAATAATGAAACGGTATAGCCACCGACTGTGTTATAAGTATGAGAAACGTTCTCACCTGTGGCTGTTGAGCCATCTCCAAAATACCAATCAAAAGTCGTGGTAGCATCGGATTGATGATAAATAAAATCGTTCTCAGGATAAATGGCGTCTGCAGAGAAATTTACTTCAGAGCCTGGGCAAATAGCAATATAGTTTGTATCTGGAGTAGGGGATGTAAGAGCCATATTTAATTGGGCAACAACTTCTTGACAAACAGGTTCGCAAGTGATTTCTGCTAACCACCCTGTATTTTCATTGGTTGGGCCAGAGATGAAATTTACGGTTAAACAACCAGAAGTATTGGTGATGCTTGATTCTATAGCTAATAATGATAACGATGGGTTTGTTGAATTATTAAAAGCTCCTAAAAGAGGTGAATTTGTGTCGGGACCATCGTAAATATAAAGTGTATCTGATGGATGGATATGAGCATTAGAAAAGTAAATTTGAATTTTAGGGTTTGCTGGATCATCTGAACAAAATGTTGCAGTATAATCTTCGTTGGACGAGTAGCCGCTCGTCGGAGGTTGGCCTCAACAATGTGTAAAATGTCCACCGCTATCAGAAAATAATCCGTTACAAGTTGGAATAGTCATTCCGTTAATTGAGTCCATAGGCATGGCTCCTGAAGGGGTTTGTGACAATAGATTTCCCGATATTGCTAAAGCAATAAAAAGTAATAAGTTTCTCATAGTCTTAATTTGTTATTCTACTGTAAGTTAAAGACTTATTTTCTTTAAAAAGGTTGCCCAGTAAATCAGGTTTATTTTGAGAGTAATATATATGAAGAGGTTCTGAAATTTAAAGATGAAAAAATATTATTCCATGATCAAAGTCTCCGAGGTAGCAAAATGGTAACAAATTTTTATTATTGAATAATAGTGTTCATATAATTATAGTTTGAAGATAAATTAATAAAAAAAACAGGCTTGCGAAAGTTAACATTGATAATAATTCTATACTTTAGCTTAAATATTTAGAGAGGACGAAACTGGTGTTTCAGCTGGTCTTCAAAACCAGTAGCAGACAGATAAAACTGGCTGTGGCAGGTTCGATCCCTGCCCTCTCTGCAATTCTCAGAGAAAACTTAATTTACAAAATATGCCTCAATCTTTAGAGTTTCAAAAAATACCTGCGGTAGATAAATTACTCAATCACAAAGATATAAAATTAGAAATGCTTGAAAATAATCATGCGTTAGTAGTTTTCTGTGCACAAAAAGTAATAGATGGAATTAGAAAGGAGATAAAAAAAGGTAAAGTTTGTCCGGATCTTTCTGTTATTATTAAAGAAATAAAAAAAGAACTCAATAATATCTCTAGAGCTAATTTAAAAAGAGTTGTTAATTCTTCTGGAATCATTATTCACACTAATTTAGGTCGTGCTCCTTTTGGTCATCAATTGATAGACGATGCTCTACACAATATCGAGAAATATAATAACCTTGAATTTGATTTGAAGAAGGGAAGTCGAGGACATCGCGACTCTCATGTTTCAGAAATATTAAAATATCTGACTGGGGCAGAAGATGTTGTGGTTGTTAATAATAACGCAGCAGCAGTAATGTTGATTTTACGAACTTTGTCGAAAGAGAAAGAAGTCGTGGTTTCGAGAGGAGAGTTGATTGAGATAGGTGGAGCCTTTCGTGTCCCAGATATTATTGAGGCTTCTGATTGTAAAATGGTCGAGGTTGGGACAACTAATAAAACTAAATTATCCGATTACGAAAAAGTAATAAACGAAAATACAGCGATTCTTTTAAAAACACATAAGTCAAATTACTCTATCAAAGGCTTTACGGCTGAGGTATCTTTAGAGGATTTAAGTGCATTAGGGAAAAAGAATCATATTCCCGTAGTTTTTGATATTGGTTCGGGCTTATTAAAAAGAATTAATCACCCAGCATTAGACGAGGAACCAGACGTTAAACAAGCCCTTGCTTCAGGAGTCGATTTACTTTGCTTTAGTGGTGATAAACTTTTAGGAGGACCGCAAGCTGGAATTATTGTAGGTAAAAAAGAATATGTTTCTCAAATAAAAAAGGAGCCAATGATGAGGGCTTTGAGAGTTGGGAAAGCGACCCTTACGCTTTTAGAAAGTGCTGCTCGTAATTATTTGAACGAAGATAAATTATTTGAAAATAATATTTTCTTTAAAACGTTAAGACAGTCCGATGAGGTATTAAAAGTTAAAGCTAAAAAATTACAATCGATGTTAGTGGCTGAGAAAATTGACTGTACTATTGTCGATAGTATTGGTCAATTTGGAGGCGGAACTTTGCCCGATAAAGAACTTAAAAGTTATGCAGTAAAATTACGCATTGACGAGAACAATCAAAAGCGGTCAAAAATTGCAGAACGTATTTATCATCAATTATTAGATCAAGAGATTCCTATATTAAGTATTCTGAAAAGTGCGAATATTTATTTCGATATTCTTACTGTAGACGAAAATGAAATGGAAATAATTGGCTCAGAACTTGCAAAAATAATTCAACAATGAAACACATAATATTAGGAACGGCAGGTCATGTTGACCATGGAAAAACAAGTTTAATAAAAGCCTTAACTGATATAGATTGTGATACGCATAAAGAGGAAAAAGAACGAGGAATAACCATTAATTTAGGTTTCTCACATTTAGATTTACCTTCAGGCAACTCTTTAGGAATTATAGATGTCCCAGGTCATAAGGATTTTATCAATACCATGATTTCTGGAGTGGGAAGTATCGATATTGCTTTGTTAGTAATTGCAGCCGATAGCGGAATAATGCCTCAAACTTTAGAACATCTTAATATTATTCGAACTTTAGGTATTGATAAAATAATAGTGGCGCTAAATAAATCAGATTTGGTAGATGCCGATATTTTAGAATTGGCTTCGGATGAAATAAAAGAATTATTTGTTCAACAAAATCTCAATCAGCCTTCTATTATATCTGTTTCTGCAGTATCTAAAGAGGGTATTAAAGACTTAATATCAGAGATAGAAAAGCAAAGTTTAACTGTAAAGCCTAAAACTGTAGGCCCTGTTTTTAGGATGTTTGTTGATAGATTGTTTACTATTAAAGGTTTGGGGTCGATAGTTACAGGGTCGGTTTTGTCGGGGCAGGCTAAACTTGGTGAACAAATTTATTTATTGCCAAATGTTAAGGATAAATACAAAATTAAGAGTATCCAAAGGCATGGGAATTCCGTGGATGTGGCTTTTGCAGGAGATAGAGCCGCTATGAATCTGTCGGGGATTAAGAAAGAGAACTTACAAAAAGGTTCTGTATTGACTAATAAAGTTTTAGAATCTACCAATTTGATAGATGCTAATTTGACAGTTTTCGATGAAAAAACAGAACTTAAAATATGGTCTACAGTTATTTTTTATTCTGGAACATTTGAGAGTTTGGCGAAAGTTCATCTTCTAAATAAAGATGCCATAAAGAAAGGCGAAGATGCAATTGTTCAGATTCACTTAGAAAAATCTGCGGTACTTTTGAATAAAGATAAATTTATTATTCGTAAATCATCGGCAGATCGGACTATTGGTGGCGGATTAATTATTGATGTTCTGCCTCTTCATCATAAGAAAAGAACAGAAAGATTAATTCATCAATTAGAGAGAATTAACCAACAAATTCTTTTAGGAAATAAATTAATAGAACAAATAGAATTTGAATTAGGGAAAGATCACTTACCTATTTATTTAAAAGATTTAATCGATAAAATTAATAATACAGAATCTGATATTAGAGAGGTGGTAGAATCTTCTGAAAATGTTCATGTATTTTCAATTTCGGGCGAATCTGTACTTATTTTAACAAGCGATAAACAGTTTTATAAGAATGAAATTAATAGTGAATTAGAAGCTTATCATCGGAAATACTATTTGCTTGAAGACGGAATTAGTACTAATTTCTTTTCAGGGAAGTTTAATTTTTCGAAGAATCAATTGGGCAAAAAGTTTATAGAGTTCTTACTCTTAGAAATGCTTTCGGAAGGAACCTTAAAGAAAGTCGGCAGTACATGGTCTAAAACTAGTCATAAAATAGTTTTGGATGATGATTTGAAACAAAAAATAGGCTGGTTAGAAAAAAAATATTTTGATTATCAGCTTCAATTACCAGTTATTAAGGATATTGAAATTGAAGCAAGAGAAAGGAAAGTTTCTAAAGATGAATTTAAAATGTTTCTGAAATACCTGATGGATCAACAACGGTTAATAAAGTTTCAAGATAATTATATTCATGTTGATATTTTTGAAAAAGTAAAGTTGGTAACAAAGAAAGAGCTTGAGCAAAAGATTCAGGGGATAAATCTTAGTGAATTTCGTCAATTAACAACATGTACTAAAAAAATGATTCCTATTTTAGTTGGCTTACTAGAAGAACAGAAACTAATAGATATAAAGGTAGAGGGAACGCATACGATTATGCAATTGAAGAAGAATGAACGCCAAAAATAAATCGTTTTTTTTATTAAACCTTAGAGCATAAAAAAGACCTACATTTCTGTAAGCCTTGTTATTAGTAGTCGGGGTGGCGAGATTCGAACTCACGATCCCCTGCTCCCAAAGCAGGTGCCTTAACCGGACTGGGCCACACCCCGAATTGATTTCTCAATTGCGAGTGCAAATATAAAGATTATTTCTGAACTGAAACAAGTCTTTTGTATAAAAATTTATTTCCTGTTAGAAATTGTTTGTTTTGTTTTGAATTGAATTTTGTAATATGTTGAAAATGTGTATTATATGTGGTTGTTCAGATGGTATATTTATTAAAGTTTCTGTTTTTTTAAGGGATATTATATAATCAAAAAATACAGCTCTTTTTCGAACTCTAAGCGTAAATAAATTGTTTGAGTCAAGCCATTTATTTTCTGAAACTTACAAGGCTCAAAAAGAAAAAGGGGAGCTGTTTTTAAACAACTCCCATCAAACAGGTCGGGGTGAGAAGATTCGAACTTCCGATCTCTGGTCCCCCAGACCAGCGCTTTAACCGGACTAAGCTACACCCCGAATGATTTAACAAAAGTAAATATTTTATTTTTACAATAAAGAATATATTTTTACTAATTTCTTGTATTTTCGCAAAAAAGAAACAATGTATATATTTATTGCTGTACTGATTACGATTGTTTGGGGAAGTACTTTTTTTATTGTTAAAGATACCGTAGCCAATGTAAATGAATTTTATATTGTCTTTATTCGAAATATTATTGCCGCTATTTTAATATTTCTGTATGCCCTTTATAAAAAGAAGATTAAGCTTTTTCAGTCTAAATCCATTGCATACGGAGCGATAATAGGATTTTTTTTATCTCTAACTTATACCAGTCAAACTATTGGATTAAAGTTTACTTCAAGTGGTCATAGTGCTTTTATCACTGGGTCTGCTGTTATTGTGGTCCCGTTTATCCTTGCTATTCTTTTTAAACAGAGTATCCGAAGTATAGAGCTAATAACGACTTTTCTTGTTATTTTAGGAATATTTTTATTAACCTATGACGTTGAGACTTCTATAAATATTGGAGATGTAATCACGATTGTCACTCTTTTTGCCTATGCTTTTCATATTGTATCATCGAGCCATTTTGTAAATAAAGTGGATGTGCTTTCGTTGATTACTTTTCAGTTTGTATGGTCCGCTATTTTTAGTTTGATTGCTTTGTTGATATTTGGTGAAATTAATTTCAATATAAGTTTCGTAGATTGGAATATGATGCTTTATTTGGGGGCGATTGGAACCTTATTCTGCTATTTTGCTTCGGTTTGGGTATTAAAATATATAAGTGCCGTAAAACTAATTGTTATCTTTGCTCTTGAGCCCGTTTTCGCAAGTATTTTTGCATATGTTTTTGCGGGAGAGACTTTGAGTTTAAGAGAAATAATAGGCTCGTTAATTATTATTGGGAGTATTATTTATTATCAATTAAAAGATTCAAAATAACAATCAAAATTACTTTTCAAAGAAGTTATTTATTTTTCTGAAAACTAAGATATATCTTTGCTGAAAACGAAAAAATTAAATTTAGTGATATGAAAAATCTTGCAACTGTATTATCTAGTTTGTCCTTGATAGGTGTAATTGTTTTATTTGTAATTGTATTTCAATCCAAAAAAGAAGAAATAGACGTTAATTCTGATGAGTTAGTTCTTCAAGATTCAACAAATACAGAAATCGAGAAAAGAGAAGCAACTGGTCGATTAGCCCTAATCGATGTGCAACGAATTACTAATGAATACGGCTATTACAAAGAAATAGTAGAAAAGTTACAAAATAAACAAAAGCGTGCAGAAGCAGAATATACAAGAAAGGCTCAAGCATTTCAGAAAGAATATGAAACATATATGAAAAAGGCTCAGATGGGAAGCTTTTTATCGCAAGAAAGTCAACAACAACAAGAAATGGAACTTCGGTCTAAACAAGAAAATTTATCAAATTTAGAGCAGAATTTAAGTCAGAAGCTCCAAGCAGAAATGCAACAATTAGATGCTCAAGCTACAGATACTATTATGAGTTATTTGAAGAAATTTAATTTAGATGCTAAATACGATTTGATATTAAATTCGGCCACTATCTTAGATCCTGGAGTTACTGAAGATGTTACAGATACTATTTTGCATATTTTAAATACACAGTACGAGTTACAAAAGCCTGTTTCTAAAACAAAGTAGGCGTAGAATAATATGCGTGCTACCAAAAAGTATTTGTCTAAATTACAAGAGCCTCTGATAGAGGAGAGACCGAGTTCATTGTTATCAATTGTAGTGACAATTCCCGCATATAATGAGGCGGAAACTATCAAAAGTATTGATGCGTTATTAGATTGCGATCATCCCAAAGGAGCAGTTGAAGTACTTGTTAATATTAATTATTCGGAGACGGTAAGCGGTTGCTCAAAGAAATTCAATAAAGCTTCTTTTCAGGTATTAGAAAACTATGCAAAAATAAAATCGACCGATAATTTTAGGATATATATATTGTTTTTTCCAAATCAAGATTCAAAAATTGCAGGAGTTGGATGGGCGAGAAAACAATTGATGGACGAGGCTTTTCGTCGCTTATTGGGGGCTCAGAATGAGGATGGAATAATTACGGGTTTCGATGCAGACTCATCTTGTCAGAAGAATTATTTGGTGGCTTTGGAAGATTTTTTTGAATCAAAACCTAGAGCAACAGGTTGCTCCATAAAGTTTGAACATAATATATCGGGCGATAAATTTTCTTTAGAAATTTATCAAGCCATTATTTTATATGAACTACACCTACGTTATTTTATCAATGCTCAGAAATTGATTGGAACACCTTCTGCATTTCAGACGGTGGGGTCGTCCTTTGCCGTGAAAGCAAAACATTATGCCGCAGTAAATGGAATGTCGCCAAAGAAAGCAGGCGAAGATTTTTATTTTCTTCAGAAAGTTATTGCTTTAGGCCATTTTTATCAATTAAATACAACTTGTGTTTATCCTTCATCACGAATATCGAATCGAGTGGGCTTTGGTACTGGGCCTTCGGTTGGTGAAATATCGCAGAATGGTAAAAAATTAACTTATAATTATAAATCTTTTAAAGAAATAAAAAAGTTATTTGATTTATTGCCAAGTATATATGAAAAAGATTTTCATCCCGAAGATTCGGGTTTAGCAGAGTTGTTTATCGATTATCTTATTAAGCAGAAAATTGAACAAGTAGTTAGAAATTTGAAAAAGAATAATAAATCTTTTGAGCGATTTAAAGCTGCTTTTATGCAATGGTTTGGTGGTTTTCAGATTTTAAAAGTGTTAAATATTTTGAGACAAACAGAATTCTTTCAAGATTTAGATGTCGTCAGTCAAGTAAATGAGTTAGGATTAATAAATAAAAGTGATAGTGCTTTACAATTGTTAAATCAAATCAGAGTGTTCGATGCGTCGGTTTAGAGTCACTGTTTATACATCCACATCATCTATAAAAGCACCTTTTTCAGAAACTAAATATATATTCTTATTAGGATTAATAGCTTGTTGTGTTTTCCAAAATTGTAGGTTCTTTGCAGAATGAGAAGAATCGATAATAATAGTTTTTGCAGAAAAATACAAGTCTAATTCTGAGAGATCTATTTGAGTGTTATTCCCAATAATTAGATAATCTAAAGGAAGTTTTGTGGCCTCGAATTTCGATAAAACTGTTTTGTCCTTAACATATAAAATTCGTTTGTCGAAAAATTGGAAAAATTGATTTTTAATAAAAAAATTAGGATCCTGTATTTTTAAAATATGGCTCAAATTATATTTGCTATTGAGTTGTTTGGTTTCGATAAATTTTTCTTGCTCTAGCCCTAAACTAAGCCAGTTTTGTTTAATATTGTAGTCTTTTTGTTTAGCATCATTCTTTAGAGAGCTAATTAAAATATTATCTGTTCCATTAATTAAATTTATTGCGGTAAAGCCCTTGATATCGTAGATAATTATTTCTTTTTGATTTTGTTTATTGATAATTAGATAATTGCTATAAACGGAGAACCCAAGAATTAATAAACCTAAAATAAATGAGTGTTTAAAATTGACTTTATAAATTAGAAGCATTATGGCCAAGATGATTAGCACTAGAATAGTTAATTGTATTTCATCAATGAAAAGATTTTTACTTAAAGAATATGGCCAACTTTCAATTTCTCCGATTAAGAAATTCTGAAAACGAATAATTTGACTTAATACCGAAGCTAAGAATTGTGCTATTACTGATATGCTTAAACTTGCGAAGAATAATATACTTAACCAAATAATGATTGTTGCTAATGGAATAACAATGAAATTGCTAAAAAGAAAATAATTAGGAAACTGATGGAAATAAAAAATAGTTATAGGGAAAGTTCCTATTTGTGCAGCTATACTAACGCTACTCAAACCCCAAATCCATTTCCATATTAGATTCTTTATGGGTATTAATTGGTAAATGATAGGTTGAAAATAAACAATACTTATCACTGCCGAATAACTTAATTGGAAACTTAGATCGAATAGTAAAAAAGGATTGAAAAGAAGAAGAATGAAGGCCGATGCGAAAATAGAATTGTAAATATTCCCTCTTTTATTCATGGCTTGTCCTAAAGCAATAAAGCTGAACATAAGTGATGCCCTTAAAACAGATGGAGCCGCACCTGTAAGCAATGCGAAAAACCAGATAGATAAAAAGGTAAGAATAAAACGTGTTATACGAGCCGATTTCTTTTTTCCAAGAAATTTTAATATTTGGCTAACAATCATAAAAATAATTCCAACATGTAAACCACTTACCGCTAATACATGAATGGCACCACTTGCAGCATACGACTTTTGAATATTGTAATCTAAATTACTTTTGTATCCAAGAGTTAATGCTGATAATACCGAAAGCTCGTTATCTTTAATACCATAATCTTTATATTTCTGAAATAGGAATTGCCTGAGGCTAGAAATTTGGTTAATATCGAACCACGATTTTTTTATATTTATTATATTCCAATGTTTTGATTTTAGAAAAGTTTGTTGCGATATCAGATGAAAAAATAAATAACGTTTGTAATTGAAGACTTCAGGATTCTTATTTGTTTTTATTTCTTTAAATTCGGGTTCAAATTGTATGTAATCCCCTTTTTTAAGTTTTAGAGATAAGCTATCTTTTTCTATCATAAGAAGACTTTTCCCTTGGCTTTCTTCAAGTTTATCTTGTCCTCTAATAGCAATAATTTCTAAATTTGTTTTTACAAAATTATCATAAATTTTAGGCGCTTTTGTAATTTCTCCAATAACAAATATGTTTTGCTTTTGATTCGTATTTCGAGCTTTATTTTTACTCAACCCAGCTTTATACATGCCAAGTATAATAATAAACGCTAAAAATGTTAATCCGAAATATGGAATTAATTGGATTCTTTTATGAGTGATAATATGAGAAACTATTAGAATAACAAACCCAATTAGGATGGTGGAAAGATGGATTCTAAAATCAGTAAATGTTGAAATTATTATTCCTAATGCAAGAGCTGTAAATAATTTTATATAAGGGATGCTAGAAAACATTCAAGAGTTATTTTGGTTAACCGAAGTTAATCAATTTTTTTCTAAATTTCTATAGCTTTTTCAAAAAAGCTTTTCTTGTTAATCTGTTATCAAACATAAGTACTGTAAAATCTTGTTTGTTGAGCTTAATTGGTTTGATTTTTGCTTAAAATGCTTTTTAAACTAAAAATTTAGGGTTGTTTTGATGAAAAAGCACTATTTATTACTATTGCTGTGGCTTGGATTAGTTAATGTATACGCACAAAAGGTAATCGTAAAAGACGCTCAGACAGGGAATTCTATTTCCAATGTTTTTGTTTTCTCACAATGTAAATCTGCCTTAACAGATATTGACGGCACTTTCGATATTACAGGTTTTTGTGAAGATTCTACAATTACTTTTCAACACGCTTCTTATATCTTGCAGACTCTTAAAGTTAATAATATTAAATCCGATACAACATTGGAGGTTTTGTTAATACCAGATATTTTCAATATTCAGGAAGTTGTAGTAGCAGCGAGTAAATGGAACGAAGAGCATAGAGAAGTCCCTTTAGTTATTGATAAAATAATGGCTCAGAAAGCACGAATTTATTCTCCACAGACTTCTGCCGATTTGCTGTCGGCTAACTCTAAAGTATTTGTACAAAAAAGTCAACTAGGAGGGGGAAGCCCTATGATAAGAGGCTTTTCTGCAAATAGAGTTTTGTTAGTGGTCGATGGTGTTAGACTTAATAATGCAATATATCGAGGTGGGAATTTACAAAATGTATTATCGATAGATGTTAATTCTGTTGATAATGTAGAGGTTATTTTTGGACCAGGATCGGTTATGTATGGTAGCGATGCCTTAGGGGGCGTGATGAGTTACTCCACTTTGCATCCAGAATTTTCGGACAGTTTAGTTAAAACCAAAACTAATGCTATGATGCGTTATTCTTCGGCAAATAATGAAAAAACAGGAAGTGCATCATTAAAGATTTTGTCTAAAAAGTGGTCTAGTGTTACTTCTTTATCGAATAGCTATTTTGGTGATTTACGAATGGGGAGTGTTGGACATCCATCTTACGATAGGCAATTTTATGTATTAAATAATGGAAAGCAGGATTCTGTAGTTAATAATAGGGATAGAAATATACAAGTTGGTTCCGCATATTCTCAGTTCAATATTTTACAAAAAGTAGCTTACAAACCCAATAGGAATTGGCAATTAGATTATAATTTTTATTATTCTCAAGCCTCAGATGTCCCTCGTTACGATAGGCTTATTCAAATAAAAAATAACATGCCTAAATATGCCAATTGGTATTATGGACCACAAAAATGGTTGATGAATTCATTAATCGTTTCTAATCATAAACACAATATTTTATACGATGAATTAAAAGCAACCATTGCGTATCAGAATTATCAAGAAAGTCGTCATAAAAGGAAATTGAACAAAGATATCTTAAACCAACAATTGGAAGAAGTAAATATGGCTTCTGTGAATATAGATTTATACAAAAGAGTAGGTTGTAGCAATACTATTTACTATGGAGTAGAAGGCTTATTTAATCTTGTTGGGTCGAATGCTAATAATCTAAATATATATGATAATACGAAAACAGATGCGCCCTCACGATACCCTGATGGATCAAAATATTATTCAGGTTCGGCTTATTTAACCGATAAATATTATATTTCTGAGAAATGGATTGCTAACGCAGGAATTAGAATGAATTATAGTTCTGTTTTTGCAGAATTTAGTAAAGTCTATCATAATTTCCCCTACGAAAATGCAAACAATCAAAATACAGCTTTGAGTGGAAATATGGGCTTGGTTCTTTTACCTAATATGACTTCTAAAATATCAATTAATTTATCATCGGGTTTTAGAGCTCCAAATGTAGATGATTTAGCCAAAGTATTCGATTCGGGAATGGGGACTATTGTAGTTCCAAATCCAGATTTGAAACCCGAGCAAGTATATAATATTGATTTAACGTTTGAAAAACACCTTTGGAAAAAATTTCATATATTAATTAATGGTTTTTATTCTTATTTAGACAAAGCAATGGTTGTCTCAGATTATTCTTTTGCTGGGCAAGATTCTATTATTTACGACGACGAGATGTCGAAAGTATTGGCCGTAACCAATAAAGATTTTGCTAAGATTTATGGCGTACAAGCAGGAGTAGATTGGAGATTTTATAAAAACTTTATATTTAAAACATCGGCAAATTATACCAAAGGGCATGATAGTCAAGGATATGCGATTAGACATGTAGCACCGTTTTTTGGGTCTACACATATAATTTATGATAATTCTAAATTAATTGTAGATGTTTATTCTAATTATAATGGACGAATAGTGTACGACGATTTAGCGCAAACAGAAAGAGTGAAGACGCATATTTATGAGGAGGATAAGAATGGATTGCCTTATGCCCCCGAATGGCAAACTTATAATCTGAAGTTTTCGTATAGAATAAATTCAATCTTTTCAGTTACGACGGGAATCGAGAATATCTTTGATGTTCGTTATCGTCCGTATTCTTCAGGAATTGCAGCGCCAGGGCGTAATTTTATTATTAGTTTACGATTAAGTTCCTTTTAATCTCATTTGAGATAATTAATTTTCTGTTGCTTGCGTTTAATTAGTTCTTTATTACTCTTCGTAGACTCAGCCATAAGGATATTGATTTTTTTTTTGGATTATCATTTTCTTAATTTCTGTTTTATTCTATCTTTGGAAAAGAAATAAAAACTACAAAAATAATGGTTAAATATAAAAGAATTCTTTTAAAATTAAGTGGTGAATCTCTAATGGGGACTAAGTCTTTTGGAATAGATGAGCAACGTTTGTCAGAATATGCAGAACAAATAAAAGAAGCTCAGGCTTTAGGTGTTCAAATTTCTATTGTAATAGGGGGAGGAAATATTTTTAGAGGAATTAGTGGTAGTGCGGTTGGATTTGACAGAGTTAAAGGAGATTCTATGGGAATGTTAGCAACGGTAATAAATGGTTTGGCTTTAAGTTCTGCTTTGGAACAAGTTGGCTGTAAAACTAAAGTATTAACAGCCATTCGAATGGAACCAATAGGAGAATTTTATAGTAAACAAAAAGCCGTTGATTATATGGAACAAGGCTATATTGCTATTCTTACAGCAGGTACAGGAAATCCTTATTTTACAACAGATACAGGATCGTCGCTTCGGGGAATAGAAATTGAGGCCGATGCCATGTTTAAAGGAACAAGGGTAGATGGCGTTTATACGGCCGATCCAGAAAAAGACCCCACAGCAACCAAATACGATGAAATTACGTTTGCTGAGGTTTATAAACAAAATTTAAAAATTATGGATTTAACAGCTACAACGATGTGTATGGAAAATAATTTGCCCATTGTTGTTTTTGATATGGATACTAAAGGGAATCTTAAAAAGGTTCTTTCTGGAGAAAATATTGGTACTTTAGTTAAGAATTAACTATTTTTATAATTAAACATTACAGAAAAGTAAATAATAAAAAATATTAATAAAGATGCAAGAGGATATTCAATTTATTTTAGATACAGCCGAGGAATCGATGAGTGGTTCTATTAGTCATTTAGAAAATGAATTAACTGGAATTAGAGCAGGTAAAGCTAGTTCAAAAATGATTATTTCTGTTATGGTTGATTATTATGGAACAGATACTCCAATCTCGCAAGTGGCAAATATTAGTACTCCAGATGCTAGAACAATTGCAATACAGCCATGGGAGAAGAATATGATTGGACCTATCGAAAGAGCTATTATTAATTCAAATTTAGGATTTAATCCAGATAATAATGGTGAGGTTATTAGAATAAATATTCCTGCATTAACAGAAGAAAGACGTAGAGATTTAACTAAACAAGTACACGCTGAAGGCGAAAATGCAAAAATTAGTGTTCGAAATGCAAGACGCGATGCAATAGATGAACTAAAGAAAATGCAGAAAAATGGTTTATCAGAAGACTTAGAAAAAGACGGTGAATCTGAGGCACAGAAATTAACCGATAAATATTATAAATTAATAGAAGAACAAATTTCTGATAAAGAAAAAGATATTATGACCATATAAATATTACCGTTATAAACTAATCATTAAAGACTGTTTCAGAAAAATATCATAGATTCTGAAGCAGTTTTTTTATTTAGATCATTAATACATCAAAGATAATTCTACTTATTGATAGGTAAATTAGCAAACCCATAATATCGTTCACCGTAGTGATAAAAGGACCGGTTGCTAGAGCTGGGTCAATTTTGTATTTGTCTAAAATTAATGGAACAAGCGTGCCGAAAAGACTTGCAAATATGATTACAGAAAAAAGAGCTAAACTTACCGAAAGAGTTAAAGCATACGAATCACTAAAAAAGTGATTGTAGATAAAAATTAATATCGATAAACTTATTCCGTTAAGAAGGGCTACCATAAGTTCTTTGCTCAAACGAGAAAAGACACCACCTTTTGAAATAGAATGATTTGCAAGACCTTGTACGATAATCGACGAAGATTGAACCCCAACATTTCCGCCCATAGCAGCAATAAGAGGAAGAAATAAAGCAATACCTGCGTATTTTGCAATATCGCCTTCAAAATAACCAATAACCCAAGCTCCAATTATTCCTCCCATAAGACCAATAAGCAACCAAGGAAAACGGGCTCTACTTAATTTATATACACTATCGTCCGATTCTACATCTTCGGTGATACCCGAAATCATTTGATAATCTTTTTCGGCTTCTTCTTGAATAACATCAACCACATCGTCAATAGTAATTCTCCCTTTCAATCTACCGATACTATCTACAACAGGCAAGGCAACAAGATCATATTTTTTCATGATTTTAGCTACTTCAATTTCTGGAGTGTCCGTTTTTACAGAAATAATTTCTTTGTTGGCAAGTGAGCTTATTAATGATTTTTCGGAATTAAGTAATAATTTCTTTAAGGATAATGTTCCAACAAGAACGCCTTTATTGTCGACTACATAAATATAATATATTTCATCAACGGTTTCGGCTTGATTTCTTAATTCAATTAGACATTTAGTTATAGATAAGTCTTGATTAATAGCGACTAATTCTTTAGCCATAAGTCCTCCGGCTGTATCATCTTCATATGATAAGAGGTCGACAATATCGCCAGCTTGCTCGTGATCTTTTATATGCGAAAGGACTTCTTCTTGACGTTTTTCTGACATTTCTCCTAAAACATCGGCCGCATCGTCCGAGTCCATTTCTTCGATAAATTGCTTGGCAACAATTTCGCTTGGTAGGGCATTTAAGAACTTCTCGCTATCATCTTCGTCGAGTTCAGCGATAACATCAGCTGCTTTTTCTTTGTCGAGTAGAAGATATAAAAATTTAGCCTCCTTAACATTTAGTTTATCATAAATCTCGGCTATGTCAGCCGCATGAAGTTTGCCCAAAACCTCAATGGCTTTTTGCTCGTTCTTTTCTTGAATGATTTGACGTAAGGAGTCAACAAAATTCTTTGATAATTCAAAAATCTGAGTTCCATGTTGTTTGTTATCTGTCATATCATTATGTGTTAGAAATTATTTGGGGACTAATGTATCAAAGATACACCAAAAAAAGCAGTCTAAAAATAAGGCTCATTGCGATGTAATTGATAAAGAATAAGGAATTCTTATGGCTCGTAATGGCACAGTTTAGACTGCTTTTTGATTTATTTTTCTAGTGAGCGAGAAAAGGGATGCTTAGAATCGTTCGCACATAGAAAAGTGGAAATCACCTTCGATTTTAGCGTTATCGTTGCTATCCGATCCGTGAACCGCATTTTCGCCAAGAGAGGTAGCAAACTTTTTACGGATAGTTCCTTCTTCAGCGTCGGCTGGATTAGTAGCTCCAATTAATTTTCTGAAATCTTCAACTGCATTATCTTTTTCTAGAATAGCAGCGACAATAGGACCAGAAGTCATAAAATCAACTAATTCGCCATAAAAAGGTCGCTCTTTATGAACTTCGTAGAATAATTCTGCTTGTTTTTTTGTTAATTGGGTATATTTCATTGCTTTAATAACAAAACCAGCCTCGTTAATCATAGCCAAAATGGGACCAATATGATTGTTTTTAACTGCGTCTGGTTTAATCATTGTTAAAGTTCGATTACTTGCCATAATTAAAATTCTTTAAGTGTTAATAATATTGAATAATGTATCTTCGCTGATACATTTGCAAAAATAGTAAATGTCTATTGGAATTAAGAATGAAAAATGGAAAAGTTAAAATTGGTTTAGGAAAAACAGTTGTTTTAGGTTTGAGCGGAGGTGTAGATAGTCTAGTGTCCGCAATCTTGCTAAAAGCACAATCATATAGAGTGATAGCCTGTTCGTTTAAGCTATGGAATAATGAGGCGAGTATTGAAAACGCTAGAAATTTAGCACGGAAATTAGAAATAGAGTTTAAGGTGTTAGATATTACTAAGTCTTTTAAGAATAAGATAGTGGATCCTTTTATCGCTGATTATTTGGGAGGGGAAACGCCTAATCCTTGCGTGTGGTGCAATAATGAAATTAAAGCTTATTATTTACATCAAGAGATGATTAATTCTGGAGCAGATTTCTTTGCAACAGGGCATTATATTCGGATTTCTAAAATTAATAAGCATTATTTTATTCATAAGGGTAAAGATCCTGCTAAAGATCAATCTTATTTTCTTTGGAATGTTAGAGAAAAATATTTGCAGTATTGGTTGACTCCTCTGGGCGGATATTTAAAAACAGAAGTAAAGCAAATTGCAATCGATTATAAAATGGGTTTCTTGGCTCATAAGAAAGAGAGTATGGGAGTTTGTTTTATTGGAGGTTCTGGTTATCATCAGTTTATCAACGAATATAAAACCAAGGGAACTAAAATTAATGAAGGAAATATTGTCGATAACAACAATAAAGTTTTGGGCAAACACAAAGGCACTGCATTTTATACTATTGGTCAGAAAAAAGGATTAAATCTTGAAGATAAAAAATTGACGGTGGTGGATATTGATGCAAAAAGTAATATAATAAAAGTTGCTTACGATTCCGATCTCAATTGTAAAGAGTTTGTGGCTTACGATTATTATTTTATTAATAAAGAAGATATAAAAAATCCAGAATTAACGGTTTGGGTAAGAGGAATTGGGCGCAATCCCGAAGGGTTTTGTCGGGTAGAAATAATAGATGGTTCTATCATTAACATTGCGTTAGATGGTATTGCATGGGCTTTAGCTGCAGGTCAGCCTATTGCTTTTTATATACAGAACCGATTAGTTGGTGGAGCTTATATTAAATGAATATTATACATATGAATATGGTTAAATAAATATTTTATTTAGCTTTGCATCTAAATTTAAAAAATATATAAAAATGAAAAAAAATTTATTGTTAGTTGTAATTAGTGTTATGACTATGAATTTTGCCTTTTCTCAGGCTCCAATAACAAAAGGAGACAAACAGGTGAATTTTGGATTTGGAAATAATGGAGCCGCTGGATTCCGTTCGAATGGGATTTATGTAGGTATGGATTACTGCATTATGGATGATTTAACAATTGGAGGTAAACTTGGTATAAATCATTGGGGAGGAGATGGTTACTCACTAACAATCCTTAGCCCAACTATTATTGCAGATTACCATTTTAATACTCTGATAGGTATTCCTTCTCAGTTCGATTTTTATGCAGGTGCAGATTTGGGTATGCCTTTTTATTTTGGAGTGGGTTCTGGTACTGGAGACTTCGATTTAGGAACACATGTTGGTGGAAGATGGTATTGGAATGAAAAATGGGGCGTAAATCTAGAATTAGGTTTAGGAATCCTTTCTGGAGGAAACGGAGCTCAATTAGGCGTATCAATGAAATTATAGTTAAGAATAAAAATATATTATTTGAAGAGGCCTATTTATCTTAGGTCTCTTTTTTTTGTTTTTTAGATTCAGAGAACAAAATTGAAAACAAAACCTTATTTTTGTGTAAACAATAGTAATTTAATGATTCAAGCTTTTATTTCTATTCGAATTTTAGATGTCTTCGATATTTTTTTGGTAGCACTCTTGTTGTACCAAATTTATCAGTGGATAAAAAGTTCTGTTGCCATTAATATTTTTGTGGGAATGTTTGCTCTTTATTTATTCTGGCTTTTGGTTAAGGCCCTTAAAATGCAACTTCTGACTACCATCTTAGGACAGTTTATGGGAGTAGGAGTGCTTGCTCTTATTATTGTGTTTCAGCAAGAAATACGTCGGTTTTTTTTACATATTGGATCTAAATATTTTTCTAAAAACTCTCGGCTTTTTATTGATTACTTGAATCATGATGATTTGATTAATTCTGAAGATAATTATTCGAATGAAATAATTAAAGCGTGTTTTGCCTTATCTAAAACAAAAACAGGTGCTCTTATTGTGTTATCAAATAAATCAGAATTAAGTGCTTTTACCGATACAGGTGATGTGATTAATTCCGAGATTAATAATAATTTAATTCAAACTATCTTTTTTAAAAATACTCCACTACACGATGGGGCAATGATTATTATCAGAAATAAGATAGTAGCAGTTCGTTGTACGCTGCCCATAAACAACGATTTAAAATTACCATCGAAGTATGGAATGCGACACTTATCAGCAATGAGTATGCATTACCAAACCAATACACTTATTATTTTGGTCTCAGAAGAAACAGGAGCTATTTCCTATGTTTGGGATGGGCAGCTTAGAACCATTAATTCTGAAGAAGAATTTAGATCCATTTTCAGCTTCGACTTTTAAGAATATTATATAATGAATTTACAATTTTTATCACCAAATTGGTTGTGGGCACTTTCGTTAATTGCGATTCCAATTATTATTCATTTATTTAATTTTAGAAGATATAAAGTTGTTTATTTCACCAATGTTCATCTTCTTAGAGAACTTAAAAAAGATAATCAATCTAAAACTAATTTGCGAGAATGGTTAATCCTTTTGTCAAGAATTTTACTTATTGTTTTTCTTGTTCTAGCTTTTGCCGAGCCGATATTATTAGATAGTTCGACAGTGAAAAATAACGCTCAGAATACCGATTTAATTATTATTATTGATAATTCTTTTAGTATGAGTGCCGAAGGAAGAGAAGGAATTTTGCTTGAGCAGGCTAAGAATAAAACACTGAATATTATTTCTGCTTATCCAGCATCGACTAAAGTCATGTTATTAACGAGCGATTTATCTGCTAAGCAGTTGATATATAAGACTAAAGAAGAAAGCGTTTCGGAGCTTAGCCAGATTAAGGTTTCGGCATTTTCTATTCCCATACAAAATGTTGAGAATGTGATGAAAGGAAGAGTTGAAGTAGGAAATCAGCATCATTTATATATATTCTCAGATTTTCAGAAAAGTGGATTTGAGGCTCTAAAACTTGATAGTACTTATAGTGTTTCACTCATCCCTTTGGGTGCAAATACTAGTGAGAATATGGTTCTTGATACCGCTTATTTTTATGCTCCCATTCATAATTTATTCGAAGATGAAAACTTGATTTATTCGCTCACTAATAATGGGACAAATGATGTTGTTGATTTTGCGGTTGAGTTATATATCAACGACAGTTTAAAAGCAATTACTAATATTGATATTCCTTCGGGAACAACAGTGCAAGATACTTTTATTTATCGCAACATTTCTTCGGGGGAAGTAAAAGGCTGGTTATCGATTTCTGATTTTCCGATAGATTACGACAATCAAATTTATTTTAATTATTCAATTAAAGAAAGCCTAAACGTAGGCATTTGGTCTGGCGAAAATAGAAATCCTTTTTTGGATGCTTTTTTTAAAAACAACCCCTACTATCAGGTTCGCTATTTTAGTGAGACTAATTTTAATATGGATTTATGGCAGTCCTCAGACGTTATTATTCTCAATACAAATAAAATTATTACGCCAAGCGTCCTCTCCAATATTAAGCAACAGGTAGAGCAAGGTAAACCGTTGTTATTTCTTATTAATGATATAGAAAAAAGTAAACTTCTAAGCGATTATCTGAATCTAAAAAATATTTCAAAAGATTCTAGCAGAAAAAAAATTAAACAAATTAATCTAAACTCAAGCTTGTTTAAGAATGTGTTTTCTAAAATTGATAAAACATTAGACTTGCCTATTGTTTCAAACTCTTTTTCAATAAATAATTTTGGTGAATGGGTTCTGAAAAGTAAATCTGGAGATGTATTGTTAGCTAATCAGAATCGAAATAAAAAACATATTCTTGTTTTTGGAATTCCTGCGGACGAATCAAATCAAAGCTTTTTTACCAGTCCTATTTTTGTTCCTCTCATGTATAATTTTATGGCTGATTTTAGAGAGCATCCTATTTATTACGATGTCAATCGGGAAAATACTCTATATCTTAGAACAGAAATAAAAGAGTCTGATAATATTTATAAAATTCTCAGCTCAAAAAACAGTTGGATTCCTGAGCAGTTCTCGACAGATGAAGGGATAAAGCTTAGTTTACCAAAAAAACTCAATTCAGGTTATTATTCTATTTCATATCAAGAAAAAGAGGTATCGGGCTTCTCATACAATTACGATAGATTAGAATCCTCTTTGGATTTCTATAGTTCAGAAGACCTTCAGAAGATTCCCCGTGTTAAGGTTTTTGAACCTTCTAAAATTGATAATCATTCTATTTCGGATAATTTGTCGAATAGTAGAGCATTGTGGTATTATGCTATTATGTTGTCTTTATTATTTATTTTGCTTGAAATTTTATTAATAAAATTGTTAGTTATTAAAAAAAATTAAAATACATCTTTATTCAAAAGGCCTAATTAATACTAGGGTAAAATAATGAGAATTATCACTGTTGATTTTTATCATAACTTAGGATAATAAAAAAATCAAAATTTGATGAGAATATGTTTTTATAACATAAGAAAAGAACAAACTTTTTATTTTTTTTGCAAACACAAATTTAAAAGAGAAACGCTATGTTTAACAAATTAATTGCAGCCATGTTGCCATATATGCCAGAATCGTTTATATGGTTATTTTCAAAAAAATATATTGCGGGTAAAAATCTTGATCAAGCCCTAGTTGTAGCCAAGGATCTTAATAGTAAGGGAATGGTTAGTACGATAGATATCTTAGGAGAATTTATCGAAGATTTATCGGAAGCCGAGGTCAATAAAAAGGATTATATCAACGTTATTGAGCAAGCTGAGAAAAATAATATTAAAGGAAATTATTCTGTAAAGCCAACGATGTTTGGTTTATTGCTTGACGAGGAGGTTTGTTATACTCATATTCGTGAGATAGTAAAAAAAGCAGCAGAATATAAAAATTTTGTTCGTATAGACATGGAAGATTCTCCATGTACTGATATGGAAATAAAAATGTATCGTCGATTAAAAGCAGAATTTCCAACTAATGTTGGTCTAGTAATGCAAGCGTATATGCGTAGAAATCATCAAGATTTAATCGATATGTTAGATATGCACACAGAAGAAGCTCCTAATAACCATAGGTTGTGTAAAGGAATTTATGTGGAGCCTAAAGAGATTGCTTATAAGAAGTACGAAGAGATAAACCAACATTATTTAGAAGATTTAGAGTTGCTTTTCCAGAAAGGAGTTTATGTTGGAATTGCTACACACGACAAACCCCTTGTAGAGGGAGCTTATAAGCTAATTAAAAAATATAATGTGCCTAAAGATAAATTCGAATTTCAGATGCTATTAGGCGTTACTCCAGATATGCGACAACGCATTGTTGACGATGGTTACAAAATGAGAGTTTATGTTCCTTTTGGCGAAAATTGGTTTGGATATTCTACCAGAAGACTAAAAGAAAATCCTAAAATGGCAAGTCTTATTATTAAAGGATTCTTCTATAGAGGATAGGATTTATCTACGTGTATTTTTAAAGCTCTAATATTGTTGATGTTAGAGCTTTTGTTATTGCAAAATATTTTCTATTTTCATTATCTAATCAATTAAAACATTATAGTATGAAACTACAAATTAAACATCAGGACTCTTATTCTAGAGGTGAACTTATCTTAAGATCATTTCTGGGGCAAATTTATATTATTCTTCCTCATGCCTTCATTTTACTATTTATGGGACTTTGGGGAGCAATATTAGGTTTTATTTCTTTTTGGGCTATATTGTTTACAGGAAAATATCCACAAAGTTTTTACGAATATCAAGTTAAATTGATTAAATGGAAGGTTCGACTAACAGCAAGATATTATAACCTAAGCGATGGATATCCTGCATTTGGTCTCGATGCTACTGATGATAATACTAGTGTTGAAATACAATATCCTGAAACAATAAGTAGAGGGACAACTTTGCTTCGAGCTTTTTTTGGTGGTATTTATGTTTTAATTCCACATGGCTTTATGCTATTTTTTCGTAGTATTGGAACCTTAGTTCTTGTCTTTTTGGCTTTTTGGGCTGTTCTTTTTACTGGAGAATATCCAAAAAAATGGCACGAATTTAATGTGGGAACTATTCGTTGGGGTATTCGAGTTAATTTATATATGGGTAATATGACCGATGTTTATCCTCCTTTTTCTGGTAAACCAGAAAGTGAATTGAATTAATCATTTAAGTTAACAAGTAATACCAAATACATTTATCTACTGTTTGAAGAAATACCTGGTATTAATGACCATGTCATGATTTCGGAACCTGTTTTATTGTTGATAAACGTGTTCTGAGTTGGTCGTCTTTTTATAAAATTAACTCAATCTTTCTTTGAATGAAATATTATAAAATACCTCAGCCCGAGGATATCTCTGTTCGAGAACGAGAGGATGCAATGGGTGCTTACCTTATGATGTTTGCCGCACTAGCAATTGGTTTACCATTTCCTAGTTTAAATTTGATTGCTGCGGTAATATATTATTTTGTAAATCGAAAGAAGGGGAGGTTTGTTCATTTTCACACGTTACAATCTTTATATTCCCAAATACCGACAAGCCTATTAAATATTGGTTTAGTGGCTTGGTTTATTCGAATGATTGTAGAAGATGATTTTACTTTCTCAGATAACTTTTTGGTCTATATACTTTTAGTTGCAACCGTTAATGTTGCTTATCTAATATTCAGTATCATAGCAGCGGTAAAAGCTCGTAAAGGACAATTTTATTACTTTATGGTTGTTGGAGAGTGGGCTTTTAAGCAGGCTTATAGTATTAAAGATAAGACGGAAGAATCCAGTCAAGATAATAATTATCCAAAAACTTTATTGAGGAAATAAGAACGTTTTAGTATAACTACTTAACAAGAGATTCTTCTTCTTCTGGATACGCAATTCTGGAGTGATAAATAGTGGCTAGTTTTTCTTTTAGAACACGTTTGATAGTTTTTAGATCCTTAAAAGTCATATTTACATTTTCGAATTGATTTTGTTCGAATTGATAATCAATAATGCCATCCACTAACTTAGTAATTGTTTCTGGACTGTATATTTTGAGTGATCGAGATGCTGCTTCTATAGAATCAGCAATCATTACAACAGCGGTTTCTTTACTAAACGGTTTGGGCCCAGGGTAAGTAAATAACGAAAGATTAATTTCTTTTTCTGGATACTTTTGTTTGAAAGTGGTTACAAAGAATTTTGTTGTTAATGTGCCTTGGTGCATTGGAATGAAATCGACTATTGCTTGAGGTAAATTATATTTACGAGCTAATTTAAGCCCATCTGGAATATGTTGAATAATCTTTTGTGCACTTTCGATACAAGAGAGTTTTGAGTGTGGATTAAAACTTACGGATTGATTTTCGGTAAAATATGAAGGATTCTTTAGTTTTCCAATGTCGTGATATAATGCTCCAGTACGAACAAGCAAAGGATTGCCTCCAATATTTCGGATTAATTCTTCAGCAATATTTGCTACTTGCAAAGAGTGTTGAAAGGTTCCTGGTGCTTTTTCTGAAAGCTTTTTTAATAAAGTTTGATTGGTGTCCGATAATTCTAGTAGAGTAACATCGGAGGTGAACCCAAATAACTTCTCTGAAAGGTATACCAGTGGGTAAGATAAGGTAAGCATAAGAGAATTGCCTGCAAAATAACCTAAATATTGCCAATTAATTTTGTGCCAATCGCTTTCTTGAATCATGGCCATGCCGAAATATGTAATGCTGTAGGCTACAAATACAATTAACGAAGTTTTAAAAATATCGCTACGTTTGGTAATATGCGATAAAGAGAAAACAGCCAAGGTTCCACTAATAAATTGAATAAACATGAATTCAAAACTATTGGGTAGCAAATACGAGATTAGTAAGAGGGTAATTACATAAACAAAGTTAGCCAAGCGAGTATCGAAGAAAGAACGAATAATGATGGGTAAAATAGCCACAGGGACTAAGTAAACATTGCTTATTTTGTATTTGTTGTTGAGAAAAGCAATCGTTGTAAAAATAACGAGATTACTAAGTATAAAGATGGTTTTTCTTCTATTTAGCAAAATCTTTTTTCTGTATTGGAATAAAAATAAGAACAGAAGTAAAAGAGGGACTGTAATAATAAAAATATTTCCGATAACATGTATCAGTGATCCAGAATGGCTGTATCGAGATTCATATTCGGAACGATAAGAACGCAAAATCTCGTAATCGTTATTATTAATAATTTCTCCAGTCGAAATAATTAGTTCGCCCTTTTGTATTAAACCTGTTGTTGTTGATATTTTTTCTATCTTTTGTTTTAATAAACGTTTGGTTAATTTATCATTGTATTTTAGATTGTGGCTTATATAGTTTCCTATATCAAGGTTTTCGATTGCTACAATACTTTCGCTTTCAGAATGCGAGCTTTTATACTTATTTATAAGTGTTTGGAGCTCGATAAAAAGTTTCTTAGGAGTATATAAGTTTTGGATAGAAACAAGCTCGTATTCGTTGTTATTAACCACATAAATTTCAGATTGCTTGAGCCTTTCAAGAACAATAGGATCGATAATGTACTTCTGATATGCAATGTTTAAAAGGGAATCTAAGAAGAGAGATTCGTCACTGTTTTGATAACTTACAAAATAACTAGATTGTAATTCTGATCGTTTTTTATCACCAATTTTATTATCACAGATATAATAAGAAATTTGCTTGGCGATAATGCTGTCTTTTTCGGCTTCAATTTGTTGAGCTGTTTTGTTGATAGCGAAGCTAAAAGGAGCGATTAAGCGTTCATGCTGCCATGGTTTCCCTTTTGAAAATTCATATTTAAATTTAGTTTCGTTCGGGAAAAGAAAGAAAATAAGTAGCCCTGCAAGAATGAATAAGGCATTAGCAATAATGAATTTATTATGAGAATTTTTACGCTCGCTCATGTATTCTTATTTAAAATTAATTAAATTAATATCAAAAATTAAAGTTGCATTTGGAGGAATAACATTTCCGGCACCTTTTTCTCCATAAGCTAAATTTGCAGGAATAATCAGCCTGTATTTTTCTCCTTTCTTCATTTTTAGGAGAGCTTCGTCCCAACCAGGAATTACCTTGTGTTGTCCGACCTCAAATTTAATAGGGTCATCTCTTCTTATCGAAGAGTCAAACATTTTCCCATTGGTTAAGTAGCCTGAGTAATGAACGGTTACTGTTTGACCAACTTTGGGACTTTGTAAATTAGTTGTTTTTATAGGAATCATTTTTAAACCCGATGCTGTTGTAATGGTATCTTTACCTTTAGTATTGTATGCTTCAATTTTAATTTCGGGTTGATTATACACTAATTCGACATCGAAAGTTAATTCTGATTTTGGAGGAATAGATTTCCCTCTTCCGTTTTCTCCATAAGCCAATTGATAAGGAATAATTAATCTGAACTGATCTCCAGACCTCATCAATTGAAGACCTTCGTCCCAACCTTTAATAACCTGACCTTGTCCTAACGTAAATTTAATAGGCTGGCCTCTTTTTACAGAAGAATCGAACATTAATCCATCTTTAAAGTATCCTGAATATTGAACCGTAACTACCTCTCCTGCTTTTGCCAAAGGATTTTTTTCTGAGCCTTTTTTTACAACAATATATTTTAATCCTGAAGCTGTTGTTATCGTGTCTTTTCCTGTACAATCGAAAGGTATAACTTCTATTGGGTTTTTTACAGATAATAATTCGATATCGAAAACTAGTGTAGAATTGGCAGGAATGTTTCCTGTAGATCTCGCTCCATATCCTAAATTGGCGGGTATAATTAAAGTTGCTTTATCACCTTCGTGTAGCAATGCAATACCTTCGTCCCAGCCTTTAATAACTCGTCCCTTTCCTAGAACAAATGAGAAAGGCTGATTCCTTTTGTACGAACTATCGAAAATGGTGTCGTTAGTTAATCGGCCAATATAATGAACCTTTACAGTCGCTCCATTTTTTGGCATTATTCCATTCCCTTTTTCTCGGATAATATATTTTAATCCACTTTCTGTTGTTAATGTATCGGTTGAGCTTTGTGATTTATTTGCCGATTTTTTAAAAACTGAACAAGATGTTTGGCCTAGAAGCATTGCACTAATTGCAATGAGAATTAGATATTTCATGTTTTATTATTTTAATAATTGAATCTTAAATTGCAAGATACAATAAGATTTTTAAGTTATTTAATATCGAGAACATCAATGTCGAAAATTAATGTTTTATTAGCTGGAATTCGTTCATTTCCTTTTTTTCCATAGCCCAAATACGAAGGAATAATTAAAGTGTAATGTCCTTTTTTTTGCATCATATATACACCCTCCTGAAAACCAGCAATTAATTCATCTTTACCCAATGTAAAAGTAAATGGTTTACCCATATCGTAGGTGCTAGAAAAACTCCGTCCGTCGATAAAATAGCCTGAGTAGTTAACCGTAACCCGACTCCCTGTGACTGGTTTCGTCCCTTTGCCTTTTAGGTCTTCAATAAAATATAAGCCACTATTAGTTGGTTCTACTTTTATGTTTGACATCTTAATATATCGCTTTAAAAGTTGTTGTTCTTTTTTAGGTGTATCCGGAACCTGTTTTTTGGATTGTTCTTTCTGGAATTGTTTTTTGTCGATCACCTTTATTAATTTTACATAAAAAGTGATTTTGTCATTTTGATTAACCTTATTAGGGACTCTTTGTTGCTTGGTCTGAGCATAAAATAAACTAGCGTTTACTCTAAAACTAGCACTGTCGCCAATGTGTAACAAAGACATTGCATCGTCTATAGTTTCTCCAATTGGTTTAATTCTTTTGAGTTTCATTCTAAAAGGTGTGCTAAGTTCTTCTGAGGAGAACAAAAGTGAATCCTCATTATAGTAATATGTCATATTTAATACCATCACATCGCCAACTTTAGGTTTGGGTGCGTCTTCGTTTTGATTGAAGAACTTATATTCGAACCCTTTTTCGTGGAGGGTATATGTATTGGTATTTTCACAAGAAAATAAGAAAATAAGTCCGAGTAGGATGAGAAGTTGTTTCATGATTTTTTTATCTATATATTGTTATCCAAAAGTAAACAAAATCTGAAAGAAATGAATAATAATACAGACTGTATCTAATGCTATTCTTTATTCTGTATCTTTGCAAAAATAATTAATATAGATTATGTCATTTACATCTTTAGGTTTATCATCAGGAATTTTAAACGCATTGTATCAGAAGGATTTTCTAAGTCCGTATCCTATTCAGAAAGAAGTTATTCCTCAAGTATTGAAGGGCGAAGATGTTTTGGGTATTGCTAAAACAGGTTCTGGGAAAACGGCAAGTTATGTGTTGCCAATATTAACACAGTTACAGAATAAAGAAATAGGACAAAATAGACATGTCGATGTGTTAATTTTGGTTCCAACACGAGAATTAGCAGTACAAGTAGAATCTGTTTTTTCTACTTTTGCGGCAAGTTTACGAGAGCCAATAAAATCGCTAGCTGTTTTTGGTGGTGTTTCTATTAACCCACAGATGATAGCTTTGCAGAATGTTAGAGTTCTAGTTGCAACACCAGGAAGACTCTTAGAATTAGTAGAATCTAAGGCGGTTCATTTATCAGATATTCAAACTTTAGTTTTAGATGAGGCTGATAAAATGTTGAATTTAGGATTTAAAGATGAAATGAATAGAATTTTTAAGTTATTACCTAAATGCCGACAAAATCTACTTTTCTCGGCTACATTAAGTAAAGATATTTCGGAGATAAAAACGGTTTTGCTTAAGCAACCCGTAATTGTGAATATCGAAGAAGAAAAAGAGGCTTTCGATCAGATTAAACAAATTGCATATTTAGTAGAGGAAGAAAAAAAAGGCCCTTTATTACGATATATCATTAAAAAAGATAAATTGAAACAGGTATTAATTTTTGTTTCTTCTGGACATAGAGCCGATGCGGTAGCGAGTAAGTTAGTTAAAAATGGAATTTTTGCGGTCTCTATTCATGGCAAACAGTCGCAAGGGGCGAGAACAAAAGTCTTGAACCAATTCAAGAATGGTAAAATATCGGTACTTGTAGCCACCGATTTATTGGCTCGTGGGGTAGATATTGAGAAATTACCTTGTGTAATAAATTATGAACTGCCTCGCTCGCCAAAAGATTATATTCATAGAATTGGAAGAACGGGACGTGCAGATGCTTCTGGTTTAGCCATTTCTTTAGTTGCTCCAGAAGAAGAGCACCATTTTAAAGTGATTCAGAAGAAAATGGGGAAGTGGGTTGATATGATTGACAGTACTAATATCAAATTAAAATAATAATTGACATTTATCTCGAAAAAATATAATGCTAAGAAATCAAGAGAATATATTAAAGAAGCTTAACATAGAACAGCTTAACCCAATGCAAGAGGAGGCACAATCAGCAATATTGTCGAATACAGATGTTGTTTTGCTTTCGCCAACAGGAACAGGGAAAACTTTGGCCTATTTGCTCCCAATAATTTTTGAATTAGATACTTCTATTCATGAAATTCAATGTTTGATAATGGTGCCCTCTCGTGAGCTTTCTATTCAGATAGAACAAGTTATTCGTGGAATGGGAGCAGGTGTGAAAGCCAATGCTATTTATGGAGGAAGAGCTGGTGCCAAAGATAAATCAGATTTAAAACATAGACCTGCTATTTTAGTGGGTACTCCTGGTAGAATTGCCGATCATTTGCGAAGAGATTCTTTTAATACAGATTTTATTAAAACTCTAGTTTTAGATGAGTTTGATAAATCTTTGGAAGTAGGTTTTGAAGCTGATATGAGTGAGATATCTATGGCTCTAAATAATGTTGAGAAACGAATTTTAACTTCGGCAACTCAACGTGTAGAGATTCCAATCTTTGTTGGTTTACAGAATCCCTTAATTATTAATTATTTAGATGAAGAAATTTCGCAATTAAGTGTAAAAACTATTTTATCACCTTCGAAAGATAAATTAGGGACTTTGGTTAGAACGCTTCATTTTTTAGGCAATCAGCCAGGAATTATTTTCTGTAATTTTAAGGATACTATTAATTATGTTAGCGATTTTCTGGCAGAAAATAATATTTCGCATACTTGTTTTTATGGGGGCATGGAGCAGAAAGATAGAGAACGTGCTTTAATCAAATTTCGAAATGGAACACATCAATTGTTATTAGCTACCGATTTAGCAGCAAGGGGTATAGATGTTCCCGAGTTAAAGTTTATTATTCATTATCAACTGCCTTTACGAAGCAAAGAATTTATTCATAGAAATGGTAGAACAGCTAGAATGAATAGTGAGGGAACTGCGTATATTTTGCAGTGGGAAGGAGAAAAATTACCCGAATTTATTGGAAAAGTAGAAGTACAACATATCAAATCGAGAATGCTCGAAGATACCGTAGAATGGTGTACCTTATTTGTTTCGGGGGGGCGGAAGGATAAAATTTCTAAAGGTGATATTGCAGGTTTATTTATGAAACAAGGAAAGTTAAATAAAGATGAACTAGGAGTAATAGAGCTAAAGCAAGATTGTGCTTTTGTGGCAGTTCAATTATATAAGGCAGAGCAGATTATCGAAACACTAAATAATTCGCGTCTGAAAAAGAAGAAAGTAAGAATTAGTTTGGCTTAAGTTTTAAAAAGATCAATAGTAATGCTCATTAATATTATTAAATCTAAAGATTTTAAAACGGGGCAATGGGCAGGAGGAACAACAACAGAGCTTTTTATTTATCCTAAGCATTCTAATTATCAGGATAAAGATTTTGATTTTAGAATTAGTTCGGCCTCCGTCGATATAGAAGAATCAATTTTTACAAATTTACCCGATGTATCTCGAAGGTTAATGATTCTTGATGGTGAAATTGAAATTAATCATCAGAATCGATATTCAAAGCACATGGGAAAATTTGATATTGATGAGTTTGAGGGTCATTGGAATACCATATCGAAAGGGAAATGCATTGATTTTAATGTAATGACTAAGAATGGTGCTAAATCAAAATTATATGGCTTATTTATTTCCCATGGTGAGCCCAAACAAATTATTTCATCAAGCCTTTTTACTTTTATATATGCACACAAGGGGAGGACTAAGTTTACTGTTAATAATGAAGTCTTTTTTCTTGAAGAGAGAGAGTTGTTGGTAAGCAAAGAAAACGAGAGTGTACAAATAACAGCAGATGCTTTTTCTAATTCAGAATTGGCTATTGCTGAAATTACGATAGACTAAATCTGACACTTAAACCAAAGTTAATATTGCTGGTCTTGAAACGATTAGAAACACGAGGGTTGTTGGTAATCCAGTCGAAGAAGAAGCGAACATTAAAGCTTTTGCTAAGATTATAATCTGCATTAAATTTTAGAGTGAATATATTTTGTCCAGATGTAACTTGGTAAGCATCTTCTATTACTTTTCTGATGATGGTTAAGTTATCACGAATAGAGAAATCCATACGTAAATTTAAATCCGATTCGAATTCTTTTGTAGCATTAAATCTAATTTTAACTTTCTTAAATCGATATCCGCTACCCACAATGTATTCTTGAGTTTTAACTTCTGTAATTTGAGCATTACTAATATTCATAGTTAAATTACGAGAGCGTTTAAATTCGACTTTAATATTTAAACTATTTTTCAAAGTCATATCCAACCCAAACAAAGGACTAAATTGTTCAGAAATATTTACCGATTGAATGTCGAATTGTGCGGTGTAATTATTATTAATATCTCTAATATTGGTAAAGTCGTATTGGGCTGTACTAAAATGATTCTCTGTAAAAGTGGCGTTGCTTCGGTAATTCCCAATATTATAAGACGCTTGGTAGCCGTGATTCATGGTAATACTTCTAAACCAATGTTTCATTAATCTAGTTTTGCCTAAACCATCGTACGAAACTCTCCAACCAGGGAACATCGACATATAATTGTAAAAATGACTGGTAGTTTGAATTTTGTTAGGGTCTTTGCCGGTGTAGGCTGTAAAAAAAGAGTGGATGAGAACATCTTGCGATAATTCGCCAAATCCTTCGGCATATTCACCGTTCCCTTTAGAATAATTGGGATCGTTTTTCGAACGGATATTTCCCATATTCTGTGAAATTGAAGCTCTATTCTTTTTGAAGGAAGCAAATGCTGACGAATAATAATCGCTACCAGTGGTCTCAAAAGCGGTTCCTAAAGTATTGATAGATATGGCGTAACTCCCTTGATTAAATTCCGATGGAAATTCATATCTACCAGTGGTATCGTTATACGAATAATACTGAGTGTAATCTTTCATAAAACGGTAAGTGGTTGTAAGATCAATTCTTAGTCCTTTGATGGGCTCTATATTACTACGAATCGAAAGGTTCTCGTCGTGAACCATGGTGTATGGATTGGTTTGGAATTGATTCTGAGTCAACCAGCCATCTTCCGCAGAGGATTCTAAAAAAGAATCATCTTGATGACCAAAAATAAATGGAAGACCAGGAGCCATATTAAATTCGCTATTGCTTTGCATTCCCATAACTGTTGTTCGTGGACGATAACCGGGCATTACTGTTTGGTCGTTACTGGTGTACGAAGCACTAATATTTTTTATTCCCAAAAGAACCAGTACTGTTCGCTCTGCAATTATTTGTATCAAAGGATCTTTTTTGTCAATTTTACCAATTACTCTAATCGTTGCATTTTTATGACTTTTTTCGGTAGTAAAAGAAATCTTACTCTTACTAAGAACGACTAATTTACCGTCAATTTTCTTTCCCGTACTATCTTTAACTTCGATTTGCACATCTGCTGTTCCTAGTTTATGAGTGATAGTTTTAGTTTCGTCAGCTTTTAAATTGATTTTTTTAGCTTTTTCTTTTTGTAAAGGATAATAGACTTTAACTTTAGCCTTAGTTTTCTTATTTCTATTTCGTCTATTATATTTTTTGTCTAATTTCTTAAAATAGCCCACTTTATTATACAGATTCTTCATGTTGGCTTGTGCGGTTAATTGGAGATTTCTGGAATTTCTAATTATATTTCCCAAATCGTCTGGTGAATTTTTAACCGCTTTAGAACCTGCATTCCAATAATAATCGCCACCGTATCTAACTGTAGAATTAATCCAATTTAACATTGGGATTTTGTTGATTGGTATGGTGTAGTTTAGACTAAAGGAATGTTTATATTGCTTAGTGGTTCCCCACGACATAATTTCCTCCATAATAGTATCTCTTTTAGCCTGGTAGTCAGCATCTCCTTTTTCAATAATACCATCTGGTTCATCTACCCGAGCGGTATTAATAGCATTAAAAGTTAACTTTAAAGATTTGGTTAAATCCCATCTCAAATCGTATTTCCTATTCCATCGCCAATCTTTATCGTAGGTCGTTTTTATTCTGATATCATCGGTTGATAGCAGTCGGGCTTTTTTCTCATGATAACGTTTGTCCATATCAGTCATAAAGGAGACTTGTTTTGGCATTAGAGAGAAATTGAAATCTTTAATTAGACGCATCGAAGGAGAGCGCATAAATTTAGACCTGCTTTTTTTGAAAGGTTGAATATTTTTAGCTTTTGGACTAAAGTTATAGGATACTACACCTCTGTGTTCTAGCTCGTTATCGAACTCAGTAGTTATGTTGCTTTTCTTTGTTTCGTTGTACGAATATGTAGCAGACCAATTTGAGATAGAATAGAAGTGGGATTTTCCTTTCCCTTTTTTTACTTTTACATTTGTGAAATTGATACTTTTCCTCGTGGTTTGATCTTTAGCAATTTTTTCAATTTCCCTTTTTTCCTCGTCGCTAATATTAGGATCGGCCATAGTTTCCTCCATTGTAATATCTGGTGAAAGAGGATTATATTTGGGTGTAATTACTCCTCTAGAGTATCCTAAATACATTGGGATTGATATCCCCGATTTCTCAGGAAAGAATTTTCCTAAAGATAAGTTTGTTGCAATATCGTAGCTATAAATATCGTCTTGATTTCTTTCACTTACTTTTTTCTCGATGCTTCCAAAACCTGGTTTGGTAGTGGAACCAGATAAACTTACGTTGGCAAAATCTGCAAGATTGGCTGCTACTCTCATATTTGCAGCCCATCCTCCTTCCTCGTTGAATTCGGCTAGTCTTAATTCGTTGAACCAAACTTCGGCGCATTTTGGTGCTCCATCGTCGGGTAATGGATTTTGGTCTTGTTTAGGGTTACGAACTCCTATCATTATGGTTCTAACATCGCTAATCGTTGGATTTCCTTTTATTACAATTTTATTATTTCCAGATCTAACAACATACTCTTGACTATTAGGAGCATTTTCTCCATTTCTAATTTTTTTAGCGTTGGTTAATTCTGAGAATTTAAAATTGAACATATTTGCCTCTGGCCAAACGATATACCTATGTCCATCGTTATCAGTATCGTAAATACCTTCAGGAGTAAGTCTTAAAGGGATTTGATATTCGTAATAGTTATCGGTATAGTCTGAACCTAAACGAATAAATGCGGTTACATCGTTATCAGCTAAAACAGTTCCTTTCATTTGTTCGGCATGTACAAACATCTGCAGTCTTTTATATTGTCGAATATCTAAATCTGCATTTTTATAGGCTGCTCTTGCATCTCCATCACCTAAATTATTAACTCGGTAAACCATTGCCTGTTCATTAAGTTGTCGTAATTGAGGATTACTGGGATCTATCACTCTTGAGATTTTAGGAGGAAGAACATAATTAACAGGTTCTTTATGTCCATTTTCCTCAATATTTACAGCGGATATTTCGTAGTCAGTAGATCCTCCACCCGAAGGGAAATATGCTCCTGGCTCTCTTAATCCTCCTAAATATTTTCGCCATTGACCTCGTACTAAATCTAGAGTTGCAAAACGTAAAATAATTGAATCTGAGAAGTTTTTCATTAACATTCGCATAAAACGAATCGATTTAAAATCGTAAATCTCACCGACTTTTTTATCGTATTGTCTAACTGGAATTCTAAACTGATACCAAGTTACATCGCCTTCAATGCCACTTTTGTCGACAACTTTGTCAACGATATATTTATTGTTATCAATATCCATTCCTTCGAATAAATGAACGTTGTATTGATAATAATTCTCAGCTTCATTTAAAGTGTAATCTCTGTTGATATCTTCATTGTTAGGATTCATTGTTGCAGAGGTCGGGTAAGATTCTGGAGATTGTTCCGAGGTAGGTGAGTTTCCTTCAGCACCGTTATACTTCTTGTATCTTTTAAGAATACTTAGTTGTTGATTGTCGTAATCGCTTCCTCTAAAATAATGATAGTCGTCGCTAGAAGGGTCTGCGCTGACTAAGTTATATGCTGTAGGTGTTAAAACGCCCTGCATAGTGTTCAGATAAGATTGATAGTAATTCTTTTCGTCTGTATCACTTAACCCATCATAACCAATATCTTGATATGTTCTAGAACTTGGATTATTATCAAAAGCGAATACAATGGATTGTTGAGTGGAAACACGTCCCCAAGCTGTTGTATCAACGTTTTTGACTTCTGCCGTGGTTGGTAAACCTTCTTCAAAAGATTTTCTAGAATCTTTTAAAACATCTTCCGAAATATCACCAATATTAAAAATAAGATCTCCAGAACGGCCTTGCCCTTTATCGTAGACAAAAGGATCCATCATCCAAAATTCAATATATTCTATATTCGACTCCTCAAAATCGGTACTCGAAAGTTCTCTTTGGATACCTGCCCATCTATTTTGTGGGGATTTTAATGATCCATCAGAGTTGACGTTGGTGTCAAAATTATAAGGTCCTCTTTCTTTTGGATAATATGCCATGTTTAATACGGGTATTGTTGTTGGAATACCTGTTGCACTTTCTTTTTTAGGCCACAAATCTTTTTCGTAGACTTCTTTTACAAAGAATGATTTTTGTTCATCAGTTCCTTTCAAGTGACTAGGGGTTTCGGATTGTTCACGTACCATAACAGGGTCGATAACATACCAAGCTAATTTTGCTCTATTTAAGCCTGTGGAAATACTGTCTCCTAATGCATTTGGAAATAGACTTGGGTCTTTGGGTAGACTAGCCATATGCCAAGCACTTGCGTATTTCTGATCTAGTTTTGTTGTGCTTCCTTCGAAGTCGTCGATATAGGCTTGTCCTCCTTCTCCAATTGCATTGGAATGACCAGGAACAAGTTGTGCAAATTCTCCATTAATACTTACAGTAGAAGTTTCTTTGGTGTCTATAAATGGAATTGCATCTACTATTTTTGTTAGTAAAGGAACTTCTGTTTGATAAGTTCCGTTTAATCCCCAAATTGTATTATTAATTGGTTCGTCACCTTGATTAACTTTTTCGGTAAGAGGTTTCTCGGAGAGATTTAAGAGTGTACCTCCAATATTTAACTTGTCATTAAATTTATAATCCAAATGTGTTCCTAACATGGTTTTTGTTTGGATGCTAAAAAGGGAGTGACTTTCTAATGAAATTTTAATAGGTGTTCCTGATTCTAGAAGACCTTGGTTTAATATTTTTACTCGTCCAAGTGTATAATCAACAGTGTAGTCTGAACCTTCGGATAGGGTTCTTCCTCCTGCCGATACTGTGACAGATCCTTGAGGTACATTTAGTGCATTCAATGAAATTTCGGAACCCGATGAGGCTTGATATTTCCCTTTCAGCATAAATTTATTCTTTCGAGCCTCTTGTTTTGCAATATTTTGAGTTTCGTGATAGAGTAAATCGTAAATGTATTTATCAGCCAAAGCATCATCGTTTATTTCTTTTCTAAGATGGTCTCCGAAAGGTTGAACTACCGGAAAGATGATTCGTCCCTTAGCTTGATTTATGGTTATTCCTTCTACAAAGTCAAAAGAACCATCTCCGCCACTAATTGGATCGTTTTGAGAATTTAAACGGTCTAAACCCATAACATTTAGGAGAATATCGCCTTTTAAATCACCAACATCTAAGTAGTTCATTGCAGAACCTGTTTTATCATTTTTATATAAAACATGGAGTTCAAATTTGTCTCTGTCTAGTTGGTATGCGCCTAATGAATATATATTTTTCATCATTAAGTCCCAACGTGGTAATTTAGGGCTCACGCTTGTTCCTTTTAAAAGTTTAAGGACTAAAGGCGATGGATGAGGTTTGGCGTTGTTTGTAAATTCTCCTACACGGTAAGTCTTTCCGTTGGCGGTATATTCAAAAGCAACAGCTAAAACTTCGTCGGGACTTAATTTTGAATTTAATGAAATGTAACCTAATTGAGGATTGTAGGTATATTCGTTAGCTCGCAACATTCTTGCAGATTCAACTTTTTCATAATCGACGCTGGCGTTGTAGTTGTTGCCTAAAGCATTGTTTACATCGGTCCAGTTTTCTAAGCTGTGTTTCATCTCACTTAAACTATTCGATGTGTCGGAAGGCCATGGATAGTTGATAGATGGATTAGGAATAACATGTGCATCGTTATAAATATTAGCTGTATCTATTTCACCTAAGTCCATAAAAGCAACAACATTTCTGATATTTTCGAAATTTCCTGTTTTATTGGTTACCCAAACTTCCATTTTTGTAATTTGGATAGGTGAACGGATGATATTGGTTTTTGCTAAAAAGTCATCGTAATTGTCGTAAAAGTATTGAGATAAGAAAAAATGCTTGTTTTCTTCGTAATCGGCTGCATAAACTTCAAATTCTTCAACTTGAGCTCCTCCTTCGACTTCTATTTCGGAACGTTTACCTTTTTGCTGAGAAAAGACACTGGTTACAGTAAGTTTTCCAAATTTTAGTTCTGTTTTAAATCCGAATAGTGATTGGCTTCCCGATATTAATGATCCAGAAAGAGGTAAGGTTACATCACCAGCCTCAATTTTTTGAATGATGTCATCTTCTTTTCCTTCGTAAGCCAGTTTCATTTTGTTTTCAAAATCGAAGGTTGCTTCAGTATCGTAATTAATTCCCAAGGACAGAGCATCTCCAATTTTTCCAGTTACGTTCATTTGGATTTTTTCTTGAAAATCGAAGGTCGTGGTGCTCCTCAATCTTTCGGGGAGTGTTGGGTTCTCTACTTTGCTAATTTTTAGTCCGAAAATTAATTCGGCAGAACCTTGAGGGTGAATTTCAACGGTGTTGGCTCCAAAAATGGTTTCGAATGCTTCTCCTCCTACAGCCCAAGATCTATTTAGAAAGCTGTTTTTGTCATACGAATCACCTTTCCATCTGTTTCCCCAATACTCATGAAGTGAGTTGTTAAATTCGTGTTTTCTATATTGGTCAACGGACATGGTTTCTGGGAAAGTATAGTCCATATTGCCAATTTTCTTACTGATTTTATATGTGTTTGTTATTGGATCGTATTCTACTTTTTCTGTTATGTTAGATGGATGATTCCCATATAGTGGAGATGGTTTTGCTCCAAAAGGATTGGTTCTACTGTCATCCTTAAATGGGTATGGAAGTTTAGTAGTATCTTCTCCAGTAGACTGCGCAATAGCAGTAATATTAAGAGTAACTAATAGAATAAAAGTAAATAATATGTGAGATTTAGAGTGATTCAATGTTTTTTACATTTGCTTGAGAGCGGATTTAATCATTTCTTCTACCGTTAAGTCATCTTCGTTTTTGTTAACCTTTTTCAATACTTTATCTACTTGTTTTTTGTTAAATCCTAGACTTAGTAATGCGGATTCAGATTCTTGATATATAGAATTGTCAAGTTCGAGCATTAGTTTAAAGTCATTGTCTTTTGTTTTTCCAATTTTATCTTTAAGATCTACAATAATTCTTTGAGCAGATTTGGCTCCAATACCTTTTATGCTTTGCAAAGTCCCTACATCGCTACCTAAAATAGCATTTTCTATTTCCGACGAACTAAGCGAAGAAAGCATCATTTGAGCAGTATTTGCTCCAACACCATTGACACTGATTAGTAATCTAAAAAGTTTACGTTCTTCATTGTCGAAAAAGCCATAGAATATATGGGCGTCTTCTCGAACTACAAAATGTAAAAATAATTTAGCTTCTTTTAGACCGTCAATCTGAGAATATGTATTCAGTGATATTTTAATTATATATCCTATTCCCATGTTATCTATGGTAACTTCGGTTGGTGTTAAGGCTTCTATATGGCCACTAATATACTCGTACATATGTGTTTGCAAATCTAGTTAAGTGTATTTTCTAAAACTCATAAAAATAGTTAAAAATCGCAAGTTTATTGAATAATAAACGCAAAGATTTGTAGAATATTACTTTTGAATATTTAGTTTTGCAGAAATTTATCAATAATAAGAAAATATCACAATGAATGGTGTCTATATATTTCTGACAATCATAATCTTACAGCTTTTATTGTGTGAAGGTATTAATGTTAAAAAAAATGCAGATAGGTTCGAGGTTGATAGTTCAAAAATTGAATACACAGATTGAGTTATTAAAGAGAATAATAGCTTTACTCTTGGGGCTCATGGAAATACTATTTATCATTTAATTAATATAGACTAAAACAAAAAGATTAATATTGTTGATTTCTTTAGAAAGAAAAATTTAGATATGGAAATAATTAATAACAGAATCCCCGATTATTTTATATGCCCTACGAATTGGGGGGCTTGTGCTTGTGGAAACTATTGTCTTGTTTTACCGTTAAATAAAATAAAATAAATATTATGTTAGGAATAAATTTTGTAGACATCTTTTCGTCTTTTATGGTTTTGTTTGCTGTAATTGATATTACAGGTTCTATACCTATTATTATAGAGCTAAAGCAAAAGCATGGCAAAATCGAAGCCACTAAAGCTACGCTTGTTGCTACAGGGACTCTCTTTGCTTTTCTTTTTATAGGGAAGGGTATTCTTGGTATTTTTGGAGTTGATATTGAGTCTTTTGCCATTGCGGGTTCTTTTATATTGTTATTTTTAGCTTTAGAAATGATTTTAGGAATTGAACTTTTTAAGTCTGATGACAACGACGCTACAGGGGCGTCTATTGTGCCGCTTGCTTTCCCAATGATAGCAGGTGCAGGAAGTATTACTTCTTTACTTTCGCTTAAGGCGGAATATTCTACTATTAACATTAGTATTGCATTAATTCTTAATATGGTTTTAGTATTTGTGGTTCTTAAAAATACATCTTTTGTAGAGCGTGTTTTAGGCCAAGGAGGAATTATGATATTAAAAAAAGTATTTGGTATTATTCTATTAGCAATTGCTATTAAATTATTTGTTGCTAACACAGGAATCCATTTGTCTCATGTCTAAGATAACGATTTACACCGATGGTGCAGCAAGAGGTAATCCTGGCCCAGGAGGTTATGGTACTGTGTTGTTAGCGGGGAAGCATAGAAAAGAAATTGCCGAAGGTTTTAAGTATACAACTAATAATAGAATGGAATTATTGGCCGTAATTATTGGTTTGGAGGCCTTAAAGAATGAAGGTTCGGATGTAACAGTGTATAGTGATTCAAAATATGTGGTCGATGCAGTGGAAAAGAGATGGGTTTTTGCATGGCAGAAGAAAGCTTTTAAAGGGAAAAAAAATTCGGATTTGTGGCGACGTTTTTTGAAGGTGTATGCCGTGCATAATGTGAAATTTATTTGGGTGAAGGGACACTCCAATATTCCGGAAAATGAACGATGCGACGAGCTTGCTGTTGAAGCATCTTATCAAGAAAATTTACCAGATGATATTGGCTATCTTGAAAGTATCTCTTCTAAAAATAACCTTCTATAAAAGAAAATAATATGAATAGTAAACAGTTTATTGAACGATTTTTAATAAAAGAAGTAGAGTCTTTATTAAGACATGAGCAATATTATCCTATTTTAGTTTATACTTCGATAGGAATAGAAACTTTAGGCGCAATTATAGATAGTAAACCAATACGGGCAAGAGAACAATCTAAATTTAGATTTGCTTCTGCTTTGTTCCATTTATTTCCAAATCAATATGGGTTTGTTAATAAGCAAAACTTTTTATACGATGCTCTTAGAAATCATTCTGCTCACAATTTATTGCCTTCGAGTAAGTTGTTGATAGTGAATAAAAAAAATAAAACGGTTCGTCACCTTGATCAATCGAGGGAACAAACAACTATTATTATTGATTATCTAGCTAAAGATTTTATTGAAGCTTGCCATTTGGCAATTGATAAAATTGATAAGGGGGAGGTAAAAATGAAGCAGATTGCGATGTGAAAATGAAAAATATTAAATCACAGATCGAAATCTTGCTTATTTCTGTATCTTTGTTTTATGCGTAAATTAACTCTAAGTATCACCTTTATATTGTTTATTCAAATTTCGTGGGCTTCTTATATTTTGATTCCTATGGACGAAAGTCAGCACAATCATTTAAAGGCTTATGGAATTACGTATTGGGTTTTGCAGAATGGTGTAGATACCCAATGGTTGTTGAATTATAGAGGAGGCTCTTTTTTGATTCGAAATAGTCAAGATGTTCAAACAGAGTGTGCTATAAGAGGAGTAAGTACTGAGATTATTTCTGATGCAACAGCTGCTTCAATATTATCCGAAATATCGAAAGAAGATGTGAATATGGATAATGTGAAACTCGAAAAAGCACCTAAGATTGCCGTTTACTCACCAAAAGGGAAGCAGCCTTGGGACGATGCTGTAACTTTAGTCTTGACCTATGCTCAAATTCCTTACGATGTGGTTTATGATGCCGAAATTCTAGAAGGGAAGTTAAAAGATTACGATTGGCTACATCTTCATCACGAAGATTTTACAGGGCAATATGGGAAATTCTACGCCGCTTACCATCATATGAAATGGTATCAAGACCAAGTTCAAGAAAATGAAGAAATGGCTGGTCGTTTTGGCTTTGCAAAAGTTTCTCAGTTAAAATTGGCTGTTGCAAAAACGATAAAAGAATACATCCGTAATGGCGGTTTTATGTTTGCTATGTGTTCGGCAACAGATAGTTATGATATTGCTTTGGCTGCCGATGGTGTCGATATTTGCGAAAGTATGTACGATGGAGATCCTGCAGACCCCGATGCGCAGGAAAAATTAGATTTTTCTAAAACGTTAGCCTTTAAAGATTTTACAATAAGTAAAAATCCTATGGAGTACGAATATTCTAATATAGATGCTACTCAGACTCGTAAAGTGAGTAAGGAAAGTGATTATTTTACCTTGTTCGATTTTTCTGCTAAGTGGGATCCAGTTCCTAGTATGCTGACTCAAAATCATACCTATATGGTTAAGGGATTTATGGGACAGACAACAGCTTATAATAGTAAATTTATAAAATCGAATGTTTTAATATTGGGTGAAAATAAAGCCGCTGGTGAAGCAAGATATATTCACGGTACATTAGGAAAAGGAATGTGGACCTTTTATGGTGGTCATGATCCTGCGGATTATCGACATTTAGTTTACGATCCTGCAACAGATTTAGATACGTACCCTAATAGTCCCGGTTATAGATTAATCTTAAATAATGTACTTTTCCCCGCAGCAAAGAAGAAAAAAATTAAGACCTAGATTAAGGTATTTTCAATAGTGTATTCTTTTCCAATATCATATAATGAGCCATTGTTTCGTCCTCCAAGCGAAGGGCGCTCGGTAATAATACAAGTGAGCTATGGCTGCTCGTGGAATAAATGTGCGTTTTGCGAAATGTATTCTACTAAAAGATTTAGGGTAAGAGCAATGACAGATATTTTTAAAGATATTGACGCTTTTCTTCCGTACAAAGATTCTATACGTCGGGTATTTTTGGCAGATGGAGATCCTATGGTTTTGTCAACTAAGAAGTTAATTGATATTTTATATTATTTGAAAGTAAATTTTCCTAAGTTGACAAGGATTTCAGCTTATGCATCGCCAAGAAACATAAATAATAAAACCATATTGGAGTTGAAGGAGTTAAAATCTGCAGGTTTAGATTTGTTATATGTAGGGATAGAATCTGGAGATGACCAAGTATTAAGCTTGATAAATAAAGGTGAAACTTTTGAAACAACGGTTTCTGCTTTTTCTAAATTGCGACACGCAAATTTGAATAGTTCTGTAATGATAATTAATGGCTTGGGAGGTAGGGCGTTTTCGAGACAACATGCTATTAATTCAGCCAAGATTTTAAACGAAATCCAAGTAAAATACGCTTCTTTATTAGTGTTAAATACATATAAAGGTCTAGATCATTTTAAGTCGAGATTAAATAATGAGTTTTTGCTGCTATCACCCATGGAATTACTTCTTGAAATGCGAGAGTTTTTTAATTGTCTTGAGTTAAAGGAGACTATCTTTAGGTCGGACCATGCATCGAATTACTTAGTGTTGAAAGGTGTTTTGGGTAGAGATAAGCAAAAAATTATTCAACAAATAGATGCGGTATTAGATTCTGGAGATTTATCGAAATTGAGAGCAGAATATCAAAGAGGATTTTAATTATTGAACTTAAATTTTCTAAATAGTTCCCATAATACAATCCCGGTTGTTACAGAAATATTAAACGAATGTTTAGTCCCGTATTGAGGAATTTCGATGGCAAAGTCGCTAGCGTCAATTACTTTTTGATCAACACCTTTAACTTCGTGTCCCATAATTAGTGCGTACTTCTGATTCCTTTCTACTTCAAAATCCTGAAGCATAATACTACCGTGGGTTTGCTCAATAGACACAATTTTATATCCTTCCGATTTTAATTCGGAAATAGCATCTAAAGTATTCTCAAAATATCTCCAATCTACAGAATCTGTTGCTCCCAGTGCGGTTTTGTGAATGTCTTTGTGAGGAGGTTGGGCTGTGATACCGCACAAATAAATACTTTCAATTAAAAAAGCATCTGAACTTCGAAATACAGAGCCGATGTTGTTTAGACTTCTGATATTATCCAATACAACAATAAAAGGACTTTTCTTAATTGATTTGAACTCTTCAATATTTATTCTGTTTAATTCTTTAGTTTTAAGTTTCTTCATGAACTATGGAGCTATTTGTTTCAGTTATTCTGTAATAATACATTCGCTTTTATCCTCAGAATTTTCAGTCAGCCAAGTTATATTTTTTTTAAGTTTTGGATGGAAATACTTGGGAAGTATTTCTCGAAGTGGGAAAAGTGTAAAGTTCCTTAGATGTAAGCGAGGATGAGGGATAGTGAGTTGATCAGATTCTATTATTTCGTTATTATAAAATAAAATGTCGATATCGATTAACCGAGAGCTATATTTTAGATTTTCAGTTTTCTCTTTTCTTCCAATTTTATTCTCGATTTTTTGAGTTTGAACTAATAGTTCTTGTGGAGAGATTCTAGTTTCTACAAGAATAACTTGGTTTAAGAATAAGTTTTTACTTTCGAACCCCCAAGCGTGAGATTGGTATATATTTGAGGATTTGGATATAGAACCAATGTTTTTGGAAATTAATATTAGTGCGTTTTCGAAATTAGATTTAATATTACCAAGGTTGCCACCAAGTAGTAAGACGATGTTATTCATCTTTTTTTGCAATTAATAGAATTGGGGTTTTAAATAAATCTTTGTATTCTTCACCTAATTCTTTCATATCTTCATCATCTTCGTCGTATAGCCATTCAATTTTTACTGAATAATTGCTCTCGTATAATTTGTCGAATTTTACAATGATTGAGAAAATAGCTTTAGCAGATGCAGTATTGAAATAATCTAATTCAAATACTATATTAGTAACCTTGCATGGGGATGAAAGATAAGAGTCAATCCATTGAATAATGGGAGCGTAGAATTGAGTAGAATCTTCGGGTAATGATCTACCAGAGAATGATAATGTTCCAGTTTTAGAGTCTAATTTTACATCAGGAGTTTGATTGGTTTTTTTAATTGATATATTTTCCATTTTGAAGCTCTTGAAATAGTGTTATTTACTGATTTTTGCAGATAGAATAAAGAATGAATAATTCTCATTAATAGGATGGAAATTGAAAGACAATTTATTTTTAGTTTTTCTTGCGATATCTATAAATCCAAGACCAGCACCTCCTACATGAGAAATTTCAGAATCCTTCAATGTTTTTTTATAATAACTTCTTAATTCGTCAGTATTTAGAGTGTTGATATGATTAAGTTTATCTGTTAGAAAAGCTTTTTTTTCATTTTTTATAGTATTTCCTGTGACAATATTGAGTTCATATTCATTATTGGAGATAAGAAAAATACCCTGTCCAATATTATCTTGCTTCATTCCTTCTATGCAGTCCGAATGTTTGCTAATATTTTGGAGACACTCTACCATTACGTTAAAAACCTTCTTTTGACCTTTGAACTCTTCTGCTTTTAATCCTTTTTCAGTAAGAGTAGTAAAGACTTTCATAATATCATGATTAATCTCACCTTCGTAAATTAATTTAACATCTAAGGGGCGTACCGTTTGGTGAAAATTATATACTAATTCTTGGAAAGAAGTTTTTTTTGACTCCATAAAATTCGTTAAGATTATTCTATAAGTTTAAAAAATTAAAATAATATTTAAAGTTAATTTATTTTTAACAAAAAACCTATTTCTATCTTATTAATCTAATAAAGTCTTTATTTATTATTTAACTTTGAATAATAATTAGAAAGAAAATGACATTAAAAGAACTCTTACAATATTCGATTTTGTCCACAGATAAGTTTGTAATAA
>Ga0256842_1000263_pt1 | contig 46044 bp, 64 predicted proteins | sample 4559240metaG_FD_185973 | JGI IMG/M metagenome (GOLD analysis project Ga0256842, IMG submission 185973) | Hydrothermal vent microbial communities from Guaymas Basin, Mexico - 4559-240 | ecosystem: Environmental > Aquatic > Marine > Hydrothermal vents | place: Mexico: Guaymas Basin | collected... | reverse complement strand
AAAGAAAATAATAATGAACTAAATCTTGAAATAGATAGTGAAGTTTTTGAATTACTTTAAAAAAAGGGGGATTTATGATAATACTAAATGTTGATGTAGAAATATACAATCTTCAAAATACAGTTATTAAACCAAGATATAAATTACTTTCTAAAAATTTTGATAGCTGGAGTGATTTAATTGATTATTGTAAGCTTTGTTTTTATGAGTGGTTTGATAAATTACCAGCAACTCCCAAATTTCCTATACAATTTGAAAAAATAACTCCTTATTATTTAATAATTCCAAATAGTAAAATCAAATGGTTTGTAAAAATTGAAGAAATTTAATTTCTATTTCTTATTTACCTTCATTATTTCCCATAAATCACAAGTTCCAGCAAATACATAATAAAAATCTTTAACTAATTTTTTCATTTTAAACCAATCTTTTGCTTCAATAATTAAATCACATTGACTTCCCCATAATACATAAGCCAATCTCTGTCCTTGTAACACACTCTCCCCTTCTTGCACAAATAACAAATTTTTATCCACATCAGCATCAGCAATCAACACTACATAATATCTTGTCTTTAAAACTGGTGAATATATAGTTATAACTGTTCTCTCATTGTAAAAATTATAAAATAGAAAATCAGCTACAAATTTTCCACTAAGTATATTATTTTCAAAAAGAACCATTGGTAAATTTGAACTTGTAAGTGGTGGTAAATAATCTATATCAACCACAATACCATCAATAGGACACCTAACAATATGAACAGAATAAGTAGTAAGATATGTTCCAGCTACATAAAAAGGTTTATCTTTTGGGATTGTATTATCCATTAAAATATCTTTAACAGTATATTTTTTTCCTTTTATCTCAAGTATTTTTTGATTTGCTCTATATCTTCCTTGATATAGTAAAATACCATCAGCAAAACACTTTACAAATTTTCTATTTCTTCTAGTTTGTCTTAAAGGATTTCTAACAAATTCTCTCTCTACAAACTTTTTAGGATTTGTTTCCATAACATTTTTTACTCTATTATAACAATCAGACATAAGCCATTCTTTTAATGCCCAAGCTTGTTCAAACCTTAAATACTGATTTTTCTCAATTTGCATTTTTTGTTTTTCTGACATTGTCTAAACTCCATTTTCAAAATTTTTTAATTTTAAAAAACTTCTCCTTCTTCATCATTTAAATCTTTCAAATTCTCAATATCAAGAGTTTTTATTCCTTCTTTCCATAAAATCATTTGATATTTATCAGCATAATTAAGTCTTGTTACACAACATGAAAGCATCCCTCCCATCTTAAGAGCTTCAGTAAAAGGAATAAATACAACTTCCATTCCTAAATCTCCAGCTATTTGACAAATTATCTCTCTCTTTCTTTTTTCCAAATCTAGCAGCTCCTTATCTCCTTGATAAGCTAAATCATTATCTCCACAATATACAGTATAACCTACAGAAACACAATTCATAATTCCTACTTCAAGCAACCCTTCATCTTCTATTGGTATCACATTAGCCACATTTTCAAGTTTCTTTAACTCAGTTTTATTAGTATGCTTCACAGCTACCAATACATCATAAGGAGTAATAGGAAATACAAGACAATCACTATGATACAACTCTGGAGTTTCTTCACACACTTTTATTACTTGACAATCAAAATTACTTTCAATCCATTCTAAAGCTTCAATAGTATTTCTTACTCCATAAGTTGACAAATAAATATTATCCCTTAAAAATTTCAAGCAAGCTTCCCCTTCCCAATAAAAACCTTCTGGTGGTTGATAACAAACATATCCACATTGAGTAAGAAAATCATAAGCAACTTTCTCTTCACCTTGCCTTCCCTTAGCCCTAAATCTTGAAATAACACAAACTCTTGGCTCTTTTATATGTGGTAAAAAAGCAAAACAGTTTACAAAAACTTCATCTTGCAATCCATTAACTGGTGGTAAAGTCATTACAACACCTTCTTGTGATAAAGCATTAAAAAGCAAATGCCATTCATACATAAATCTATCAACATTTATTTCTACTTGTCCCCCATTTTCACTTGCCAACTGTTCCATCCACACATTATTTGCCACTTGAAATTCAGCATAAATAGGGGGACACATCACAAATACTGGCATATTTATATCACTTAAAGTCTTTTTCTTTTTAGAACTTTCTTCTTTAACTTGAGCTTGTTTTTGTATCTTTTCTATAATTGGCTTTTGATTACTTTTCTTAATAACAATCTTCACCTTTTACCCTCCTTTTCTACAAAGAATTTATAAAAATATATTAAAAATAATCTTGACAAACTTAATTTTTATGGTAAATTTAATTTTTAAAATTCTTATATAAAAAGGGGGTTTTAAATGAAAGTATTTAGAATTGTTTTTGAGAGAAATCCTATTGATTTTGAGATAGTTCCACTATATGATATTCACTTTGGAACAATATTTCACGATAAAAAACTTTTCAATAAAGTAATTGATTATATAAAAAATAATGATAATACTTACTGTTTTTTAGGGGGTGATATTATTGAAGGAATAAATATAGGTGATAAAAGATTTGATTATGATAGTCTTGATAAAGAATTTAAGAAAAATGTTAATAACATTATAAGTTTTTCAATTGAATATACAATAGAAAAGCTTTCTCCAATAAAAGACAAAATATTGTTTGCTATAAATGGAAATCACGATAGATATATGTATGGAAAGTTTGGAGTTGATATTATTGGAACTATATGTAAAGAACTTGGTATAAAGAATTATACTACTGATTATGAATGTTTTGCTAAACTTCTATTTAAACATCAAAAAACATATTCTCTTGACATATATGCCCATCACGGACACGGTTCTGCTCCAGTAAGAAGTGGAACTTTGCTAAATAGGTTGGAAGATGCTATGATAAATTTTGATGCCAATCTGTATGCCATGGGACATACTCATCAAGTTGTATTTACATATAAAAATCACTTAAAAATGAATTCTACTGGAACTGGAATTGTAAAAAGCAAAAAATGGTTAATTAGAGTAGGTGGATTTAGATTTTCCAGAAGTAATAAAGCAATGGGATATGAAGAGAAGTTTGGATTAAGACCAAATGCAACTGGAACAGTAATTATTAAAATAGAAAAAATAAATAGAGATAACTCATTAGAGTTATCAATCAAAACTTTTTGTTAAAATTTCCTTCTAAAAACTTTAGTATTAAAAATTCTATCATCATTATAATTTGTATAACCATTAAACATAAACAACATATTACTGATTTCAAACAAGCTTGGAAATTGTCCAGAGATTTTTTTATAAAGTGAGAAATCTATAAAGTAATAAACTAAATTTAAAACATCAAGAAAATCTATTTTATCATAATCAAAAGAATAAAAATAAAAATCAAAATTTAAACTAATCTTCTTTTTAAGATTTAAATAGTCTTTAGATAACTCTTCAAATAAAACTTCAAAAAATAAATACATTGAAGTAGCTGATTGTAGTGATATTCTTTCTATTGGAAAGAATGGAACAAATATAATATCATATAATCCACTATTTTTATCTACTGGTCTATTAAATGAAGGTCTTACAGCATAAAGATAATATTCAATTTGAGTTTTCTTTAAAATTAAATCAAGCAATAAAAGAAAAAATTTCCTTTTAACCAACTTATTAGGAACAGCTATATTTGAAATATAAAAAAACATTCCCTTTGGTAGAGATAAAATTTTTCTAAAATCATTTCTTACTTCCTTATCATATCTTATATAAAGATACAATCTAAACAAGGTATTGCAAACTGGACAAAAATAAATCATATCACAAGCTCTTTTAACAGCAAAATCTAAATACCAAGCTCCCCCAAAAGTATAAACAAAAGCCCTTTGTCTTTTACAAAAAAATAAATCCTTATGAAATCCATAATAACCATAAATAGAATTTGATAATAAGTTCGCATTATATAACTTTCTATTATGTAACTCTTTACATAACTCTGGAGACACATAATAAATAACTTTTCTTATAGATTTATTTTTAGCTCTTTGATTTACTTTTTTAATATCACTAATATCTAATTTTAAATCATACAAATCAAGCATTTTTAGGGGAGATATTTCATTATACATTTCAGTTCCAACAAAACTATACTCTTCTTTCAAAGCCATTTTATTCTCTCCTCAAGCAAATAATTTACAATATATTGAACTTTTTTTAAATAATAATGGTCTTTAATATGAAAAGAAAAATCTAAATCCAAAGAAGTAGTAAAATCAATAAAATTACTTATCTGTTGTATATCATAAATATTACAACCTATTCCTATCTTTCCATTAAAACTTACTATTCCAGAAAAGTAAATATCTAAATTGTTATTAAGCAATAATGAATACAAAAAAACACAGTTATTAAAATTATATTTTTTACAAGTTTCATAAATTATTTCAAGTATATAATAAGATTTTGAAACTTCTACAAGATTACTTGTATTTCCTTCACCAAAATAAATATGTATCCTTCTATAACAAAAAACATTGTATGGTTTCTTACCAGATACAATCCAAGAATTTGTAGTATAATCTTTCCAAAAAAGAAAAAAATCATTATCATCAATAAATTTAGCTAAATCAGTTAAATTTTCTTTATTTGCAAGATAGTTATTTAAATATAAAAAATTTTTGTCTGTATAAGGTTCAAAAAATTTTTCCATTTTTAACCAGTTAAAGAGTATTTGTTAATCAAATTATCTAAACAACTTTTCTTATAAGTTAAATAAACCCAAGCTGGTAAAACACTTCCATTTTCATTTTCAATCTTAATTGCAACTCTAATAAATTTATCATAAAATAAATTATCAAGCAAGAATAAGTCTTCTTCACTAACTTCAGTATAATATCCATTTACCTTACCATAATTAAATATCTTTTCAATTATATATCTACCAAAAATATCATTTAACTTCCATAACCTTAAAAGTGATGTATCCAATAAGAAAAAAATACTATCTTCAAATAAGTAATAATATTTTTTTACAGTTTGAGATTTTAACAAAATATTTACTTTTATCTTATCTTTAACAAAATTATTAAAAAAATCTTGTGGAAAAAATACTCCATACTTCATTTGTAAACTCCTTTATAAATTTAAAGAAATTATATCAATAATACTTAATTCTTTAATTGGTAATTTTTTAAACTCAAAGCCCATTTCACAAGGGTCTTTTTCACTATTTAACTCTATAACCCCAACTCTTTCAAAACCACTTCTCAATAATTCCCCCACAGTTTTATAAGCATCACTTATAGCATCTCTATCAAACACTACAACTGGAAATTCCCAAGTTAACTTTACAAGATTTATTTGATTTTCTGTCAAATATTTTCCAAATACTGCAACTGCTCTATCTTGAATAGGTAAAATATCAAATACTCCTTCTACCAAATAAACTATCTTTTCACTTTTTGCTCTATCATAATTAAATAAATAAGACTTAATATTCTCTTTTTGATAGCCTAAACTTAAATACTTTGGTTCTTCACCAAATATACTTCTAAACTGAAACCCTACTAATTTTCCATTAAATTTTATAGGTATCATTATCCTATAATACAAATAAGGATATTTTTTATCAACACACAATTTTAAATCATATTCTTCTATAAACTTTTTTATAAAATCAATAGAATAAATACCAGACAACTTTGCCATAAGAAATTCAAATGCTGGTGTATCATAAATTTCTCTACACTTTGGAATTTCTTTCAAAAATGATAATGTCTTTCTAATATTAGTATAAGTATTTTTAGTTCCATTAAAAGAAATTATAGTTTTTAAATCTTTACTAAATCTTAATACTTTTCCACAACGAAAACAATAACCAACTCCTTTTGTAAGATTAACATAAAGGTGAAATTTAGTATCTGGTGGTTTTCCTATATTTACACAATAAGGACAACAAAACCTTACTTCATCACTATGACTTGGAACTTCTTTATATTGTCCAAATTTTTTTATTAACTTTTGAAGACTAATTGGCATTTTCTTCTTTCAGCTTATAAATAAAATCATAAATTTTTCTTAATTTTCCAATATCTTTTAAATCATTAACCATTTCTTTTATACAATTTTTCAAGTGAAATCTTATTATACCTTCTTCCATTTTATCTTCACACTTTTTAATATTACTACATTCAATTGCAATCTTTAACCAATCCATTATTCTTTTCCCCCAAACAAAAATCTATTTAGTATATTTGCAACTTCTCTAATTTCTTTTTGAGCTTGTGGTTTATTTCTCTTTTCAACAAAATCTTTCCAGACACATAAAGGAGCTGAACAAAATATAGTAGTAGCAGTAGATTGTGGCATAAAAAATCTTAAATCTTCTCTCTTGTATTTTTTACTCTTTCTCATATTTTCTAAAACTACCCAAATATCATTAAAAGTTCCAAAAATAAAATTAACAAAATCATCATCTTCTGCAATTTCACTTGGAATACAAAAGGAATTTGCTTTTGTATATCTATGACTTCTCTGACAAAAATTGATAGTAGTATGACGGCAAAGTTGATGTGTCATTATCCTTGAACAATTATGTATTATAATAACTTTCCAATCTTTTACTGCTGAATTAAAAATAAACAACTTTGCTCTTAAATATTTTGCACAAAAATCTCCAATTTCAATTATTACATTACTTTTAAGTTCAAACTCCTTTCTAAAGTCCTTTTCTTTCCACCACTCTGGAATTTCAAGTGAAATTAACTCATAAAACATTTCTTCTGGTAAAAATTCAGCAAAATGTCTTAAATTCATTAAAATATCACCATTTTTAAATTCAAAAACTTTAAAAAACAATCTAAATATATTTAATCTATCTTCCTTACTCAAGAAATTTGATTTTATAAGAACTGGAGTATGTGCAAAAACACTATAATGTTTAAGATTAAATAACTTTTTAAAAAAATCAATCCTTTTATCTCTTTCTTTAAGCTTCTTTTCAAAAAATAAATTTATTGGATAATCAGAACTATAACATATTCTTGCCCCAACATAACTAAAAATTAAATCTTTTGCTACTTGCTTTCTGTCAATAAACTGAAAAAGTTTTTTACACAACTCAACTTTTTCATTATAATTTTTTTCAGAAAAAGAAACTATTTTCATTTAGACCCCCTTAACTTTAACTCAAAATATCATTAATTATTATAATAAAAAATATTATTAACAGTAAAACTACTTCATCAATGCTCACTTTCTTTCTCCTTTTTATTTATATCTTTTTTATTTCTACCAACTTCAAAAATATTTTTACAATCACAAACAAATTCTTTAATATCTTCTTTCATTTCATTAATAAATACAATTTCTGGAGTAGTTATAACAAAAAATGTTTTTAATAAATCTTTTACATTCATTTTATTCTCCTTATTTTACTTTATAATTCAAAAATTTTTATATATTATACCATAAAATTTCAATTTGTCAATCCTATAATTTCTGCTCTCACTTTCAAAAAATCTTCAAATTTGCCTATAATGAACAAATCATCAATCTTTTCTGAATACAACATAGTAAATACTTTAAGTGGATTTTTATGAAAATTACAAAGCTCTTGAAATATACTATAAGAAACCATAAAAAGAATAGGATAGTAATTTTTTGAAAATACAAGCATAAGCCTTAATCTATCTTCCTCATTTGGTATTTTTATAGCTGTCTGAAACCACCACCTCAACACCACATTATCATCTGGATTATTAAACAAGGTTTTAAATTGAAAATTCTCTCTCTTTTTAGCTTCAATAAAAATAGGTAATCTTTCATAATACTGACCAAGAACTATTAAATCTCCAAGAGGTTGGCTTGTCCACTCATTAGGTCTTTCCAAATATTCCTTTGGAATTTGTAAATATTTACAAATCATTTGTTTAATTTTATACTCAAAACTTTTACCTTTTCTTCTTGATTTTCTTCCTATCTTTGAAAAGTCTATATCTTTTTGCATATTTAACACCCCTTTATTTCAATCTTTCAAGTGGTGGCAGCAATTCATATAGATTTTTTGCGACAGTAGAAAGTTCTTGAATTTCAAAAAGCTTTTCTTGAGCCTTATCACCAGCATTTTCAGCAATTCCCTTTGCTCTTTCTTTACAAAAAGAAATTAAAAGCTTTGTTTCCCTATCTTTTAAACCAATTCCTTTACACAAATTTTTAATCTCTTTTTCAATTTCTTTAATATCTTCTTTTTCTTCAAAAACTCTCACATATCTCTCAATCAAAATTTTACAAAGTTCTTTAATTCTATCCTTACTCATTTTTAACACCCCCTTAATTTGTATTTAATACAAGTTCAAAACCATTTTTCTTTAATAAATAATCAAACTCCTTAAAACCAAAATCTTCTATCAACAGTTCTGAAGTAAAAATATTTGAAATTAACTTTCCTTCTTCTATTCTCAAAGAAATATCAGCTACACCAAGCATTATTTCTCCAATCTCAATGATAGTCAAATTTGTAATTAAAATATTATCAAACTCTTTCTTATATAGAAAAGAAGGATAAGGCTCTTTTCTGATAACAGTTCTAACCCAAATAACAGTCTTACTATTACTCATTTTCTCCCCCCAACAAATACTTTTTATCCAAAACTAAATTAAATTTTTCTCTAATTTGCCATTCAATTTCACTATTACTTTCAAGCTCTTTCACTAAATCAGCAAATCTATAATTCTTTCCATTAAACTGAAACCAGCCTTTATTTCCAGCCTTAACTATTCCTAATTTTTGGGCAAGCATAACCAAATTATATCCATTAACAAATCTATAACTTTTCAAAGAAAAATAAAGTTCTGTTTCTCTAAATGGAACTGAAATATGATTTTTAGTATTTTTTAATCTAAAATGAATTCCAATAGTTTCTCCAGTATTATCTTTTTCTTCTTTTAATCTTTTTATTTCTAAAGTCATAATAGGAGCAAACTCAACAGCGTGTCCACCAAGCCTTGCAATACCACCATAAAAAGTCCCAATCTTTTCTTTATTTTGAGAAATATAAATTAAAGTTGCATTCCATTGTGGTAAAAGTGGTCTAATCTTTCTAAACACCCTTGACAATATTCGTGCGTGAATTCCGGGTTGATTGGAACTTTTATCTATCTCATCTTCTACTGCCACACTTAAACTATCAATACACAATAAAATATGTGGCTCATATCCATATTCTTTCCTAATCTCCCCAACTACATCTTCAAAAAAAGTAAAAGTCTCTTCAATTGTTTTTGGAGTAGCAACCACTATTCTTTTTACATCTCCACCAAGATTTGTAAAAAATCTTTCATTAAAAGAATACTCTGTATCAGCAAGAACTGGAATACCACTTTTATAATACTTTTGAAATTGTTTTATAATAGTAAACATAAGCAAAGATTTTCCACTATCCTCAAATCCAGCTATCTGAGTAATCTTATGCATTGGTATCCCTGGCACTCCCAACACATAATCAATACCAATTAAATCAGTTGGAATTAACTTTAAATTTTCTAAATCTACATCATCTTCCTCATAAATACTCAAAATTATCTCGTCTTTATACTTACTTTTCATTTTTTCAGCTATTTTTGACAAGTCAAACATTTTAAAACTCCTTATATAAAATCAAAGCAATAGGGAGACACTTTTTAGTGTCTCCCAAATTAAATCCTAAAATATTTCATCAACTTCCACATTCAAATCTATATTATCACCACTTTCAACAGTAGCTTCACTTTCTATACTACCAGCACCAATCTGTTCAGACCTTAACTTATTATAAAGATTATTATAATCTTTTGCCCACTTAATAAACTTATTAATCTTCTCTGCATCTTCTTTTATACTCTGCATAATATCATAATCTTCTACTTCAACAAGCTCTGGAACAAAATAAATAACAGCTCCTTTTTTCTCTTTTACATTTTTTATTGTAAAAATCTTTGACAAATGTCCTTCACCACTATACTTCTGAATTATATTATTAAGATTAAATAAATAAGCTCCTTTTATATAAGCAATAGCATAAAACTTATCACCACTATCATCAATAAACTCAATCAAAGAAATCCTTTGCAACTTTATCCCTTCTTGCTCTTCTTTTAACTGAACAATAGCTACTCCAGTCTTCAAATCATAAGCATTTGCAATATTTCTCATCTCAAAAATATTGCTTGTTACTACTTTCTTCCCTAAATCAGCATCAAATTTAGAATATTGAAACAAACTCTTTAAAAATCTCATTTTTACTGGATTACTAAGAACTTTATCATAAGACACCACATTTCCCTCATCATCTTTAACTGGATTAATAGCCCACACTCCTACTGGAGCAAGCTCACTATCATAATTAACTTTAGCAATAGGAAAAGGCATTTGAATTGTATTTGAACCATAAATTACACCCAATACAGCATTTATCTGCTCTTCATTAAGTCCCATTGCTTCCAGCTGTTCTCTTGTTAATTCTGCCATATTTATACCCCCTTTACTTTATTTTTTAATTCAATGTATTACTATCATTATTTACAACCTTATCAGCTACATTATTACCAAGAATAAGTTCTCTAAGTTCTGGAAACATTATTATCATAAATGTTAATATCCAAATTGACTGAAATACAGAATGCTTTATAATATCTTTAACATCTTTAATCTTCTTGTAATCTTCATTTGCAAATACAACTGGATAAATACTAGAAATCAACTTTTTTAAATCTTCTCGCAACTTATCAAAAGTCTCTCTTTCATTTTCTGGAATTTTATCATAATCAAAAATACCACCATTAAAAATAGTTTCAAGCACATTTTCTGTAACTTCATTCAATTGCATCATTTCTACATACCCCCTTTTTTATTTTTTATAAGCTATTTATCTCTTCTTTATCAAAAATCAAATAAATCATTCTTCCTAAATCATCAAATGCTTGCTTACAAGCTTCCAATATTCCAACTTTCTCTTCCAGCTCTATCACTTTCTTTGTAATTTCCATATATCTATCATCAGTATAAATCATAGATTTAATCATTTCCTCAGTTAATTTACTTTTTGCATTTTCTCTAATCTCTTTATAAATTTCATAATAAACTTTCTTCTGCAATGCTTTATACCATAAAAGCTTTGCTTTAGTCCTTGCAAGAGCTAAACTATACCTTGCTTTTCTTGCTGGATAATCTCTTACAATCTCCTTAATATTAAAATCATCAACTTTAATCTCATTTAAAAAATCCTTAAATTGCTCAACTACATAATCAATTTTAAGCTCTTTTAAACTTACTATCTTTTCCATTTATCTTCTCCTTCTCTTTTTAATTATATTATACCATAAAATGTTTTTCTTGTCAAGTAGTTTCTTTCTTTTTCTTCTAAATTTTTTGCAAAATAAACAAAATCTGGTAAATAGTTTAAAAAGGAATATGCACAATCTCTTGTAACTCTTGTTATCCAATACTGTAATGCTATATTGTTTTTACTTATATTAGGTTTTAATTTACAAAACTCATCAACTTCTTCTTCATTTAAATAGAACCTACCAAACCAAGAATGCTTATTTGAAAGTTCAACTTCATTATCTTTTTTAAATTTCATATACTCCAATTTTTCTTCAAGAAAATCATTTTCACTTTTTATTCTTTCTTTATCAAGAAAATCTACAAAATTTCTCATTGACATATAAATAGCTCTTATCTTGTCAAACTCTCTCTTAACTCCTAAAACTTCTAATATCTCTTCTCTTGGTATATAATCCTTTAAATATAACAAAGCTGCCCTTTTAACATCATTATCTGACAACTCTGGATTTAAATAATATTTTTCAATAACAAATTCAAACATTCTCTGATTTATTCCATACTTATAAGAATAAACTCTTGCAACAGACTTAATATCATACTTTTTAGCTTTATTAAATATTCTTTCTCTTAATCTTGAGTAAAAATCAAATACAAGCTTCTTATAAGCATTAAAATATCTTGTATCCCTTGAAATATCAGTATTCAATAATTTTTTATAATTTTCTAAAAGACTTTCTCTTTCAATATCATCATCACCTTTCTTTATAGAAGAAAACAAATGAAAAGGAAATCTTTTAAATTTCCCATATTTAGCTTTCTGATAATTTAAATCTTTAACAACTCTTCTTCTAAACTGCTTCAAAAAATTTATATCAAAATTATTCCACTTCCAAGCCCTAAAAAGATACTTATTTATCATCTCATCTTTAACCCTATCTGAAATCATTGGCAAAAATAATGAAAAACAAGAATTCAGTATATAATTTTCTCTATTCAAAAATCTATAACAAAAATTATATATTTTTTCATAAACTGGAAAAGCTTTATCTGGTCTTCTCTTTCTCACATTACTTATCATTTTTTCATACAACTTAAATGCTCTATCCACAAAATCTTCTTCATAAGAACTATATCCAAAATAGCATTTATACCACACTAATATTGAAAAAATCTGCAAAAAATCACTTCTATTCTTTACTTTATCACTAAGAGCATTATAAACCCTTTCCAGTTTTGAAAAAGTTATACAAACTTTTTGATTATACTGATTTTTTATGTATAATCTACAATTTTTTACATTTGTAAGTTTAGTAAAATTCCACAACCTACCAGTAGCATTTCTCTGTAAACAACTCTCAAAAATGTCAATAAAATCTTTCTTTTTTACCACTTCAATCTTCTTTAACCTTAACTTACTATAAATTTTATTATTCTTAGCAAGTATTACTGACCTATAAAGCTTATCCATTACCTTATAAAATCTTTCTCTATTTTTCCAATATAAACCAAACATATTAGTTAAATCAGACCAAATATCTCTTGGAACAAAAGAAAGAAAATCTACATTTCTTGTATTTAAATCAATGTAATAATACATTTTCTCAAGCTCTGGAAAAAGTCCTATTACTATTAACTTAAAATACTTCTTTTCTTTTTTAATAAACTTAACTCTTGCTATTAAAACTCTATTGAGAGCAAATTCTTTAGTTCTTTTTCCAAAATCAGTCTTAAATTCCATTTTGTATCTCTTAATCCTTATAATAACCCAATCTTGAGGAGAAATTTGAACTTCCTTGTTTGCAAACTTAACATTATAAATTGCTTTCTTATCAGTTCTCATACCAAACTCCTTTAATTTTTTCTATTATACCATAAAACAAATTTAAGTCAAGCCCAAGCGGAATACTTTTTATAAAATTAAATTTAGTCTTCTTTAAATTATAACATAAAACCTAAAAACTGACAAGGATAGAAATCCAATTGCTTTTTTCTGTTTTTTTTTGTTCTAGTTATTTATGTAAATTTAATTACTTTTGTTTATTTCTTCCTGTCAGTATTATATTATGTCTTAATAATAAATATATAAAACAAAAAAAAGCAAATTAAACTTTTTGTAGTTTAAATCATTGTGAAAGTATTGATATTTCTTGTTTTCACAAGATTTTACTGATGAATTACTGAATGGTCTATTGACATTTTGTAATTTTTATGGTATAATATAATTAAAATTAAAAAAGGGGGGTGTATAAAAATGACTGATAAGACAGCTTTAGTTATTTTACAAGAAATCAAACAAAAACTTCCTCAACTTTTAATTATTGGTAAAAAACAAGTTTTACTTAGCATTTATAATGATGTTTTAACTCTTATTTGTTGTTTTATAGTTGGTGTAATTTGTTTAATATCTTTAATTATTTGTTCTAGGGGAAAAAGCAATGATAGAAAAGAAACTATAGCATTTTTTTCTGGAATAACATTGTTTATTTGTTTGGTTTTATTTATAGTATTTATATTTTTATTTATTGGTGATTTTATACAATATAAAATTAATCCAGAGTATAAAGCAATTCAAAAAATAATAGAAATTATTGAATAAAAGGAGGAAAAAATGTTAGCAGAAAATATCGTTGGTAAAAAAGTTGAAATTAAAACTTTTTATGGATTAAGAAGGATTGAAGTGAAAAGTGTTAAATTTGATAATGATGGTTTTGTTGAATTCTTGTCTGGAAATGATATTAGCCTTAATGAACCAGTAATAATAAAGAAAAATGAAATATTGTCAGTAAAAATATTAAATGAAAATAACATTTAAAATTTTTAATTAAAAATGGTAAATATAATTGACAAAACAGAAAAATGTGATAAAATATAATGAAATAAAAAAGAAGGGGGTGTTAAAATGAAAAAGATTGTTTCTCTTGTTTTATTTTTTATTTTCGGTGTTTTTTCAAGTTTTAATTTGTATGCTGATAGTATTGGATTTTTTGATAAGAATAAGTTAACACTTTGTGTCAATGAAACTTTGTTGTTGTCTGGTTGTTATTGGTTGGCTTCTGGTAGCAGTAGTTGTAAGAAAATTGCTTCTATGTATGTTAAACATTTTGCAAATTATGCTACTACTTCAAATTATAATACATTAAAAGAAGTTATGAAAAAATATTATGGATTGTGTTATTCCATTTGTTATGATGTAAAAACTGGTAATGTGGATAGAGCTTCTAAGGCTATAGTAGATTTTACTTATATTTGCATTGATAGGTCAGAATTTAAATAAGGGGAAAATAATGAGTAGAAAAGATTGGAAAACATATTTTATGGAAATTGCCTTTAAAGTAGCAGAAAGAAGCACTTGTTTAAAAAGAAAAGTTGGTGCAATAGCTGTTGATTGGGAAGGTAAAAGAATTTTAGCTACTGGTTATAATGGAGCTGTAATGGGAGCTATGCATTGCTCAGAACTTGGTTGTTTAAGACAAAATATCTCATCTGGAAAGCATTTTGAAATTTGTAGAGCTGTTCACGCTGAAGCTAACTTAATTTGTCAAGCAGCAATGTATGGTATAAGCTTAAAAGGTAGTGTAGTATTTTGCACATTAATGCCTTGTTATTGGTGTCTGAAACAGTTAATAAATACTGGAATTAAAAAAGTTTATTACTGTGAAGATTATGTTGAAGATAATTTGATAAAAGAATTGCTGGAACAAAATTTAATTGAAGTAGAAAAAGTTAAAGTATAAACAGTTGATATGGTGAGAAATATGAATAAAATAGAAACTTTCAAATTTAATAAAGTAAAAAACCATTTAAAATATAAAATAAGAAAAGATAAATGTTGTTTGTGTAGTAGTTGTGTTTATGATGTGATTATTGGTGGTGTAATTGTATATTCAAATTGGTCTTACATTTCTGGATATTCTGGCAAAATTTGTCAGCAATGTGAAGCTATTATAATAAAAGAAATATTTAAAGAGTAGAAAGGGGGAAAATTTAAAATGAAAAATAAGGTAGATGAAAGAGAAATTTTTAAAATTATGTTTGAAGAACAAGATAGTTTGAACAAAAAGTTGGATAAAGAGTGGTGGAATAGGGAAGATTTTAATTTTCCAAGAGCTGTTATAGTAGAGCTTGTTGAATTGCTTAATTGTTATAATTGGGAATGGTGGAAAGAGAAAGAAAATGATATACAAAATGCTAGAATTGAATTAATTGATATATGGCATTTTTTAATGAGTTGGATTTTAAAAGAAGAATATTATGGTAAAAAATTAAGTTTGGATAATGTTATAGATAAAGTTAAAGCTTCTTATGATAAAGTTAAAAAAGACAAAAAGAAATATCCTATTGAATTGAGTTATGTTTATGATGCAATTGAAGATATGATTTATCATACTGTCAATTATGACTTAAGAAGAGCTACCATAACTTTTTTTGAAATTTTAGATTTTCTTGCTTTGGATTTGTTCAGATTTTTTGCAATTTATATGGGTAAAAAATTATTGAATAAATTTAGGTGGGAAATTGAAGAAAAATATGGCAAATATGTAAAATTATGGGGTAATGGGATTGAAGATAATATGTTTATGCTTACAAGAGTAGAAACTTTTATTGAAGAAGAAAATTTTTGTGATTTAAATGATTTTCTTGATAGAATAGAAAAAGATTTAAGTGAGTTTTTTAATTGGTATTACAAAAATACAGTTTTAAGAAAAGTATAAAATGATAAAATATAAGAAAAAGGAGAAAGTTGATATGAAAAATATGAATAGATTTAAGAAAATTTACATCAGAGAAGTAAAGGATAAAAGATATGTCCCTGACCCCGAAAAACTTTATTCTAGTGTAAATGGAGAAAGTCTAGAATGGTTGCTAAGATATAGTAATTCGCTTGATAAAGTTTTCAGCAAAGAAGACAGATTGTTTCTAGCAGATTTGATTTACTGGTATAAATTTTTTTGTCATGTTTATATGACTAGTTTAGAAGCAAGTAAGACAATTGATAAAAAGAATTAAAATGTTTAACTAAAAATATACTCTAAGTCCCCTTCCGTAAGGGAGGGGATACAGAGCACTGGAGGACATAAAAAGATATGTCCAGAGTCAAGGAAGAAAGTAAATTCCTGCTTACCTACAAATTCAGAGCTTACCCTACTGCTCTGCAAGAGTATAAGCTAGAGAATTGGCTTTTTGTTTTATGCTGGCTCTACAACTATGCACTTGAAGAAAGAAAAAGAGTCTGGAAAGAAGAAGAGAGGACTGTAAGATATTCAGAACAACAAAATAATCTACCAAAGCTCAAGAAAAGAGAACCGATACTAAAGCTTATTCATTCTCAGGTTCTTCAGGATACACTCAGGAGAGTAGATAAAGCATTTCAGAAGTTTTTTCAAGACCTGAAAAGGAAAAAGAAGGGAGAAAAAGACAAGGTAGGTTACCCTAAGAAGAAACCGATAGTAAAATACAGGTCTCTAACATTTCTACAAGTCTGGATGAAACAGAAAGGGGAGCTAGTTCCGATAATCAAGTTAGAAAAGAAAAATAGCCAATTTGCATATCTCCACTTACCTAAGATAGGAAAGCTCAAAATAAGACTGCATAGAGAGATAGACTGGACAAAAGCGAAAACAGTAACGGTAAAAAGAGAACCGAGTGGGAACTGGTATGTATGTATAAGTGTAGAAGTTGGTCTTGACCAGATACTCAAAGAGGTAGAAGAGAAAGTAGAAAGGAGAGAAAAAGCCGTAGGGATAGACTTGGGGGTAAAACACCTTGCAGTAACGAGTGAAAAAGAGTTCATAGAGCATCCCAGGTTTTTACAAAAGCTGGAAAAGAGGCTCAAAAGAGAGCAAAAGAAGCTCTCCAGAAAAGAAAAAGGAAGCACAAACTTTGAAAAGCAAAGGAAGAGAGTAGCTAAGATACATGAAAGGATAAAGAATGCAAGGAGAGACTTCCTTCATAAGCTATCAAAATACCTTGTTGACAACTATGACTTGATAACCTTTGAGAAGCTTGACATACCAGCACTTGTGGAAAACAACAGTTTAGCAAAACTAATACTTGATGCGGGGTGGGGAATGCTCATTACCTTTGCCACCTACAAAGCTGTAATAGCAGGGGCAAGGGTAGTAAGAGTGAATCCCGCATATACAACGCAAATTTGTTCTGTGTGTGGGCAGAAGGTTCCTAAGACATTAGCAGACAGAATACATAAGTGTCCAGTTTGTGGAATAGAACTTGATAGGGATTACAACGTAAGCGTAAACATACTCAAAAAAGGTCTCACCCACCTTACGGGTGGTAGGGTCGGAGCGACCCAAACTTACGCCTGTGGAGAGGGCACTGGCGGGTCACTCCCTTGTGGGAGTGCTAGCTATCCCTCGCTGAAGCAGGAATCCCCTTGCGGGTCTTCTGGATGGGGAAACAATCCCCTACCAGAAGCTTCGTCTGTAAGGGCGGAGTAGTTCACAGGAAGTGTAAAATGGATAAAGTTTATTGGCATAAATTGAGTAGAGAAGAGCAAATAAGGTTTATAGAAGAAAAAACAAAAGATAGGAAATTAACAATTAAAGAGTTTATGCAAATGGTTAAACAACCAGATTGGTGTGATTGTCCAAATGCTATGGAAGGTATTATGGGTTGTTGGGGTTTATTTTTTGGTTATATTCATAATAAAGGAGATTGTAAGAATTGTGAGTTTTATAACAAAAATTGGAGAAGTAAAAAATGTTTGGAAAATTACAACAAAAGTTTTATATCTTAAATTTTTCTGGTGGTAAGGATAGCACTTTTTTATTTTTTTATATTTTAGAAAATAAACTTCCACTTGATTATGTAATATTTTGTGATACAGGAGTAGAATATGAAGCTATTTATAAACATATAGAAGTAATTAGAATAATTTGTAAGAAAAATGACATACAATTTATAAAACTTCAAAATGATTTGTTATTTTTTGATTATATTTTTAGATATCGTAGAAAAAGAGGAAAATATAAAGAATTTCCCTATACATTTCCAAGTTATCATAATAGATGGTGCACTGGTAATTTAAAGATTGAACCTATAAGAAAATGGAAGTCAGCATTTAAAAATGTGTTTTTTGTAAATTATATAGGTTATACTTTTGATGAAAAAAATAGAGCAAATAAATTTATTAGAAAATATTCTGGAATAAAAAATGAACAGTTTTTATTTCCTTTAATAGATAAAAAAATTACAGAAAAAGATTGTTTAAATTTTATTCTTAGAGAAAAAATTTTTGAAAAAGATTATAGATTTTTGTATGAAATAAACAATAGAGTTTCTTGTTGGTGCTGTCCCTTCAGCAGAAAACAAGAAATACTTAATCTTTTTAGATATTTTCCTGAAAAAGTTAACATAATTAAAAAAGCTGAAAATTATTTAAAATCTTTGGGATTATCTTCTTACAAGTTTCAACCATCAAAAAGTATTTATGATTATGAAAAAGAATTTAAATTTCTAGAAATAAAGGGGGCCAAAAAATGAATAGAGAAATTAAATATAGGGCAAAGAGAGAATCTGATGGAAAATGGGTATATGGTCAGTTAATTAAATCAGATATGAAAGATGATAAAGGTAATAGTTTGTATTTTATTTTACAAGGAGAGATTTATGTAGATGATACTTTTCTTGATGTAAATGCTGATGTTATAATTCAAGTTAATCCAAAAACTATTTGTCAGTTTATAGGAATAAAAGATAAAAATGGAAAAGATATTTATGAAGGTGATATTGTTAAAGTTTCTTGGGAAAATTGTTATAGAAGAGTTTATGTAATAGGTTATGTTGTTTGGAAAAATTTTATGTTTACTACAGAAATTTTGAAAAATGAAAGTTATTTCAAAAAAAGTAAAAATTCTGACAATTCTTGGTGGACTGCTAATTTATTGTGTTACTATAATGATATTGAAGTTATAGGTAATATTTTTGATAATACAGAATTTTTGGAGGAGAAATAAATGTCAGAGGAGAAAAAAATAAATGTTAAAGATTTGTGTCCTTGTATTAATCCATTTGATACTTATAATTTAAAAATTATAAATGAGTTTGGAAATGGTGATTTTGAAAATTTACCTTGTTATGAGTTTTTTAAAAAGACTGAAACTCCTTGTGTGTCAACCTATGGAAGCATTGATAAAAAGATAGTTCTACTAGGACAGAACCCTGGAGAAAATGAAGTCAGAGAAGACAAACCTTTTGTAGGTGAGTCTGGTAAAAAATTATGGAATGTTCTTGAAGATTTAGGATATAAGAGAGCTGATTTTTATATTACAAATGCTATTAAGTGTTTTGCAAGAACAGAAGAAATTAAGAAATCTCATACTAAGACTTGTTCTATTGCTATCTTAAGAAGAGAACTTGCTTTAATTGAACCAGAGCTGATAATTTGTCTTGGTAGAATAGCATTTGAGGGGCTACAATATGCTTTGCTTGGAAAAGTAAAATACAATTTTCAAAGGGGAACTGTAATAGAAATTGAAAGTCCAGTATTAAAAAATAGAAAGTTTGTAAAAGTTTGTTGCACTTATCACCCTTCACATATTCTAAGAAATCCCTATCATGAGCCAATATTTGCTAAAGATTTATCAACCTTTTTAAAAGGAACAAGTAAGACTATAGAATATGAAGTTCTTGACAGTTATGAAAAAGTTGAAAAGTTTGTAGATAGTTTAATTACAAAGAAAGAAAAAGTTAACCTTGTAATAGATTTAGAAACTTTTTCTAAAGACCAGCTTGATTATAAAAATAATAGAATTTTTTGTATAGGACTTGCTTATAATGATAGTAAAGGATATGTTATTCCATTAAGATATTATGATAATATCAGAAAAAGAATTGTTAACTATTTTGTTGAAGGTGTGCAAGAAAAAGTTGTTGATAAAGTTAAGCAATTATTATTAAGTCCAAATATTGGTTTAATAGGACATAATATTATTTTTGACTGTTCTGTTATTTATTATGATTTTGGCATAAATGTAATGGATAAAGTTGTTGCTGATACAATGGTTTATCACCATTTATTAAGAGAAAATCCACCACACGATTTGAAGACATTAACTATTTTATATACTCCATTTGGTAATTACTATCAAGAAATAAAAGATATATTTAGGGGTAAAGCTAAAAAGTGGTATGAATATGTTGATTGGGAAGAACTTTACAAATATTGTGCTTATGACTGTTGTGTCTGTTATTACTTATGGCAATTTTTTGAAAAGAGAATAAATGCTATTGCAAATAGTCAAAGAAAAGTAAGAACAAAAATTGTTGAAAGAATTAAAACTTATTATAAACTAAAGAAGCCATATATTCACTTTTTATATACAGTATGGCAACTTGATTGGTTAAAGAAGATTGCAATAGAACATTACAAAATTTTATTTCAAATGCAATTAAATGGATTGCCATTTTCTTTAAGCTATGTAAAAGAACTTGATAAGAAAGTTCAAGAACAAATAAAAGAGAAAGCAAATCAGCTTAATGCAATAGCTGGAAAAGAAATTAATTGGAATTCTACAAAACAAATAGGAGAAGTTTTTAATAGTTTAGGAATACAATCTCCAGTAAAAACAGCTAAGGGAAATCAATCTTTTAATGAAGAAGCTTTGAAAAAATTATCTGAAAGTGGTGTTAAGCTGGCAAAAGAATTGCTTGAATACAGAAATTTAATGACAAACTATACTAAATTTGTAAAGTTAATTGATAAATATAAGTATAGGTGGATAGAAACTGAAGATAAAGATATTATTAGAATTGCTTGTAGAATAAATATAACTGGAACTGAAACTGGAAGATTATCTACTACTGAACCAGCATTTCACCAAATACCAAGAGACAATACTTATAGAAATATGATAGTAGCAAGAGAAGGGTGGGAAATTGTGTCTGCTGATTATTCTACTGCTGATTTAAGATTTATTGCTTGGTATGCAAACTGTAGGAGTATGATTGAGGGGTTTGAAAGTGGTGTTGATTTTCACCGTTGGTGTGCAGCAAAGATATTTAACAAAGACCCAGAAGATGTAACAAAAGAGGAGAGACAGATTAGTAAATCAATAAATTTTGGAGTAGCTTATTTAATGTCTGCATATAGTTTATCACAAACACTTAAAATACCAATTGAGAAGGCTCAAGAGTTTATAGATAAATGGTTTGAAGATAAACCAGAAGTGAGATATTTTATTGATATGTTACTTAAAAAGTATGAAAGTGCTAGTGAAGGTGAAGAAGTAACTTATTGTAATATTTTTGGAAGGTGTAGAAGAGTTGTAAGGGTTAAAAAATTTTATTTTAATCCTAATACTGGAAAAAGAAGATATAATCCAGAATATGGGCATATAGAACGCTCAATTGTAAATTTTTATCCACAATCTTCTGTTGCTGATACACTTGCTATTGCAGTTATTAGAATGAATAAGAAATTTATTGAAAATGGTCTTGAAAATTATGTAAAAATGTTGTTGACAATACATGATGCTGTGTTGTTGGAAGTTAAAAAGGAATATGTTGATAAGGTTTGTGAAATAGTAAAAGAAAGTATGGAATTTCCAATACCATTTCCATATAAAAAACTTATTTTACCAGTTGATTTCACTGTTGGAAAATGCTGGTATAAAGATTAAAAGAAAGAGAAGGGGGAAGATAAAATGAAAGAAAATTTTAAAGAATTTTTAAAAGAAACTTTAGAAGCTATAATTGCTGGCTTATTTTCTTATGCTACAATGTCTATTATTGCTTGGAATACAGACATATCACAATGGAATTGTTGGTTAAGAGCTTTTTTTCTTTTAATATTATTTCTATTAATATCAAAGAAGGACTGATAAAATGATTAAAATGTTTCCTTTTGAAATTGAAAATACTTCTGATAAAAAGGTAAAAGTTGTTAAGTTTGACAAAAGTAATGTCAAAATGTTACTTGACTGGTTAATTGATAATTGGAAGAAAAAGTTAAAAAAAGCAAAAGATAATAATGATAGTTTTAATATGTATATTGCTTTATGTTATATTGATGCTTTTATGCTAGTAAAAAGTTATTTATTTGGAACAAAAACAATTTCAAAAAATTCAAATTTGTTAAATAATCTTATTGACAAATTTTGATTTAGTGGTAAAATATTATGTATGACAAATTGTCAAGAAAAAATCTTAAAATTATTTGTTTCTTGTGATAATAAAATTTCATTTTTAAAAGAAAAGTCAAAGAAATTTTCATTTTCAAAAGATAAAGTAAAAAATATAAAGGATTTTGTTGAAAGTTACATATTTAATTTAAGACAAAGTATTGGCTTTAAAATTTCAAGTTTAAAGTTAAAACAATTTAAATATGAAAATTGTAAATGTTTTATTTCAGATATAACCAAAAATTTGTATGTTTTTGTAAATGATAACACTAATGGAATATTCTTTGTTATTAATAAAAGTGGAATAATTACAAACACTATTATTTTTGAAAACAAATTTAATATAAAGAATAGAAGAAGGTAATAGTATATATGTATATTGCAAAGACTGTGGTTGGAAGTAATGTGGTAAACTAGTTAAGAAAAAACTTAGTTGGATTATTATACTAGAAGAAATTTGATACTAAATTAATAAAAAAGAAAATGAAGAAAAGGAGGGATAAGCAATGGAAAAAAACAAGTTCTTTTGTAGTGAAATTAATGAAAATATTCTCAATCCATTTGAAGATTTAATGAAAGAAATTGCTGAAAAAAGAGTAGAAATTCTTAATGATTTTGCAAAAGCATATTTAGCTGAAAAACAGCTAAAACCATCAGAAGTAATTCTAGTTGAAAAAATAGAGCCTAATAGAATTATTTGGTATTTTGAGAAGAAAAGTAATAAGGGGGATAAGTAATGGGTATAAAAATTGCTATTGTTGGAGCAACTTCTTCTGGAAAATCAACTTTAATAAAAGAACTAAAAAAGAAGACTGATATTCCAATTATTGAAGAAGTTGCAAGAAAAGAAATTGAAAAACTTGGGAAATCTCCACTTGAACTGTCTCCAGAAGAACAGTTAAAATTTCAAATGAATTTACTTGAAAAGCAAATAGAAGTTGAAAATAATTATAAAGATTTTATTACTGATAGGTCTGTAATTGATATTTTAACTTATTTTTATTATTTTGGTTTACACTACAAATTTCCAGATAAGTTTATTGATTCTTATAATAGAATATATAAACATATTTCAAGTTATTCTGTTATAGTTTATATACCACTTACAAAAGAAATACCTTTTGTAAAGGATGGGGTTAGGTATGAGTGTGAATTTTGTAGAAATTTACTTGATGCTTTATTATTTCAAATTTTATTTAATTGTAGATATTTCCCAGTAGCAATTTATACTTTGGACAGGGTTGATTTACAAGAAAGAGTAAATTTTATTTTAGACTTAATTGATTATTATAAGATAAGAATTTAACCCAAACAAAATTCAAATTAAAGGAGCAAGCAATGAAAACTGCAAAAATATATCCCAGACTTGATTTATCTTTTATTGACCACCCTTTTAGAAAATTGTCAATTTCTACCTATTTTTGTGGTTGTCCAAGAAGGTGCAAAGGTTGTCATAATCCAGAATTACAAAATTACAATAATCCAGATTGTATAGAAGTAGATTATAATCAATTTTTTAGACAAATTTATATGAAATGTAAAAAGTTTGAAGAAATAGAAGGTTTAGTTTTATTAGGTGGTGAACCATTATCTTATACAGAATTTTTAAAGAGAGCTTTATCAAAAATAAAAATTTTAAAAATTGATATTGTTTTATATACTGGTTATTTATTTGAACAAATAGATAAAGAGTTGCTTTACTTTATAGATTTTGTAATTGATGGAGAATATAGAGAAGATTTGAAAACAAATACCTTTCCAGCTTCAGCAAATCAAAGAGTTTGGCAAAAAGTCAATAATAGCTGGATTGATATTACCAGTCAATTTTTAAGTTAATAAAAAACAAATTTAAAAAAAGGGGGTTTGGTTATGCAGTTTAATGCAATAGACATTAATTCTCTTTTTTTCAAGCAAGTTTATCAGTATGCTCTTGAAAATTATCCACAAGCTTTAGCTTATTTAGGAATAGCTCCAGAAAAATTTAATATTGAAAATTTCTTAAATAAGTATTTTCAGACACAGTTTATTCAAGATATTTCTTCAGACCCAACTGCAAATGTTGAGGGGAAGAGTATTGCAAGATTTAAAGCAGAATTGGGAATTCCTTTTATGAAATATATTGTTTTTAAAACTCTTTTTGATAAAATGGTAGAAATGTATGGAATTGAAGTAGCTAAATTTTTAGCAAGAAATTTATTTAATGGTATTTTTTATCTTCACGATTCAGCTCATTTATCTTGTTACTGTTTAGGAGTAGATTTAAGTAAATTGTTATTTGATGGAATAAATTGGGGATATTTGCACTCTTTACCACCTAAAAAGCCTAGAACTTTTATTAATCAAGTAAAGGAAGTAGTGATAGAGTTGAGCCATGAGTGGGCAGGGGCTATTGGACTGCCCTGCTTGATTATACTTTATACATATATTTACTGTAAATATTATGGAATTGAAAAAGAGATAAATAAGAAAGAAGTAATTGATGATTTTCAAAATCTTGTTCATACTCTTAATAGAGAGTTAAGAGCTGCATTTCAATCTCCATTTACTAATATTTCTTATTTTGATAGATATTGTCTTGATGAAATAATGGAATATGTGTATAGTTGGATGCTATCGGAGAATGGGTGGGATAAAGAGACATTTATTGAAAAGGTAATGAAAGTGCAAGAAATAGTTATGGAATTTCTAAGCAAAGGAGACCCAAAAACTGGTTCTCTTTATCGCTTTCCAGTTCAAACTGTAAATTTAACAAAAGACAAAAAAGGTAATATTAGGGATAAAGAATTTTTGAAAATTGTTTGTAAATATAATACAAAAGGACAAATGAATATTTATGTATCTGATAATGTAGAAAGATTTAGTTTTTGTTGCAGGTATCAGAGTAGTGTTAAAGATATAAAATTTGATAGTTTTGGAAATGGAGGAATAAACATAGGTAGTATCCACATTGTTACTATAAATTTAAATAGAATTGCTCTTGATGTAAAAATTAAAAGTAGTAAAGAAAATAAAGATAATCTAAAAAACAATTTTATTTCACTTTTACTTCTAAGAATGTTTGAAGCAAAGAAAATACTTGATGCTTTTAGGGAAGTATTAAGAGATAAAATTAAACAAGGCTTCTACAAGTTTTTTAATTTAAAATGGTTTGATTTAGATAAACATTTCTTTTCTACAATAGGTTTTGTTGGGTTATATGAAGCTATGGAAACACTAGGATTAAATATAAAAGATAAGTTTGCTGTTGAAGTAATGCAAACTATGGATAAAGTTATAGAAGATTTTAATAAAAATGGTAAAGGAATTATGTATAATCTTGAGCAGATACCGGGAGAAGGGGCTTGTGCTATATTACCCAAAATAGATAAGCTTTTTTATGGAGAAGAAAATGTCCCTTATGTTTTATATGCTAACCAATTTATTCCTTTATATGTAGAACACTCTATTTTGGATAAAATAGAAATTGAAGGTAAATTTTTTAAATACTGTTCTGGTGGAGCTATTTCACATATTAATATAATGCATGAGTTAAAGCCAGAAGAAGTGGAAAAAATGATAAAAATGGTAGTAAAAGCTGGAATTGAACATTTTGCTCTTAATCCAGTTTTTTCTATTTGTGAAAATAATCATTATATTATAGGTAAAGTTGAAAAATGCCCTATTTGTAATGCAAAAATTAAAGATTGGCTTACAAGAGTAGTTGGTTTTTTTACCAAAGTTTCAACTTGGCAAAAAGATAGAAGAGATTGGGAATTTAATAAAAGAATTTGGTTTGATTTAAGCTAGTTTTTATCTGGGGGCTTTTGCCCCCTTATTTTTTATTTTGGAGTTATAAAATGAAGAAAAATAAGTGGAAATCTTGGAAATATGAAGCAAAATATAGTCAAGTGCGGAGAAAAATAAAACGCAAGACAAATAAGAGAGATAGACAAATAGCAAAACTAGTATTACAAAAAGAATTGCTTAAATATTATGAATAAATACCAGTTAAATTTAATTTTCTTTTTTGTTTATTAAAGTAAAGTTTATTGAAACTAGTTTATCATTGATACCAATATTTTTGCAAGCTTTTTTATAGCAATTTTTATATTTTTTAGCCATCTTATTAAGAAAATCATAAAATTCATCATAATCTGGTGGATTATTTGCATTCATTTTGATATTGGCTTTCTTTATGAAGTTAGATACTTCATAAATAGCTTCAAATGGAGAAATACCAAGTTGTTCAAACCATTCACAAGTTCCCATTCCTATTCTACCATAGACAAGAAAATCTCTTAAAGCATTTCTAAAAGCTCCTTTAATATGTGCTTCTATTTCTGCTTTTTCAAAATCAAATTCATCCCAATTATCAGGAATATTTTTGTTTTTCTTTACTTCTTCATAAGTTTCAAGTAAAAATCCTATTTCTTTTAAACTGGCTTCAAGATAAGAAAAACAGTTGCTGATTTTAATTTGGATTTCTTGTATTTTAAGTTCAATTTCTTTTTTTCTATATCATCATAAGTTTCTTTAAGTTTCCTTTTAAGTTTTTCTATTTTTATTAGATTTTTTAATTTTTATTGTATTTTCAGTAATAGCTTGTTGTCTATCTTCAATTTGAGCTAGAATTTGATGTAATACTCTATAAGTAGCATCTGCTGGAAATATCATAGAAAGAGATTGTAATTTTCTTGAAACTTGTGAAGTAGAACGAGAAAAATTATAAATTTTTTCATTAGCTTCAGATATATTTTTAATTATATAGTTCATTTTTTTGTGTCTATTACTTTAAAAGGTTGCTGAGAAGCTATTTCTACTCTTGAAAGTGATGATAAGTTGTTAAAAACTTTTGATGCTTCTTGAATTTGTTTTGTCATTTGTTTGATATTATTTTTACTATTCATAATATTTCTTACCCCCCATTAATAATTCTAACTATTCCCATTTTATAGATTTAATACTTTCAATATCATTACTATCATCAACTTCTTTTTGTAACTTCCATTTTTTCTCTAAACAATCTATAATAAACTGTTTTAATTCTGTTATTATTTGTTCAAATGTAGAAATATCAACAGAATGAAGTTTGTTATAATAGTCTCTTAATTGGATAGTAGATAAATTTTTTAGCTTAGCATAACTTAAACCAATTTCAAGATTTTGTAAATCACTTAATTTACTATCAATTTTTATGCCTATAGATGTTATATATCCATTTGATAGAGTATCAAGAAAAGCTTGTTTAATTTCTTGTTTCTTTTTTCTCTTCCACATTTCAAGCTCTTTTTCCATATCAACTTCAATTTGATTATTATCTGGATTATATTTATAAAAACCAAAATCAGACTTAGGTGGATTATCTACTTTGATATAAGTAACATCATAAAATTTTTGAGATAGAAAATATTTTTCTTTTTCTTTTGGAATGTTAAGAAGCTTTGCATTGTTATATTTATCTATCCTAAAAATGGCCATTGTCTCCCCCTTTACCTTATGAACTTATTATAGAATAAGTAAGGTTTTGTTTAGCATATTTTCTTACTCTAATCCAATGAAAGTTCCATACTGCAGGATTCCAAACACCAATAATTAGTCTCTTCCAAACTTGATTCTTAAATGTGGAATCTTCTCTACTATGGTCAACTTCTAGGCTATTATCAGTTGTAGGTTTAAAATGGTATAAAATATTACCATCATAAGCACCAGCAATATAATAAGATACATTTGTTTGAGCATCATAAAATCCAGGATATTGATTATGGTCAGTATTTACATAATTTGAATTAACTACAGTTCTCATAAAATGTGCACTTCCATTCCAACCCCACCATCCCCAATCATATCCATTCTTTAAAATATCATCAGTATTTCCAGAACTACCTAAAGTCTCTTCTGTAGATAAACCAAATATAGCACTCTCTCCAATTGTATTTGCACTAATTACAGCTTCAATAATTACATTATTAGGTAAAGACAAAATAGGTGATTGGTAAAAAGAAATACCTTCAAGTTGTATTTTACCATTCTGTAATGACCCATTTCCACAGATTACACTAAATTTAGTGCTATTGTTAAAATCGTCATAAAAATCAAAAATATCATCACCAGAAACAGCAGTTTCAACACTACTTGGCATTATGTATAAAACTATATTACTATTAGCAGAAATTGATGGTATTTTAATCCAAATTGAAGAAGTATCCCATTCTGTTTTAATATCAGTAACTTCCCCATTGGATTTTTCATAAGTAAAAGGCACTATAGTCCCATCAGTAGTTGTAACTTTGAAATAAGGCCAAGAATCAATGATAGATTTAACTCCACTTAAATTAATTTTTATTTGAAAATCTGATAAGTTACAAGAATTTGGATTATTTAATTGTAGTTCAATTCTGTTAGACAACTCATTATATAGTTGCTCTACTTCAGAAGCTGATAATTGTCTTGAAAATACTCTAATATGGTCTATCAATATATTTGAACAAGGAAAATCTCCACCAGTAGCATTACCAGAGCCAAACAACAAATAATCACGAGGTTCACTACTAGCAGAGCTTCCTATACTAGAAGTTCCAGCATAATTACCATCAAGATAGACATCAACTGCATTACTTCCATTCCAAACTAAACAAATATGATGCCAAGAATTAGCAGTTAAACCAATGTTAATAGATTGACCAGGGCAAATACCGGTTTTACCACAAGAAACTTTTAAATCTTGATGAACTAAAAAATTCCAATGTCCATTAGGCCCAGACATAACTACACAATAACTTGCTGGAATACTATTATCAATATAAATCCAAAAAGATACACTTTTGCAGTCAATAGGCCCAGACACTTTAATTGTTTGATTGCCAGTAAACTTTACAGCTTTATTTTTTTTACCTTCAACAAAAATAGGACTGTTATATGTAGAAACACTATGTCCTTCTAAATCACTAAAATCTCCATCTAGTGGCATTAACACTTTTTCACTATTATCTCCAAAGAAATCAAGGGTATATGGCCCTATTATAGTTCCTAGCTGTCCAACCCATTTATTCATATTATAACTATTATCAGTGCATACAAAAATTTCACCAGTAGAAGAGTTAATCCAAACAGCTCCAACACCAGAAGGATTAACTTTATTAGTTGGATTTGAAGTAGATACATAATCAGCATTATTACTACCACTAATAGCTATTTGACTCCAAATATATTCACTTCCATTCCATTCTAAGAATGTGTTTGCTATTGTAGGATTTGGAACATCTGAAATATCAGTTAATTTACTATTAGTTTTATCTATATCTTCCCAAGAAATATTATTTTTATTTTTTGTATAATTTATATAGAAAAAAGATAATAGTTTATTCATAGTTTCACCCCTACTTTAATTTATACAAAGGAAAGTATTTTTCTTTTACTACAAAATAAAGTTTGGTTTCTGTAATACTTTTATCATTTAATATCTCATAATAAAGTTTCTTAATTTGTTGAACCCAACCTACTCTTACTCCTATTTTTATTAGCTGCTCCCAAGCTTGAGCTTGACCATACTGAGAATTAAGACTAGAAACTTCAGTTTTTAAATCTGATTTTCCTTCCATTATTTTTGTAGCAGACTGATACACAAGCTTTCCTATTTCTCCAGCAGACAAATTTGTATAATTCACAAGATAAGAAGTCCAAAATAACTGGTCAACTTGGTCTGACTTTTGTTTACTTTCTGGATAATATTTTAAAATCCAATTTTGTGTATATTTATCAAGTATTGCTTTTCTATCCATATTTATTCTCCTTTAATATTTTATAAATTGTTCTCTTGAACCCATTGTATCAATTTCTGTATGAAAATCTAGATATAGTATAGGTAAATCAAAATTCCAATTATCTTCTGTATCAGCTCCAAGTCTTGTTACTTTGGCAAAAACAACTTGACTGATTGAGTGGACAGTATCAAGAAAACCAAAATCAAAAAGCACATGTCTCCCTTTCATCTCTTCTGTTATTGGAAATATTTTTGTAATTGAACTTAATTGTTTATTTACTTGTCTAACAGTTCTAATATTTCCACCAGTTACAAGAGTTTCAACTGGAAGTTTTTGCCACTCAAATTTTAATTTTATATTTCCAGTTGTAGCATCTGGTGGTATATAACAATGAATATGAAATGCACACTTGGAATTATATTTAGCTCTATGATTAAATTGAGTAAAAAAAGATACTGAACTATTAACACCAGCTGGAAATGCCCAAGTTTCAATAACTGGAGTAATGCTTTTAACTGTAACTTTATATTTATCTACTGGAATATCATTTAATTCTACTTCTATATCTTCTAATACTTCTTCACCAATATTTTTAATTTCTACAGTATATCCATTTTCTATAGGATAGGAAGTTATTTCAAGTTTACTTGTATCATAATATTTTCTTATACAAATATAGTCAACTTTCAAGGGATTAGAACTTGTATCTGAATCACAAATAAAAGATAAATTTCCCATATTATAAGAATAACTTGCATTAACTGTTTTATTTCTGGTAATGTTTTTGAAAGTTTGTTTATTTTGTTCTATTATAACTTGATATTCATTCCACGCATTAGCTTGCTGAGAACCAACTGGATATGTCCAACCAGTAGAAATAGCATGATTATAAGAACCTTTATCAGAAATAAAGTAAAGATTACCAACTTTTATTCCAGAGTCAAAATCATAGTTTCCACTATACATCTTCCATTCTATCACAACTTTTTCTGGAATTGCAAAAGTAGTTGTAGCTCCAATTATTTGATTACCCCCATTTACTATCAGTTGTCCATTACTTAATGAGCTATTTTTATAAGTCCATAAATTATTGTTATAACTATCAAAATCATCATATAGCATAAAGACTTTTTCATTTTCTGCTTTTCCTTCTTCATTTCTTTGAAATGTGTAAGTAATAGTTTCATTTGGTTTAAATGTTCCTTTTATCCAAACCTTGTCTTTATAGACAGCATAAGCAGTAGGAGATTCATATTCACTTTCAGCTAAGTAATAAGTTACCATAGTGTTATCTGGACTTATCTTATTTGCCAACTGGTCATCCCACACAGTAGCTTCATCTTTTAAAATAAATGTTCCATCTGGCAGTATTTTAAAATTTGGTGGTAATGTTTGATTTTGTTTAAAATTAAAGAAAAAATTTATCAAATTATTCATTCTTATCTCCTTTATTAAAACCTTGTATCTTCTGGTATTAACCAAACATTTACAGTTCCAGTAGCACTTGTGTTTCCATTCATTTTGACTTTAATTTTAAATTTTTCTTCATTTTTTCCTACTGGAATGGGAATGTTATATAATCCTTCATTTAAGGTTCTTTCATAATTAACTATACTATTTCCATCATCTTGTTGAACTGGAAACCATTTATCAATTGACTTTTCATATTTCTCAAAACTTACTGTAATATTATCTTCAGTTCCTTTTGTATATTCTATATAAACCATTATGGTATCTTTTTTTCCAGTTTCAATTGCTCCTTCAACAGAAATATCACCACTATTTATCAATAGGTTATTTCTTGCATATATATAAATCATTTTAACAACCCCCTTATTTTTAAATTGTAAATTCTATTTCTTTTTCAAACCTACTTACTTTCATAAGTTGAACAAAGTAGTCAGGGTGAATGACAGATAAATTTAAGTCTTTATTCCAAATACCACTTTCAACAAGACCTTTCGCACAACCTTCACTACAGAAATATTTATCTTTCCAATCATTGCATTTAAATACAAATCCTATGATACCTTTCCAATCATATTTTACTTTATTACAAGCAAATTGAAGCATTATTTCTTTTAATTTTTTTGCTTTTTCAAACTCAACTTCTTTAAACCAAATTTCAACTGGTGTTTTTGGTTTATGGTTGCAAAATCCACTCACCCCCCATCTCCAACCATCTTCAAATTTCCAAGCTTCAATTAACTTTGTTATATCTATATAATCCTTACCATACCAATCAAGAATATAAGCAATATGACTGTAATCACTTCTTGTCCAAAACTTTATACATTTTGAAACAAAAGAAATTCCTTTAAATGCTGCAAATCTTATTTTTGCCATTTTTAATAAACCTTACAATTTAAATTACAGTCTCTAGCATTAAGCTTAGCTATAGTTAATATCTCTGGTTTTATAGTTTTTATTTGTTTTATATTTTCTTTTTTAAATTCTTGACAAAAGAAATCTAGAACATTTATTCCATCAAGATAAAGAGAAGCAAATCCTTGAGTATATATTATTCTGTTTGATGTTAACATTTGGTCAACACTTAGCACTATTCCTATAAAAACATCTATAAATATTGATAAAATTGAAGTTATATTATAAACAAATTCTAAGTAAAAATCTTCTCCTTCTATTTTTAAATTTTTTAATTTTTTACAAAACCATTCTTCACCAACTTTCTTATGTATTTTTATAGAATAATCAACTATCTCTTTTCCCCTATTACTCAACACTTTAAATAGTTTTTTCTTAACTTTTGAAGCTTTTAAAACAAGTTCTTTAAAAGAACTTGTTAGAAAAATGTTAAAATTTTTACATCTCTCATTTCTTAGAGCTAGAAATTTATTCCATAATGTAATATTTTTATACCACTCTAACACAAGTTCTACACCTATATCAATCATATAAAGACTTGAAGCATGAAAAAATAAAGAACTTGCATATACTTGCTTCATTACTTCAGATTTTAATCCATAAAAATAAGATAAGCCAGAACTGATAGCTGAAGATATAAGAGACATTCTTTTAAATAATCCATTATCAATTTCTATTTCTGGCACTATCAAATCTTCATTAGGGCTTCTAAAATACTTTGTTATATATTCAGAAAAACTTATAGGTAAGCAGTGTTTACCACAAGTTTGACATAACTCCATATTAAAGCCCCCCAAACCTTTCTCTTGAAATTAAATGTCTAATTTCTCTAATGTCTTGTTTTATTTCTTGAAGTGTTGTAACAATCTGTTCATGTCTTATTTGATTATTTTTTGAATTTGAATGAAATTTTTCTTCAAGTAAATTTATTTTATTAGATACATCATTTAACTTCAGTTCTATTTTTGAGTCTTGCTTTTTAGGATAAAGGTGTTTTGTATAAATATAAACAATAAATTTTTCTATATAAGGTAAAATCAATATGCCTATAATGAGAAGAAGAATAAATACAAAAGGGTGTTTATCCATAGTGTGTTCTAAAAATGCAAAAAACCCTTCCATTTTACATTATCTCCAACAAATTTTTGTCTAAAAAAATAAAAATTTACTTAAAATTTTCTTCTACATTATCAAGTTTTTCATTTATTTTCATACTTGTTTCTTTTGTTTTTTCTTCCATTTTTTCTATTAATTCATAAATTTCTTTTTGAATTTGCTTAGCTTTCCATACACCAATTATAAAACCACATAAAAAGGAAATAATAATAGCTATTGTTTCCACAATCATTTTTTACCCCCTTTACCAAAATTTCCACCTTTTGCTACTAAATTCTTGATATTTTATTCCATATTTAAAAACTTTTTTACTATATGAATAATTTATATCACAATCATATCTATATTGTAAACATTTTCCTTTCTTTCTCCAAACACAAATTTTTCTCTTATGTTTTAAACAATTTTTATAACCAGTTTCCCAACTAATATCTGGCAATACTTCTCTTAATATTTTTCTACACCTACCATTATAACATTGATAAGTTATAAAAAGTTTCTTATATTTGTTTATTTTATGATATTTTTTAAGAATATAAGCTTGAGCATAAAAGTAATCAAAACTATCCTTTATTTTCCAAGCTGGAAAATATTTTTTTAATTCTTTATCCCAAAATCTTGGAGTAATTTGGGCATAACCTAAAGAGCCAATACCATCAAGTGAACCTATCCACCTACACCCAGTTTCAGCTTTAATTTGTCCTAGACTAAACCACCAAGGATAATCAATCCCAAAAAACCATTGGTGTGCTGCTCTAACTTTCCACTTTAACTGTTCACACCTATCCCAAGAAAATCCACAATTAACTAAAAGCAAAAATAATAGCTGAACCAATAAGTAAAATATAATAATATGTTTTTTTATCATTTTCACTCCACTTAATTTTACCAAGTCTTATTCTTCTAAAAATATATGTTAAAAAATACCAAATTGTTACAAGACTTATTTTCTTAATAACAATTTGCATTGGTGGAAGTAAATCAAAAATTTTGCCATTATTATAAATAATAAAAGAAATTGCTATAATAATAATGGCAAGCCACCAGTCTTTTAAGAAACTTATCTTTCCTTTCATAATAGTCTCCTTATCTACAAAGTTTTATAGCTTCTCTTAAAAGTTCATTTTCTTTTTTAAGCTCAAAATAATTATTAAGAATAATTTTAAGTTTTTCTGGATATGTAGCATTATCTGGTATTTCTTCTAAACTGGCTTTTGGTATATCTGGTATTTTACATTTAATAAAAATAGGTTTTTCAACATATTGAACTCTTGGACTTTGTGAAAAACAACCAAAAAATAAAAATGATGATATAGCAAGAAAAAGTAATTTATTTTTCATTTTCTTTTCCTTTTTTACTTCCTTTTTCTATTTCTATAAATTTATCAATCATTAAACACATTTGTTCACATTCCTTCTTTGTAACATAAACTTTTTTTGTAATAACTTTTGGAATATAAATAACTTTTGGTTTTTTATTTGCTATTTTTAATAATTTATTTATATCTTTTTCATATTTTTCTTTTTGTAATACTATTTCTTTTTTTAGCTTATTGTTTTCCAATATGTAATTATCCAGCAATTTATGTATTTTTGTATTTTCATTTTCAAGTTTTACTATTTTGCTTTTTAATTCCTTATTCACATTAAAAAAATAAAAGTTTAATATTACAGAAAAAATAAAAGGTAAGTATAGTATTAAGCTTCTTATTCTGGAAGAGCCAAGCAAAGCTAAAATAAAATTAAACACTATTTACCCCCAAAAACTTGAACTGAAAAAGCTACATCAGTTGCTTGATTGTTATTATCATAAACTTCTACAGTAAAGCCACTAGTTGTTATATTTGAAATACTAATAACATAAAAACCAGAAGTATTACAAGTAGCAACAACAGAATAATTTGCATTTGCCATTGCATTACTAAAACTTATTTCATATACTCCAGTAGCAGAATGATTAACAGAAGCTAGGTTATAACTATCACCTATTGTTCCATCACTATTTATTTTTCCCCAACAAGTGCAAATAGCAATATTATTTATACTACCATTAACAGTTATATCATTTGAAAATGTTTTATTTCCAGCAATTGTTTCATCATTACTTGTATGCACATAATCATTTTCATTAAAATCTGTTATATCATTTTTAGTATGTGTATGATTTATATCAGCTTTATTTGACAGTTCATTTGAAATTTTTTGTGATGTCCACAGAAAAGAAGTTCCAGTTTGAGTATCATCAACATCACAGTTATCTACTTTATTAGCATTATCAGCTTGTTCTACTATACCATCATTATCACTATCATAAGTAGATTTATCAAGAAAATCAGAACTATCTTTTCCATCAAGTAAATCAGCATCAAGTCCACTTCCAGAACCATCAACATTTTTTATTTTATTTAAAATAGTATTATCATCAACATTACTTAAATCTTTTTTTGCAAGATAAGCTTCAAGTTGTGTTGATAGATTGGCTATTGTATCTTTTATCCATTTTGAAACAGAACTATCATACCTCAAAATATTCCAATCATCTGGAGTTGAATTCCATAAATCTTCAAATTTTGCAAGATAATCATTAAGCTTCTCAAAATTACTAGAATAAATATTATTCCAACCTTGTGTTCCATAGGAAACACCTTCAAGTTGAGTAGGTTCATATATCATATCACCATTCCTCCCTTTTATCTAAGTTTAATATATCTTTTATATAAATTTTTGTATTACCATTTTCAAGCTTTGCAAAAGTTTAAAATACTTGTATATGTTTCTTTAGTTATTACTATCTTGTAATATTTATAGTTAATAAAATTATAAACTTTCTTCTTTACCAACTGTTACAGTAGGTTCTTGTTCTGTATATTTACGGACAAAAATATACTTAAAATAAACATTATCTTCACTATCTTTTGTTAATGCAAAAGAATTTCCAAATCTATCTACTGTAAAATCTGATAGTATAATACTATCATTAATAGTAATGAGTTTAATAATGTTGTCTGTAACTTTTATACAAACTTTCTGATTAGTTCCATAAGGATAACTACTTATTATTCTGTAATTACCAGCAAAATGTCCACCTAAAATTTTATCAATATGAATTTTGCCACCTTCCCAAGGTAGAAGACACTGCACATAATCAGTATTACTAGTATCTAGATTTATACCTATTCTTGTATCATGGTCTCCCTCAGAATTATCATATTCTGTTTCAATAATATAATTTGGTGGCAAATTATATTTAGAATATATAATATTCCAAGATTCTGCAGAACCAATTCTTAATTTGCTATCAGATACAGAATAATCGGGTGAACCTTTAATTGCCCATTTATTTGTATCTAGTTCATTTCCATCAAAATCATCAAAAAATTCAAATACTTCATCACCATTACTTGCATCTATAGCAGCATTGTTACCATAATACATATAAATATTTGTAGTAGAACCAGATAAAATTGAGGGAACTTTTACCCATATTTTAGCTATTTGATTTATATTATCCCATTCTTCAATCCAATGATTTAGTATTGTTACTCCATCACTATCTGTAAATCTTATATCACTACCATCACTATTTGCTTTAGTAAAATCAAAATTAGTATTATCAAGTGTTACTAAAATTTGATAATCAGTTAAATTTTCACTATTAGCAGAATTATCAATTGTTATTAATCTTCTATAATTAAAGCCAGACAACCAATTGGCATATTCAATGTAAAGTCTGCTAGTATTAAATTGAGAATAATCAAGAGCCACTTGATAATCAGTCAAATTTTGAGTAGAGTTAATAGTTACTTTTTTTCTTTTTGTATAAATAAATCCACCTTTTTCCCAACTTCCAGTTTCTTCTGCACCATAAGTTACAGTAGGTTCTTGTTCTGTATATTTACGAACAAAAACATAATCTACTAAAAAATTTCCACTTAAAGCATCTCCAGAAAATCCTATTTTTCTATCTATAGTTTGTAGTCCATTTGGTTCTGTAATTTCTGGAATGTTTTGTATTCCTCTTATAATTGTAAATTTGTTGTCATATACTTTTATAATATACTTAATCCATTCATTAACATTCCATTCCATTCTATAGTCTGCTATTACATAATATGATTCAGATACTCGCTCTCTTATATCTTCATCACACCCACCACCTCGTGTTTCATGTTGAATTGTAACATAATGGTAACTATCAATTAACCAAAAATTAATAGCTCCTAAACTATCATCAGTATCATGTGCTACAAGTGTTTCTACAACATAATTACTAAAAGTAACATTACTAATTACAGCTGGTTTTCCCCCTTCATTAGGGGATTTTCCAGCTATCTTCAAAACTCCATTATCAACTGTAACAGTTGTAATTCCAGTATTCATCCATTTATTTGTATCTAGTTCATTTCCATCAAAATCATCAAAAAATTCAAATACTTCATCACCATTGCTGTAATCTGGAGCATTTTCATTTCCATAATAAACATAAATTTGATTATCTCCAGCAACTAAATCTACTTTTATCCAGATTTTTGCCATTTTTATTACCTTTATTAAATTTTCAACTTTTTTAAATTCTTAGCTTAAGGTTCATACCAATAAGGTATTGTATTACCAGAATTATTACCAGAATTAGGCACATTTACAGTTATAACATTACTATCAAAACCATTCCACCTTGTTTTTATTTTTAAAGTAAATGCTTCTGGCCTATTTTCAATAGTAAAATTAGGACTATCAAAATACATTTCTGGCTCATCATTTATTTGTGCTACTATAATACCTTCATATTCAAATGGATACTGGTCTGTAGTAGTATCTGGATTATTTTTTCCAGCTCCAATTCCATTAGTTTTACTTACTACAAAAACATCAACATTAACATTTGCTGGATTTGAATTATCTCTTGTAGCTATAACTTTTTCTGGAGTTATTGGTCTCTTAGCTTTCATAGTAGGCTCAACATAAATTGGAGTAGCATCTTCTATACTTCCAATTTTATTATTTAATACTGGAACTATTTTTAAATAAAATGGAGAAGATAAATTTACTCCAGTTAATATGTTATCTGATATTTTGGTAATGTAAATATCAGTTCCAGCATTATGATATGCTTTACCACTCCAATTTACATTTCTAATTATACCAGTAATTTTATAATTTGTAGTTTCATAAGGCTCAAAATTTTGAAAAGTCATTATTTCATTATCAATAACTATTACTCTATTTGTAGTAAACAAATCTGTTCTTGAAATAGTATCCCAATCATTATCAAAAGATGTGTATGGGGTATAAATGATACCAACTGTATCATCAATTTCATAAGTAGTATCTGGATAATCATTAACAAGAGTTCCATTTGTAGCAAAAGTAGTAAAAGTTCCCATATATTTATAATCAGTTCCAGTAAAACTTAAATATACAGCAAATCCAGTTTCATAACCTTTTTCTCTTGCAACTAAAAGCAAAAATGTTGGAGTAGTCTTAGTAGTTTCATTATAATCAAGTTCTATTACTTTTATTTTTTGAAAAGGTGGTAAATCATAGGAAGGTTCTACCCATTGAGTTCCACCAGTATCAGTATAATAGTTATCAAATAACTTTTCTGTATGTTGAATTAGTTTTATATGAACTTCATTACTATCAAATTTTGGCTCACTTATACTAACAATTCTGAAATCTCCTTCCAACCCAACATCACTATTTTTTATAGTAATAATATCACCAATAGTATATTTTGCATATTTAATAGGAACTACAATATCAAGAGAACTTTTAGGGAAACTTTCTTTTTTCATTAAGCTTGTTAACAGTTTTAAAGCAAGGCTTCTACTTGAAATAGCAGTTAAGTCATAGTTAACTTGAATATTTTTTCCAGAAATTAACTTTGCTGCTGGATTTTCAAGGATAATTGTTCTTACTGTTCCATTTTCAACATAATTAGCTCTAAATTCATTTGGAACACTATTCCAAGTTGGTTTACTAAAATTAAACTCAATGAAATCGTCTTCTATTACTCCAACTGCTGTATCATCATTTTTCAATATTCTTAAACTAATTTTACCTTCATTATTATACTCCAACTGTGCCGAAACTAAATCACAAATCTCCTTAACCACATCTTTAACTTTTCTTGAAGAACTAATTACATAATTTATTCCTATACCTTCATTATAAAAATATTCTGCTGCACTAACAAATGAATTTGTATCAAGATACTGCCCCTCAACTTTAGCAAAATTTGTTAATAAATCCCATATAACACAAGCTGGATTATTTCCAACATAATTTTCACTATCATCATAAACATCATCATATCCCAATCCAGTATTTAACTCCCTTTTTACCCAAAAATATACTGTAGGAACAAAAGTCCTATTAAATCCAACAAAAAACTTTTTCCAAAAAATGTGAGCTACACCAGGAAGCTTGCTGGCATATTGAAGATTAGGGTAAGTATCCATTGTTCCATCATTCCAAATAGTATTACTTGCAGAAACAGCCTTACTTTCATCATTATCAACAAAAGCCTTTTCAAGAGTAACTTTTCCCATACATATAGCTTGCCATATATCAAGATAATAATTATATCCTCTAGTAACTGTAGTGCTTCCACCACCACCTTTTCCACCAGTTTCAACTTCTTCTGTTACAGCTTCAGTTATCAAATTACCATAATAAATAATGTTTCCTGGTATTTTTACTCTTCCATAAACTACTGGAATAGACTGTCCTTCATTAGCTTGAGTTACACTAAAATCAGAAAGAGAAGCTGGTTTCATATCTATTGTTTGGGGTTTGGGAGAAAAAAGTCCAGTAAGTAGTGTTAATCCAGCCATAACAACACCAGCAATTAAAGAACCAGTAACCCACCAAGTAGTAGCTCCAGTAATTAAAGCTCCAAGTATTACAGCTCCACCCATTTTAAATCTCCATTTTTTCTATTAACCTTACTACTATTTGTAGATGTCTATACCAATATCCATTTAAATTTTCTATACATACTCCTTTTTTATAGTGAGAATGGATAAATTTCATATCACCTAAATATATACCAGAATGATTAACTATTTTTCTTTTATTATTGATAGAAAATCCCAAATAATCACCCCTTAATAAAGTAAAATCTTCTTTATTTTTCAACCAAATTACTTTAAAATCATATCCTTCTTTTAACAAATTCCTATGTTTTTCTATATAGTCTAAAATAAGTTGTTTATCTGTATGTAGCCACCAATCTTTTGGATAATAGTCATAATTTAAATCTTTTAGATATCCACAAGTAACTAAAACAGAACCTATAAACATATTACAATCAACACCCCTTCCCTTGTGCTTCCACAAATGCTTATAGGGAGTTCCAACCCAAGATAAAAGTTCATTTTCAAATTCTTTCCATTTTGCAATATTATTAAAAACTATTTTTTCTTTCATTAAAATCCCCAGATAGTTGGATTTTTATTAGGTATATAAGGAAATCCTAAAAAATTTTCCAAGTTGTTAAATTTATTTTTACAAGTTTGTGCTGTTTTATCACACCCCGGATAAACTCTAACTTTCTTGTTATTAACATCATCATCAAATGGTGCGTGTAAATATATTTTATTATCTGCTGGACTATGATATGTTATCATTCTATATTCACCATTATACTCTACATAACCATTTGTAAAATAATTCTCTGGATAACTTCCAAATATAGAACTAGCAAGAGAACTTCCATTATCAGCAGTTGCTACTACTGTCTCAACTAAATAATCATTTTTATTTAATCCACACCTACTATCAAACAAAGTATTATTACAGAATGAGCTATAAACAAGTGGTGGAACTATACTATTTGCTAAACTTAATACATCAACTGCTTTAAGTGTTAATACTCTATTGTTAACACCAACTATTTCTCCCAGTCCAACAAAAATAACTTTATATACATTATCTTCCATAAAATATCTTGTAATTTTAATAGAAACTTTTGATACATTGTAATCAAGAAAATAAAAAGTTACATTTTCTTTAGTAGCAAATGATATTATAACATAATTTTCTTCATTTTTCTCATTTTGTATATCACTTCTTTCCATAATACAAGATAGATATTCAGTATTATTAAATATTACATTTGTTGGATAGTTTGTTAAATGTAAAATAAAAGTTGGAAATTCTATATCATATAATTCAGCAAAGGGTAAGACTTCAGTTTGACTTATACTATCTTTATAACTCATTTTTTAGTTCTCCTATGTATCAATTTCACTATATTCATAAGGTAATTCTATAAATGAACATTGAGCTACAGCATAGAAATCTTTTTCTTTTGTAAAATAGTATTGAAAAGATACTCCTTCTTGAGTAAACCTAGCCAAAATAAATTCTCCACATAATGTTATTTGTTCTGATAATAAATCAGTTCCTATATACTGGTCTATATATAACTTTTCAACATTCATATTATTTTCATCAACTTCTACATTTGTAACTTTTCTAATATATAAATCACTTTCAGATAAATCTCCTTTACTTACAAATATAAAAATTCTATTATGTCCATTATATATTTTATTAAATTCTACATTTTCAATTTTAATTACAATATCTGAAGCACCAATAGGTTCAACAACTTTAAATTTATTAACCCAAGTAGGTATCCAAAATCTTTTAAATGCTCCTTTTTTATCTTTCCAAAAATCTAAAAATTTTTTATATTCACTTCTACTTATTAAAGTAAAATTTCCACTTAACTTATATTGTCTTATAGATTTAAACTGATATCCAATTTCTGCTGAATAATTAAATGCTACAAAAATACCTTGTGGAATAAGCTCTACATTAAAACTATCAAAATCTGGAATAAAATCAAATATATCTGTTACAGTTCCTAAATCACTATAATTTATGTTCATTTTACTTTAACCAAGCTTCTTCAAATTCAAGTTCTATAAAACAGTTTCCTTCTCTATAAGTTTTAGGACTAAATTTTAATACTTTACAAGCAATTAAGGGGAAAAATAAAGTTGTTTTTGGGTCAAATTGTAACTGTATTGGTTGAACTAATGTTATTTTTTTATTTGCTGTGTCAATACTTTCAATTTCAATAGCAGTAATGTATTTATTTCTTGGGTCATAAATAAGCAAGTAATCCACATTAAATAACTCATCATATTCACTAAAATCTTCATTAAAATATATTTCAGTTTGTCCAAACAAAATATCATTTGAAGAAGTTAGTGGCTCTGGTAAAAATCCTAATCCAACTACATTACCACCACATTTTTCTAAAAATGTCATAAGTTGTGTTTTATTAAAATTATCAACAAAAAATCTACCACTTATACTCTTTTTAACTTTATCTACTGCAAGTCTTCTTTGCTCTCTATTTTCATAATTTGTTACTATAACTACTGGATATTTATAATTAATTCTTAACTCACCAGAGATAAACTCATATAAAGGTAATAATAAAAGTCTTATTCCAGTTATTTTAACTGAAACTGGATTATAAATATCATCATCAGTAAAAAAGTCAACATAACCATTTAATATAGCACTTCCTTCAGATTTAACTTCTATTGCTATATATCTCCAGTTTAATGGTTTAAAAACATATCCAGTTATATTTTCAACAAAAACGTTATCAAGAGACCCAGTAGAAATATTTGTTATAGTAACACTTTTGTCATAATAAGAATTCCACATAAATATGGAATAATTTAAATCTATTGTAATTAAACCACAATCAATTTTATCTGAAGTTATCCAAACTTGGTCATAATAAAGATAATATCCTAGAGAATGTATTAATATTTTTACACCAAAAAAATTTTTAGGATTTGTTTGTAAAAGTAAAAAGCCACTACTTACATTATTAGCAACAAACTTATTTTCAGTATGGTAAAAACAACTTTTATGTATAGCTTTTGTAAATAAATAACTATAAGTAAACATATCATAAATTTCCTACTTCAAAAGCTATTCCAAAATTATGTGCTTCATAAGCTCTCCAACCATTAGAATAAATTTTAAACTTTCTGCTACCATATTCTATTGTTCTATTAAAATATTTTCTTCCTGGGTAATAACAAAAATAAAATGGAGTTTCACCAACAACATGTCTGTAATTTACACCATCAATATTACTGTAACTAGAAATTAATGGTAGTGTTCTTAAATATATTCTATTAAATTGAACAGGTTGGTATGTTAGTTGTGGAAATTCATTAACTTCTTCAGCACGAACACCACTATCACAAGGGTAAGACCAACTTTTTGCACAATAAATACAAAAGTTATCATAATGAAAGTTATTAACTTTATCTTTATAATAAAAAAATAAAGTAATTGATTTATTCACATAAAAATAAACACCCCCAGAACCTAGTCTCCTTATAAAGGGAGAAACAAAAAATAGATTTCCATATAAAGATTCATTATAAATATTTAACTGACCAAATCCAAAAATTTCAGAGAATGGTTTTGTAATCCCACACTTACTACTATACCCATAAAGTATAATAAAACAAATTTTATTGTTTATTAATAAAAAGGAATCAATAATAAAGAAATCTCCTACAGGATTTGTTTCTTGCAAATATGAAGAAAAATTTAAATCTCTTGTAAATAAATCACAGTTTTTAAATGAAATAGAAGAAATAGGTATCCACTTTGTAATTTCATTATCAAGAAATCCATATAAAGTAAAAGGAAAATACCTATAACCATCATTAATTAAATCATTTAAATGTAATGAAAAATAACAGTTTGTATTAGTAACATGAAAAGTAAGTCTATCTCCACTATCTATTCCATCATAATCAATAGTCCAACCATAATCTATCAATTTATCTCTTAATGCTGAAAGTATAGCAGCAGCATTAGTTAATCCCAAATGATAATAATCAAATACTTCAGCCATCATACACTCCTTTTATATTATTCTTTTAAAATACAATGCCAATGTGCATAATCATTTCTATTTACATCTGGAAACACTATATATTCTTTTCCACTATCATCAGTTATTATACTTTCACTTGTCAAATCAACACTATTTATATAATATACACCTTCATACAATCCAACAAAATAATCACTACTTGGTGCTACTATAATAGGATAAAAAAATAAGGGAAAATCACTAGGAAAATTAAACTGCAATACATTATTTGCAAAAACTCTAGGTTGAACATATCCCCAACTGTCTCTATTATGCCAAGTTTTATCTTCAGCTGTCATATAACTATATCTACCGTGAACAAACCAATGTGCATTATCTTGATTATCGTGCCACTCTACTGGACTAAAATCATAATCACATTTATGTGAACCATGAACAACAAGTGGAACTTCATATTCAGTTGGTAAACATAATCTTAATGCAAGTCCAGCATATAAAACACTATAATATCCTTCATTTAATACAACAATAATAAATCTTCTTTGATTTGAAAAAATCCATAAATAATTTGGATTATTCCAAATACAAACAGCATATTGAGAAGTAAATTTACTTGCCCAACTACTTGTATTAGTATCATAAGTGTAACAACCACCACCTCTAATAAAAGCTTCACTTTCAGTATTATATATTTGCAATTTTAATATAACATAAACATAACTTGAACCATCACTATTATATAAAATATACTCTGCTCTTTTAAATTTATACTCATACTCTATTACATCACTAGCAGAAACAGCTCCACCAGATAAAAATGTTACTTTACCAAGAATATTATCAAGAGTATAATCAGTTCCTTGTGTTAAAGTAGTTCCACCTTTTGTAAAAACAGTTTCTTCTGTATTAACAGTAGGTAAATAAATTGGAGTATCAAGTGCAGATACTGTTAAACTTCCACTAAAAGTTCTATACTGTAAATTGTTTGGGTCATCTTCATTAATAACATAACTTTTTACTTGCCAATCTCTACCAGCAGTTGCACTATCATCACAAAGAAATCTAATAACTTGTGTTATAGTTTCATAACAATTATTACAAAGTGTTTTATCTAAATAAGCCATTTTTACTTACCCCTTATGCACTTACTAATATTTTTCTAATTTTATTTGCTTGATTTGATATTACATTTAATATCATATTCTGTCCCATTGAAGTAGCTAAAAATTCTCCTACCATTTTTGGGTCTATTACATTAACAATATTTATTGCTTGTTGAGTTTGCTGTTGTTTACTAGTTTTATCCTCCATAAGTTTAACTGGGATACTTCTACCATCTGGCAATGGCACAACTGCTTCTGGATATTTACCTTCAGCAACTAATCCAAGTGTAGGTTGTGTAGCTATACCACCAGAAGCAAACTTCTTAAATGGTATAAACTGCCCTGGCA
>Ga0256842_1000262_pt1 | contig 46085 bp, 35 predicted proteins | sample 4559240metaG_FD_185973 | JGI IMG/M metagenome (GOLD analysis project Ga0256842, IMG submission 185973) | Hydrothermal vent microbial communities from Guaymas Basin, Mexico - 4559-240 | ecosystem: Environmental > Aquatic > Marine > Hydrothermal vents | place: Mexico: Guaymas Basin | collected... | reverse complement strand
AAAAAAAAATAATAAAAAAACAAGCATTATTTTTAGAAAACTGAAAAGTAATTTATTGATAGTGTATATTAAAATTGTGTCTAAAAGGGTCGCCTAATTTTATGCTATAATAGCATTACAAAAAAAAGGAGATGACTCATGAAAGATAATAACAGAAAAGATTTTTTAAGTAAAGAGTTGGAACGAGATATGAAAAAGATTTTAGAAAATGATTCAGTTGAAGGAATGGAAGAGATACTTCGAGTAGTCTTTGAATAGGTTTTTAGTAAAGGTAAGTTTCATGAATATGGATGGAGTTAATAATTATAATTATCTGGATTTTTCTGCATCCCAATCTGCATTAAATGCTCTTTCTCCACCTAAATTAAGTGTACCTGTATATTTACCATCTTTAAGTTTTTTACCTTCAGTGTTTCTTGCTTCAATTGTTGCATATCCACCAAATTTAAAAGCATCACTTCCACCTGCTGCATCTCCAACATGTAATTGATTAATATAATCATTAACTTTATCAACTAATAAATTTACGCCTGTATGACATAAGCCTTCTACTGTATCTACTGTGATAAATCCACTTGCCCAATCTCCAACAAGATTTGCAACTGTATCAACAACTGTTTGTGAAATACTTCTGCAGTCAACATATAATTCAACTGCTTCACCTAAACTATTAGCTTGACCATGGGTTACTGCTGGAATTAATACGCCATCTAAAAATGCTGTTACAAATCTACCAAAATAAAATTCGGCAGCATGTTCGTCTATATAAATACTATAAACAGGATTACCATCTTTAATTTCACAAGCTATACTTCCTGTAAATGAAGATGAATTTAACTGAAAGCCTTCTTCTTGCCCTTGGGGCTCTACTTCTGTCCATTGACCATGCCATTGAACAAAAAATCCATCCCATGATTCAATACCCTTTATACTAGAATGACGGTCGGAGTCATGTATAAATGCCATTTTAACTTTTACTTTCATCTCTTGTAAAATTTCAATAGTATCATTTAAGCCAATTACTAAATCTTGAGCCCATGCAGGAATATATTGATCAATTAGAGGCCTTACTGCTGATACTATAGTTTCTTCAAGCCATGATAACCAATGAGGTAATCCCCAATCAATATTTTGCCCAAGTAAAATATCTGAAATAGGCCCTAGTACTTGACCCATTCCATTTAAAATTGTTTGTAAACTTGGTGGAAGAGCATCTATTAAGTGAAAATAATAATTTGCATCCCATTTTACTATACACTTATTAACATTGTTTGCAGTAAAGCAAACTTCATTATCTGAACATTGTGAATCATTACTACAAGATTGGCCGCTACCACCAGAAAGTTCAATGTATTCTGTATCTGGACAAGGATTTACACATAATCCTTCTCTACAAATACAAGAACCTTCTTCTGGGCACTTTTCTTCAAAAAATTGATGACAATTTATATCCATTTTACATTCTGTATGATTTGGTTGACAAGTACCTTCTCGGCAAATTAAACCATTAGGGCAATCAATATTATCTGTACAAGCAATATTTTGTTCAACACATCTACCTCTAACACACTGATGAGTTGCAGGACAGTTTAAATCAGTCGTGCATCTACAAGAGTCTAAATCAGTACCGTCTTCACCACAAACATAAGGCTTTTCAACACAAATACTATTTTTACATTCAAATTTTTCAGGGCAATCAGCATCTCCATTTGACATATCGCATGGAATTGGGACATATACGCATACTCCTAATTGACATTCATATGCTTCGCCTAGTGTTAAGCAATCCTCTGTAGTGTCACAGCCTCCAGCTGTTCTTTCTTTGATTGTAACAGCGATGTTTTTACTAGCTGTTCCTGAAGATTCTATACTTACATTAAAATTTGTAGGTGTTTCACCGGCATTTAATTTAACTCTTGCAATACCTGCAAAGTCAGATTTTACAGTAATTTCATTACCTGTGTTTCCATTGTTTTCAAGAGTTGTACCTTGTGCATTTCCTTCTATTTTAAATTTAACATCTTGGTCGGGGTATGGAAGAGTACTATTTGTTGTCACTTGCACCATGAGTGTTTTATGTGAATTAGTATAAACACTAAGAGGATTATTGCTTTTAACAGATAAAAGTTTACTTCTTTTATTTATTTCTACCATAAAGTTTTTATAGCATTTTTGATTTGGAGAGCAGTTATTTGTAAAAGTTGAGACATTGAAGTTGACACCGGTATTGCCACTGTTTATTGCCGAGAGGTTGATTGTTCCCATTCCAAACTCATCAGTAACTATTTCTGTTTTAGATAACTGAGATTCTAAACCCTGAGTACTAAATTTAAAATTTACAGTTTCGCCTTCTATTGGGCCAACAATCTTTTTTAAATCGTCTTCTGAGAATGCTTCTTTCATTTCGTTTGTACCAGATAAGACAACTTGTATTCTTAATGGAGCAATATCACCATCAATTAGCTCTAATCTAGCACCTCCAACAATCTGAATTGTTTTAACACCCATTGCTTTATCGCCTTCTTTAAAACAAGAACCATAAAAACAAACATCTCCGTTTTCACAACCAGAATTATCACTACATGTTTTTTTACTTGTACTCGCAGAAGAGCAAGATATTATAAAAAAAACTGAAAATAACAGTAAAATATACTTCATTTAATCCTCCAAAATAGAACTTAAAATTCCTAACTATATATTATGTTTCATAAATCTTTTTTTGTCAATAAATAAATAAAAAATAAAAAAAATTGTTTTATTTTACTTAAATTTTATAATTGCATTTTTGGTAATAAAAATTTATAATACATTTGTATTTTTTAGGAGAATTATTATGAAAAGAAAAAATGAAGAAATTATGATTAGATTGAGAATGAGCAGTCATGATGCACATTATGGTGGAGGTCTTGTTGATGGAGCTAAAATGTTAAATTTATTTGGTGATGTTGCAACTGAATTATTGATTGCTTTTGATGGAGATGAAGGGTTATTTAGGGCTTATGATAGTATTGAGTTTTTGGCACCTGTTTATGCAGGTGATTTTATAGAGGCAAAAGGTAGAATTATTTCCAATGGTAATTCTTCAAGAAAAATGGAATTTGAAGCATGGAAAGTAATTTCTGCACAAGCTGAAATAAGTGATAGCGCTGCTGATTATTTAGAACCTCCTATTTTAGTCTGTAAAGCAACGGGAACTTGCGTTACTCCTAAAAATTGTCAAAGGAAATCATAAAAAAATATGGCTAGTAAAGTAAATATTATTATTATAGGAGCAGGAACAAAATCAAGAGAATTAATCTCAAGGTTAGATAAGCAATGGAATTTAACCGTTATTGATATTTGTGAGGATTCTCTTGAGCTAGTAAGAAAAATAGATCATAGAATAAATATAATTCATGGAGATGGTTCAAGTAACTACATACTTAAAAAAGCAAATATAGAAAATACAGATGTTGTTGTAGGCTTAACAAATCACGATGAAGTTAATTATGAAATTGCTTTGTTACTAAAAGAAAAATATCCTGAAATACAATTTATAACTGCAATTGTTAAAAAAAGTAGTTTAGTTTTATTTAAAGAGCATGATATTGATGCTATAGATGTTCCCTCTATGATTAGCTCCTTTTTAATGAATAAAATAGATAGTCGTACTTCTACGGCAACTGATATTGGGCTTGGACATGGAGAAATTGCAGAAGTTACTATTACTGGTACAAGTAGAATATTAAATAAAAAACTTTTAGATATTAAGCCTTATGATTGGGTTGTTGGTGCTATTTATAGAAATAATAATTTAATACTGCCTCATGGTAATACCAGGTTTTTAGAAAATGATAGAGTTTTAATTATAAGTGAGCCATCTAAAATACATGCTATTGCAGAATATATTTCTGTAGGAGATTATAGGTTTCCCCTAAATTTTGGCAATAACATACTATCTGTTATTACTACTCCTAAGGATTGGCAAGTACTAATTGATGAATCATTATACTTATTAAGAGAGTTTTATTCTAAAAAAATTGATTTTTTTATTTTAAATGATGAAAAAAGTGGTATTTTTAATAAAAAAGATATTGAAAATATAAAATCTTATGTAAATGATGTTTCAAATTATAAAAATCATGTTGTTAATATCAAAGAAATTAATACAAACTTTAAAGTAAAAGCAATAAAGGATATTTATATTAATGGAAGTTATGGTTTAGTGATTTTACCTGATGAAAATTTTACTCTTTTAAATAAATTAGGAGTAGAGAATACTATTTATAAATTACAAAATTTTATTCATTCTCCTATTATTATTGCAAAAGGTAAATATCCTTATCAAAATATATTAATTTCTGATAGAGATATAAATTCTCCGTTAAAAGGATTTGAAATTGCAATTAGTATAGCAAAACAAACTAAGGCAAAACTAGAAAAGATAACTATAAAAAAACCAGAGTTTATGGAAGATACTGCAGATCATTACTCAATTCCAGATAGTGAATCAGAGTCTAACAAAGAAACAATTAAAAAATTATGTAAATTATATAAAGTTGATATAAATCAAACTTATTTAGAAGGAAATCCAATCAGAAAAATTAAAGAAAAGTCTAAAAATAAGGATTTATTAATAATTTCTCAAATGTTACCTAAAAAATCAACATTTATGTCACCATCTGAAAACCAATACTTGATACATCAGGCAGCACCTTCAGTTCTTATATATAATTTTGGTAGTAGTGAGGAATAATTGCAAGATTATCATATTTATACATTACTAATAATAAGCTTTGGAGCTTTTATTGTTCCTATCTTTGCACCTTTTTTTAAGTTACCTGGTGCGGTCGCTGAAATGCTCTATGGGATGATAATAGGTAAGTCTTTGTTAAATATAATCGATTTATCTCTTAATGCTAAGTGGCTTAGTTTTATGGCTGATTTAGGATTTATTATTTTAATGTTTTTAGCAGGTCTTGAAATAAACTTTGGAGATTTAAAGAAAAAGGGAATTAAAAATTTAAGATTACCTGTATTTTCATTTTTGATATCAGTAACTTTATCTATAATTATTATAGATAGCTTAAATATGGAAATTGGGTTGATTTTTATTGTAATGGCAACGGGAATAGGATTACTTATTCCTGTTTTAAAGGATTTAAATTTAGAAAAAAAAGAATTTGGTAGTATGCTTTTCATTTTAGGTTTAGTTGCTGAACTTCTAACTCTTCTATTATTTACTTTTTTTGAAGTATATAAATTACATGGATTTTCTATAAGAATTTTACAAATGCCAATTATGATTCTTATTTCAATAGTATTTTTAAAACTTTTATATTTAATTTCATGGTGGTTTCCAGACAAAGTTATTAATTTAATCCACCCTAAAGATTCTAAAGAAATTGGTATTAGAATGTCATTTATTTTGATGTTTAGCCTTATCACTATTGCTTTAATATTTCATATCGAGTTTATTATTGGTGCTTTGATTGCAGGAATAGTAATTTCAGCAACTTTTAAAGATAAGGGGGCTTTAGAAGAAAAGATGAATGGAATTGGTTATGGATTTTTTATTCCTATATTTTTTATAAATATTGGTATAAATTTTGATTTATCTTCCATATTAGAAAAGGAAACTTTTTTTATTTTTTTAAAACTGATGTTCATTGCTTTCATTATTAAGTTGATTTCTTCACTCCCTTTGTTATTTAAAGGGATTAAATTTAGAAATATAGTTGCCACAGCCTTCATGTTAGCTGCACCTTTAACTTTACTAGTTGCAATTGCTATGATAGAACTAAAATTAGGATTAATTAGCTCAAAAACAAATAACGCAATTATTTTTCTTGCAATTGTAACTGGAGTTGTATATCCTATATTTTTTAAGATACTTTATAGGGAGCAAGATGGATTTTCGTAAAAATATTAGGTCAAATAAAAGATATAACGCTGTTTTTAAAGTGGAGTATGATAGTTACAAAGATTTTCTAATAGATTATACTGAAAATATTTCGTTAGGTGGAACTTTTATAATAACAAGGGAAAACTTTAAAATAGGTGAAAAATTTAGAGTGATGTTATCTTTTCCTAAAATAATTAAAGCTATTCCTCTAGATGTTGAAGTTGTTTGGACTTATGAAGAAAATTTTGATGATGAAATCAAAAAAGGTATAGGTGTTAAGTTTTTATTTAATGATGAATATCATAAAAAAAAATTTAATAAATTAATTGAAATAATTTCTAGAAAGTATGAATCAGAAAGGGATAATAAAATTATAAAAATGCTTTTCTATCATAGTAATAAGTTTATAAAATCATCTTTTATTGATATAATCAAGAATATCAATAATTTGGAAAGGTATCAAAATATAAATTTTATAATAAGAAATGTTGAGAATAAAGAAGATATAATACAAGATTTTCTTTTAGAGGATTTTGATATTGTAATATTAGATACAACATTATTAAATATAGATGAAATTACTAACAATTTAAAGCTACATAAAGATAAAGTTATATATATAGGATTAGGAAATAAAGAAAAGAAATCCTTTGATTTTCATCTGAAAAAACCTTTTACAATAAGTAAAATTGAAGCATTACTAAATATAATTATAAAAGCAAATGACTTTAAAGTTTAGTGTTTATTCTGTCTTTAAGATCTTTTCCTACTTTAAAAATAGGTTTTTTCTTGGGTTGAACAATAATTGATTTATGTGTTTTTGGATTTTTTCCTTCATAACCTTCATAAGATTTAACACTAAATGAACCAAATCCTCTAATTTCAATTCTATCACCTTTTACTAGTGCATCAGTCATTTTATTAAAGATGGTATTAACTACCAAAGTCGCGTCTTTTTTGGGAAGGTTACTTTTCTCTGCAATATTATGAATAAATTCCATTTTTGTCATAAAAACTCCTAAAAAAATAGAACTAAAATCTACCATATTTTTTATTTTTTAGCAAATGATTTTTTTTAATGTTTTTAAGAAATTTTTTCTTGACATTATTACTATAAATAAATACACTCATTGGTCAAAACCTTTTGACATATTTTTTTACTCTAAGGAGCTTTTATTATGAAAAAAATTGCTGTAATTGGCTTTGGGGCTGCAAGTATTGGCTATGTAAATGAACTTAAAAATAAAAATTTTGAGTTGCATATTTTTGAAAGATCAAAAGATATTATTTCATCTAGTTTGAGTGGAATCCGCTCAGATGGTAAAATTTTTATTTCTAGTGAAATGGGTGGAAAATTAGACTTAAACTTAGATATTCAGAGAAATATTGTTGATTTTTATTTAGATAAATCAGAAGTTCCTGAAGACAAAATAGAACATGGGTTTTCTTTTCAAAGTAAAAAAGAGGGTTATTATAAAGATTTTTATATGAAAGGATTTCAACCTGTTAATTCTGAGTTTTATCATATTGGAACAGATTATTTAAAAAATGTTATGAAAAATATTTATGATGATCTATCAAATAGGAGTAACGTAATCTTTCACTTTAATAGTAAAATTATTAATGTTGAAGCGGTTAATGATGAAGTGAAAATTACTCATGTTAATAAAGAAAATAAGGAGTTTAATGATATTTTTGATAAAGCTGTTATTGGAGTTGGTCGAAGTGGGCATAAATTAGTTCAAAATATAAAAAAGAGACATCCAAAAATATCTTTATCGAGTAATTCAGTTGATTTAGGTATTCGTTTTGAATTACCCAATCATATTGTAGATGATTTAAATAGAGAGATGTATGAATTTAAAGTAAAAATGGAAACTAAAACTGGTTATAATGTAAGAACTTTTTGCAATAACCCTTCTGGCTATGTAACTTTAGAAAGATATAATGAAAATGAATTTGTAACGGTAAACGGTCATTCAAAGGTAAGAAGTAAAACAGATAATACTAATTTTGCAATTTTAGTAACTCATACATTTACAGAACCATTTAACGACCCTATAGGATATGGTACTCATATTGCAAAATTATCTAATATTTTAGCTGGTGGTAAAAAAGTTACATTACAAAAGTATAGTGACTTTAAAAATGAAAGAAGAACTAAACAAATAGGAAGAGTTACTCCTACTTTACCAAGTGAAAATTATATTTTAGGTGATTTAAATTTAGTTTTTCCAAGTAAAACGAAAGAATCTATAATTCATTTTTTAGAAATTCTAAATGAAGTCGTTCCAGGGGTTACTGCACCTGATAATTTATTATATGGTGTTGAAGTTAAATTTTACTCTAATATGCTTGATAATAGTTATTTCAAAAACATTAAATTTATTGGTGATTGTAGTGGGTGGAGTAGAAGTATCACTTATGCAACTGGACATGGAATCTTAGAAGCTAGAAAAGAAACTGAATAAATATAATGAAAAACATAAATGTAATGACATGAATGTCACTGTTTTCCTGTTAGTTCTCTTAATATATTGTTTTTACTTGTATTTATTTTGTGCATAAATATGGAAATATGTTTGCTTGTGAAGGAGTGTTTTTATTTATTTGGGAGAAATCTTATGAAAATGATATTATTAATTGTTACTTTTATGTTTAGTTTAAATATGCTTAGTAGTGAAAGTAATACAATATTAAAAATTCAATCAAAAAATTTTACTTTAACAGAGAACTCAATTATTAAGCTTGAAACTATTACAAAAAGTTTTTTAGAAACTAGTGATTATAAGGTATTTGGTGAGGATAAAATTAAAAATAAATGTGGTACAGAAACTTGTATTTTAACTTTAGCTAAAACATTAAAAATAAAAAATGTAGTTATTATTAAGCTTGATAAAATCAATGAAGATATAGAGTTTACATTTGATTTATTTGATTTTAGTATAAATAAGAAATATAGCCTTAGAAGTATATATAAAGGAAAATTAACTAATAGCAATACTCTAATTACTTTTTTATTACCAGAATTAAAAGAACTACTTAGTTATAAAGCAAATGATAAAGAAAATAGTAGTTTTAATTCTTTAAAAAAACAAAAAGAAACATATCAAGAGAAAAAAGATATAAAAAAGAATATTAATAAAAATAAGAACCTAAAAAGAAGAGGAATTAGAGAGAGAAAAAATATTGGTATAAACGCCAGTTTAGGAGGTTCACCTAGTTTGGGTTTTACTATTTCATTGAAGGCGGGTTTGTAAATATTAAACTTAATTTATTTGGTTCTAGTGATGATAAATGGAATAAACTTTTTTGGGGTGGAATAAAGCTTGGATATCATTTTTAGCTGTTAAAAATTTAATTTGACCTATTCCCTATATTATGTTAATTTCATTTACTCTTTTATTTGAGGAAGTGTATGAAATATTTGATGTTGTTATTTGTAATCTTTACTATAAACTTGCAAGCAGAAACTGTTGATAAAATAGAAGTAATTGTTAATGATTCCTTTGTTTCAATGCAGGATTTAAATTATGAAGTAAATAAACTTGTTATTTCAGGTGGACGATTAACTGGTTTTGAGCCTTATTCTATACTTTTGAGTGATTTATTAAGGAATCCTAAAGTTCAAAAAAAATTAAATAAAAAAGAATTTATGCTTGAAATATTGATTGCTCAAAAGTTAATAGAACAAGATGCTAAAAAATCAGGAATAGAGGTTTCTGATTATGAAGTTCAAAAATTGAAAAAATCAATTATAGAAAGAAATAACACTAATGAAGTTGCTTTTGCACAAGCTTTAACTCAACAAGGCCTAACAATGTCTGAATTTGAGGAGCTACTAAAGAAAAGAAGTTTAGTTGAAAAAATTAAACAACAAAAGGTATTTCCTAAAATTTCTATTTCAGATTTAGAAATTGAAAATTACTATAAATTACATTATAAAGAAAAGTTTAAATATGGTTTGGCATATATTTACATTAAAGAAGATAGCTCTTATAATGATGAGCAAAAAAAGGCTGTTGCTGAAAAATTATCTAAAATTCAAGAAGAATTAAAAACAAAACCATTTGCTGAAGTTGCTACTAAATATACAGAGGGGCCTTATAAAGCAATTGGCGGAAGGCTTGGTTTTATAAAAGAAGGTGTTTTTAATGAAAAATTAGAAACTGAAATTAAGAAATTAAGTCTTAAAAAATATACAAAGCCAATAAAAACAGATAATGGATATCATATTTTTAAATTACTAGAGAAACAAAAAGATGAAGCAAGCAACTATGAATCTAAAAAACAAGAAGTTTATCAAATTTTAACATATCAAAAATGGCATAAAGTTTTTTTTACATGGTTAGAATCACTAAAAAGAAAGGCTTATATTGACTATAAAGATGATAAAAATAAATATGGAAAAAACTTTAATTGGGTTGATTGGTATAATGCTTTAAAGGTTAATAATTAAGTATTATTTATAAGTTCTATTTGTGATAATCTATATTTTTTTCCAAGGTTACAGCTCTATATAGTTGTTCTATTAGCATTACTCTTGCTAATAAATGTGGAAAAGTCATTTTAGAAAGTGATATACTTTTATGCTTTTTTAAGAATTCTTTGTCAAAGCCATGAGCACTTCCAAGAATAAATGTGATATTTTCTGAATTATGTATGTGGCTAAATATTAAATTACTAAATTTTATTGTTTCGTATTCTTTGCCCCATTCGGAGAGTAGATAAATAACTCCTTTACTTTTTTTAATAATTTGTTCTAGTTGCTCTGCCTCTTTTTTTAATATATTTTTTACATTTTGATTTTTTTTAACTGGAATTTCTCTTAATTCCACAAGTTCGATTTTATAGTATCTAGATATTCTTTTTTTATAATCTTCAAATATAGGTTTTAAGTTGTTATTTTTAAAAAATCCATATGCAATAATTTTTATCATTTATTTCTCTTTTTATAAATTTTATTTTGTTTTTTTATCCACCTTGATAGTTTATTCCATAAATCATACATTATTTCTGGGTGTTCATTAGCTATATTATGCATTTCATTCATATCATTTCTTAAATCAAATAATTTTTTTATATCTTGTTTTTCAGAATAATTCAATTTATAGCCTTTGTATGTTATTGAATACTGATTTTTACCTTTTTTAAAGAGTAGGGTATAAACAGGTGGAAATTTATTATTTTTAATTTTCTCCAAAATAGATGAGCCTGAAAGTTTATCATTATATTTATTTATTTTTAAATAATCTAACACAGTAGGAATAATATCAATATGGGCTACTTCATGTTCTATAATCTGTGGCTTTATGTCTGGAAATTTTATAATTAAAGGAACCCACATTTGGTCATTGTATACACTTCTTCCATGCTTTACATATCCATGACTTCCAAATGCTTCTCCATGGTCGGCTGTAATTATAATAATAAAATTGTCCATGAGTTTTTTTTCTTTTAAAAACTTAAATAATTTATCTAGATATATATCGGTATAATTAATTTCATTGTCATATATATCAATTGTTTTACTTCCATAATTTTTAGCTTCTTTTCTAAAAACATAACTATCATGAGGGTCAAAAAAATGTAGCCATATAAAATTAGGCTCATCTTTTTTCATTGTTTTTACTATACTTCTAAATTTATCATAAAGTTTATGGGCTGTTTCTTGTTCAAAAGCTACTTTACCATCTGTGCTAATTAAACTCATGTCCCAGTTATCAAATCCCTGATTATAGCCAAACTTTTTTAAAAAATATGAATGAGTAAGCACTCCATAAGTATGATAGCCTTCTTTTTTTAGTATTTCTGCAAATGTTAAATTTTCTTGTTTTAAGGGTATAAAGTGTTTTTTGTTGCTCCAATATATTTCTGTAACATATTTTGATGTAATTAAAGATGCTATTGCTGGCCTTGTATTTGGTCCTTGTGAAAATGCTTTATTAAATAGTAAGGACTTTTGAGCAAAATTTGCTAAATTAGGGGCAGTTTTTCGTTTATAATCATATAAATCTAAATGAAATGGAGTTAAGGCATCTATGGTAATTAGTAATATATTCTTTTTCTTTTTTGTGATAGTTTTTTTTATTTTGTCTTTTGGTTTATTTTTAGTTATTTTTTTATTATCAGGATTTAATAATTTTATTTTATTTTTATTATCTTCTTTTTTATTAACATTAAAGCGATTTAATGGTTTATCATTAGAAACTCTATTTAAGCCATTACTTACATTATTATTTGTTTCTGTTGCAAATAGTGAAATAACAAATAAAAACATAGATATTGACAGAGTAAGTATTGAAGGTATTCTTTTAGGGCTTTTATTTATAAATAATTTAATTGTATATGAAACAAGAAATAATATTAAAAAATATAGTAAATATGAATAATATAGAATTGTTTTAAAAATAAAAAAACTAAGTGTAATTAGAGATAAATTTAGGATAATTAAGCTTATCTTTTTAGTTTTATTGCTAATTTTAAGATATTTAGTCAAAAATAATAATGAAATTAAAAAGATAACTAAAAAACTTGAAAATAAAGAAAATCCTAACTTTTTAAAAAACACGCTATTAAAATTACTAATAACAGAGTTTGAAAATATTTGTAATAATATTGCAATTATATTAATTGATAGAATAGAGTATAATATTTTATCAAGTTCAATTCTATCTTTAATTAAAAAAGTAAATACTGTGATTAATATAGTAATTTGAATATTAAAACCATTAGTGTTTAATAGGTTAGCAAAGAGTAGCGTTAGCAAAAATATAGTAATAATAGATGTTATAAAGTAAAGTATAATCTTCATATAGATTCTATATCATATTTGATGTATTAATATCAATTACTGATGAAAATTAAATTTATGTAATTTTTCCGCAAGCTCTTTTATAGTTTCATAATCTTCTACCTTTTTTAACTTTTCTTTATGAATTTGTTCATATCCATTAAATGCTCCCCAAATTCCGCCTGCCATTGCCCCTATGGTATCAGTATCACCTTTTAGAGAAAATATTTTTTTAAACATTAAGTCATGAGCTTTATTTTTGTACTTAAGAGCAAAGTAAATTGCTGTTACTGTTGAATTTATTGCTGCAATTCCATTTCCTAGATTTTTTCTTATTTCTGAATTTGTTACTTCATCTGTTTTTTTTATATATTTAATAGATAAATTTATTTTTTCCTTATATTGATCTAAAGTGGAGTGAATTAATAATTCTTTTAAAATAGTATCATTATTCCAATCATTTAATGCTCCATAAGTAGAGATAGCAACAAGTATTGCTCCCTCTATTGCAAGTATATTTGCATGAGTAATTTCAGAAGCTTTTACTACATTTTTAATTAAAACTTTCAAATCATTAGGATAACAAAGTGCTAGTATTGGAGCTCTCATAGCTGCTCCATTTCCAAAAGAACCATCTTTATATTTAGCTTTGTTTAGTTCATTCCAGTTTCCACCTTTCTTAATATTTTTTAATAACCATGTCGCACCATTCCCATAACCTCTTGACCATTTATATGAATTTGCAAAATTTATTGCAAGTTTATCTTGATTAATTTTTTTATTTTCTAAAAATGATTTTGCTAAATCAATAGACATTTGAGTATCATCAGTATAGCGTAATCTTCCATTTGTTTTACCTATCAATTTCCATACAAATCTTTCTAAAATACCACTTTCAAAAACAGCTCCATAAGCATCCCCCATAGCCAATCCTAAAAAGCATGCTGTATATTTATTTTTATCTATCATTGTTATCTCTAAAAAAACTTATCTATTTTACTATTGTAAATTAATAAAGTCAATTTGTATTTAAATCTAGCAGTAATTGCATTTGTTCAAAAATATACTAAATTATCTATTGAAAAAATCAAAGAATTACAAAAGGAGTTAAATACAGAAGGTAACTAATATTATGTGTTACCTTGTTTTAAATTCTTTTTTACGAATTGCAGTTAAATCTAGTTTTAATTCTTGAATCTTTTGTCAATTATAAATATAATAAATTTTTAAGTAGGTATTTATGGAATTAATAGATAATAGATTTAGAGTCATAAAAAAAATTTATAGCCCAGAAATAGCAGAAATTTATTTGACTGAAGATATTCAAAACGGAAATGATTTAGTTGATATAAAAATATTAATTATGACTAAATATATAAATAATATACTTTTTAATATGTTTAAATCAGAAGTACTTGTTATTAAAGAGCTAAATTATAATGGTATTCCTAAGTATATTATGGCGAATGAACTTGAAGAAAATGGAGAAAGATATTTTTATATTGCTAGCAAACATATTGAGGGTAAAACTTTAAGGGAATTAATTACTGATAACAAAAAACTGATTGATGAAAATTTCTTTAAAATAGGAAATCAGTTATTAAAGATTCTTGAATATCTTGAAAGTAAAAAAGTTATTCATAAATCGATTAATTCTGAAAATATCCTTATAGATGAAAAATTGAATGTTTATCTGATAAATTTTGGTGCTATAAGAAATAAATTAAACAGTGGTAGAACAATTGAACCCATTATTGGAGATTCTAATTTAATGCCAAATGAACAAAAATTAGGATTTACGACAACTAGAAGTGATCAATATGCTTTAGGTATTGTTTTTCTTAGCATGATTTCACAAAATATGGTCAATGTTGATTCGATTAAGGATAAGTCTGTTATTGATAATATATTATTCTCTGTTACTACAGATGAAAACTTAAGAGAGTTTATTAAAATTATGATTAATAATGATTCAACTGAAAGATTTACAAATATAAAATATGCTTTAGACTTATTCCATAAAATAGCAAATGGAGAGAAAGTTGAAATTAAAGTAAAGAAAAATAATTCAAATGAAATAGAAGATGATTATATTGCTAGTCAAATCGTAAAAAATGAACAGTTTTATGCTGAAATTGATAATGATAAATATGGTAAAAAGAGTAGGAAAAGTTATAAATTCTTGTTTTCTTTGATATTTTTTATAATATGGGGATATGTGATATATTATTTCTTGGGTACATTAATGCTTGGTATTGAAAACCCAAATACTTATCAAAAAAATTATAAGAATGGATATCAAAAGAAATATCAAAATAAAAATAAAAAAGTAAAATCAAATAGAAAAAAGATTATATTGGATACTTATAAAAAATCTGATATTGATAAGGGGAGAAAATGAAAGGTTTTAAAATAAACTTAGATAATACCGAAATGATTTTAGAAGTAGATTCAACTTTTAAACTTGCGAAAATGCTAAATAAATATGGTGCTAAAAAAATTTTATTACTTTATGGAATGGGTAGTATAAAAAGAAATGGCTTATATAAAAAAGTTAGTAATATTTTAATAGAAAATGCTATAGATTTTGTTTCTTTTGGTGGCATTAAAGCTAATCCAATTCTTAAAACAGTAAATAAAGCTGTTGAGTTTGCAAAAAAAGAGAATGTAGATTTTATTTTAGCTGTTGGTGGAGGTTCTGTTATTGATAGTGCTAAGGCTATCGCGGCTAATTTTATAGAAGGAGGAGATGTTTGGGATTATTATATTGGGAAAAGAATCGCTAGAAGTGCATTACCAATAGGAGTTATTTTAACTATTCCTGCAACTGGTTCGGAATCAAATCCATATAGCGTTCTTTCTAATGACATAGATAAGAAATCTGCTAGCTCCAAAGCTTTTTTACCTAAATTCTCACTTTTAGACCCTGTGAATACATATAGTTTAGCTCTTAATCAAACAGCCTATGGCTTAATTGATATTTTTGTACATGTTGCAGAGCAATATTTTGTTAATGAAGATGGGGGAGTATTAAGAGATTACTTTTGTGAATCTGTTTTTAAAACAGTTATAAAAATCGCAAAACCATTGTTAAATAATCCTAAAAGTGAAGAGCTTAGAATGGAGAGCTTTTGGGCTGGTAATATTGCGTTGTCAAGATTTTTAATGAAAGGTATTAAGAGTAGTGGAGATTGGGCTACTCACAGTATTGAACATCAATTTTCTGCAATAAATGATATGCCTCATGGTGCTGGATTGGCTATAGTTTTTCCTGCTTGGCTTGAAATAGTTGCTCAAAAAGAGCCTGAAAAAGTATTAAAATTTTCAAAAAACATATTTAATGTTGATTCTGTACAAGATGGGATAATAAAATTAAGAAGTTTTTTTGAAAGCTTAAATGTGCCAACTTATCTTTTAAATGATAGTATAAAAAGTGATGATATTAAAAAAATTGTAGATAATTCAGTTAGAAATGAATATTTAGGTGATTATGTTAAGCTAAGTAAAAGTGATATTGAAAGCATAGTTAAAATTTCTTTAAAGCTATAATCATATTATTTTATACAAAAATCTTGAATAATAAATTTTTAATGTTATAATGAACTTATTGTTTTGAGGGGCTATGTTAAGTAAATGTAAGGCAACAATGTCAGGAGTTTTAAAACAAATACCACTTCCAGATGTTTTACAATTATTAAGTTCTTCTAAAAGAACAGGATATTTAAAGATAATATCAACTTATGATACTGCTTTTATTCTATTCAAAGATGGAAGAATTAATCATGCTTATTTTGAAAATAATAAACATGATCCTAAAGAGGTGATTTTTATTTTAATGACTTCAAGTAGTGGAAAATTTGAATTTTATAAATGCAAAGAAGAGAACATGGATTTTAAAAATACAATTGACATTGCAATTCCTTTTTTATTAATGCAAGCTGCCCAATACGAAGATGAAATTTCAATTGACATTGAAATGGACTTTGACTAAAAGCAATTTTAGTGTAAAAACTTTTAACTATTAAAATTAATGCTTACATTTTCGGATTGCTCTTGTGCATTTGCTTGAGCTTCCTTTATAACAACTCGCCATGCATCTAATAATTCTTGCATAACTTCAATAGAATTATATAATCCTTCTTTTTCTTTTTTTATATTTGCTTTTATTAATTCATTCATAATAAAATCATAAAGATTATATAAATTTTGAGCAATTTCTCCACCTGCTTCAAAATCTAAAGTAACCATTAATTCATTTATAATTCTTTGGGCTTTAATTATTTTATTATGAGCATCCTGAATTTTATTTTCTTCAATAAATACAAGTGCTTCATTCATAAATCTAATGCAACCTTCATATAAAAGAATTATCATTTCCCCTTGTGAAGAACCCTCGATTTTATTCTCCTGGTATTTTTGATAAGGATTTAATGCCATTTTATACTCCTATTATTATTGCGTACTTAAGCCCATTTGTGCCATAAAGCTTGCTGATTGTGCTTGTATATTACTAAGCTGTGTTTCCATTTTTGCAAATTGGTTATACAAAGATTGTTCTTTTTTATCATTTCTCATTTTATAAGATTTTATTTGTTCAAAAATTGTAATTAGTTCTTTATCTATAGAACCATTTGTTACAGTCATTTCTTTAAAAATGCCGCCTCTTTTTACATAACCATCTATAATTTCATCTAAACCTCTTGCAATTCCCTTTTCTGCTTGTTTATCACTATCTGTTGCAAATAATTTATAAAGGTCTGTTGCATTATTTTTAATGTTATTAAGAAGTTCATTATTTTCTTTTAAGTCTTTTAGTATTGCTTTTTTGTAATCTTCATCTGATTGAGTTTTATTTTGGCTAAACAATAAATATCCCATTTTTCTATCATCATTATCTCCCGTTGAGCCAACTTTTATGCCTAAAGTATTTAAAGAATTGAATTTACCACTTAAATTTTCTACTATTTTAGTTGTATTAGGTCTAAATTGATAAGATAATCCTCTTATAGAGCTTTCTTTTAATATCATATTTATTTCATTATATTCTTTAAACTTTTTTTCATAATCATCTGATTCTACAAAGCTCATATTATTTTTTATATTATCTGTTAGTGGTGTTAAATATTTTTTTTGTTGATCAGTTAATCTTGTTGGGTTTAATCTTTTTATCATACCATTGTATCCAACAATGAAGTCTGTAATTACATTTAATACTTTGTCTGTATCAACATTAACATCTAAAGTTATTGGAGAAGATGATATTGAATTAATATTTAATTCAACATCCCCAATTGCATCTTTAATTTTATTGCTAGCTCTTTTGTATTCTATTCCATCTATTTCAACAATAGCATCTTTACCACTATTACCAATATTTTCATAATTACTGCTTCTTCCTGAGTTTTCAAAAATATTGCTTACTGTTGAGCCTGTTGTATCTGAAAATTGAAACATTCCGGCCATTCCTGCTTCAGTTGATTCAAAATTTATTCCTCCTAAATCATCAGCAATAATATTCATTCCTCCTGAAAAACTAAATTGCCAACCAATATCCCATGCTATTGAAAAGGCATTATAAGCAGATGTTGCAGTTGTACTCATATGTTGGTTTTGAATAACTCCGTCGCTTATTCCTAACTGGGAGATATCATCACCAACATCATTAAAGACAGTAAAAGATGCACTATTACCTCCATAAGCATTAAATAACCTTACTTGATTATCATTTTGGCCACTTACCATTTTTACAGCAACAGAAGTTGGAGCTCCCCCATTATCTGTCCAATTTGCTTCATTGTTCCACTCTTTCATTAAATCTTCTTTGCTGTAAATTACTTTTCCTGAATTATTAGTCCAATGAAAAACTGTAGACCCATCTGTTCCACCAGCAATCATAAAAGAAGTACCTGCACTTATTCCAGTTGTAAAATCTAAATCTAAGTTATCAGTATAAGCTCCTGTTCCTGCTGTAGCACTAAGGGTAATATCTGTTTCGGTACTACCTGCTTTAAAATGAATCGTATCTCCAGCAAAATCTCCATTTAACGAAGAAAGATCTGCTTGTAAATCAGCTTTTTTGCTTCCTGTTATATTTACAACTTCAAAAAAATTTGAAGTATCATAATATGAGCCTATATTTATTTGTTTTTCATTAGTTTCGGTTGTTTCCATGTCAGACCTAAGTGAAAAATTATCACTATTTGAGTCATAAGATGCAATTACTCCTGCTGAAGAATTATTTATTTTTTTTATCACATCATTTAAGGTATCTTGGCTTGATATATATATTGAAACTCCATTTATTGTTGTTGTTCCTGGAGTTATTGTTGTTGCAAAACCACTAGTTGCTAATGGAGAGTTTACATTGATATTTGAGGAAGTAGAGCTTTCATATAATGTACCACCATAAGCTATTGAAAGTTTTGTGGCTTCTAAAAAATTTGTATCGTCCAATACAGAGCCCATTTTAATTTCTTTAATACCATTATTTGCTTTTAAAATAAGCTTATCATCAATATTATCATAAGAAGCAGTAACTCCTGCTTCACTACCATTTATAATACCAATTACATCATTCATACTTAAGTTATCTATATCATTTAAAACTATTTTAGCATTATTTATTCTAAAAGTAGCATTTGTTTTTCCGTCTGTATCAATTGTTCCTGTAATGGTTTTTAATAAGCCTAATGAATTTAGGCCTATTTTAGTTTGGTCTATTCCTGTTGTTGAAATATTACTTCCGCCGTCAACTCTTGCTCCTCTTTTAGGGGTTGCATTTAGGCTACTCGATATGGCTGCTTCAAATTTACCTTCTTTTAATCCATCAATAGAGCTAATATCATAGCCTCTTAGGAAATTTTCATCATTCATTTTTGTTCTTAGAGTTGTAAAATCAGAGGCTGTTGTAGATTTAGTTATTGCATTAGTTGTAGTTAAAGTTGTAGTTGAAAATCCTAATGCTGTATTTGCTAAATCAGCTCCTCCGTCATCATTTATTTTAATAAAATTACTGTTTTGAGAGTTGACATTATATAAAGAAAATGATGTATTACTTGAACCATTAGGATTTTCATTTTCGGCTATTACATAGGTAACATCTTGAGTTCCTTTTAACTGATTTAACTTTTTATTTATTTTATTTTCTAAATCAGAGCTTACTTTGGATATATCTGTATTTTCAGAAAGAGCAAAATCTAGGAATATGTCAAATGTTTCACTTCCATAGCTTATATTTAGTCTATTGTTACTTTTATTTATTGTGTTGGCAAATTTATTTTCGCTAGCACCTTCTATATTTGAGCCCTTTGTTTTTTGAATAGAAGATTTTCTATCAAGTGTTAATTTAGAACTTGCTCTTGTATAAGTTGTTAAATCTTCAAATGTAAATTCATAATTACCTTCTAAATTTGTTTGTGAACTACCATAAAGCCCTGTAACTCCACTTGTGTTACCATCAGAAAGTAATTTAACTTTTGAATATGTATTTTTAGATATAGCATTTTGTGCAATTTGTTTAGTTTGAATGGTATATGAACCACTTTTAGCTTCAACACCAGCAGTTGCTGTTACAATAGATGAGTCTGAGCTATTTACCTTTTTAGTTTGAAATGTTGACTCTAGTTTTAAACTCATTAAAGTTTTTTGAAAATCTTTCATATTATCTGAAAGACTAGTATACAATCCTTTTTTTAAAGCAAGTATTGTAGATTGATTATTTAATCTATCTATTGGTTTTCTTTCTATATCCATAATAGATTTGATTAAGCCCTGGGTATCCATTCCTGATGCTAGTCCGGTAATTTGATTAGGCATAATTATCCTCCACATAATACTACTCTAATAGAGTATCGGCCAATACTTTAGAAACTAAATTATTTTTTTATTTTTTATTTTTTATTGAAATATTGATTATATTTTATCCAGTTTTTAGCAAACTCTTTACTCCCTTGTGTTTGTGAAAATAGTATTAATTTTTTTGATAAATCAATACTATTTTTATACTGTTTTAAAAAAAAGTATGATTTTATTTTTATTTTTAATATTTCAATAATAAATGGAATAGGTAGAGTGGTAGTAATTCTATTCAAAAAGAAAAGAGCTTGTTTATAATTTTTATAATTATAATAGTATCTACCGTATAAATAATTCACAATATTATAAGAATTTGGACTTAATTCCAAATTATGAAAATAATAAGTATATGAACCTATAGATTTTTTTTCTAATAAATAATTTTTAATCATTATTTCTATATTTTTATTTTTGAGGGCATTTATTTTTATATATATTTCTCTAAATAAAGATGTTGAGATATTTTTTTTTATTAAATCTTGATAAATCTTAAGAGCTTTTTTAGCTTTATTTAGATACCATAAAATATTAGCTTGATATAACTCAATGGTCATTTTATCTGTTATTGTTGCTTGTTTTATATTAATTTCCTTAAGATATAAAAGTGCTTTTTGGTATTTTTTATACTTTGTAGATAATTTAGCTAAAAATAGTTTGTGATTTACATTAAAAGGTTCTAGTTTTAATAACTTTTCTCCATATTTTATTCCTGTGTTAAAATTTTTATTTTTTATTAAGTAATTTGCGTTTTCTTTTATTTCGATAATATCATGAGGGCAAACTCTTTTGAATACTGATTTTTGACTGAAATTAGACTTTATTCTTGGAGTATATTTATCATTAATTTTTATATTTCCTAAAAATTTCAAATATTCGGATTTTAATTGCAAAATAGTTTTGTTATAAGCTGATTTAAATGATTCTTTTTGGTATAGTATTTTTAATTTTTCTACACCATATTTAATTTTTAAAAATTTTAAAAATCCTCCTACTGTTTGATATGCAAAATAACTGTTATAGCTCCAAAAATCATCAAAACTAACCATCTTTTCTAGTGGTGGAAATTTATTTATTTTTTTTAATATTGCCATTTGTTCAAATAAAGTGAGTTCACCCTTTTCGTCTTCGCTGCTTACTGCAAATCCTTCTACTATTCCCATTTGTGGGATAATTCCAAATTTCATAGGGATACCTAAAAATCTATTGCTAAATTTTGAGGCTATTACATGACTTAGTTCGTGTTTTAAATGAGAATGAGGAAATTCAGAGCTATAGTTTATATATATTTCTTTAAGCCAAGGTTTAGCTAAAAGAGTGTTTCCTGCTCCCATAAGTTGTTTTTTCTGTTTACTTGATTTAAAAATATAGGAATCTATTTTAGCATTCCACTTGATATTATACATTTTTTTTAGTTGAGCAAGTCTCATTTCGTGTTCTTGAGCTATTAATTTTATGTTTTTTCTTATTTGATAGTTGTTATCGTAATAAATGTTAAAATTTTGGGTTTTATAAAAGCCTCCTAGTGTTTTTTGTATGGATTTATGTGTAGAAATAAGCCCTAGATTAGTTTGATTAAAGTAAATAGTTATAGATGAAATTATTAGAAAAGCTAAAATTATCTTTTCTTTTTTTATTATTTTCTTCTGCGAAGAGCGAATATAGTTAATTAAATATAATATTAGTCCATTAATAATCTTAAAAATAGATAAACAAATTAAAGGCATGGATATTGAAAATTCAATATCATATAGGCTTCCTTGAAAATAGCCCCAAAAGCTATTGTAAAAAAATATCTGTGGTTGTGAGTATAATAAATAAAGTTCTCCAATTAAGGATAAAAATATTATTAAATAATATTTGGTTAATAGGTATGGATAAGGCGGCTTTGCCTTATCCTGTGATAATAATAGGTATGGATAAGGCGGCTTTGCCTTATCCTGTGATAATACAGAGGACGAGTCAACGCCTCGTCCGTACGGATTTGATAAGAATGAAAGAAGGTTATATATTAAGAATAGGGTAGTTGTGGGAATTAATAAATAGAAAAAAAAGCCTTTAAATGGGTCGCATAAGTTTTTTATTGTGATTAATTGAATTATTATAGGGATTAATAAGTAGATATATGATTTGTATATGTTCAATTTATAAATATATTTATAAGCGATAGGATATAGTAGGAGTAAAATAATATTAATGATAAATGCAAATTCATAAGTAAATCCATTAATTAATGGAAGTTTTGTAATTAAAAATGAAATAATCATCACTATAAGTAGCGAAATTGAATAGGATTTATTGTTTTTTAAATAATTTTTTATTTTCTTTAGCATAATAACCTAAATAAACTTTAGATTATCTACCACTTTTTTGTTTAGTTGTAAATAAAGTCTTTTTTCTTGGGTGTAAATAACAGCTCCGGGTTTGGACTTAGGTGGTTTTTTGACGAATTTTCTAAAAGTATAGCAAACTTCTACGCTATCGTTGCTTGGTGCTTTTGAGTTTAGTATTGCAAGATGTGCTGCTTCATAAATTGTATTAATATCAATAGTATCTTTTTTATTATTCTTTTTTATTATTACATGAGAGCCAGAATAAGATAAAACATGTAACCATATATCATTTCCTGATGCTACTTTAAAGGTTAAATAATCATTATCTATACTCTTTTTACCAACTAAAATTTTAAATCCACTAGAGCTCAAATAAGTTTTATATGGAATGTGTGTTTCTTTAGTTTTTTTAATTTTTTGGGCTTTCCTGGCTTCGTTGTATGGATAAAGCGAGGCATTGGACAAGGTATCGCCTTGTTCGTACTCAAGCTCTAATAGTGAGTTTTCAATCTTTTTTAATTCTTTTTTAATAAAACTAACTCCTCTTTTGTATTTTTCATGTTTTTTAAAATAAAATTCCATATTTTCAATAGGAGTTTTAGAGCTTTCTAATTTTATTTCTATAGTAGGCATATTTTCATTATAATAATCTGTAACTTCTATAGCTTTCATTCCTCTTTTAATTTGATATAAATTTGCTTTTAATAATTCTCCAATATTTTTGTAATTTTTATAAGAGTTTAATTTATCTAAATCTTTGAGTAAATTTTTCTTTTTGTTTTTTAATTTTTTAATTTTTCTATTTATTTGGCTTTTTATTTGATTCTCAATTTCGGAGCTTTTTAATTCTTTAATTTTTTGAGCATATTCATTTTCTAGATAATCTAGAAATGTTCCTTTTAAATTATTGGCAGATATAGAATGTTGCCCACTAGGGATTTGGGGGTATTGATATTTAGAATATAGAGATAAATCCCTTTTTTTATCTTTTTTATTTAATAATAAGAGAGCTTCTATTATATTTTCTTGTGTTATAAAAATATTTCCATGCCTTCCTGTTAACTCTAAAATTAAATTGATTTGGTTTTCTGATTTTTTAATAGTTAATTTTAAAATTCTATCGTTATTTATTTGTTCTATATCTGTAATTAATCCATTTAATAAAAGATTTCTAAATTTGCTTTGAATATTAGCTATTAAATTTTGTTTTGGCCTCTCTTTTATAAAATAAAGTCCTGAGTAATTGTTTCCTACTTCAATTAATAAATGTTTTTTTAGTTCTTTTTTATAAATGGTAAGTAGTAATATATTTTCTTCAGGAATATATAGCTTTTCTATTTTTATTGGTAATAATTCTTTGAATTCTTTAGTAAATAGAGCGAGTTCTTTATTGTTTAATGACATTATTTTCCTTAATATATTAAATTTATAAAATTATTTTTTTTCATAGATTAAATTTGGAGTGTAATACTATTTAATAATTCTAACTTTACCCATAGAATCAGGTTTTTCTAGAGAGTTATACTCTGCATCTGTTTTTTGACCAACCTGTGTTCTGTAGTAGAAAGTTGAAAAGATATCTTGACTATCTAGTTTTAAATGATTTAAATAAAAACCAAAACTACCTTCATAATTACTATCATCTTTTTCTTTTAAGTCTTCAAAAATAGTTGGATTTTCATCTAATTCGTTAGTTGAAGTTTTATAATGTTTAAATAAAACATTTCTTGATGTTGCATCGTAATAGTAAATATCATATTCATTAATACCATTTTCCACAACAACAGAATCTGAACCAATTTTATGAATTGAATATTTTCCATCGGTAACTCTTAAACCATCATCAACTAACAAAGATTGATTTACTGCTTGTGTTGGAGCATATTGTAAGTACCTCAAATTACCAGCTTTGTCTCTATAAGTAATATGAGCTATATTATTTATAACAGTAAAACTAGCATTTCTTCCAACTTTACCCGAATCGATAATTTTATTTTCAATTATATGCATAGTTGAGGGTTTATAATGGATATATTTTAAGTTGCCATTTATAGAATCGTAATATGTAATGCCAAGATTATTTCCAAATTTTACAGACCTATTAAATAAACCAACTCCATTAATATAGTATTTAGCTGTAACTTCTTTTGCTTCTTTTTTACAAATACCATCAGAGGCACATAATTCGCTTCCCATTGAAGAACAAGCCGGAGCGCATGTTTCTTGTGTATTTTGACAAGTTGCACCACAATAAGGGGATTTGTCTGCAAGTGATTTAATTGAAATAGACCAATTTTCTAGTGTTCCTTGAATGTTATAATGAGTATCAACTACTTTTAATACCCAAGTTCCACCAGCATCTATATCTTTTATTTGGTTTAATTTTTTGTTTATAACATTAATGCCATCAGGAGTGTTGCTATCAACTGTATTTGGGTCTGTAACTGCGTTAACAAGTGGATATTCTCTTCTTTCAGGTGAAATTAATACTATTTTAATGTGACCTGCTGCTTGATGAGAAATTTTATATGAAATTCTAAATTCTTTTACCTGAGTGTTAGAAGGAATTGTAATTGCAGAAGTTACACCACTAGGATTGTTGTCTGGTACTGTTAAGTTGTTAGTCGTAGAATTAAATGTATCTGTAACTAAATCAGTTTCACAGGCTAAAACAGCATCTTCATCAAATAAGCATTTTTGATTGTTAGCACAAGAATTATTACAAGGTAAATCTTTAATATCTGAATCTAAAATATCAGTAATCCATGTGTTATCTGGTTTTAATATTGCAATATTTAAACTTGATTTATAGTTATTTCCATCTTTATAATCTTTTGTCATATAAGTAATAGTTGGATTATTGTTGTTATCAAGAGTAATACTAGTATAATAACCAGTGTCTCTAGTTTCACTTCCTTGGTCAACTATAACTGGGGCTGAAATATCCCAAACTTGTTTGTCTGTTTCATCACCATTATTATCATGTTTGGTAACTGTTATATATCTAAGAGATTTATGTTCTTTGTCGTAATAAGAAATATGTATTTTATTATCTGTTCCTACTGCAACAGAGGTATATTCTCCAACATCAATACCTAATTGAGAGATACCGCCTCTTGGGCCAGTTGGGCCATTAGTTATCTCTGCACTATTTTCGCCATCATTTAAAATACCATCTATAAAAGTCCAAGTTATATGTTCATTGTCAAGAGTTTCTTTATTTTTATCATATAAACCTAAAACTAAGTCTTTATATAAACTATTATAAGCAACAACAATAACTCTATTACTTTCTCCATCGTTCCAAACTGCAGATTTAGAGTATAAACCAATAGTACCAAGTTTTAAATGAGGTTTTTCTACGCATTCGCATTGAACTCCAACTCTTTTACAGCTCATTTCATCTATGCTTCCTTCGTCTGTAACTTTAATTTCATAACCAGGATCACAAGTTAAATCACAAACTTCTGGATTTTCAAGACATTGATTATAATCACCTGTATTTGATTCATCTAAGCAACAAAATTTTCCATTGGGACAACCACCATCACATGGTTGAAAACAACTACATGCTCCTGCTTGATTACAAATAGGATGGCTGTGATCTCCATTGCATTCTACTTTTCCTGCACAATCATTATCGTTTTCACATCTTTTAGGAACACATAAATTATCTTTACATTCATAATCATCATTTTGACAATCATCATTTTGTGTACAATATCCTTCTATTTTAAAACATTGTCCAAATGTTACATTGCACTCACATCCTTCATGGCATGGATTATCTCCAGTTGGCTCTGTACAACGGCCTGGAAGATAGCATTCACTACATTTGTAATCAGTGCTACCTTCTTCACATCGGTTACCTGTTACACAAATTTCTTCAACACAGATTTTGCCATTTTCACAGTCTTTGTCTGTTTTACATGAGTTGCCATTTTGGCCATTATCACTGCATCCGTAAAAAAATATTGTAAATGATGCTACTAATAAAAGAAGTAAATTCTTCTTCCTTCCAAGTAGTGCAATTAATGCAATTATAAAAAGAATAAAAACAGAGTTGTTACTGTTGTTTCCATAAGAACAACCTACTTCTTCTTTTTTATTTTGTAAATTATTTGTATTTAAGACTATCCTATTGTCAAAATTAAATCTTCTGCTCATAATACTCTCATTACCTGATTCATCAATGGTTTTTACTTTAACTAACATGCTTTGTTTGTTTGCAGGTATTTTAATATTAGGAGCTTTATTATATTCTGTATAAGGTGAATTATCTGTGCTTACAAAATATTTAACATTATTGGTAATATTATCTTTTGCATTAATTTTTATAGTGTTTTTAGCTTGTTTTATAGAAATTTTAGGAGAAATTGCATCTACTATTACTGTTTTAGTTATTATTTTGGATAAAGTTTTTGTTTCTCCAATTTTTCTTGCTCTTATATCAATATTGTATTTTCCTTGTAATTTTAAAATAGGATTATCTATTTTAACTATATTTCCTTTTTTAAATGTTGTCCAAAAGCCTTTATTTATTCTGTATTGGTATTCTATATTTGAGCCTAAATCAGAATTGATTTTAAAAGTATAAGAAACTTTTTTTCCTTTTCTTAAGTTTTTAATCCTTGGTATAGTCTTTTGTTCTAAAATTATATTATTTAATGTAATATTTTGAGGTTCTTCAACACCAATAAGAATATCAGCAAAAATCCCTATGAAATTTTTCGTTTCGTCATCATTTCCTTCTGTGATTTGAGTAATATCTTTAATATCAATTCCAAAACCCATAAAAGAAGGTAGGGCAATTGGATCAAAATTTAATGGAATCATTCCCATAGCCATTTCTACTACTCCAGGAAGTAATTCTGCAATATCAGTATCTGTTTCCCTAAGTATTTCTGAGTTAGAAACCCTTAAATTGCTTAAAGCACCCGCCTCATCTTCTGTTGAAAATTTAATAGGAGCTAAAACAGGAATTAATTTACCTTCTGCATCTAAATCTAAATTTATTCCTAAGTTTAAATCCACTGTTGTTGTGAATATTCTAACATATCTATCGTTTAAAAATGCATAGAAATCTAAATCTAAATCGTTAATTTTAACATTTAGTAATGCTTGATCTATAATTATATCTCCATTTGCATTAGTATTACCTGGGCCAATCTTTATAAAAGGAGCTTTTTTAGGTCGGATTGCTATCATAAGAGCTGAATTTACTTTAGATGTTAGGTTGTTAATAGATGGAATTAATAAACCAAATAAATCGGTTGTAATCATGCTAGATACTTTTGAATCTATATCAAGACATAATGCTCCTCCATTATAAGCACTATCTAAAAATTGATTAAAAAAGTACTGAGAAATTCCTAAACCTATATGATATGGTTGTCCATTTAATTCATTACTATTAAACATAGTTATTTCAGGTATTATTTTATTAAATTCTTTATTGCTAGGTGTAACACATGGATTGAAATCACTACTTGTTCCTGCTAAAACTCCAATTGTCATACCATTTGACTGTGATTTGGCATAGTGTCCTAAATTTAAGTAAAAATTCATCCATGAATGGCTTGTTGTTTCTATGAAACTACTCAACATGGCCATAATGTCTATTCTACCATCAACACCAAGTTTTTGTTTCCAACACTGGTTTTCTGTTTCCATACAGTAAGGTGATACAACACAGTTACCAGAATTTTTATCACAGAAGCCCTTTTCACATTTGTATGTTTCTGTATCTGGATTTTCAGGGTCGTATAAGTTACATTGATTATCAATTTTACAATAACCTCCTTCACAATAATATCCATCATCACATTCTTCGGTTGCTAAACAGCCATTTCCTGCTGTTGCACTTGCTGGAGCATTCATAGGGCATTGAAAACCTTGTGAAAAATCATCTTCATCAATAGGAACAGTTCTTGCACATAACATAGTATCAGAAAGTGATGAAACCATGTTGTCAATTACTGGATTTATTTGATCAACTATCATACCTTTAATTAAACCAACTCCAAGCTCAGTAAATGTACCGTCACATTCATGTGCAATACTATCTTCTGTAATTTGATTTTCAGGAAATATTATTTTAAATGATGTTTCAGCAGGATTTAATGTGTTAATGGTAAAATCTATATGTAAGTCTATAGGCATTTTTCTGTTTTCATCATTTACATTTGTTCCTATATGACAAACAGTATGTTGATTACCCCAAGCTTCCCAGGTATCTACCCAAAATTCAATAGGTGATATTTGTAAATCAGCATGACCAAAAATTTCATCAGCATTTGTTCCATCATCATTAGGTTCTAATACTAAGCTATCTTTTAAAAATGTAATAACTAGTTCTTGACCATAAACTCCGTCGCAAGTAAATTGATTTTCGCAACTTGCTCCATGATCACTATTATCATAACATAAATCACAATCAGCTTGGCTACAACGACTAGCAACGCCATAATCTAAGCCTTGTTTACCATATTGAGATGGAACACAAAATCTGATTCTAGTGTTCCCATTTTCATCATTAGGCATAACCATAGTAGGCATAATAGTTTTTATTATGTCTCCAATATGGTCTTTAGCATAATCAAGGCCATTTTGAGTAATTCTGACTTGAGTTACATTAGTTAAAACAGGATTATCATCTTGATATTGTTGAGCTCTGTAACCTTCTGGTATTAATTCTAGAGGAACACAACCTCCCCCGTCAGAGCCTGTACAAGCAAACACTTTTGAAAATAGAATTACAATCCCTATCATATAAAAGAAGTTCTTACTGAATTTAAACATAAGCCCCCACGCTAATTAAGTATAAATTACTATATATTATAATTTGAATTAAAATTCTAGTCAAGTAATTTATATAATATTAAATAAATAAATATATTTTGTGTAACTATGGTTTATAAGTGGAGTGAATTAAATAATAAAATAGATATCTTTCATTAATACTTGTGTATAGAATTATTGTCGCCATTACTGGTTATTCTTGGCTTTTTTTTAGCTCTATACTTAATATTATTATTATCACCGGAACTAATAATTGACTTAGTTCCTTCTTTTAGTTTTACTTTGTTATTATCACCATTAACAACAACTTCATTATTTCTTTTATTTAGAGTTATTACATTATTGCTACCTGTAACAGAAAGTTCATTACAAAAACCAAGTATTTTAACTGTATTATTATCTCCACTAATTGCAAGTCCCTCTTTTCCGCATTTAACAACTAAATTTTTGTTGTCATCTGTAATTGCTTCCATTAAAGTTGCATCAATTTCTTTTTTTACAACTTTTTTCTTTTTTACTCTCACTTTGGTGTTTTTAGTTTTAACAGTTGCTCTCTGTTCATTTACTTCAATTTTAACATCTTTTGTTTCAATTTTCGCTCCGTTTTTGTCAACTTTCATATTGACTTCATCTGTACTAATCTTAGTTCCTCCATTTGAATTGATTTCCAGACTGGTTTTAGCAAAAATTCCAATGCTAAGCAATGTTGCCATTAAAATTACTAATTTCCTCATAATATCTCCTTTAAAAATAAAAACATACTTATCAGATATCATTTAATAGAAAAATATTCAAAATTTCTTTAAAATTATTAAATTTATTGTATTTTAATTTAATTTAGTCTGATAGCGATTTATTTTGTAAACTATTTAAGAGTGAATAATTTATCACTTGATTAAATAAAACTTTTATTATAATATCGACTAATCTTTAGTTAGGAGTATTAATGAAGAGATTGTTTTTATTTATTTTTTTATTAATGTTACTCTCTGTTGCTATTTTTGCTGATGGAGAAAAAGCTATACAAATGAAACAAAATTTAGAGCCTATTTCAAGTTTTTCAATGAGGATTAGAAGCTTTTTTGGGATTTTTGTAATGCTATTTTTGGCTTTTTTATTATCTTTTAATAAATCTGAAATATGGAAAAGAGGGAAGAGGGTTATTTTAGGTGGCTTATTTTTACAATTTATCTTTGCCATTATTGTAATGAAAATACCTATAGGAATAAGAATATTCAAGGCATTAGGAGATGGTGTTTCAAAACTATTGTCATTTGTAAATGAAGGAAGTAAATTCGTTTTTGGGAATTTATTTGGTAATGGTTTTAGTTTCGCATTGAATGTGTTACCAACAATAATATTCTTTTCTGCATTTATGGGTGTGATGTATTATTTAGGAATAATGCAGATAATTGTTAAGTATATGGCTAAGGGAATTTCTAAAGTGCTTGGAACAAGCGGTGCAGAATCATTAAATGCAACTGCAAATATATTCTTAGGTCAGACAGAGGCTCCTTTGGTTATAAAACCTTTTATTAACGATATGACTAAATCAGAAATTACCGCTGTTATGGTTGGGGGATTTGCAACTGTTGCAGGAGGTGTTCTTGCTGCTTACATTGGAATGGGAGCAGACCCAACAGCTATTATTTCAGCTTCGGTAATGGCTGCACCAGGTGCGTTGGTTATTGCAAAAATTATTTACCCTGAAACTGAGTCCCCAAAATCTTTAGGGCTTGTTGAAATGGATGTAAAGTCCGAGAGTAGTAATATTATCGATGCTGCTGCAAGAGGAGCTAGTGATGGATTAATGCTTGCTTTAAATGTTGCTGCCATGCTATTAGCTTTTATTGCATTAATTGCTTTTGTTAATTATGGGTTACAAGGTGTAACTGGATTATTTATGGATAATCCAGTTTCATTACAGAAATTGTTAGGTTGGATTTTTTCTCCAATTGCTTATATGATGGGAATAGAGTGGACAGATGCTCAAACTGTTGGTAGTTTGCTTGGAGAAAAGCTTGTAATTAATGAATTTGTTGCTTTTACTCATTTAGGACCTGCTTCTCAGATTATTTCAGATAGGTCTATTATGATAACCACTTTTGCTTTAACTGGGTTTGCTAATTTTTCATCAATTGCAATTCAAATTGGTGGAATAGGCTCTATTGCTCCTAAAAGAAAAAGTGATTTAGCTAAATTAGGATTAAGAGCAATGCTTGGAGGAACAATTGTCGCATTAATAAATGGTTCTATTGCTGGATTATTAATGTAAATTGCTAAGATGAATTAAAAACTTGACAAGACAGTTAGGTTTTATTTAAAATGCTAAATAAGTGAAAAGGATTTTAGCTTGGATAAAAATAAAAAAAGAAAAGTAGAACAATCAGCACTTAAGTATATGACTAAAGGGGTTTTTAATAAAGCAATAAAAGAATATGAACATCTTTTGAAGTTTTTTCCCGATGAGCTTACATATTTAAAGCAAGTTGCTAAATGCTATGAAAATATAAATCAACCACAAGATGCCCTCCGTTATTATTCTCGTTTAGTTGAGAATTATAAAAAAAGAGGCTTGTATAAGCAGGCTATTGCTATTTATAGTATAATGATGGGGCTAGGTGAAACTAAAGAAGAGATTTATGATGATTTGGCTTTTTGTTATAAAGAGATAAATAGAGCTGGAGATGCGACTTTAGTTTATAGAAAGCTTTTAGAAAATTATATGAAAAAAGCTTTGTTTCGTTCAGCTGTATCTGTGGCTTCTAAGATTCTAGAAATTAATCCAGAGGATACCATTGCAATTATTAATGCAGCAGAGGCTCAATTACAATTAAATGATAAAAATCGTTCTATAGAGTTATTTAAAATTGCAGCACAAATATACAAAAAACAAAATAATTTAGCAATGTATACTAAAATTTTGGGGCGTATAAATCATGTTTCAGGTAATTCTGATGCCAAGATATTAAATGAATTAGCATCAATTTACATAATTCAAAGAAATTATGGAGAGCAATTATTAGAACTATTGTTAAAAGCTTATAGGATAAGTAAAGAAGCTAAAGATGATGACACACTAATAGAAACAACAAAATTATTGGTTACGTTTTTTAAAGAAACAAACCAAAGAAAACAAATGCTTTCTATTAGATTTGAATTGGCAAAAATTTATGAAAGAATTGGCGAAAAGGAAAAGGCTTTAGAAACATACAACAAGATATTACAGATTGCACCTGGAAGTCAGGATGTTAGAAAAAAGGCAAAAGAACTTCAACAAGAAATACAAAAACTAAATAAACCAGAAACGATACCCTCTTCTATACCCAAACTAGAACCTATTGAAAATAAAACTGTGATTTCAAGACCAATTCCTAAAAAAGAGAGTACGATTACTGAGTTAGAGTTAAAAAATATACTAAGAGAGGTTGATACTTATATCAAATTTAAGCTTTTTGCAAAAGCTGAACCAATATTAAAAGATTTATATAAAAAATATCCTAAAATATCTGGAGTTACAAAAAGATTAAAAGAAATTTATATAAAAACTCATAAAATTGAACAAGCTGTTGAGTTGTTATTTGATTTGTTTGAAAAGCTTTATAAGAAAGATAAAGAAAAAGCAAGAGATTATCTAGAAGAGATAATATATATAGATTCAGAGAATAAAAAGGCAAATAAATATATTAATAAATTTTATAATGACTCTGTTTCTCCTAAAATAGAAGATATTCCAGAAACATTTACTCTAGATGAAAGCACAATTGTTGAAGCTAAAGACGTTATTAATGACGAAATTATAGAGACAATAACTATAGATGATGATAGCCTAGGCATTGATATTAATGATGATTATGATTTAGAGCAAATAAAGTTTTATATTTCTCAAGGGCTTTTTGAAAATGCAAAATTAGAATTAGATAAAAAATTAAAAATATCGCCTAATGATCCTGAATTATTAACTTTGCTTTCCCAATTAGAGCAAGCCGTTAAGCCAATTATTATTAATGATAATTTGTCAAATGGCCATGAGGACATTCAAGAAGATGTAGATGATATTCTTAAACAATTTAAAAAGGGTATTGATGAAAGTATCTCAAAAGATGATGCAAAAACAAGATATGATCTAGGTATTGCCTATAAAGCAATGGGATTATTAGATGATGCAATAAATGAGTTTAAACTAGTTTATAGGCATGTTGAGAAAAAAGGTGATTGCTTATTAATGATAGGGCTTTGTTATAATGATAAAACTGAATTTGAAAAAGCTATTAAATATTTTAAAAAAGCTTTAGAATATTCCGAAAATTTAAATCAAAAACTTGCGATATACTATGAAATAGCAAATGCATATGATTTATTGGGTAACTTTAAAAACGCTTTTAGTATTTTTAAGAAAATTTCACAAAAGGATAAAACTTTTAGAGATGCTTATAAAAGACTAAAACAATTGCATGTAAAATTGAAGGCTGATAAAAATAATATATCTTATTTATAACTAAAGGAAGATTATGAACTATTTGGGCTATTTTAAACTAAAAAAAGAACCATTTTCAAATGCACCTATGCAAGAGTTTTTTTATAGTTCAAGAAGTCATTCAGAAGCGATTTTAAGATTAAAATATATTATTAATTCAATGAAAGGACTTGCTCTATTAACTGGAGAGATTGGTGCAGGTAAAACAACATTAGCTAAACGATTATTAACTTCATTAAACAGTAATAAATATCAATCAGGAATGATGATTATGGTTCATTCTAGAATTACTCCTATATGGTTTTTAAAGAGGGTAGCAGGATTATTAGGAATTGAAACTGATTCTAGTGATAAATTAGAATTATTGTCTTTACTGCATGAAAGGCTACTTGAGTTAAATAGTCAAGGGCTTAAGCCTATTATCTTAATTGACGAAGCTCAAATGTTGCAAACTCGTGAAATAATGGAAGAGATTAGAGGGATTTTAAATATGGAACTTCCTTCACAAAAATTGATTACATTTATTTTATTTGGTTTGAAAGAATTGAATGAAAATATTCATCTTGATGAACCATTGGCACAAAGAGTAGCATTAAACTATAAATTATCTTCTTTGAGCCTTATTGCTACTGAAAATTATATAAAACACAGATTAAAGTTATCAGGTGCTAAAAGAATGTATTTCTCAAAAGAAGCAGTAGAGAAAATATATCACTACTCAAGAGGAATTCCAAGATTAATAAATACTATTTGTGATAATGCAATGTTTGAAACATTTATTCAAAAAAGACCTGCAATAGATGCTAAATTAATAAAAGATGTATCGTTATCTCTTGGATTAAATTATTATTTAACTAAAAAAACAGCAGTTATAGATAAACCTATTAATCACAAAAAGAATGTTTTAAGTTATAAGGCGATTGATGATATTTTAAATGATTTTAATAAAAAATAAGGAGTTCATAATTGGGAACAAAAGATGATAACTTAAGTGGTTTCATAAAAGGAATATTTTCGGGACAAATTAGAGAAGAATTAATATTTCCCTTCCCTAAATTATCAAAAGATGAAAAGGATACGATTAAGATATTATTACAATCTTTAGATGATTTTATAGAAAAAGAATATAATTTAAAAAAAGTTTTACAAGATAGAAAGTTTTCAAAAAAGCTTAAGTCTGAAATTTGTAAAAATGGTTTATATTCTTTAATTATCCCTGAAGAGTTCAATGGATTGGGATTTTCTATAACTTCTTATCTTAGGATATTAGAAAATGTGTCTAAGCATTCATTTTCATTAGCTACAAGAATTTCTACGCATCAAATTATGGGTGGAATAGGCATTTTACTAAAAGGAAGTAATTTTTTAAAGAAAAGATATTTACCAATGATTTCATCTGGTGAAAAATTATTTGCATTTGCATTAACTGAATCAGGGATAGGTAGCGATGTTAAATCAGTAAAAACATCAGCTGAATATATTGATAGAAAAAATGGTTATATATTAAACGGTAGTAAAATTTGGGTATTTAATGCTCCAGAAGCGGAAGTTTTTATTATTTTTGCTAAAACAATACACCCTAAATATTCTAAAAATAAAGATGAACTAACTGCTTTTGTTATAGAAAAATCCTATGGAATAAAAGTTGGCAAAACAGAGAGAATATCAGGTTTAGTGGGCTTAGAGGTTGCTCAAGTATTTTTAGATAATGTATTTGTTCCTAAAGAAAATATAATTGGAGAAGAGGGAGAAGGATTTCATATTGCAGTAGAAACCTTAAATTATGGTCGTTTAGAATTAGCAACCGAGGCATTAGGAATAGCTAAAAAAGCAATTAAAATAGCATCTGATTATGCTACTCATAGAAAGCAATTTGGAAATAGTATTTCTGAATATGGTATGATTCAGGAAAAAATTGGTTCAATGTCTATTGATACTTATATACTTGAAAGTATGGTATATTTAACTGCAGGTCTGATTGATGCTAAAGGTAATGACTATTCTGTTGAAGCTGCTATTTGTAAAGTGTTTGCAGCAGAGAGTATAATGAAAATAGTTGACCAAGCAACTTCAATTTGTTCTTCTGTTGCATTCTTAGAGGATCATTGGTTATCTCAAATCTTAAGAGATTTGAGGATGATGTTCTTTTTTCAAGGTACAAATGAAGTATTAAGGCTTTTTATTGCATATTCAGGGCTTAATAATTCGGAAAGTAGTGAAGAAATTTCCTTTACACAAGCTTTAACAGAGCCAATTAAATCCTTAGGTATATTATCAGATATTTTAGTTAAAAAGATATCTGCATCAGTTCTTGCAAACAAGATAATAAGAGTTGATCCTCTATTAAAAAGAGAAGCTACTATAATTGAAGATATGATAGAGCAATTTAATATTCATATTGAAAGAGTTATAAGAAAATATGGAAATGAAATAATTCAAAAACAATTTATAATAAAGAGAATTGCTGATATTGCAATAAAAATATATGCAATGAGTGCAACAACATCTAGAGTGTCTGATTTTATTTTAGAAAATGGTAAAGAAAATTCTATCAAAGAAATTGAAATAGCTATTTATGTTGCTGATAAATATCATAAAGAAATTTTAGGGATTTTCGACTCATTTGAAACTAATAAAGATGAATACCTAAAAGATGCAGCCAAAAAAATCTATAAATATCAAAAATATAAATATGATATAATCGATTAGTTATCCAATTCTCCAACCAAATTTTTTGTAATATTTCTTAAAATTGCTTTTTTATTGCTTGAGTATGAAAGTAAATGCATAGTTTTAAAAATTAATGCTTCAAATGTCATATTTCCACTTCCTATTGCTCCTAAACTTTTTAATATTACTCCTGATTCGTAAAGATTTAAATTAACTTTACCTTTATTTACCTGACTGTAAATAATAACAGGAATCTCTTCATTTTTTTTAATGTATCTGACAAGATTATCTGTCGCGTCCAAATTACCAGCACCAAAAGCTTCCAAAATTATGGCATTAGGTTTTTTTATAAAATTAAAATTTGAAAACTCAATACCTGGAAAGACCTTAAATACAAAAATATTACTATTTAATTTGGGGTAATACTTAAAAAGAATTTTCTTTTTTTTTATATATTTTGCATTATTATAAAATTCAATTTCAACACCTAATTTACCTATTGGGGCCATATTATAGCTCCTAAATGCATCATATTCATTTATTTTGTATTTACTGCTTCTTACTCCTCTATATATTGTGGAATCAAATACTATAGCTATTTCATTATAATTACTTAATGTAGCTGTTGTAACCGCATCGATGAGATTTATTTTTGCATCTGTTCGAGGCTTATACAAAGGTCGTTGAGCTCCTGTTAAAATAATTGGTTTGCCAAAGTTCCTTAGCATAAAAGATAGGGCTGATGCAGTATAGGCCATCGTATCTGTTCCATGGGTTATTACAAAACCATCATAATTTAATCTTTCTTCAAATAAGGTTTGTGCAATTTTTTGAATATGTGAAATATTTATGTGGCTACTGTCAATTTGAAATAATTGCTTATGTGTAATATTGGCAATATTATTTATTTCAGGGACGATATGGTCAAGAATGTTAGTAAGCTCTTTTGCTACGAGACCTCCAGATTTTTTGGCCTCCATTGAGAGGGTTCCACCAGTATGAATTAGGAGTAAGCTTTTCATATTATTATCCTTTAAAATATTAAAAAAGAAAGCTTAGCTTTGCTTTTTTCCGTGTAAAACACCTTTGGTGGTTGAAACGGCAAGTAATAAAATCTTAAAGTTGTCTATACTTTTTATCTAATTTATAAAAAATATCTGAAATAACCATGTTAATTGCAACATCATTATGTCCACCTTTAGGAATAATAACATCTGCATATCTTTTTGAAGGCTCTACAAAAGTTAAGTGCATAGGTCTAACTTGTTTAGTGTATTGATTTACTATATTGTCTATATCTCTTCCTCTTTCTTTTACATCCCGCATCATTCTTCTAATAAAACGAATATCATCATCTGTATCAACAAAAACTTTAATATCCATTCTTTCTCTTAGAGCCTTATTTTCAAATATTAAAATTCCTTCAATCATAATTAATTTGGCTGGTAAAGTTTTAATGGTTTCTTTAGAACGATTATAGATAGTAAAATCATATACAGGCTTTTCAATTTCTTGGTTATTCATTAAAGAATCTAAGTGAGAAATCATTAATTCCATATCAAAGGCATCGGGGTGGTCAAAATTAATTCTTTGGCGTTCTTCAAATGTTAAATCAGGATAATGTTTATAATATGAATCTTGGTCTAGTGCAGCGATGGAATATCCCATTATTTTATCAAGTATTTTATGAGCAACAGTTGATTTTCCACTTCCACTTCCTCCTGCGATTCCTATTATTAGTGGCTTGTTCATTTTATTATCTCCTAAAGATTAATTACACATTTAACTTATATCATATTTCTATCAAATTTATTATTTTTATCGGGATAGGGCGTTAAGGATAAAAATCCTGGTTCTTTTTCTTGATATCCAGGTTCTTTGTAAGCTAACCAGTCAGATTTAAATAACTCTTTGGTAACTATAAATGCAGTAAATGTTATTGGAAATGCGGCCAATACATCAATTGTGTAGTGGTCATGCATAAAGAGTGTTGTCGAGCCTATTAATACTGCTGAAATAATAAATAAATATCTTAAAAATTTTATGTCCCAAAAAATAAAAACAGCTAAAAATGTGTAACCTGTATGGCCTGAAAAAAACAAGTCCTTTGTTAAGTAATGTGTGCCCCCTAGTACATTGGCAAACCCATCAGGAATCATTCCAAAGGGATGACCAACATGTAATAGTACAATGAAACTACCTCTAAAAACTTTAAACATAGCAAATGCCTTTATCATGAAAGGAATTCTTTTGGGTAAAAAAACTAGAGTGTAAATATAGCTGAATTTTATTGCCCATTCTATACCGTAGGTTGAAATCCAGTTCATGTCTATTGTTGGTAAATAGTCTAGTAGTAAATCATGTGCAGATGGTGTATATGGAATTGATTCTGCAAAAGAACCACCTTGAAACATATATCTTATTGCAAACTGCCATAAGATAAATCCTGATATTACAGATAAAAAATAATATTTTCTTGAATACGCATATAAGTGTTTGTAATATAATGTTATAAAAAATGATTTTATTATATTTTTGGAAATCATATAAACTCCTATGTTAAGGAAAAATAACATAAAATAACTATGTTTTCAAGTTAAAAAAAACTTTACAAAGGGCTAAAAAAGAGTATAATAAGTTTATTATTGGTTAATGGTATATATGTCATCGATTATTCAGGAATTAAAAGAAAAACTAAGGAAAAATCTAGGTGATGATGTTTATGATAATAGATTTTATGAATTAAATTATAGCTTAAATGAAGAGGAACTCACCTTAAAGGTTTATGCTCCTGATGAAAGAAGTAAGCAATGGTTAAGCGATAATAGGTTCGATAGTCGTATTTTAAAAATAATTAAACAGATCACTCGAAAAGATTATGAAATGTATTTAATGATTTCTAGCCTTAAAAATACTGAAAAGCAAAACACAGAAAATGTAGAAATAGATTCTGTAAATACTCTTAAAGAAGAGGCATATTCAGAAAATATTAGCTATAAGGATAAAAGAACAAGTAATGAAGATTATAGAAAATCTGGTTTTGAAAATCATTCACTTAACCCTGAATATACTTTTGATACATACATTACTGGTGACTCTAACGAATTAGCATTTTATTCAACAAAATCTGTTGCTGAAAATCCAGGAGAGCCAAGTTTTAACCCTTTGTTTATATATGGAGGAGTTGGTTTAGGTAAAACTCATTTATTACATGCTATAGGTAATGAATTAAGAATAACAAAATCAAATATGACTATACTGAACTTAACATCAGAAGAATTTATGAGTGAGTATACTCAAGCTGCTAAAAACAATAGGTTACAACAACTTGTTAATAAGTTTAGAAAAAATTGTGATATTTTATTAATTGATGATATTCAGTTTTTGTCAAGGTGGAAAAAAACTCAAACACAGTTCTTTCATATTTTCAATCACCTAATAGATGCTGAAAAACAAATTGTAATGACATCAGATCGTTATCCAAACGAAATTCCTGATATTGAAGACAGGCTTAGATCAAGATTTGAATGGGGGCTGATTGTTGCTGTAGATCCTCCGAATTTAAATACAAGAATAAGCATAATAAAAGATAAAGCTAAAAGATATGGTATTTATTTATCTGAAGATATTATTTCTTTTTTAGCATTTAATTTAAAGTCAAATATTAGAGAAATAGAGGGTATTTTAAGGAAATTAAAACTTTATGTTTTACTTAAAAAGAAAATAACTCTTGATACTGTGGAAGATATTCTTAGAAAATATAATAAGTTAAATCAAAAACAGTTATCTATAGATTTCATAAAGAAAAGGGTGGCTAATTTTTATGATATACCTATTGAAGATTTAGTCTCTAAAAAAAGACAAAAAGCAATAACTACAGCAAGGCAAATTGCTATGTATATTGCGAAAAAAATAACTAAAGAAACTCTTGAGAGTATAGGTAAAGGATTTGGAAGAGATCATTCTACTGTTGTAAACAGTATTAATAAAGTAACAAAACTAATAGAGGAAGATATTAAAATATCAAAAGATGTTAAAGAATTAACAAGATTATTAACGGAATAGAGGTAAGTTATGAAGTTACAACTAAATAGAAAGGTTTTTCAAAAAATAATATCTAAATCAATTGGCTTTATTGATGATAATGCCATATCCGAAACATTCAATAATTTTTTAATTGATGTTGTAAATGATAAACAAATTGCAGTTACAGCAACAGATGGAAATGCACACACTGGTGTTGTTTCTTACATGAATTTTGAAATTATGGAGAATGCAAAAGCATTTTTAGTTAAAGCTAAGAAACTTGATTCAATATTAAGATTACTAGATGGAGATATTGTTGATTTAGAATTAAATGAAAAAGGGACTTTAATAATTAAATCTGGAAAATTCGAATATAAAGTTCCATCATCAAGTGTTTTTGAGTATATTGAGCATCCAGAGGTAACAGGTAAATCATTTGAAATAAATGTTGGTAAGTTTTTATTTTTAATAAAAAAAGTTTGGTTTTCTATATCTTCTGATAATACAAAAAATAAGCTTAGAGCTGGATATTTAAAATATAAAGATAACAAAATAATGATGGTTGGGACAGATAGCTTTCAGTTAGCTTACTCTGAAGTTGAACAAGAAGAAGATTTATCTAATTTTCTTTCAGAAGGTGTTTTGATTGCAAAAGATGATTTAGCTCGTCTTAGAAAAATTTTAGAAATAGAGGACTTAAACTCTAATATAAAAATGACTATACAAGAAAACACTGTTTCTATTCATCTTAAAAATAGAGATGAAAATGTAAAAACAGAAGTTTGGTTAAGGTTGCTGGGTTCTGATTATATTGCATATGAGTCAATTTTTAGAGATAAAGCAAATCAAGTTATTGTTAATAAAAAATTATTTCAAGAATTATTAAAAAAAGCAAGTCCTGCAATTTCAAAAGAAACACCTTTGGTTAAATTATCTATTTCTCAAAATAAATTAAAAATAGAATCGAATGATGATTCTTCTAAGTTTAGTGGTGAGATTGAGTGTTCTTATGATGCAAAGTCTATGACTATTGGTTTATCGAATAGGTATTTAAATGATATGGTTTCAATGATTGATTCTGAGTTTGTTGTACTTGATTTGTTATCAGAAGAAAATGTAGTTATGATTTATAGACATATTGAAAATACTGAAAGAAAAGAGGATAGGAACTATTTTTATATATTAATGCCTATGGATATTGACTAATAATAACTTATTATAATGTTAAATTTGATTTTTTATATTTAAAAATGTTACTTCTAAGATTGTTGCGTAGGAGCTTAAGATGATAGTTGTTTGTAAAAATTGTAATACAAAGTATGATATTAAAGAAGATGTTATTCCTGATCAAGGAGCTCAGTTAAAATGTGCAAAATGTGAAAATATGATTTTTGTTACAAGAGATAATGTAAAAACTGATATCTCTTCGGAGCCAGAAAATAACGAGAGTTTATCAGCTCCTTTTTCTGATTTTGATGAAAGACCAACGATTTTAGCACCAGAGTCATTTCATGAAAATTTAAATAAAGAGCTAAATGATACGGCTTTAGATGCTGAGAGTAGTAGTAAATCTGGGATATCTCCTAGCTTTTTATCAGATAAACACAAAAGTGGTCCTTCTTTTGATGAAGTTTTTGATGATTTTGAAGAAGAGATATCTAATGATGACAAGAAGAAAACTTCTTTGAATACTCAAGATGAAAATTCTAAAAAACTAGAAAATATTGATAAACCAGTTAAAAAAGATAGTATTGATGACGATTTAGATAACTTATTTAACGATTTAACTTCAGATTCTAAAAGTAAACATGAAAAGGAGGTATTAGATGAAAAAGTTAAAGATACTTCTAGTTTAAAACTAGATGATGAACCAACACTTGATATTGAAGAAATGGAGAGGAAGCAAGAAGAAGAAAAAAGATTAAAAAAAGAAGAAATTAATAAAGAAAATCTATTCAAACAAGATACTTCTTCTAATACTAAAGTTCCTAAAATCAATAATGATGATGGAGAGACACAGGAAATCTCTAATTTGCAAATGGAAGAATTAAAAGAAAAATTAAAAGATGGTTTAAATGATAGTGATTTTATTGGAACAGAAAATAGTTCAAATGTAAAAAATGAAAATAATGAGAATTCTAAAATATTTGTAAAGCTTGAAAATGGACCGAGTATTGAATTTCAAATAGAAAAGGACCTCATTCAATGGTTAAAAGCAAAATCTTCTTTAAAAGGTGTTTTATATTCCCTTGATGATATTGAATTTTCTCCAATATTGAATCATCAATTGTTTAAGGATGTTGAGGAAATTATTAAAAAAGCAAAAGACGAAGAGGTGGATGTTGTTTCTGCTTCAGATATCTTGGAAAAAAGAGAATTGCCTAAAAAAGCAAACTTAATGCCCATTGTTATGATTTTAGGTGTTTTAATTGTTTTGTTAGTGGTTTATATTTTACACTTATCAAATGTTGTTAATATTTCATTTTTAGATGCTATTACTCCGAAGCCTAAAATAATAAAAATAAATCATACTGAAATTGAAGAAGCTACAACAAGAGTAAAAATAAAAAAAATAAAAAAGGAAGAAGTTAAGAAAGAAGAAGTTAAGAAAGAAGTTAAGAAGGAAGAAGTTAAGAAAGAAGAAGTTAAGAAAGAAGTTAAGAAGGAAGAAGTTAAGAAAGAAGAAGTTAAGAAAGAAGAAGTTAAGAAAGAAGAAGCTAAGAAGGAAGAAGCTAAGAAGGAAGTTAAGAAAGAGATTCATAAGATTTCTTCAAAGGAAAAAAGAGGATATTATAAAAAAGCAAGATTGGCTGTTAAGGCTAAAAAAGTGAAAATTGCTAAAGAGATGTACCTAACTCTTGCCTATAATTTTCCCAAAGAAGCTGAGGCTTATGGAGTTCTTTTTGGTATTCTAAAAAAAGATAAAGATACTAAAAAATATGCTTCAAAATTTATAAGAGCTTACAAAGCTCTTGTTGCTAAAAAAGAAAATACCTTTGTAAATAAAAAGTTAATTAAGGAATTATTAAAATAAGTTATGAGATACTTTATATCATTTTTTATAATATTTATCGTGAGTTCATGTCAATCTGACTATAAACTTGATATAATAAATAAAAACTTAAAAAAAGATAGTCTTGAGGATATGATCTTAATATCTAAGGGTAAGGCAATAATTGGTAATGATAAATGGTTTGAAAAGGGGCATAAAAAGAAAGTTATAGATGTTAATTCTTTTTATATAGATAAATATGAAGTATCTAATAAAAATTATAATACTTGTTTTAAAGCAAAAGTATGTAAAAGACCTGAGTTTTACGGTGTTAAAGAATTAAATTCAGCAATGCAACCTGTTGTGGGGGTGTCCTTTGATGATGCTACAGCATATTGTAAATGGTTAGGTAAGAGATTACCTACTGAAGAGGAGTGGGAAAAGGCTGCAAGAGGCCCTAATGGTAATATTTATCCTTGGGGTAACAACTTAATAACATGTGATAAGGCTGTTTATGGTGGTTCTTGGGGAAAAGATTGTATCAAAGATAATAAATTTAAATACACTAAAAGCGTAGATTCTAATTCTAAGTTTAAATCTTATTATGGTGTTTATAACATGGTTGGTAATGCTTGGGAATGGGTAGATTCAGATTATAAGGTAAGATATTTTAATAAACCTGATACTGCAAATGTTAGATATAAAACAATAAAAGGTGGCTGTTTTGGGAGCTCATCTAAATATGTTGTTGCATACTCAAGAAGATGGGAAAGGTCTTATCAAAGGACTATTGGAACAGGTTTTAGATGTGCCAAAAGTTTAAAGTAGTTATACTATTTCCTTTTTTAATATTATATTCAAGTTTTTTATATTCAAACAATAATTATCCTATATTAGATAATGCATACCACTTTGGTATTTCTGGTGGAGTAGGGGGTAAGTATTTAAGCAAAGTTAATACCATCTTGCCTACTTTGGTTTTTGATTCAGAATTTATCGTTGTAGATTCTTTTGGTTTATCTTTAACTAATTATTTATTTGTAAACAATAGTAAGGACTTCTTTTTAGGAGATAATATTGGGCTGTCTATAAATATCAGACCTATGCTTGCAATTCGATTTATAAAGAATAAATTTTCAAAAAATTATTATACCGATTTTTTCTACAATTCAATTTCTCTAAATTTTGGTGGTATTATTCAATATACTAAATTTTCTAGAGATGATATAGTAAAGAATATTACTGCTGTTGGTACGAAACTTGGCCTCTCCTTTGCTTTTTTGATGTATTATGATAAATACACTGATTACTATTTAAAAACATCTATAGATTATAATTTCTTGCAAGATATGGTGTTTTTTGATAATATATATGATATGAATGGATTTTATATTCAAGTTGTTTTTGGAATCTCTTTTAGATTTGGAAAGAATATAGATTGGCTTGTAGGAGAACATGAAAATGATAAAAAGGTAATTATTAAGTTTAAAGACTGATTTTATTTCCACAAAATTTACAAAATTTACTATCTATTTCTAATTCTTTTTTACAATTTGTACAAATTATTTTTTTTATTTCTTTTTCTTTTTCTCCATCTGCTATAAGGGCAGGGGAAACCTGCCCTGCTTGATTATCAGCAGATTTATTTATTGAATTTATTGAATTTATTGAATCTAGTATATTTTCTTTTAGTATTTTATATTCGTCATCATCTAGTTTTTGAGATAGAAAATCTATCTCTAGTTCTTCCAGGTTGTTTTCTAGTAATAATTTTTTATTAAGAATTGCATTATTATCAAAAACAATAATTTCTTCACTTAGTGGGATTGATTTAATTCCCTTTACTAAATACATAAATGATAATATGATTAAGATAATGATTATTGCTAATATTATGTATTCTGCCATTAAAAGCTCCATATTAAAGGATTATATACTAACACTTGATGGAATTATAAGTCAATCAGTTTATTTATTTGATGATATTTATTACAAAGACAAAATATTTTCTATTTTCTTTACAAAAAAGCTTTTAAAAATATAGCTTTCTTTAATCTAAAATTCTCAATTGTAATTATACAGGAAATAAAGTTTAAATATATTGTTCATAAGTGCATGAAATATCGAGGAAATGAATAAAAAATGAAAAAAAAGCGAAAAAAGCGAAAAAAAATGTTGACAAAGTGATGTTGGAAATGTATATTGTAACTCGCCGTTGGGAAACGAAAGAGATTTTGAGTCCTAATGGAGATGCTCCT
>Ga0256842_1000261_pt1 | contig 46191 bp, 55 predicted proteins | sample 4559240metaG_FD_185973 | JGI IMG/M metagenome (GOLD analysis project Ga0256842, IMG submission 185973) | Hydrothermal vent microbial communities from Guaymas Basin, Mexico - 4559-240 | ecosystem: Environmental > Aquatic > Marine > Hydrothermal vents | place: Mexico: Guaymas Basin | collected... | reverse complement strand
TAAATCATTTGATTGGGAATTTGGTATGAGAATGATGAGTTTAAATGCTGAAAATGAGAGAAATAATGTAACATATACATTTGATAATATGACTTCTGTATATACGAGTATAATTTTTAAGTATTATATAACTGATTAGTGGAAGCTACATATATATTTGAACTGGTACAATTAATAATGATACCTACATTGAGCAATTAATATTGCAGTATCAGTAACTTTATATACTAATCTATGTTCTATAGTTATTCTTCTTGACCAATAACCAGACCAGTTATACTTTAAGGGTTCAGGTTCTCCTAAACCTTTAAAAGGCTCTCTTTTTATATCTTTAATCAAAGTATTTATTTTTTTTAAAATTTTTTTATCATTTTGTTGCCAATATAAATAATCTTGCCATGCACCATCAGCAAAAATTAAATTCATATTTCTATCAACTCTCTAACTTCACCTTGATTAGCTTCTAGTTGAGATATAGCATTATTTAACCTTAAAGCATTAGTGCTACTTTGCATAAGATAAGCTGTTTCCTCTATTGACCTATAATCATCAAGAGAGATTATAACTACACTATCTTTATTTTGTCTAGTTATAATCATAGGCGAATGGTTATCAACAACTGTATCAATAGCTGTAGCAAGGTGTTGTCTCATATTTGAAAATGTCATAGTTTGCATAAATAGATTCCTTTTATAAAATATGGACAAAGTCTAGTATATTTCTACTTAGAGTTCAATAGTATTTAATTTTTTTAATGAAGTATAGTAATAAAAATGGTGACCATGCCCAGACTTGAACTGGGGACTTTTACCATGTCAAGGTAACACTCTACCACTGAGTTACACGGTCATTATAAGAAACAAAATTCTACCAAAAGATTCTTAAACTAATTTTTTTCAAATAAATCCTAAAACTTAACTTCTTTTATCTGTAATTTAGGTTTAGTAAGTGTATAATTACAGTATCTTAAAAATACCGTCGAGGGTAAACTATGAATATAGCAGAATTAGAAGATTTAGGACTTAAAAACATTGGAACTATTCACCATAATTTAAGTTATGATGAGTTAATTAAACATGAACTTGAAAATGGTGAGTGTGCTTTAACTAAAAAAGGTGCAACAGCAGTTGATACAGGTATTTTTACTGGTAGAAGTCCAAAAGATAAATATTTTGTAGATAGAGACCCATCAAACAAATATATCGCTTGGGGCGATGTAAACAAAAAAGTTAGTGCTGATATATTTGCTGAACTTTTAGTTGTTGCTCAAGAACAACTATCAAGTAAAGACCTTTATGTTACAGATGTATTTTGTGGTTCTAGTGCTGCATCTAAAAGATCTGTTCGTTTTGTATCAGAAATTGCATGGCAATCACATTTTGTTAAAAATATGTTTATCCGTCCAACAGAATCGGAACTTGAAGTTTTCAAATCTGATTTTGTTGTTTTAAATGCTTGTAAAGCTGTTAATGATAAATGGAAAGAGCATGGCTTAAACTCTGAAGTTTTTGTACTTTTTGATGTTGAGAACAATATTGCAATTATTGGTGGAACTTGGTATGGTGGGGAGTTGAAAAAAGGTATTTTTTCAATGATGAACTACTGGTTACCGTTAGAGGGTAAACTCTCTATGCACTGTTCTGCTAATGTTGGCGAAAAAGGTGATACTGCTCTTTTCTTTGGTTTAAGTGGAACTGGTAAAACTACACTTTCTACTGATCCACATCGTGCTTTAATCGGTGATGATGAACATGGTTGGGATAACTATGGTGTTTTCAACTTTGAGGGTGGATGTTATGCTAAAGTTATCAATCTTGATGAAAAAAGTGAACCAGAGATTTATAATGCTATAAGAAAAGATGCTTTACTTGAAAATGTTGTTATGTATGGTGAGGGTGAGGTAGATTATGAAGATGGAAGTAAAACTGAAAATACTCGTGTTTCTTACCCAATCGAACATATAAAAAACCATAAAGAAGATTTGATGGCTGGTCATCCTAAAAACATCATCTTTTTAACAGCAGATGCTTTTGGTGTTTTACCTCCAGTTTCTAAACTTACTCGTGAACAAGCTATGTACTACTTTTTAAGTGGTTATACTGCTAAAGTTGCAGGTACAGAGAGAGGAATCACAGAACCAGTTGCTACTTTTAGTGCTTGTTTTGGGGAAGCTTTCTTACCTTTACACCCAACAGTGTATGCTAAACTTTTAGGTGAAAAAATTGATGAGCATGATGTAAATGTTTACCTTGTTAATACTGGTTGGACAGGTGGTAAATATGGTGTTGGTTATAGAATGAGCATAAAAGATACTCGTGCTTGTATAAATGCTATACTTGATGGAACTATAAATGATAGTGAGTTTAATACTACAAAAACATTTAGATTAAATGTTCCAAAAACTTTAGGTAATATTGATCCTGAGATTTTAAACCCTCGTAATGCTTGGGCTAATAAAGATGAATTTGATGCTACTCGTGATGAATTAGCTGAGATGTTTATAGAAAATTATAACAGATACCAAGATGGCGATCACGAAGATTTTTCACCTTATGGTCCTATCATCGGAAGTTAAATAAAAAGATATACGATTATTCGTATATCTTTTTAACATTAATTGGTATGTTTGTAGTTCTGATTTGTATCTGAAAGTATATTTATGATATAAAATATTGTCCCTATGAAAAATATTGCTGTTCCTATTAATAATAAATCATTCATTATTCATCTCCTATATCATTTGTATTCTTCTTAATTCGTATAGATATATATATAATAGCGATAATCAATAAGTTTATAGTAATAATTGATAAGTAAAATCTAATATCAAATATATTTTTATCATAAAAATCAGATATTTTAGCACTAAGCCCAAGGATTAAACCAACCGTTAGACTTAGTAAAACTCTCAATGTATTTAATGTTTCTTTTATTTTATCTATTTTTGCCATCTGCTATTATACAATAATATTTATTTTTTTCGTTTAGTAGCTTTTTCTAAATAAAGCCATAATCCACCACCTAACACTACTAAAATTATAGGTGCTATCCAAGGTTTACCACTTATAATCTCTGCAAATTTAACTAAAGCACTACCAGAGTAGTAGCTACCAATCCCAAATGCTAATGCCCAAACAGCAGAACTAAACACATTTAAAATAGCAAACTTTTTAAAGTCATATTTTGTAAGACCGATAGCGATAGGGATAAGTGTTTTAATCCCATATACAAACTTTTGTATGAGGATTATCCAGTTTCCATTCTTTTTCATCATAATATGAGCAAGAGCCAGTTTTCTTCTATGGGTTCTAAGCCCCTCCATCATCATACTCTTTTGGTATCGTGCCATATAAAAAAGCATAACATCACCAAGAGCATTTGCTACAAATGCTACAGCTATAACAACTGTTAAATCCATCTTACCCATAAAAGATAAAACACCAGCACCTACAAGTGCCACAAATCCACCACCTAGTGAATATAAAAAAAGTCCTATATATCCATAGGTTGCTAAGTTACTAAAAGTATCTTCCATATATTTAAAATCTCCTACAATTTTTTGATTTTCATAATCTCATCACGAAGTCTAGCTGCCTCTTCAAAGTTTAACTCTTTAGCAGCTTGTTTCATTTTCAATGATAACTCTTTTACAATCGCTTTTTTTTCAGTAGCTGGCATTTTATCTAGTTTTTTATGTTTTTGGTAAATATCGCCCCGTTCTTCTAGTTTTAGATTCTCATCTAGTGTCCGAACTGTAGTTGTTGGAGTGATACCATGCTTTTTGTTGTAAGCCTCTTGAATCTTTCTTCTTGAGGTTGTTATATCTATCGCTTTTTTCATAGATTTTGTAATTCTATTGGCATATAGAATCACTCTTCCGTTTGAGTTTCTAGCACCTCTACCTATCGTTTGTATAAGTGCTGTTTCACTTCTTAAAAACCCCTCTTTATCAGCATCTAGTATAGCTACTAAAGATACCTCTGGTAGGTCAAGCCCCTCACGAAGTAGGTTAATCCCGATGAGAACATCAAACTCACCAAGTCGTAACCCTCTTATGATTTGGTTTCTCTCTATTGTGTCAATATCTGAGTGCATATACTGAACTTTTATACCTAAATCTGCTAGATATTTAGTTAGTGCTTCTGCCATCTTTTTAGTTAAAACAGTGATTAAAACTCGTTCATTTTTTATGGTTGTTTTTTTAATCTCATCATGTATATCTTCCACTTGATTATTTGATGTTTTTATCTCTAATATAGGGTCAAGTAAACCTGTAGGTCTGATAATCTGATGGGCAATTTCACTTGACATCTCTAGTTCATACTCTGCTGGTGTTGCCGATACAAAAAGGTAATGTGGTGCTTTGTTTATATACTCATCAGCTTTTAGTGGTCGGTTGTCTAGTGCTGATGGAAGTCTAAAACCATAATCAACTAAAACCTCTTTTCTTGCTCTATCTCCAGCATACATACCACGATATTGTGGTAATGAAACATGAGATTCATCTACTATAACTAAGTAATCTTTATGATTTTGAGCCAAATAATCAAGCAAAGTAAAAGGTGCTTCACCAGCCTTTTTGTTTGTAAGTAGTCGTGAGTAGTTCTCTACACCTTTACACATCCCAGTAGTTTGAAGCATCTCTAAATCAAACTCAACCCTTTGTTTAAGTCTTTGATACTCTAGTAGTTTTCCAGCTGATTGGAAGTAAGCTAGTCTTTCATCTAACTCCTCTTCAATTCTTTTTATAGCGATAGCCATCTTCTCTTGCGATACACTAAATTGTGAACAAGCATAGATTGTAAACTTTTTATGCTCCTCTAGTTTTTTGTTATCTATAACTTCAAAAGTGTATATAGCTTCTATCTCATCACCAAAAAACTCTATGCGAATCGCCTCTTGTTCAAAATAGGGTGGGTATATATCTAAACTCTCACCATTTACACGGATATGTCCAGAATCGAAGTAGTTATCATTTCTACTATACCCCATCTCAACTAAACGAAGAAGTAGTTTTTTTTGATTTATCTCATCCCCAACCTCTATTGCTTGAACCATATTTAGGTACTCCTCAGGGTCACCTAAACCGTAGTTAGCAGAAACAGAAGCTATAACAATAACATCATCATAAGAGAGAAGATTTGCCGTAGCTGAAAGTCTCATCCTCTCCAACTCATCATTTATAGCAGAATCTTTTTCTATAAAAAGGTCTTGACGAGGTATGTAAGCTTCAGGTTGGTAGTAATCGTAGTACGATACAAAATACTCAACATGGTTATTTGGAAAAAATTGTCGAAACTCAGAGTATAGTTGAGCAGCTAAAGTTTTGTTATGTGTCATAATTATAGTAGGCATATTTACTTTTTCTATAACCTTAGCCATAGTATAAGTTTTCCCACTACCAGTTACACCCTCTAGTGTTTGGTAACGGTTACCTTTTAGTATAGAATCACTAAGTTTTTTTATAGCCTTTGGCTGATCACCAGATGGTTCATAAGGTGTATGTGCTTTAAAATTTATATCTTTTTTCATTGATGGGATTATATCTTTTTATTAGAAATAGTAGTTAATAATTTTTTTGTTTAAAGATAGCGAGTATATACACACTATCATTTATAATTTGAAATACAATAGTATATTTTTTATATATTAAATCGTGAGTATTTATTTTATCTGTATAGTAACTTTTTCTACATCTTTGAGGCATTGAGTTTAATGTTTTGATAGTTAGTTTTAACTGTGATATAAAATTATTAGCTTTATATATTGTATCTTGTTTAGTGATATATTTTTTTATAGAGAGTAAATCTTCTAAAGCTTCTGGTTCAATTATTATTTTATATATCATTTAAGAATCTAAAACTTTATCAAATGCTTCATCTATATTTAATCCACGATTTTCATTGATACTATTTATAGCTTTTTGTACTTTTGTTTTAGCTTCTTCTAGTGTTATAGAATTTGAATCATTAGAAATGAAAATCTTTTCTTTTGGTAAAATATCTAAAAGACCCATAAATTTATCGAAAATAGAATCGTCTATCTGAAGTTGCAATGTTCTCATTATAATCTTTTCTCTTTTTGTTGTATTATATCTAAATAATTAAAATATAAATTATTGATTGTAGCAAAAATGTGCTACAATTTTATCTAAAGATAGGAGTTTGATTATGTCATTAAATGCTACTGTAAGAGCAAGAGTTGATGAACACTTAAAAGTTGATGCTGAGACTATTTTAAAAGAGATAGGTTTAACAACATCTCAAGCTATAAATATATTTTTAAAAAAAATCGTATCTGAACATGGAATCCCTTTTGAATTAAAAGTTCCTAGTGATAGATTAAAAATTGCTATGGAAGAAGCTAAAAACTTAGAGGGTAGTTATCATAATAGCATAGATGATATGATGAAAGATTTAAAATCTTGATTAAATATCGTTTGTTTAAAACTAACTCATTTAAAAGAAGTTATAAAAAACTGAGATTAACTGATGAAGAAGATATGGCATATATTGATGTAGTTTATAATTTATTATGTGGAAATGATTTTGTAAAAAAATATAAAGATCATCAACTTATGGGACAATTAAAAGAGTTTCGTGAGTGTCATATAAAACCTGATTTACTTTTAGTATATATGATTGACAATGATATACTTAAATTGGTAGATATAGGTTCTCATAGTGAACTGTTTGATTGAAAAGGTGATAAGATTATGAAAAAAAGAATCTTCGTAACAGCGACAAATACTGATATTGGTAAGACATATACTACTAAGTTACTTTTAAAAGAGTATGCCTCACAAGGGTATAGGGTTGGGGTTATTAAGCTGATTGAGACTGGGGTTGTTGATGGTGTTATGCCTGATGGGGATATGCTTTTATCTTTTGTAAAAGAGTTAAATGATGAGTTTAAAGATTTAGAATCTAATGATATTGTCCCTATCACTTACGAACTTCCATCAGCACCTTTTGTAGCTTCAAACAAAACACCACTAAATTTTAAAAAGTTAGATTTAGCAGTACAAAAGTTAGAGAAATTTTGTGATATTCTCATCATTGAAGGGGCAGGTGGGTTATATGTTCCTATCGATTCTAACACTATGATGATAGACTTGATAGATTATTTTGATGCTGTTACACTTTTAGTTACACATTGCTCTTTAGGGTGTATAAATGATACTTTACTGAGTAAAAAAGCTTTAGAATCTAAAGATATAAAATATATAGTTGCTTTTAATTGTAGAGAATCTGATGATGGTTTCAAAACTGTTTCTGAGCCATATTTTAAAGAGATAGGTTTTGAGGTGTTAAAAGTTACTAGAGATATTGACACCATCTGTAATCTCTTGTATAATTTGTAAAATTAAAAAGGGTTAGTTTTGAAGCATTTAATAAGAACAGATGATTTTACAGTAGAAGAGATTGAAGAGATTTTAGCAGATGCTAAAAGATTTAGTGATGGTAGATTTGATAGAATCTTACAAGATAAGATAATCATCACACTATTTTTTGAAAACTCAACCCGTACAAAAAGCTCATTTGAGATAGCTGCAAAAAGGCTAGGTGCTGAGATAGTTCATCTTGATGTTGTCAATAGTTCTACAAAAAAGGGTGAAACTCTTGTAGATACTGCTATGAATCTTGATGCTATGGGTCCTGATGCTATCATTGTCCGTCATCAAAACTCTGGTGTTCCTAAAATCTTATCAAACAGTACAAAAGCATCTATCATAAATGCTGGTGATGGCGCTCATGCTCACCCAACTCAAGCACTTCTTGACCTTTATACTCTAAGGGAACATTTTGGAGATTTAGAGGGTAAAAAAATCGCTATCGTTGGTGATATAAAAAACTCAAGAGTTGCTAACTCAAATATAGAACTTTTAACCCGTTTTGGTATGGAGGTTACTTTAGTCGCACCACCCCATTTTTTACCAAAAACATCACTTAAAACTACACACTATTTAGAAGAGATAGTTGATGAGGTGGATGCTATTATGAGTTTAAGAACTCAAACAGAGAGACACTCTTCACAAAGTTATGCTTCACTAAAAGATTATGCTAGTGATTTTTGTATCACAACAGAGTTAGTGGGTGATAGAGATATTATACTTCTTCACCCCGGTCCTGTTCATAGAAACATAGATATTTGTGATGAGCTTTTAGATGATGAGCGATGTAAAGTTTTACAACAAGTTACAAATGGTGTAAACATAAGAATGGCGATACTTAAAAAGTTGATAGCTGATAAAAGCTAATTGATGGAGTTTAAAGATTTAAACTCCCTTGGTTCAAAGAGAGAACCTTTTTTATTTATCACCGATTTTAAAGCTTCAAAGTTAGAGGTTGTTTTACTTAAAGATTTAAAAGATTCAGATGTTGAGTTTATGATAGATGAAGATTTTAAGCCATCTATACATAAACATTTTTTACAAAAAATGGCGATTCCTTTTAGTGAATATAAAAAAAAGTTTGATGATGTTATAAGGAAGATTCAATCTGGTGATACCTACTTATTAAATCTAACACAAAAAACAAAAATAGAAACAGATTTAACATTAAAAGAGATTTTTAGAATCTCAAATGCTCACTATAAACTTAGATATAAAGATAAGTTTGTTTGTTTCTCCCCAGAAAAATTTATACAGATAAAAGATGATAGAATCGATACCTACCCGATGAAAGGGACTGTTGATGCTTCACTAGATGATGCTAAAAATCAGATTTTAGATGATGAAAAAGAGATGGCAGAGCATATTATGGTGGTTGATCTACTTAGAAATGATCTCTCCATTATGGCAACAGATGTTAAGGTAAATAGGTTTAGATATATTACAGAGATTGGGGCAGGTGATAAAAAGCTTCTTCAAGTTAGCTCACATATCAGTGGTTGTGTGGGTGATGATTGGCATAGTAAGATTGGTTCTATTTTAGAATCACTACTCCCTGCTGGTAGTATAACGGGAACACCAAAAAAAAGCACCATAAAGATTATAGAAGATATAGAAGAGTATGAGAGAGATTTTTTTACTGGTGTTTTTGGTGTTTATGATGGTGAAAAACTAGATAGTGGGGTTATGATAAGGTTTATAGAGAAAGATGGTGATTCTTTGGTTTATAAAAGTGGTGGTGGTATAACTCTTGATAGTGATGCTATATCGGAATATAATGAGCTTTTAGATAAAGTTTATTTACCATAAAAAAGGGGTGAAGATGAAAAAATTAAACTATTTTTTTACAAGTGGCATAGATCCAAACAGTATGTCAGAGGAGTTAAAAAGTCAGTATCAGATGTTAAATATAGGGTTTATACTATCCTCTATAGGCTTGATATTTGGTATGGTTACAAACTACCTAAAAGGTGATTTAGATCTAATATGTATGGAGATAACTCTTGTTTGTATAAATGTAACATTATTCTTTTTACTTAGAAAAAGTAAAACATACTCAGAGTGTATAGCAACAATATTTACAGCTCTTTTTACTATGTTCTTTTTATATTTAATGTATCATTATCACCCAGCAGATATGAAACATGTTTGGTTGTTTACCTATCCTATTATTGTGCTTTATTATCAAGAGTTAAGAAAAGCATTATTATGGCTTTTCTTTGTTTGTTTTATGATTCTTATAGCACCTTTTCAGCCATTTGTAGAGATTCTATATACACCATATCAATCTTTTTATATACTTTTTGTTGTTTTGATTGTCGCTTCAACTATGTACTTTTATAAGGTTAAAATAAATGAAGCTAGAAAATTGATTATAGATCAAAAAGAACAATTATTAAGCTTTAACAAAAAGCTAGAGGAGGAGGTTAAACTAAAAACTTCAGAACTTAGAGATATAAATGAATCTTTAGAGATAACAGTAGAGCAAAAAATAGAGGAACTAATACAAAAAGATAGATTGATAAGTGCACAATCAAAACAAGCTGTAATGGGTGAGATGATAACTATGATAGCTCATCAATGGAGACAACCACTATCTACCATAACACTACAAATCTCTGATTATCAATTTAAACAACTCTTTAGAGAAAATATCAAAGAGAGAGCTATAGATAAAACTTTAGCAGAGATAAGTGATACTATTATGTATCTATCTAATACGATTGATGATTTTCAAACATATTTTCATCCAAATAAGAAAACAACAGAGATAGAGATAGATGAGTTACTTCAAAAAGCAGTGAATTTCACTTTACCAAGATTGAAAAATAGTAAAATTAATATCGATCTTAAAAAAGGTGATAATATTGTAGTTAAGGTATATATGAATGAATTGATTCAAGTTATACTAAACCTTTTAAATAATGCGATTGATGCTTTATCTGAAATTGATAGAGAAGATTTAAAACTAGCTATAGATGTAAAAGAGATGGGTGAAAAGATTTTAATAACAGTTTCTGATAATGCTGGTGGTATTAGTGATGAGGTTATAAATAAAATCTTTGAACCATACTTTAGTACAAAAGGTAAGAATGGTACAGGTTTGGGATTATATATGAGCCAGATGATTATTCAAAAACAATTTAATGGTAATATTAGTGTAAATAGTTCTGAAAATGGTTCAACATTTATAGTTGAGATTCCTAAAATCATCTCTTAAAGTTGGGCTTTTAGCCCATCTTGTTTTTACTGTTTCTTTATTGTTCATTGGCGAGTATACAACGGCAATTTTACTACAGTTAGTTTATCTTGTTGTTTTTAATAATGTTGCTTATGGTTACTTTTATATCCCTCTTTTACATTTTATCTTAGTTAAACTTTTTGCTTCATCATACTATCTACTATATTTTTTCAATCTTTTTATAATTCTATCTTTAGTAAATTATCTAAAAATCAATATAAATTTTAAAGCAATTTTATATTTTATAATGATAGTTTTTCTCATATATAGTTTAGTTTTTTTCTTTGATGAATTTTTATATGATATTTATATTTTGATAGATATTAATGATAAGATAAATTTTATAAGTTATCAAGCTCAATTATCACTATTATTTTTACATACAATTTTATTTATGTTTATATCAATGAGATTTAGGCTAAAATCTTTTTAATAATTTTGGAGGTAGTATGATGGAAGATGGTGCAAAAGAGTTACAAAAGGTAAGAAAATATCTATCACATATGGTTAAACATAACGGTAGTGATTTACATATAAAATCTGGATCTATTTTTAGAGCAAGGATACAAGGAAATATAACTAAACTTGGAAAAGATATATTTACACCAGAACAGGCTGATGCTTTTGCTAGAGAGCTTTTAGGTGAGAGATATGAGGAGTTTGTAGAGAAAAAAGAGATGGATATGGTTTATCCATTTGATGATAAAACTCGTTTTCGTGTAAATATGTTTTACCAAATGTACGGAATTTCGGCAGTATTTCGTGTGATTCCAGTTGAAATCCCTCGACTAGATGCTTTAAATGTACCAGATGTTGTTAAAAGTTTTGCTTCTAAAGAGAGGGGTTTAGTGCTAGTAACTGGTGTTACAGGTAGTGGTAAATCAACAACTTTAGCAGCTTTGATTAGAGAGATAAATGAGCATAAAGAGAAGCATATTATAACGATTGAAGACCCTATAGAGTTTGTGCATAAAGATGCTAAATGTATAGTAAATCAACGATCAGTTGGTCAAGATACTTTATCTTTTGGGGCAGCTTTAAAATCGGCACTTCGTGAAGATCCAGATATTATTTTAGTTGGTGAGATGAGAGATATGGAGACTATAAACTTAGCACTTCATGCTGCTGATACTGGTCACTTAGTGTTTTCAACTCTACATACTATAGATGCAAAAGAGACTATAAACCGTATCATATCAACATTTCCAACAAATGAGCAAAATCGTGTTAGGTTGTCTTTAGCTGGTGTTATTCAAGGAATCATATCTCAAAGACTTGTAAAAACTGTTGATGGTGGTCGTCGTGCTGCTATGGAGATTTTAGTTCGTACTTCAACTATTGAAAAACTTATAATGGATAATGAAGATTTTGGAATCAAAGATGCGATGGAAGAGGGTAAAGATATATATAAATCACAAAGTTTTGACCAAGCCTTGTTAGATCTTTATAATGAGGGTGTTATCACTAAAGATGAAGCTAAGAAAAATGCTACAAGTGCATCTGACCTTGAACTTAAGATTAGTGGATTAAATGGTGATGAGGGTGAAAAATCTGAAGATGGAACTCCTAAAGAAACAGTTGAAGATGATGTTATCGGTTTAAAGTAGGATTTTCAACTCATATTAAATATTTGAGGGTATAATTGCAAACATTTTTTAAATAAGGAATTACAATATGTTAGAAGGTATTATTAGAGAGAGTACAAAAAAAGCGACTACAAATTCGCTTCGTCGTGATGGTTATCTAATTGCTAACATTTACGGAAAAGGTTTTGAAAATATCAATGCTGCATTCAAAATGAATGAATATATCCGTGCTGTTCGTAACAAAGATGCTATTGCATTCCCAGTATCAATAGAAGGTAAAGAGTTAAATGTAGTTGTTCAATCATATGAAGCACAAGCAGTTACAGGTAATCTTTTACATGTAGATTTAATGGTAGCACAACCGGGTGTTGCAACTAAATTTAATGTTCCTGTAGTAGCAAAAGGTGAAGCAAAAGGTCTTAAAAATAAAGGTCTTGTTCATATGGCTAAACCTCGTGTAACAGTTAAATGTACTCCAGAGAATCTTCCAAGTAGCATCGAAATCGATGTAACTGAAATGGATGTTAGTGATTCTAAACTTGTTCGTGATTTAGAAGCAATTCCAAATGTAACTATTTTAGATGCTGATCGTGTAGCTCTAATCAGTATCATTAAAGCTAAATAATCATGCTTATAGTCGGACTAGGGAATCCTGGTTCCGAGTATAAAATGAATCGCCATAATATAGGTTTTATGGTTATAGATGAACTTATATCTCGAAATAGTGCTCAAAAACTCTCATCTTCATCTTTTAAAGGTGAACTTTTTAAATTCTCAAATCATTTTTTATTGAAACCACTTACATTTATGAACCTTTCTGGTGATTCTATTGTCGCTGTTAAAAAGTTTTATAAAATAGATGAAGTTGTTGTAATACATGATGATTTAGATCTACCTTTTGGAACTCTCCGTTTTAAACATGGTGGTGGTCACGGTGGTCACAATGGACTTCGTTCAGCTGATGAGCGAATCTCTAAAAATTATGCAAGAGTTCGTATGGGTATAGGTAAACCTGAACATAAAGGTGAAGTTGTATCTTATGTTTTAGGTGATTTTAATGATAAAGAGATAAAACATTTAGATGAATGGATTGCAACTTGTTGTGAATCTATAGAGTATCTACTTAAAAATTCTTTAGAAGATACAAGTTCAAAATACACAATTAAAAAGTTTCAATTAAAATAGTTATTATGTTAGCCTTTAAATATATATCTTTTCATTATATAAAATTTTTTTTAATAATCTTAGTTGCTTTAGTATGTTTTATAGTGGGATGGGATTATCTATTTGATCCTCAAAGATTATTAACATCAGCAAATTTACTTGTTATCTATCTTACATATAAAATCTTTTTTGCTATAGATATGCTTTTACCATTATCTTTGATATTTGCTATGATTTCAACAAAAGTTTTTTTGATAAGATCAAATGCTTTGGTCTCTTTTTATTCATTAGGTTACTCTAAAGTAGATATATTAAAACCTTTTGTGGTTATTTCGTTGGCCATTATACTTATATTTGTATATCTTCATTCATTATCTAGTTTTTCAAGGGCAAATGAATTTGCTAAAAATATCCGTTTAAATGGGGAGTATTTAAGCCCAACAAGAGATCTGTTTTTTACTTATGAGAATCAATATATATATTTTTCAAAGATGATTCCACTTCAAGAAAAAGCAGAGGGTATAAGAGTTTTTTCTATGGAAAATGACACTTTAAAAGAGGTTTTAGTAGCAAAATCAGCTTATTATAAAAATAATTATTGGCATATAAATAATGCTGATATTATTGTAAAACCTGATAAATTAGATTTTAATGCTAAAGGTATTACAGTTATACATAAAAATGATTTAAAGATACTAAAAGGTTTTAGACCTAAAGTTTTAGATCAAGTATATGAGGGTAAAGTTAATTTTACTATAGGTGATGCTATTGATGCTTTTTCACTTTTAAAAGATCAAAATGTAAATACAGATACTATAAAAGGTTCTTTATATAAAATATTTATATATCCACTATTTGTTCCTTGTCTTATAGTTATAATTTTCTTTTTTGTACCTATAAGTTCCCGTTCGCTAAATATATCATTATTTAGTTTTAGTGCTGTTTTAGCAACACTGATAATTTGGGCTATCTTATTTGCTTTAGTTGAGTTATCAAATAATAAAACAATACCTAGTGAGGTAGGGATAGTTCTCCCCATAATAATTCTTTTTATAATAGCTATTAGACAATGGAGAAAATATCGTTTATCTACATAAGTTTTTCTAACCAAAATATAAGCACTATTTAGATAAAATAAGTAAAAATATATTTGGAAATTTTATGATAAACTTTAAAGAATTAGCAAACAAATACAAAACACCTTTGTATATTTATGATTTAGATCATATGACTACACAATATACTCAACTAAAAGATGCTTTTAAAGCTAGAAAATCGATTATGGCTTATGCTGTAAAAGCAAACTCTAACCTTAGTGTTGTTAAACATTTTGCAGATTTAGGTGCTGGGGCTGATTGTGTTTCTATTGGTGAGGTTCGTCGTGCATTTTTAGCAGGTGTACCATCATATAAAATCATCTTTTCTGGTGTTGGAAAAAATGATGATGAGATTCGTGAAGCGATAGAGAGAGATATTTTATATATCAATGTTGAGAGTGAAGCTGAACTTGGTCGTGTTGAGATGATAGCAAAAGAGTTAGATAAAAAAGCTAGAATCAGTATAAGAGTGAACCCAAATATCGACCCGAAAACACATCCATATATCTCAACTGGTTTACATGATAATAAATTTGGTGTAGATTTAGATAGTGCTAAAAGAATGTATATAAAAGCAAATAATTCTGAAAACTTAGACCCTGTTGGAATCCATTTTCATATAGGTTCTCAACTTACCGAACTTAAACCTATCTATGAATCAGCTGAGATAGTAGCTGACTTAGTTCGCTCATTAACAAAAATTAAAATAGAACTTAAGTTTTTTGATGTTGGTGGTGGTCTTGGAATCAAATATGATGATGAAGTAACTATCTCACCATACGATTATGCACAAGCAGTTTTAAGTACATTAAAAGGTCTTGATTTAACAGTGATTTGTGAACCGGGTAGATTTTTAACTGCAAATGCTGGTTATTTTGTATCTAAAGTTTTATATGAAAAACAAAATGGTGCTAAAAAATTTGTTGTAGTTGATGGAGCTATGAATGATTTACTTCGTCCAGCTTTGTATAGTGCTTACCATAAGATAAAGGCAATTACAGAATCTACAGATGAACTTAGAGAGGTTGATATAGTTGGTCCAGTTTGTGAAAGTGGTGATTTTTTCGCAAAAGATTATAAATTACCACCTTTAGCTCATAACGATTTAGTTGTTGTTCATAGTGCAGGTGCTTATGGTTTTGGTATGGGTAGTAACTACAATACTCGTGGAAGAAGTGCAGAAGTTGCTTTAATAGATGGAGAAGATAAGCTTATCCGTAGAAGAGAAAGTTTTGATGATTTGATTGCTCTTGAAAAAGAGTTTTTAGAATCATAAAAGGGTTTTAGTTGTATTTTATAGATGTTCAAGGTACTTTGATTAGTGATAGTGATAAATCACCGATTGCTGGAAGTATAGAGTTTATCGATATGCTAAATAGGGAAAAGATTCCTTATATGGTTGTAACAAATAACACTAAAAAGTCTAGTGGTAACTTTTATAATTTTTTGAAAAATCAAGGTTTTAATTTTAGTTTTGATAAATATCTTGACCCTTTGATGCTTTTAGAATCTAGAGTTGAAAAGGGTGCTGTAGCTGGTTATGGAGCAAAAGAGTTTTTAGATACTTTGGTAGCTATGGGTTATACCTTAGATTATGAGAATCCGAAAACTGTTTTAGTTGCTATAAAAGAGGATTTTACTTCTGATGAATATGCTCAAATGATAGATTTTTTACTATCAGGAGCATCTTTAGTTGGTATGCACGAAACATCTATATATGCTAAAAACTCTAAACGCTATCCCGGAGTTGGAGCGATTTTAAAACTTTTAGAGTTTGCTACCTCTGTATCTTATGATGTAGTTGGTAAACCTAGTATCTCTTTTTATAATGAAGCATTAAAACTTATGCAGATTCAAAAAGAGGGTATAACTTTTAATGATATAGAGATGATTAGTGATGATGTTAAAGGTGACTTAGGTGGTGCTAAAGAGCTTGGTATGAAAACAACTTTTGTAACAAGTGGAAAGTACAAAACTGAAGATGAGATAGTTCCATTTTTAAAAGATGAATTAAAACCAGATTTTATATATGGTGATATGCAAGATATACTTTTAGATAGATTCCATACTGAAAAGGGGAAATAGATGAAAACTTTAGATGATTGTAGAGTAGCGATAGATACGATTGATAATGAGATTTTAGAACTTCTTAACAAAAGAATGAAAGTTGTTGAGAGAGTTGGTGAGATTAAACACGATTCTGGTGGAGCGATCTATAGACCTGAAAGGGAAAAAGCTATTATTGAAAGATTGACAAAGCAAAGTAAAGATTCAAACTCTCTTTTAAATAAAAGTGCCATTGAAGCGATATTTTTAGAGATATTTGCAGTCTCAAGAAATTTAGAGTTACCAGAAAAGATAGCATATCTTGGGCCAGAGGGTACTTTTACACATCAAGCTGCTGAGAGTAGATTTGGTGCTATGAGTGATTATTTATCACTTAGTTCTATCCACTCTGTGTTTAAAACATTAGAATCTGGTCGGGCTAAATTTGGTGTCGTTCCTATTGAAAACTCAAAAGATGGAATCGTTGGTGAAACACTAGATCTTTTATCTAAAAGTTCTGTAAAAATAGTAGCTGAACTATATATGCCTATTCATGCCTCATTTGCTACAAAAGCAAAAAGTTTAGAAAATATAACTAAAATATACTCTAAAGATAAAGGTTTTGGACAATGTAGAGAGTTTTTGTCTGAACATGGGTTTATCAATGTTGAGCAGATTCCAGTTGAATCAACTGCAAAAGCAGCTATCTTAGCATCAGAAGATGAAAATGCTGCTGCTATTTGTTCACATATCGCTGCAAAATTATATGGTGTTCCAACTATGTTTGAAAATATAGAAGATGAACATGATAGTTCAACCCGTTTTGTAATTTTGAGTGATTTTAAAAATGGCATTAGTGAAAATGATAAAACATCGATTCTTGTTAGATTAAAAGATGCAGTTGAGGCTGGTTCTTTAGTACATTTTTTACAAGATTTTGATAAAGAAAATATAAATCTTTCAAAGATAGAATCTCGTCCATCAAAAGATAAAGGTGGTTTTGGTTACTGGTTCTATATCGATTTTTATGGTCATATAGATGAACCAAGAATTCAAAATGTTCTTAAAAAACATGATGGTGAAGTTACTTGGCTTGGAAGTTATGTAAAGGGTGAAGATTGAAATTTAATAAAAAACTAGAAAGTATAAAAACTTATGAGGCTGGAAAGCCTATAGAGTTAGTTGTTCGTGAGTATGGAATCGAACCAAAAGATATAATTAAACTTGCTTCAAATGAGAACCCTTATGGTTGTTCACCAAAAGTTCAAAAAGCAGTTGTTGATATAGTTTCAAATATGGCTTTGTACCCAGATGATTCTATGACTAAATTAAAAACAGCATTAAGTAGTAGATTTAAAGTTGATGATGATAATCTTATTATCGGTTCTGGTAGTGATCAAGTTATAGAATTTCTTATGCACGCAAAAGCAGATTCTAATTCTAAGATTCTTATAAATAGTGTAACATTTGCTATGTATGAAATCTATGCTAAACATATAGGTTCTGAGATTATCAGAACTTCGTCACAAGAGCATAATTTAGATCAGTTTTATAAGTTATATTTAGAGGAAAAACCAGCTATTATATTTCTATGTACACCAAACAATCCAACAGGTGATGCCATAGATTCTAAAGAGATGTTTGAGTTTATAGCTAAAATAGATTCTGATACTTTAGTGGTAGTTGATGGTGCTTATATGGAGTATGGTTCTTTTAAAGATGAAAGTAAAAAAGTTGAACCAAAAGATTTAGTAGAAAAATTTGATAATGTTATATATCTTGGTACATTTTCAAAAGCTTATGGTCTTGGTGGTATGAGAGTTGGTTATGGTATAGCTAACTCTAAAATTATTAAAGAGTTATATAAACTTCGTCCACCTTTTAATATAACTACTTTATCTTTAGAGGCTGCAAGTGTTGCACTAGAGGATGAAGAGTTTGTGACAAAATCTATCTCATTAAGTTTTGATGAGATGAAAAGATATGAAGAGTTTGCAAAAGATAATAATATAGCTATAATTGAAAGTTATACTAATTTTGTTACACTATGTTTTAATGATAAACAAAATTCGACAGATATTGCAAATAAACTTCTTCAAAAAGGGATGATAGTTAGAGATTTAAGTGGTTATGGGATGAATGCTATTCGTGTTACAGTTGGTACATCAAAGCAAAATAACCGTTTTTTTGAACTTTTATTAGAAATCATATAAAAATATAAAATAGTTGGAAGTTAATGGATTTTAAAGCACTTTTTTCTCAGTTATCTGTACTTTTTGCTAAATTAACTAAACAACAAAGAATTATTATCGCTGTAGCGATAGTAGGTATAGTCGCTTTTTTAATCTTTTTAGTTGTATATACTTCAAGTAAAGAATCTAATACTAAATATGAAATTTTATTTGAATCTCTAAGTTCAGACGATGCTGCAAAAGTTATAACCCAACTAGAACAAGATGGAACACCTTATGAGTTACTTGATAATAATGTAATTATGGTTCCTAAAAATGTTGTTTATAAACAAAGAATTGCTATCGCTGCATCGCAGGGGATTGTAAAAGATAAGAATGGTGTAGGTTTTGAACTCTTTGATAATCAAGAGTTTGGGGCTACAAGTTTTGATCAACAGGTTAAACTCCTCCGTGCTAGAGAGGGGGAACTCTCCCGTACTATAAACGCATTAACACCTATTGAAAGTGCTACTGTTAGTTTAGCTTTACCAAAAGAGACACTTTTTGTATCGAAACAACAAGCACCAACTGCTTCTGTAATGGTTACTTTAGTTGAGGGTAGAGTTTTATCAGCTAAACAGATTCGAGGTATAAAAAATCTAGTTGCATCAGCAATCCCAAAAATGAATCCAAAAAATGTTACTCTTATTAGTGCTTCTGGTGAAACTTTAGGCGATGATGATGAGATGGCAAAGATGGGCGAGTTATCTACTGCACAGCAAAATTATAAAACTAAACAAGAGAAGAAAAAACAACAAAAAATACTTCAAGTTATAGCACCATTTGTTGGTGGATTGGATAAAGTTGTAGCACAAGTTACTATAGAGTACGATTTTTCTATTAAAAACTCAACTTCTGAAACTTTTGATCCTGAAAATGTTGTAAGAAGTGAACAAACAAAAGAGGAAAAAAGAGAGGGTGGTTCACCAGAAGTTGTTGGTGGAGTTCCGGGAACAGTTAGCAATATAAGTGCTGTTCAGGGTTTAAAAAGTAATGCTATGAAAGAGAAGTATGAGAAGAATGAGGGTACAACTAACTATGAAGTTGGTAAAACAGTCTCAACTACAAAATCTCAATTTGCTAGGATAAAAAGGATTACTGCGGCTGTAATTGTTGATGGTAAATATAAATATAAACTTGATAAAGATGGTAAAACTAAGGATATAGCAGAGTATGAACCACTTGGTGAGGCTGATTTAGATGCTTTAACATCCTTGGCTAGTCGTTCTATTGGTATAGATGAAGCTAGAGGTGATTTGATAAGTGTAAAAAATCTACAATTTAAAAGAGAAGGCCGATCTGTTGGTGCTGATAATGTATCTAAAGCATTGATATTTAGTGAAACTTATTTAGCACCTTTTTCAAATATATTCAAATATATATTTGTTTTAATTTTACTTCTTATTGTTTATAAAAAAGTTATTTCACCATTTGCAGAAAGAATGCTTGAAATATCTAAAGAGGAAGATGAACTCTCAAAACCAATTTTAGATATAGATGATGATGAAGATGAAGATTTAGTTGAACGAGTTCAAGAGATGCGTAAAAAAGTTGAAGATCAGCTTGGTGTTGGTGATGGATTTAATGAGGATGATCTAAAACATGATGTACTTTTAGAAAAAGTAAAATCTATGGCAGAAGATAATCCAGAAGAGATTGCAGCACTAATCGAAGCTTTACTTGGTGAAGAAGCAGAAAATATGGGTGAACCTAAAAAAGGACAGTAGATGAATTTATCTCCAGCACAACAGGCCTCTTTTGATGAGATGAGTATGGCAGAAAAAGTTGCTATATTATTTATTCAAATTGGAGAAGATAATACAGCTTCAATATTTTCAAACTTATCAGTAGACTCTATTACTGAAATTTCTAAATATATCGCTAGTGGTAAGACTATAGAAAAAGCAGTAGCAACTTCTATTTTAGAAGAGTTTCATGCTATATTTCAATCTGGTCAATTTTTAACAACTGGTGGTTTAGAGTATGCTAGAGAGTTATTATATAGAACTTTAGGGCCAGAAGAGGCTAAAAGAGTTTTAGATAAACTATCTAAAAGTATGCAAAATACTCAAAACTTTGCTTACCTTTCTAAAATCAAGCCACAACAACTTTCAGACTTTATTGTTAATGAACATCCTCAAACTATTGCGCTTATTTTGGCACATATGGATGCAACAGAAGCTGCTGATACTATTCACTTTTTTCCTGATGATTTAAGAAGTGAGGTTGCTATGAGAATGGCTAGACTTGGTGATATATCTCCATCAGTTATTAAAAGAGTTTCCGCAGTTCTTGAATCTAAACTTGAATCACTTGCTTCTTATAAAGTTGAAGTTGGTGGACCTCGTGCTGTTGCTGATGTATTTAACCGTCTTGGGGCTAAATCATCTAAAGCTACTTTGGCAACAATAGAACAACAAGATGAGGAGTTAGCAACTCTAATCAAAGATATGATGTTTACATTTGAAGATATTGTTTCATTAGATAAAACAGCTATAGCAGAGACTTTAAAAGCTGTTGATAAAGCTGAACTTATGTTAGCACTTAAAAGTTCCCCAGTTGAACTTAAAGAGAAATTTTTCTCTGCAATGTCTGAAAGAGCTAGAGAAGCATTTGAAGAAGAGATGCAATTTCTTGGTGCTGTTAAGATGAAAGATGTTGAAAATGCTCAAAGAAAAATAGTTGAAGCTGTTAATGGTCTTGCTGAATCTGGAGCGATCCAAATGGGTTCAACAGAGGAGATGATTGATTAACAATGGCAACAGTTATTGCAAAAGATTCTATGCATAATCATCTTATAGATAAATATACTTTTAAAATTTTAGCCCTTGGTTCAAATAAAGATGATAGTGAAGAGTTTAAAAAAACTTCTTTAGTAAAAGAGGAGGTTTCTGCTAGTCATAATCCCGGAAGAAGGGCAAGTGATAGTAATTCAAATGAGACTAAATCTGATGCAAAAGATAAACTTATAGAATCTCTAATGCAAAAAACAGATGAGATGTCATCTAATTTTATTAAACTACAAATGAAATTAGAGCAAAAAGAGGAAGAGTTCTCTAAAGAGATAGCTAAAATAAAAGAACAATCTTTTAGTGAGGGTGTTCAAGCAGGTATAAAAAAAGCAACAGAAGATGGTGAAAATAACATAGCAAATAGTATATCTCAATTTGCATCTTCTGTTATAACTTTGGAAAATAGTGCAAAAGAGTTTGAAACTGCATTAGAGGGGATTAAAGATGGATTGATGATGGCAGCTGTTGATATCTCTAAAGAGGTTATCGGAATTGAATTATCTCAAAACTCTAGTGAAGTAGCAAAAATTTTGAGTGATGAGTTGATTAAAGAGCTTCAAAGTGCATCAAAAATTACATTGAGAGTAAACCCAAAAGATCATGGTGCTATCTCTGAACATGTGGGTTCATTAGAACATATAGAAATTTTATCTGATAGTGCAGTAAATGAGGGTGGTGTAATAGCCACAAGTGATGCTGGAAATATAGATTCCCAGATAGCCAAAAGATTTGAAAGAGTAAAAAAAGCAGCTTTAAGTGAGTAAAGATATGAATATTAAAACAAAAACTATACTAGAACTAGAGATGATCTGTAAAGATATAAGAGAAGAGATTTTAAGAGTAGTTAGTAAAAATGGGGGACATCTTAGTTCAACACTTGGTGCTACTGAACTTATAGTTGCTATGCACAAAGTGTTTGATTCTAAAAAAGATCCTTTTATTTTTGATGTTTCACATCAATCTTATGCTCATAAATTACTAACAGATAGATGGGAAGATTTTGATTCTCTTCGTCAGTTTAATGGTTTATGTGGATACACAAAACCTAGTGAGAGTGAAGATGATTATTTTGTAGCTGGGCATAGTTCAACATCTATCTCTTTAGGTGTTGGGGCTGCTAAAGCTATCGCTTTAAAAGGTGAAGAAGATTCTCGTATCCCTGTTGTTATGATTGGTGATGGTTCTATGACAGCTGGTATGGTTTATGAAGCATTAAATGAGTTAGGTGATAGAAAATATCCTATGATTATTATTTTAAATGATAATGAGATGAGTATAGCTAAACCTATAGGTGCATTAAGTAGAGTTTTAAGTTCTGCAATGGCTGGTTCATTTTACCAAAAGTTTAAAAAACATACTGAGAATTTTGTAGATAATTTTGGTACTGGCGCTCATTATATGGCTAAAAAGCTGGAGGAGAGTTTAAAACTTATCACTCCGGGGATTATGTTTGAAGAGATGGGAATCGATTATATTGGACCTATTGATGGGCATAATTTAGAACAACTTGTAGATATTTTACAAAAAGCTAAAAAATTAAACAAACCAGTTATTATACATGCTCAAACACTTAAGGGTAAGGGTTATAGTATGGCTGAAGGGCAAGAGGAAAAATGGCATGGTGTCGCTCCTTTTGATGTCCATGATGGGAAAGCTCTTAAAAAATCATCTGCTAAAAGTGCAACACAAATATATAGTGAATCTTTACTAGAGTTAGCTAAAAACAACAATAAGATTGTTGGAGCAACTGCTGCCATGCCGAGTGGAACAGGTCTTAGTAAACTTATAGAAAATTATCCAGATAGATTTTGGGATGTTGCTATTGCAGAACAACATGCCGTTACAAGTATGTCAGCATTAGCAAAAGAGGGTTTTAAACCTTTTTGTACTTTATACTCTACTTTTCTTCAAAGAGGTTATGATCAAGTGATTCACGATACTTGTTTGATGGATTTACCTGTAGTTTTTGCACTTGATCGTGCTGGAATCGTTGGTGAAGATGGTGAAACACATCAGGGTGTTTTTGATATATCTTTTTTAAGAATTATCCCAAATATGACACTATTTGCTCCAAGAGATGAAAAAAGTTTTCATCAAGCTATGAGATTTGCATCCGAGTATCAACATCCATCCTCTATACGTTATCCACGAGGTTCATTTATAGAAACAACTTTAGTAGAATCTACCCCTTTTGAGTTGGGTAAATCACAACTACTTAGAGAATCTAATGATGATATACTTTTTATAGGTTATGGTAATGGTGTAGGTCGTGCTTATGAAACGGCTCAAATTTTAGATAAAGATATAGCTATTTTAGATTTAAGATTTGTAAAACCTTTAGATTTTGATATGTTAGAAAATTTAGCAACAAAACATAAAAAGTGGTTTGTATTTTCAGATAGTTCAAAAGCTGGTGGTGTTGGTTCTGCTATACTTGAATTTTTATCAGAGAAGAAGATTTTAGATATAAATCTTGTTAGTTTTGAGTATGGTGATGAGTTTATAACTCATGGTAATACAAAGCTTGTTGAGGAATCTCTAGGGCTTTTACCAAAACAGTTAGCACAAAAAGTTTTGGATTCTAAGTAGATGAGTTATAGTTTTGAGTATTCAGCACCAAGAGATGATACTAATGCTGAAAAGTATAGATTAAGAAAAATCTTATTTGGAACTGAAGATGTTGAACCTGTTTGGGTTGCAGATATGGATATAGATACACCAGACTTTGTTTTAGAATCTGTAAAAAAGAGGTTAGAACATCCAATATTTGGTTATGAAGAGATGCCAGAATCTGCTTTTTTATCACAAATAGATTGGATGAAAAAGGAACATAATTTTTCATTTGATTTAACTGATGTTTTATATTCCCACTCTGTTGTTTCAAGTATGGGAGTGGCTATAGAGGCTTTTAGTGATGTTGGTGATAAAGTGATAGTTCAAACACCTATATACCCACCTTTTTTTCATAGTGTCATAAACTCTAAAAGAAAACTTTTAAAGAATCCTCTAAAACAACTAGAATCTGGAAAGTATAGTTTTGATATAGATGATTTAAAATCAAAAATAGATAAAGATACAAAACTTTTACTACTATGTTCGCCACATAACCCAGTTGGTAGAGTTTGGAGTAGGGGTGAATTAGAAGAGATTTTAGAGGTTTGTTTAGAACATAATATAGTTGTTTTTTCTGACGAGGTACATTCTGATTTAGTTTATGAGCCATATAAACATACAACTTTTGCTTCATTATCACAAAAAGCTAGAGATATAACTGTTACAGCATTAGGTGTAGGTAAAACTTTTAATATGGCTGGTTTTGCGATAAGTACAGTGGTGATTCCAAATGAAGATTTGAGAAAAAAGTATAAAATGGTTTATGATAAAATCCATTTTGCAGAGGGTAGTTCACTCTCTCATGTAGCCTTTGAATCTGCATATAAAAATGGAAAAATTTGGTTAGAAGATCTAAAACCACATCTATATAGTAATTTCAAAAAGTTAGAAGAAGTTTGTAACAGATATCCCTCTCTTATAAAAATAACACCAATAGAGGGGACATATCTGGCTTGGTTAGATTGTAGAGGTATGAATCTTAAAGATAAAGAGTTACGAAACTTCTTTGTAAAAGAGGCAAAACTAGGCTTAAATGCTGGTATAAGTTTTGGTAGAGAGGGTAGTGGATTTATGCGTTTGAATTTTGCACTCTCTTGTGCTAAAATGTCGAAAGTTATTCTAAGACTAGAAAACGGATTAAAAAATAGGACTAAAATTTGAGTAGATTTGATTGGATTGAGTTTAAAGAGTATAAAAATTATAATAAAAAAGAGGATAAACTAGAGTTAGCTATAGATTTTATAAAAAGTTATTATAATATTCAGAGTGCATCTTCTATATTTGAGATATTGATAGAGGATGATATAGGTAAAATGATGTTAGATAAAAGGGAAATTTCAACAGCTGAGGGTTTAGAAAACTTTATGTTTTTGTCATAAAGATGCCTTTAGATAAAATAGAATCTTTTTTAGATAATCATCATGTTCTTAGTTTAGCCACCTCATATGATGGTGAGATAAGTGTATGTAGTTTATTTTATGTTTTTTTAAAAGATGAACACTCTTTTATCGTTGCTAGTAGTGATGAAACAACTCATATAAATCATATAAAAAATAATAAAAATATTGCTGGTAATATTGTTCTTGAAACTAAAATTGTAGGTAAAATTCAAGGTGTTCAGTTTAGAGGTAAGTTTTTATTACTGGAGAATCATCAACTCAAAGATTATTATTTTAAAGCTTTCTCTTATGCCAAAATTTTAAGTCCAAAACTTTGGCAAATTAAAGTTAATTATTTTAAAATGACAGACAATCGACTTGGTTTTGGTAAAAAAATTATTTGGGAAGATTCTTCTCTATAAACATAGTACACTCTGTACCACTGCTATCAAAAACAACCATAGAGGGTATTTTTGGAGACTTAAATCCATAAGCTTTACATCCATGGGGTTGTTCAGGTTTCCAAGTTACGAAATAATACTGACATCGTCTACAATTAATTCTTTTCATAAATCTCCTTTTTTAAGTGTGAAATACTACCATATTAGATAAAATAAGCGAAATAAATTTAAAATAGATTGGATAAATGATGGATAAAATATTATTAATGTTACAACTACAAGCACAACTAAATGATGCTACAAATGGAGATAATTGGACAACTGGTATTACTAAAAATGGTAAAAAGATTAATTGGAATCGTTGTATTTATATGGAATGTGCTGAGATGATAGATTCTTTTTCATGGAAACATTGGAAAAGTATAAATCAAGAACCAGATTGGGATAACTTACAGATAGAGGTTATTGATGTTTGGCATTTTATTATCTCTTTAGCTATAGAAAACTACTCTAAAGAGTTAAAAGGTGGAATCGAAGATTTAGCACTAAATATATCACTTTTAGAATCTTTTTCAAAAGTAGATACAGATGAATTAGCCTATGCTTCACAAGATGAAGTTATAGCTAAAGTTGAAAATATAATGAGATTAGTTCTTTCTAAAGATAGTTTAGAGTTAGAAGAGTTGTTGAGTGAATTTTTTGATTTAGTGAATATGAGTGGCTTAAATCTTCAAACACTTTATAGATTATATGTTGGTAAAAATATTTTAAATCAATTTCGTCAAGATCATGGATACAAAGATGGAACATATATAAAAATTTGGGATGGTGAAGAGGATAATGTTGTTATGAAAAGAATCTGGGAAGAGGATTCGAACATTAAACCTGATATGCTTTTTAAAGAGTTATCTAAACTTTATCTATCTTTAACTAAAAGTTAAATTTTTGAGTGAAATTTTAAGAGTTGAAAACCTATCTTTTGGTTATGAAAAAAATAAATTGTTGTTTAATGATTTTTCTATAACTCTTAAAAAAGGTGAAATTAAGGCTATTGTTGGAGCGAGTGGAGTTGGTAAAAGTACACTTTTTGAGTTGATTTTAGAGAACTTAAAACCGTTTTCTGGTTCTATAAAAAGTTCTAACTGCTCACAAGTTTTCCAAGATCCATATAGTTCATTTCATCCAAGTTATACACTTTTAAACCAAATAAAAGATGTTGCACCTTTAGATGATTTAGAGATGATTTTAGAATCTATGAACTTAGATTATTCGTTACTTTTGAAGCTTCCACATCAACTATCTGGTGGGCAACTACAAAGAGCTTCCATCGTTCGAGCAATGGTTATGAAATCTGATTTACTTTTGTTAGATGAACCAACATCAGCACTTGATAATGTTATTCAGCTTGATGTTATGAAAATGTTGATAAAAAATTTAGATAAAATGGGTATGCTTTTAATTACACACGATATAGACTTAGCTAGATGGTGTGCAGATGAGATTATAGAACTTTAGTTATTTATATAATCTAGGGCTTTTGATAAGATTTGTGGATCTAAGTTAAACTCAGCCATCAAAGGTAGTAACTCCTCTGGTATCTCTTGCATAATGTTTCCTTTAAGATCAACAAGTGTATTTACAAGATGATTTGCTACACATAGAGTTTTTAACTCTTTTGGTGCATCTTTTGGGTAGTCGCTATATTCAATTATATCTATAATATCTGATGATAATTTCCAATATCTTAAGATTTGTGAACTAATTTCACAAGTGGTAGTATGAAGTATAGATTCCTCTGCATATTTTATATCAAATGTTGAACATAATTCCATAAACTTATCATCATTTTCTATTCTAATCAACTCTTTTGATATAAGTAATTGACCTATATTACCAAGTAGTGCTGTTGAACTTAAAACAGATAAATCAGCTATAGAGATTTTTGAGTACCATTTTAACATTAAAGATAATCTTTTCATTGAAACTTTAGAAAAAGTATCTTCCGTTATTTGGTAAGCAGAGAGATCTACTGAACCAAGTGAGTTATAAGTTCCACTCATCGCTAAAGCTTTTATGGTTCTTTTACCAAATTTGGTTACAGCTTGATCAACAGTTTTTAACTCTGTAGTTCCATACATAGGGCTATTTGCAATACTAAGAATATTTGCAGAGATGATAGGGTCTGTTTTTACCACTTTAATCAACTCTTTAACAGCTATCTCTTCATCGTCACATATTTGTATTATTTGAAAGATTGTATTTGGTAAAGGTTCTAAAGTTTTGATAAATTCATTGATTTTATTGTGAGTAATCATAATATTGTTAGACGAGTAAAAAACTTTAACAATAGATAATAACTCCCTTTCCATAATTTTACCATTAAGTGGATTTTGTAAAGCATGACTAATCCCATTGCTTAACAACTTTTTTGAGCATAGATTATTTATAGTATTGAAAATAGGGATAATAGGTAGATCAGAATAGTTGTTTTTACAAAACTCTATCACATTATGATTCTCTTTATTTAGATTTACAATAAAAATATCATAAGGTTTTAAATCTAACTCTTTATGGTTAAATTTTTGAAAATATTTTACTGATTTAGCATATTTTTTTAAAAAGGGGACAATTTTTTTTGCTCGTTCTAAGTTTTCGTCTATATATAAAATACTTAATGTTTTTAATTTATCTATAGGTTTTATATATGACGGAATGATTTTAATTTTATTTAATAATTCTGGAGGTGGAGTAGGTAAAAGAGTCTCTTTTTTTTCCATTAGAGTAGAGTAAAAAATCATTTGGTCTTTTACTTGTAAAAGCCATTCAATTATGGAATCTTGAATAAATACTTTTTTATTCTCTTTTAATGAACTAATAACCGTTTCAACTTTACATACTAAATCATATAATGGAAAGAGTGATAAGTAAGCACTTGTAGCTTTATATGTATGAAAAAATCTAAATAATTCATCTAAACTATTCACAATAAAATCTTCATTTTCAAGTGCTAAAATATGCTCTTCAATATGTGGTAGTTGAATATCTAATTGCTCTTTAAAAACATCATAAACATCCCAATCGTACTCTTCTTCCATTATATAATCCTTTTAATATAATTAAACAATATTTTAGCTATTTTAGTAGAAAAATAGTATATTTAAGGTTAAATTATTATAATGTTTTTCTATATTCAATTTATAATTATAAAAATATTTAAGTTTTATTATATTTTTATACAATAAAACTTATAATTTACATAGATGAGAAAATTTAGGAAAGGAGTTTGTTATGAAATATTTTATTCAAAGTTTACTAGCTTTAGCTATAGTGATGTTTATAGGTTGTGGAGGTGGTGATACTACACCTGCTAGTGTTGATGAAAATAGTAGTGAAACTGTTGTTGTCTCTACAACAGATGAGGTTGAGAATTATCTAATTGTTAAAAGATTTAGTGATATTGGTAATATAAAAGTTGTTAATGAATCTGAATCTAAATTATATGTTGCTAATAGTGAAGGTGTTGTTTATATATACTCTTTAGATGACCCATCAAACCCTACATATATATCCAGTTATGAAACTAATGATATTGTAGAAGATATAGAGATTTATAACGATAAAATTTATATCGCTAATAACCAAAATGGTTTGATTGTTTTAACATTAAATCAGGATAATGTTTTAGTTAATACAGCTACTTTAGCAATGAGTGGTTATGCTAGAGGTGTTGATATTTATAATGGTGTTATATATGTAGCTAGTGGGTATGGTGGAATAAATATGTTTAATTTAACAACCCTTGAAAAATATGAGCCTATTAATGTTGATGGTGATTATACTGATAGTATAGTTATAAAAGATAATTATGCGATAACATCTGATGCTTATAGTAATTTCACGACAATAACTAACTTAACAACAAAAGCTAAAGTTACAGAGCTTGAAAAAACTTATCCATTTTATGAAGCTAGAGATGATATTAGTTTAAGTAGTGATAAAAATAGTATTTTTCTAGCTGATGGGATTGGTGGTTTTAAAATTTTTGATATAACTAATATTGAAACACCGATTGAGAGATCAACAACACAAATTTTAGATAAAGATACTCAACATATTACACTCTCTAAAGATAATAGTTTAGCTTTTATCTCAACATTAAATAGTGGTATATATATCTATGATGTTTCAGATAGTTCGTACCCAAATTTTGTGAACCATATCGATCTAAATGAATCTGAAAATCAAGTTGTAGGATCTTCAGATAGTGTACTTGGTGAAGATGGTAACTACCTTTATATCGCTGCTAGAAATGGTGGTTTAATCGTTTTATCTATACCATCTCAAACTACAACTACTACAACTACAAGGTCGTTATTAGATTTAACAAACTGGGATACTTATGGTAGTGCTAGTATAGTTGATAATAATTTAGTTGTTGGTGATAGTATAGGTTATGATAGTGATGATATAGATTCTGATCTAAATATGTGGAATCTACTAGCTGATGGTTCGACACAATATGATTATGATGTTTTAGTATCAAAAATAGATTTAACACCACCTATTAAACTAAATTTTACAGCTACTATTCGTGGTTCACAATATGGATATAACGAGATTGGTATAGGTACAAAATCTACTAATTTTGCAAATATAGTTGGTGAGGGGTTACCATTAGGTTCTAAAGCAACATTCAATATGAACTGGGAAAAACCAAATCAACTTGAACTATTTGTAAAAGGTGATGGCTATATAGATACAACTTTTGTAGAATCTAGTTCATATAGTGGTGATTTTAGTATATACTGGGATGGTAAAGTTGTAGAGTTTTACTATAACAACTCTTTAGTTGGTAAAGAACCTTTAGTTTATAGTGAGGGTGAAGAGTTCAAAATATTTGTGAAAACTTATGAAACTAGCTTTGATATATCTAAAATCTCTTTAGACTGATTTTATCTATAAGATTCTTTTTTAGAATCTTATAGACTACACTTTTAAAAATGATTTTACTATGTAAAAGCCACTACCAGCCATAAAGACTGTTCCAAAAACATTTAGTGACATATTTACTAATGCTAAAGCTATATGACCACCCTCTAGTAACATAAAACTTTCAATAGCAAAAGTGGAGTAGGTTGTTAATGCACCTAAAATACCAGTAGATAAAAATGATTTTGTATGGAGTGAAAACATTGTTGAATACATAAAGTATGCTACTAAGATTCCCATTATAAAACTACCAAGCAGATTTACACCTAAAGTACCAAATGGTAACTCATGCGGAACTCTGTGTGAGATTAAACCATTTAGATATGCTCTTAATACAGCACCTATAAAACCACCACTACCTATGGCTAGGATCGTTTGCCAACTCATCATCATACACCTTTTGCATTTTAATTCTTAACTCATTTAACCAATTTGGATCATCTTTATCTGCTATAAAAGTATCCATAAAAATAACTTTTATTTTACCCGGTTTGTAGTAAAACTTTTTTATATCATAATATTTAGCTGTTTGTATCAGTACGATAGGTTGAACTTTTAGTTGATATCTATCTGCTACAACTTTAGCACCACTTTTAAAAGGTAGTATTCGTCCATTTCTTGAACGAGTTCCCTCAGGAAACATTGTGATAACTCTACCTTTATTTAATCTATCTCTTGAATTTTTCAAAAGCCTAAGAAGCGATGTTTTACTTTGTCTTTCTATAGGTATATCTTCTGGCATACTCATAGCAAGACCAAAAAATGGCACATCAAAAAGTTCTTTTTTAGCAACCCAAGATAGATCTTTTTTAGATATGGTTTCCATTATTCCAATATCTAAATCACTTTGATGATTTATAAGATACATCTGTGCAGCAGGGTCTTCCTCCCCTTTAATTTCAGTAGAGAAGAAAATAAATAATCTTATAATCCAAGATGATATTTTACGAGCATAAGGTCTAGGTATAATGGGGTAAAGTATGATAGATATAGTTAACGATATAAATATAATCGTGGTTGCGAAGAACCAACTAATGTGTGCAAATATCTTCATTTTTCACCCAACCAATTCTGTCATTTTGTAATTTCACTTTTGTAAAGTTTTTTACACTTCCCTCTTTTAGTAAACTGTATTCACTTGTTGTTGTTTCAAAAATAGTCCCATTATAAACAGGAAGAAGATGTATCTTACTACCTTTTTTAATGCAGATAGATTTAGATGGTATAGCAAGATAGCCAACATAAATCAAAGGTATAATGATGAAAAAAATATAAATATACTTTTTTCTCAACAATAGAAAAAACAACCCTATAATTGCTACACTAGCCGCTACAAGCATCTTTAACTTTTCTTTAGATTGGTTCTTTGGTTTTAAATCAGTTTGAGTAGTTACACTATCATCATCTACAACTATAGGGATATTTACAGTTATAAATCTATTTTTTTGAAGATTAAAATATGAAAATTCAAAATTTTCAAGTTTATCACTTATAATAGCATAGTAAGTTATTTTAGATAAATCTATAGAATCTGTTATAGATTCTATACCTTGTTTATATACATTATTTAATTTAAAAGCACTTAAATTTGACTTTTTTGCTATCGCCGTAAAAACTATAATATTGTGTTGCTGATCAAAGTTTGTTGTTTTATACTCTTGTATCTCAAATAGGTCAGCAATAATATTTGCAAAATCTTTTTTTGGATTTAAGGTAACTATATTAATTTTAGAACCATAAATAGTACTTTTTTGATAGCTCTTATCATCTTCACTTATAAGTGATGCAGTTATATCTGGTAATTTAGCATATTTAGATGTACTTAAAAAGTAAAATGTATCAAAATAATATTTATCAGTTTCTTCTCTATATGGCACTTCTGTTAATGATTTGAGACCAAAGTAGTTTGTAAACTCATAACTAATATCTTGAAAATTTTTAACGGTAGATAAAGTTTTTATGGTGATGGGAAATATTTCACCTTTTAAAACTCTTGATGGAATCTCTTTAAAACTAAGATATAAAACTTTTTGTTTAGGAATCTCAATAGCACTTAGATTTTCATCTGTGCTATTGAAATCATTAGCAAATAAAGTTACTATAAATATAAAACTAAGAGATAGTAATTTAAACACTATTTGAAAAAACCTTGAAGCATAGCTACACCATCATCTGAACCAAGTAAAACCTCCATAGCTCTCTCTGGGTGAGGCATAAGACCAAACACATTTTTCTCTTTGTTACAAACACCAGCGATAGAATCTACACTACCATTAGGATTTTTAATCTCACCATTTTCATCACTATATTTTAAAAGAATTTGGTTATTAGCCTCTAACTCTTTTAAACCATCATTGTCTATAAAGTAGTTACCATCGTGATGAGCGATAGGGATGTTTATAACAGCATTATTATCTAATTTTTCTAAAAAGATATTGTCATTATTTATAACTTTTAGATTATGGTATTTAGATATAAAATGTAAACCATCATTTCTTTTTAAAGCACCGGGAAGAAGACCAGCTTCTGTTAAAACTTGAAAACCGTTACAGATTCCTAAAACTTTACCACCATTGTTAGCATAAACTGTTACAGCTTTCATAACAGGTGAAAATTTAGCGATAGCACCACTTCTAAGATAATCACCATAAGAGAAACCACCAGCAACAACTAAAAGGTTAGTATCAGCTGGGATAGTTTCAGATTTATGCCATAAAATCTCTGTTGTAGCTCCTAACTCTTCAAAAGCATGTTGTGTATCATACTCACAGTTAGTTCCGGGAAATTGAAGAATCGTTACCTTCATTATACTAACTCTATCTCGTAGTCTTCAATAACAGTATTTGCTAAAAGTTCTTCACACATCTTTGTAACATCTTTCATCGCTACATCTTTATCATCAGTATCAAGTTTTAAAACTATCTGTTTACCAACACGAACATCTTCAACATTTGAGAAATGAAGAGAATCTAAAGCATGATGAACAGCTTTACCTTGAGAATCTAAAACACCTGCTTTAAGAGATACATTTACTATTGCTTTTATCATAACTTATTTTCCTAAAATTCTATTTAATACTTGCTCGTAAGCTACTGTTAATCCACCAAGACCTTGACGGAATCTATCTTTATCCATTTTTTCACCACTTTCAACATCCCAAAAACGGCAGTTATCAGGAGAGATCTCATCAACTAAAATGATATTACCATTTGAATCTTTACCAAACTCTAGTTTAAAATCAACAAGATTTAAACCTTTTTCTAAAAAGTAAGGGTGAAGAATATCGTTGATTTGTCTAGCCATTCTACGAAGTTTGTCTAACTCATCTTGATAATCTACAAGTCCTAATATTAAAGCATGTTGATCATTTAGTTTTGGATCACCTAAATCATCATTTTTATAATCAAACTCAACTAAAGTAAAAGGTAAAACTGTACCATCTTCTATACCAAGGTTACGAGTTAAACTACCAGTAGCTATATTACGAACAATCACTTCTATAAGTATAACATCAACTTTAGTGTGTAGCATATGGTTATCATCTAACATCTTAACGAAATGCGTTTGGATACCGTTTGCTTCTAAAAGTTTAAATAACTCAGTAGAAATTTTGTTATTTAAAGCACCTTTTCCAGATTCACTAGATTTTTTTTCACCATTAAACGCTGTCAAATCATCTTTAAACTCTGAAATTACTAAGTTCTCATCATCAGTTAAAAACAATCTTTTTGCTTTACCTTCGTAGAGTAGTTCTCTTTTTTCCATATTTTATATTATCCTTTTATGATTACTAAAGCTTTTAAAATATCAACAGCTTCTTTGAGTTGAATATCTTTGTTCAACATCTTTGGTGTAATTATATCTTTTTTATCTTTTTTATCTTCTTTTTTAGGCTTTTTAGGGCTAACTTTTTCTAACTCTTTTTCTAAATGTTTCTTTAAATCAGCTTCTTTTATAGAAAAACTCTCTTTATGACTCTTATACTCACCGGGAAAAACCTCTATATCTGGTGTAACACCAACTGCTTGAATTGTTCTTCCACTAGGTAAATAGTATCTTGCTATTGTTAGTTTTATAGCTTCTGTTTTTGTGATTGGTAAAACAACTTGAACACTTCCTTTACCAAATGTTTTTGTTCCTACTATTACAGCTCTTTTATGATCTTGTAATGAACCACTTACAATCTCTGATGCACTAGCACTTCCACCATTTACTAACACAACAAGAGGAACATCCGTTATAGTATCACTAGCATGTGCTGTATAAACTTGTGCATCAGATTCATTTCTACCTTTTTGTGAAACTATATCACCAGAATTTACAAACAGATCAACTAATCCAACAGCTTGGTCTAATAATCCACCGGGATTATTTCTTAAGTCTAAAATGATAGCCTTTGTTTTATCTTTATGCTCAACAATAGCTTTTTTTACATCTTTTACAACTTTTTTATCGAAACTTGTAACTCTTATATATAGTACACTTTCACCAATAGTTTTTGCATAAACAGATTGTATAGATATGATACCTCTAATTATATGTATAGCTAAAGGTTTTATTTCCCCTTTTCTAACTATAGTTAAATCTATAGGGTCACCAACTTTTCCTCTCATTATAGAAACAGCTTCGTCTATGGTCATACCTATAGTTGAAGCATCATTGATTTTTAAGATAATATCTTTAGCTTTTAAACCAGCTTTATCAGCAGGTGTTCCTTCTATAGGTGCGATTACAGTTAATGCTCCATCTTTCATACCTACAGTGATTCCTAACCCACCAAACTCACCATCTGTTTGAACTTTTAAGTTTTTATAATCTTTTTGAGTAAGAAAATTTGAGTGTGCATCAAGGTTACTCATCATCCCTTTTAGTGCTTTGTCTATTAACTCTTCTATAGTTATATCATCGACATCATACTGTTCAACGATACTGATAACTTTTGTAAATTTAGCCAAAGCTTCTAACCTTGATGTCTCTTTTTTTACATTTTGCTCTTGAGTGCTTGAATTGGCAAATAAATTTGCAGAAAATAACATAATAGCGATGCCTACAGAAGCAAAACCAAGTGTGATAAATTTTTTGTTTTTCATTATAATATATCCATTATTAATATTTTGAAGTAGCTATTATAGTTTATATGATGTTAATAAACAATTAATTTATTTTTATAATTTCTAAATAAACAATTAAAAGTTAGAAATTTGTGCTAAAATTATAAAAATAAAATATAATAGGAAAATTCAAATGGAAAATTCAACAACACTAGAAAGATTAGACAATAAAGTTTCTCAAATTTTAAATCAATACAACGATTTAAAAAGTGTAAACGAAACACTTAGAACAGAGATAGTTACTTTAAAGTCAGCAACTGAATTAAAAGATTCTGAAATAGCAAGACTTACTGATGATAATGCTATGAAAGAGTTAGAGATAGAAGATATTGTGAGTAAAATCGAAAGTATTCTAGGTTAGTAACTTATGAGCAAAAAAATAGGTTTACACATAGCAGGTCGTAGATTTGATGTAGATGTTGAAGATGAATTTGCAGTGTATTTAGAAAATGAGATGCCAAGAGATTTTAGTATAGATAGTAATAATGACCTTAAAGCTTTACTAAAGGGGTATGTCAGAGTAAGTCATGAACTTTATAAACAAGAGTTAATGATAAAAAAATTAATAAAAAAATTATAGTAGCTTGAACTTTATATTAGATTAAGTTTATGCTGCTATAATTTCATCCTCTCAACAGAGATGGTGTGCGCTCGTAGCTCAGCTGGATAGAGCACTGGTTTGCGGTACCAGCGGTCACACGTTCGAATCGTGTCGGGCGCACCATACTTTAACTTCATAAGTAACAACCTTTCAAATAATTTCAAAGAAAAAAAATATTATTTTTACTGATGTCACCCAAAGTGTCACCTATCATATTATTTAAACCACATACATTCATAAAACGACTTATATTTCTAAAATTTGTAAAATAAAATATTAAAAAAGGAAATAATCTTTTGCAAAGCACAACCCTAAACATATTAAAAATAGGTAAGAATGTATTTATGACTGGTTCAGCAGGAACTGGCAAAACATATATTTTAAATCAGTTTATTTTTTATCTAAAATCAAGAAAGATAGTTCCAACAATAGTAGCACCAACAGGTATAGCAGCATCACATCTTCAAGGGCAAACTATACACTCTTTTTTTAGTCTTGGTATCCGTGATATAGTAGATTATGATTATATAGAATCTCTTTTAGAAAAGAAATATCTACAAACAAGGTTCTCTAAACTAAAGGTTTTAATAATAGATGAGATCTCTATGGTATCTCCAGAGATATTTACATCAATAGATATGATACTAAGAGCATTTAAAAATAATAACAATCCATTTGGTGGTGTTCAAGTTGTACTTTCAGGAGATTTCTTCCAACTACCACCCATCTCTAAATTCCAAAAAGATAAAAGGTTTGCTTGGCAATCACCATCTTGGAAAGAGTTACAACTAAAAACATCATATTTAGAAAAGAAGTTTAGACAAGATGATAATGTTTTAATCTCTATACTAGATGAGATAAGAGCAGGTGATGTATCATCTAACTCTTATGATATATTAAACTCAAGACACCATAAAGAGTTAGATATAGATTTTACTCCAACTAAACTATATACTCATAATATAGATGTTGATAGAATAAATAATGATGAACTAAATAAGATAGATAACCCTCTACACTCATTTAGATATAAATCAGAGGGCACTGCTAACAATATAACTAAGATTTTTAAATCATCACTTGTACTAGAAGAGATAAAACTAAAAAAAGATGCTGTTGTTATGTTTATCAAAAACAGTAATGAGTTAGGCTATGTTAATGGTACTACAGGTGTTGTAATAGGGTTTGATGAAGAGACTAGCTTACCTATTGTAAAAACATCTAATGGTTCGATTATAAAAACTAAACTAGAAGATTGGTCGATGGAAAACAGTAATGGTAATGTAGTTGCTAAAGTCTCACAAGTACCACTAAAACTAGCTTGGGCTATAACTATACATAAGTCACAAGGTATGACACTAGATTCTGCTGAGATAGATTTATCTAAAACATTTGAAGTTGGTCAAGGTTATGTAGCATTATCTCGTATTAAAAATATAGATGGTCTTAGATTGATGGGTTTAAATGATAAAGCCTTAATGGTTGATCCTCTTATATTACATATAGACGATAGGATTAAGGATGCTTCTAAAAAAGCAAGTGATGAAATATCTACTGTATCTCAAGAAAACCTAGAAGAGATGTTTAAAACTTATATTTTAAGTATAGATGGTATATTAGAACAAAATGAGATTAAAAAACAAGAGAATATTCTAAAATCAGAAAAAGTGATTAAAAATAGTGTTACCCCAACTCATATACAAACTAAAGAGTTAATTGAGAGTTCTACTTCAATAGATGATTTAGCTAATAAAAGAGGGATGAGTAAAGGGACAATTATCAATCATCTTAGAATCTTAAAAGAGCAAGATTCTGAACTAGATTTAACTAAGTTTATGCCAGATTCTAAAACTGTTGAACTTGTTAAAAATGCCCTTGAAAAAATCATAGCTAGAAAAAACAAAGATGATTTTAGTGATGATGGTAAGCCAAGACTAAAACCTATATTTGAAGAGTTAGATTCTTTGGTTAGTTATGATGATATTAGAATCTCTCTTTTTTAAAATCATCTCATAAAAAAGATTTAAGATATACGCTAATTTTAATAATATTGTATCTTCTAGTTTCGTATAAGTTATTATTTTTTAATCTTATTTTATATCTACCATTTACTATTGTTTAATGGGTTGTGTTGGAGTTTGCTAGATGATGAGTTGGTGGAACTACAAATGGCTTGTTTTATGGATATTTAAAGGATAAATAAAATACATATCCATAAAATAAAGTGTGCTATTACTTATCAATCCATTTATAAATATCAAGTATAGATATTCTATTTTTATCATTTTCAATAAGATAAGTAATCGTATAGCCTTTAAAAGTCATATCTCTTACATTCTCATCATCATAATTTTTTGATTGCTTAAATTTATATGGAAAGTTTATCAAGTTATTTATGCTATTATCCAACTGACTTTTAAAGTTTAAGGCTCTATTTTTACTATCTTTAGCAATAAATGATAGTATAATTTTTAAGGCACTTAGATATTCTCTTTTTCTTACAATATACACCTATAAAGTTCTTAAAAATTCATTCATATCTTCATCATACTCATCTTGAGTTAACAATACAGCTTCACCATTTTTTACTTCTTCAACAGCTTTAGTTATTCTTGCTCTTGCTTCCTCTTTTGAGATAGTAGGGTAACCATCATTTATGGATAGTTTAACAAACTTTACAAAGTCTTTTAACAAACTCTGCGTATCATCTCCATAATTAGAAGTTAAAAAATTTTCAATTTCGGGATTATTTATTTGGATAGTTTGCACTATAACAACCTTATATAATAATTGAATTCTTATGAAAAGTTATATCCAATTTAATTTCAGTTATTATATCATTTTTTTAGCTTGATATTTAATAAAATTTTTATTTTCATCCCTAGTAAACTATTTTTATAGATAGATAATTATATTGTCTTAGGGGTTTATTAGATGTTTTTGGATTGGTTTAAATTGAGTGATGGTGGAGCTGTGGGGAACCGTACAAGCCATAATATAGGTATTTGAAGAGGATGGTGATTAATTTAACCCTCTAATTAACCCTTAAAATTTAAAGTGTATAAATTATTTCATATAAGTTTTTCTACAATATTTTTAAAAATTGGCAGATTATATCTTATTACATCTTCTATAATATTATCATCTGTACTATCATAATCATGTGCTATATAATTTCTTACTGCACTTATCCCTTTTAAATCATCACTAGCAAACTCTTCTAGTATTTTAAATTCATTATCATCTTTTAGTTTTGAGAACTGTTCAGCAATTCTTACTATGTTCATTCTAATAGCAGGTTTAACGATTTTAGCTTCTATCGCTTGTGTTATTTTTAAATCATGGGTGCTTAAAATAAATTCAATATTTTCAATACACTCTTTTATCTTATGTAATCTATCAATCCCACTAGACATAAATCATATCTTTTAAAATAGCTTTGTTTGAGTTGGGTATAAAATCAATAGGTTTTTTAAAGATAGTTTGTAGTTCTGCTTTTATATCATCAAGTTTTAAAACTTTTGCAAAACCACCAACATATTTTTTAGAGAACTTTTCATAATCCAATTTATAGGCAATATCAATATCACTAAATTTTGTTTGTGTATCTTTAGCATAACTTCCAAATAGTCCTAAAAGTATAATTCCATCTTTTTCATAATCAGGTTTTAATTCTTTTAGTTTTGATAATATTTCATTTTTTTGTGGCATTATAAAATCTCTTTGGTTTATTAGTTATTTACATTTTTATAGTTGATTTAACAAGCACTTCTAAGTTCTTTTAACATATCCCTAGCATCTTGTAGTTCCAATTCACCTTTTTTGTATAATTCAACCTCATCAAAACCTTTTTTTATATCATTCTCAATGAGTTCAGTTTCATCATTTCCATATTGTAAAGATATAAAGCTTTTAAGTTCTGCATTATCAATCTGTATAGTTTGCATTATTACAACCTCACTTTTAATCTAAGTAAGTATAACATAGTTTAATTTAAGGCTATTGATAGTAATTTATTTAAAAAATTCTAAGTAAGTTTTAAATACATCCATTCATGCTTATCAGTCATATATCTAAACTCCATAGATTCATAAAAAGCTACTAATCTTTTATTTTCTTTCCCACCATCAGGTCTTAAAATTAAATATCTGATTCCAACTGTTTGAGATATTTCTATTGCTTTTTGAATGGCATAGTATAAAAGCATTTGAGATACCTTAGCATCAATATCTATGCTACTACCCCTATATCTATTATCAACAAAAACAAAGTCAATTATAATAGCAGGAAGCTTTTTATTTTCAAGTTCAAGGCTACCATTTGATAAAGCTATTAAACCTAACTTACCTTTAATGGTCTTAGAATCATCACTAAGCATAGTTATTTTAGTATTGCCTAATGAAGCATCTATAAAAGTTTGAGTAAGAATCTCTTTTTCTCTTATCCCTCTATGGGGATGATACTCAAAAGATTCTATAATGATATTTTTAGATTTTTTACAACTTGAAGATGAAAGTTGTTTGAACGAGTAGTTTATTTGTGCCAATGACTAAGCACTTTTGATATTAAGATTCATAGCCATTACACTTTTTAAAAATGATGTAGGAACTTTAGAATCTTCCACTCGTTTAGCATCAGCACCTTTTAGTTTTGGTACTTGTTCTAGTTTTATTTGTTTATTTTGTTCATCATAAGAATATACCATTTTAAGTGTACCTCTTTGTTTTTAGTCTATGAAAGTATAACATAGTATATTTAACTCTTATTATCTCTAGCATTTTTAAAAATATATCACTTATCAAAGAGCATTAAACATTTTTCATTATCTCTTTCTCAAAATCATCACAAAGTTTATCAACTAAATCAGTTGTGTTTTTCTTAAAAAACTCCCATTCTATACCCTTTTTTCTTCTAGTGAAACTTTTATATATAATATTAAATACTCTATATATTTCACTTTCATCAAATTGTATAGCATTCATCTTAGCTTTTAAATCATTGAACTCTTTATGATTCTTTACATACTCAAAGAACTCATCAATCGAATTTTCAAAATCTTCTATAAGATTCCCTATATCTTCCTCTTCTTCATTTCTTTTCTCTATGATTTCTAATATATCGTATTTATGCTCTTTTGTTCCACCTGCACCATCCCCACCACTTGATGGTGGCTTGTGTGGTTTTATCTCTTTATCATCAGGGGCTTGAATGATACCTATCTTATTATCAAAATATATAGCAACCTCATCCGTACTTTCATCAGTTTTATTTGTACTATTATATATATTACTATATCTTTTAAAGAACTCTAAAAAACACTCCTCTTTATATTTTTTATCAAAACTTATTATATATTCTACAAGTCCTAAAATATGAAAATATTTATTTATCTTTTGTTTTAACTCTTTAGCTTTATTAGGACTAGAGTTTATAAAATTACTAAAACTATTTTCTAAATCCATATATTTATTAGGGTCTGCTTTTTTATCATTGCATAACTTTATAAAAAAGTTAAAATACTCTTTGTAGATGCTTGATACTTTTAGTTCATCATAAATCATATCAAGAATCTTTATCTCCCCCAATGGATCAAAATCACTTACAACCACATCAGAAAAATGCTCATACGCTTCTTTGATATTATGACTATTTACATTCTTATGTGAAAAATCAACTATCTTACAATCTTTTTTATACTTAGTGGTTCTGTTCACTCTTGATATAGTTTGAATAGCATTTATACCCCTTATCTCTTTATCTAAAAAAAGTGTATGAAGTTTAGGTTCATCAAATCCTGTTTGAAGTTTATCTACAACTATTATGATGCCATTTTTACTTTCTTGAAAGTTTTGTAATACTTTAGCTTCACTCAATCCCTCATTAAGTGTAGATGCTCTTTCATTTTCTTGACCAGAACTATACACTACAAATATAGGGGCTTCTTTATATTTACTATACTTTGAATCCTCTACTATAACTTTAAAATGCTCTTGTATCTTTTGTTTATACATCTTTGCTGATTTAATAGAGGTAGTTGCTAACATCGCTTTACCTGTACCTCTTATCTGCTTATAAACTATCTGTACAAGATTCTTAACAATATGTTCTGCAATAGCATCTACTCTCTCAGGATTTTCATAGATTCTCTTTTTTTTGATATTGTATTGTACCTCTTCCCCATCTTCTCTAAACCCCTCTAGTTCATCATCAGGCAATTCAAAATACATCTTAGCTGATACACTTACGATTCCATTTAAAGGATTGAGTATATAACCATCTTCTATAGCTTCTCTCATCGTATAGCTATCAAAAGGTTTCCAAAGTTTCTCACCCTCAGCATAAGAGTTAAACTCTCCGAATCTAGCTAGTGTTGTATCGCTTGGTGTGGCTGTGAAACCTATGATGAGATTCTTTTTATGTTCACTTGTTGTATAATTTTCATTTGAATCAAAACTTGTCTGTATCTCATCAAAAGTACCTGTTAGGTTTTCGTTTTGATTACCACTGTTCGAGCGATGAATCTCATCTATCAAAAATACTACTCGTAATTGTTTTAGTTTCTCTATCGTATCAGATTCTAATATACTTGCTATATCTCCAAATTTTTGAAGATTCACAATCACTAGCCTTGTATCATCGTTTAATGCTTTTTGAAATGTTTGTTTATTATGTGCTTCTATATACATACTGTTATTTATATTCATATTAAACATTTTTGTACTCAGCTGGTCTCTTAATTGCACTCTATCAACTATCAGCATAACTTTATCATAGATATACTTGCCATCTTTTTTTAAGTCTTTTAGTTGTAATGCACTCCAACCTATAATATTACTCTTCCCAAATCCTGCTGCATACTGTAAAAGTAGTGAATAAATATTTTTATTGTTTTGATAACTCAATCTTTTACTTATGAGTTCATCTCTTTTAGATTCTGGTAACTCTTTTAATTGCTCTTCAAGTTTTTTTATAAAATAATCAGGCTCGTTCTCGTGTTCTAAAAACTCATCTATTTTTCTCATAATTTTATCAACACCAAACTTCTGTTTTGGTCGTGGGCTTATGAGATGACCTTTTTCATTTTTGAGTATCTTTTCGTTTTTATCTTTTGTAATTTCTCTTTCTATAAAGTTATAGTAAAGTATCTCTTTTTCAATCATCTTTTTTGTAAAGTGAGCTTTAAATACCTCTGATAACTTATCTTGTTTCCTATCGTAATTCTGACTTAATGGATATGGTTTAAAGCTTTTTATAGCATTTAGTTTGTATTGGTTATAGTTACATTTACCATCTTTGAAGTTTGCTTTTATCTCATCAAAAAACTTAGATATATCTCGCACTATAAAAGTATCTGTTATATCTGTTGTACTTATCCAAATAGCTTTTTCAAAAACTTTTAAAAACTCTTTTCGTAAAGATAAAGCCTCTTTATCGTTGAGGTTATAACTCTTCACTATTTCAAGATATGACACAACAGCTTTTCGATAATCCTCTATAACTTTTCCTCTACCATTTTTCTTAGCATTTTGGTTTGTATAGTTTGATTTTAGTTCGTTATAGCCTAAATATATGCCATTTACAAATAGTGAAATATCAGGACGAAAAGAGAAAACTTTTTTATCTTTATAACTAAATTTATAAGGTAACTCTTGAACTACACTAAAAATATTTTGCTCAAAATCATCATCACCTTTTATCTCTGCTTCACTTCTGTTAAATAGATAAAATTTTAAGCCCTCAAAAGTAAAAGAACTATTATGTTGATTTAAAAAGATTGCCATATTTGTCAAAGGTTTTATTTTAGATTGTAAAAACTCTATGAGTTCTAAACACATTTTAGCTTTATCATTTTTATATTTTTTTAAAAGTTTTTTATAGTTATCTTTGTTTATATCACTTGTGCCTAAAAACTCACACAAATCAGATTCTATGATAAGTGAATTTTCATCTATGATGTTTGCTTTTACTTCTCTATATGCTAAACCATCTACTTTATTAGTAAAAAAAGGGATTAAAAATTTATCTTGTAAGTGTAGTTCATTCATACACTTACTCTTTGTAACATTTTTTTATAGATACTTTTCATATTCTCATACACCTCTATTGAGAGGTTTATCGCTTCTAGTACATCTTCACTATTATTAGGGTATTCGTGAGTTAAACTATTTCTTAGTTTTCTATAGTCTATCCAATCATCGCTATTTTCTAGTAGTTCTAGCTTTTCTAGTCTATTTAAAACATCTATCAAAGCCATAGAGTTTTTATACTCTTGTAACTCTCTCAAAATTGCTGGGAAAAACTTATCTCCCATCTTGTCTTGAATCTTTGTAAAACGGTATATAAAAGAATCTATCGCTTTTATCTTCTCTATATCTTCAAAATCATCATTTTCAAAAGGTAGGTAGCTTTTTACCTCAGGTAAAATCATATCTATTCTTTTAAAATGAATATCTAGTTCCTCTTTTATCTGTTGTATCGTTATCATAGTTTTATCCCTTGTTTTGCGATTTCAAATATCTCTTTTTTTACAGAGTGATTATCTATAAGTAAATCTATCTTTTGTTCCCCAAACTCTTTTTCAAACTCTCTTAAAAAGATAATCTTAGATTGTAAGATATTATCTTTTTTATCTGTTTGGATATATATATCAATATCACCACCCTTTAGACCATCATCAGTTCTACTACCAAAAAGATAAACAGCAGTAGAGTTAAAAATCTCTAAAGATAGTTTTTTAAAATAGTTGATTTGATGTTGGTTTAGTCGCATACTTTTACTTTACCTGTAACCACATCATTTATAAGTGTTTTTCTAAACTCTTTTAGGAGTTCTATTTTAGTTGCGATTGTTTTTGTAATAGAATCTATCTTTTCTGTTTTTTCGTCTAGGTATGAAGCTATTTTTATTTGGTCTTTTAGTGGAGGTAAGGAGATAATAAAATATTTTATTAGTCCAATAGATACACCACCAATTAAACCACTCATTTCTGCAAAAAATTGATTTTTAAATAAAAAACTTTTAATATAATAAAAAACAAATTTATCATTGGTTAAATTATTTTTACTTTTAAATGCACATAATTTATTTACTGAACAAATATTTTGATTTACAAAGCCGATTTTTTTACCTGCACTACCACCCTCAATACATAATAATGTAGTTTCTTTTTTTAATACTTTAAAAGTATTATTATTTTGAGGAATATAAATACCATTTTCATAATTTATTTCATTAGTATCAATATTTATATCTTTTGTTGCGACATAAGGATACACTTTAATATTAGTACTTTCATAATCTTCTTTATTTGCAATACTATTACCTGTAGATAAATATAGAATATCTTTCAATCGTTTAGTTTCAAATTTCACACCCTTATCAAGACCCCTCAAAACAGTTTCATTTATAAGAGTTTGTTTTAACTCTTTGTATTTTAAAGATTTTTGTTCAAGCAGTTGTATCTCTTTATCTATCTTTTGTGTTTGAGTGTCTAGGTAGCTTGCTATTTTTGTTTGGTCTGCTATATTAGGAAGCCATAAGACTATAT